>WNFO01001209.1_pt1 | contig 20067 bp, 16 predicted proteins | sample 5400251 | NCBI WGS metagenome assembly WNFO01 (sample SAMN13153354, study PRJNA577476) | soil metagenome | isolation source: 100 cm saprolite under Madrone tree | place: USA:California | collected 2016-06-14
CAACGTTTTCCATAGCTGTTTCAAACCCGCGGTTGCAGGCTCGAGTTCTGCCGGCGCGCTCCGAAATGGTGACCACTCTGATCGCGCAGATTGTCCGATTTGCTCGCCCCCAATATCCAAATCTACGACGCGCACGTCGTCGACCTGTACCAATGGATCTGTGCGCGGTATCTCGTTGGCGTGAAGGGTGCAGAAACAAAGGCAAAGCGCAGTTGAGCTCGGCTCTCGAGCGAATTTCAGAACGGATCAAGCTGGCTTTCCAAACCCTGTCCCGCTCAGAAGCAATCCGGGGGTCAACCATCGATATTTCAATAGGAAGTGGCGGAGAGGGAGTCAGTCAATCCCCATTGAAAGGTAGAACATTTTCGACCTTCCAAGGCCAAAACCCACCGTTTGAGCTACGCCGGAAAATGGGATTTCGCCTTCGACAAAAGCCTGTCCCGCCCAATGGCCCGTCATCGACAACAGTGCCATCAAGCGACGAGCGAAAGGCAAATTGCCGTCGGACCGCTCAGCCTGATCGCCCTCCAGTCGCGGAATCTGATGGTGGCTCATCCAGTTCTGGCCCAGCCCTTTTATTTCCGGGTCGACGTCATGAACGAGCCATAGCGCGGTTTCGCAAGGCAACGGAGCGCGGAGTAAGGAGGCGCGTTGTGGCGTGGTTGCCGGGGGCTTGCAACACCCCATTCTTGCGAATGAATAAATGCGTTGTTCCGGGATTGGGGCGTGTGCGTTTGCCCTCCGAAGGCAAAGGTCACACGTTCGAATCGTGTCGGGTGCGCCAATTTGTCTTTGTTTGCAGCGCGATGCGCGTGCCCACACCAAACTGTAACTCCGTCTCGTTCACGCCAAGTAAGCAATCCAAAACGAAAGTCGGCGTCCGCTTTGCGCCGATTTTGTTGCAGAAGTCCATTGAGGCATGCGGCGAACCGTGATTCCATCTTGCTGACGCGAATCTCGGCGGGGGCAAGCCATGATGGGCCGGCTGGTTGTGGGGGTATGCGCCGGTGCCGGCCAGGCGCGCCTTTCTGCGTTTTAGACGTAGGCCGCGCCGATTCCGTGGCTGGCTTGAGGGTGCCTACCCGCTGAGAACGACTGCGGTTCCGTTCGCGAGTAACGCCCGGCGATCGTGAATCAAGTTTTCCAATCGATGCGCCGCGACATTCAACGTGGTTGCATCTACAGCGTTCTCGTCTCCTTTAACCGCCCTCGCGCGCTGCGCTTTCAGGATGTCGTCAATCCCGTCTTCGATGACGTTGAGGTCCGCGTCGCTTCCCGCTTTTCGTATTCGGCGGGCCAGCCTGTACAGAGCGTCCAGCGGAGCGTCATTCGCGGGCGGCCCGACCCCCAGGAATTTCCAGGCTGCCGCGAGAGCGGTTGCCAAGCCGCCCAAAACCATGGGCGTCAAATAGATCCAGTTACCGTATTGATCCATGAAGCTTTGCTGGGTGCCGTTGTAGAAAGCTGCGGCGCCGGGGTGCAGGGCGAGGTAGGCGTCCGCATCGGTGCTGGGGGCCGTAATCTGCGCGAAGATCGGTTGCTCAACCATGAGGTCCCTTCGAACGGTCATGATGGCTTGAGTCAGGCTCGCAATCAGATCGGAGCTCAATTTCTTCTTTGCGACCAGGTATAGCGCGGTTCTCAGCGTTGTAAGATCGTCGGCCGGGACCGGCGGGGCGCCCCGTAATGTTCCTTTCGGAACGTCAAAGCTCTCATAAGCACGCTCAGCGTCGGCTACCGCGTCGGCGGAATCGATGGCGATAAGCACCGGCAACAATTTGGTGCCTTGCTGGAAGAATCCTCGCACCAGCGACAGGTACTTTTGCGACAGCGGGATCACGACAAGCAGCGCGCTGATCTGCTTCGATTGCAGCGCGTGTCGCGCATCTGTCAGAGCGACATCCTTGAACACCTTGGCTCGGACCAGACCATACTCCTTGCTCAATGCATCCAGGAGCCTGGAATTTGCTTCTTCACCGATGACGCCGACGCTATGACCCTTCAGCTTGTCGACACTGTCAATCGGCGAACCGGGAGGCGCAATCACGAGCGCCACTATATGGCTGACGACGACTACAGCTTGCGCTTGCGACAGGTCTCCTACATCGCCGCGAACGACGGCGAGATCTACCTTGCCCGAGGAGAACATGCTGGAGGCCGCCAGCACCGTACCGGCGTCAACAACCGTTAGCCGCACTGGCGCGTTGATCGTGACAAGGCGACCCGCGATGGCCGACATGGCCTTGGCGGCCTCGCCATCGATCGAGCCAACCGCCACAGTCAGCATTACCGGATGGGTATAGTACCGATAGGCAAAGAAACCAGCGCTAGAGGCAAGAATAGCGACTCCCACAAGCAGGACAAAACGAAGCCAGAGCGGCAATCTGACTGAAGTGCTCATTTTCTCGCGACCTCTCCTATCGCTTAGTCAGGCTAACGCTGGATTCAGTTTGGCTCAGATTTCGCAGGTTCACATCGGGCACACCCAACACCCGATTCCGGCGAAATTGAACGCCTGCTCCAGGGATCGGGGCTTTCCTCGCATTCCTTCAGCATGAACTCTGCCACTTGATCGCGGGGAAAGTTGTCATGGATAGCGCGATAGGCCGGCTATGCCGCCACAAAATCGCCAGACCCCTCCGTGAACCAGCTACAGACTGGCCTGAGGAAATCGCTTGCTGCCTACTGGCGGCCCGCCTTGTTCAAAAAACCGCGCCAAACTTGTGATGCTTCGCTGTTCAAGCAAACGACTTTCTTGACGCCGTGCGACGTCGACACCTTTGGTGAAGCTCGCCTCGACATCGGCATAAGGATCGCCGCGTCGTAGGAGCAACTCACCTCTTACGCGGTGAATTTCGGGTTCGTAGTAGATTTCACCTGTTTCGCTGATTACAGCGAGCGCCTCTTCCACTGTTGCAAAGGCATCATCGCAGGCGCCCGCCTGCATTTGCAGCTCCGCTAGGACCGTTAGAAAATGCGGCCGAAACATCATGGCACCCGCGTTGTGCAGTGTCGCTAGACCATCGCGAATACGGTCAATTCCATTACTTAGGTGTATGCCTCCTGCTTGAGCCTCTGCCCAACCGAGTGGCACCATAGCCAACGCACGCCAGAACTGATTGTCCTGATCCTCAGACAACCGAACGGCTTCTCTTGCATGTACCTTCGTCGCACCTATGTCGCCGCCCATCATATGAAAACATGCGATCATGCCAAAAACATAGGCGAGGGTAAAAGGATGCGATGATTCAGAGCCCAGTGTGATGCTCGTTTTGGCATGCGTTAATGCGGCGTCGGGATAACCAAGCAGCAACGTAGCCCAAGCGTCTACAACTCTGGTAGCGGCTGCCGGGTCGCCGCCATAGGCGAATGCAAGTTCTCCATGTTTCTTCTTGTCATATAAGGCCGCGACTTCCTCGGCATGTTGCTTGGCCGCTCTCAGTCGACCAAGACAAAGTGACGGCCAAGCAACAGCGCGCATGGCCACAACTGTGGCCGGGTCACCGTTCGAACGCGCTAACTCCAGAAATTCTCCTGCGATCTCGATTGCTTTTTCATGCCGACCGCGGACGAGGTGGCTAACATACCACCCGTATAGCGTTGGCAGGACCTCAGCTGTCGCTCCAGTCTCGCGAGCAAGTTCGCGTGCTCGTGCATAAGCATGTTCGACCTCTGGAGCCGCGTAGCCGCGGTTGGCGATCAGGGCGGTACCCAACGTGATCTGGACGGCAAGCTCCTGCCGGAGGCGGTCTTGATGGTCTGGCAAAGTCGCTAACAACCTAAGACAACGCGACAAGTGACCAATGGCTTCCACATTGGCGGAGCGCTTGCAGGCGTGCTCCCCCGCCTGCTTCCAATAGTGTAATGCTTTGTCAGGCGAACCGCCCTCCTCCGCATGTTGAGCAATAACTTCCGATGGTGTCCCGGGGAACCGCCGCTCTAGCATCTCCATAATCCTGTGGTGGATCAGCTGGCGCGTGCTTTTCAATAAGCTCTCATAAGCGGCATCTCGAACGAGGGCATGTTTAAAGACGTAAGTCGCGTCCGGGGGCCGTCCCCGCCGGTGTATAAGCTCCGCTTCGATGAGGCGCTCGAGACCCGCTTGTAACTCGTTGTCCCGAAGAGGTGCCACTGACTCCAGCAGCGCGTGAGAAAATTCACGACCAATGACTGCAGCCGTTTGGGCCACTTCCTTGATTGGGGCAAGGCGGTCTAGCCTTGCCATCAACGAGTCGTGCAGGCTCGACGGGATGGCCAGCGGTGGCAGCGGCCCACTTAAAACGTAACTTCCGTCGACTTCCTTCAACAACCCTGATTCCAGCACGGTCTTAGTCAGTTCCTCGACGAACAACGGCATCCCATCGGTCTTGATGATTATCTGGTTCATCACCTCTTCCGGGAGGCGCTTTCCGTTGGTCAATCGCTCTACAATGGACGTTGTGGACTCACGTCCAAGCCGGTTGAGCGTCAGCCGCGATACATGGCTGTGGCCTCCAAATCCTGAAAGCGCGACGAATGGTCGGGTGGTAAGCAGGGCAAGGACACTAGCGCCGGCGATTGCATCGACGATGAACTGCAACAACTCCAGCGTTGTAGGATCAATCCAGTGGAGATCCTCGAAGAGTAACAACACTGGTTGACGGCGTGAAAGCCCAAGCAGCTGCTCGGCAATCGCTTGAAGCGTTCTGGCACGCAGCTTATCTGGCGGTAGGGCAAGCGCGGGATAGCGTCCACAGGGTATCGACAAGAGTGAGGCGAACAGAGGCGCAACTTCATGGACGTTCGTAACGGCCCGGCCAAGCAGCGCCTCCAACTTATCAAGCTTCTGGTCGACCGTATCGCTGTCAACAAGATTCGCCGCGGCTCCCAGCTGTTGAATGATTGGATATAGCGAGCTGTCAGTATGGTATGGCGAACATTGATAGCGAATGCGTAGGTGGTCGCCGGTCACCTCATCGCAAAGCGCGCGCATGACCCGAGACTTGCCGATACCGGCCTCGCCGCTCAGGAGCACAAGTTGTCCTTCACCGTTTGCCGCTTGGCGCCAGCGCTCGAGAAGGAGTGCCAGTTCCTGGTCGCGACCAATCATCGCCAACGGCACGCTGCGCTGTCGGGCGTCGAATCGGCTCGCGGCCTCCTCCGTCCGAACTACCCTGAATGCCAAAGCGGGCCGCTCAAAACCTTTCATGAGTTGAGGGCCCAGATCGTCCAGTTCAAACACGTTGCCGACCAGGCGACGCGTCATCTCGCTGAGCACGACAGTTCCTGGTTCGGCGATTGACTGAAGCCGGGCGGCGAGATTTGGCGTCTCGCCCGAAACTCCTTCCTCTTGAGCCGACCCCTCGCCGATGAGGTCTCCGACGACCACCAATCCCGTGGCAATTCCGGTTCGCGAAGCAAGGGAAATACCTGATGGGGTGCGCAACCTGCCAACCGCTTCGACTGCCGCGAGAGCACTACGGACCGCTCGCTCTGCGTCGTCCTCATGGGCACGCGGCCACCCGAAATAGGCAAGGATGCCGTCGCCATGAACTTAGCCAAGTGACCGTCATAGCGGCCAATCTCGCCCGCCACTGCGTTTTGAAACGACCTCAAAACATCGCGCATTTCTTCGGGATCTATTTTGGCCGAAAGCGCGGTTGAGCCTACAAGGTCGCAAAACATAACCGTCAAATGGCGTCGCTCGGCTTCCGGACGAACCGAGGGAGTACTACTGACATTTTTGGCGGCATTCTTTGCGCCTTCCGAAGATGCCTGGAGTAGGCTCGCAGCGCGTAGCAATTTCTTTCGATGACCAAGGGTCAAACCGAGACGCTCAAGGTCGGCCTCAGTGAGGTCGGGAAGAACTCCCAAATCGATGTCGTTTTCTATGAATGTCGTCTCGTATTGGCCGAGCCCGTTGTCGATCAGCCATCGGGAAATATCGGGCATGGATTGGCCCTCTCCAAAGCCTCCGCGCTGATACTAAAGGCATCAAACGTCGCAAATAGGCCGAGCGATTGGACAACAGTCGCTCGTCCCGTTCGCACACTAGGCCATCCTTATCCGGGATGAAAGTCGTCGGCACGGCTCACGCGGTAAGGTAACCCCCTCCTTCTTCGAATAGCTGAAACGTAGCCGTCAGCGCCTCCCGACTCGATTAACCGGACCGCCGCGGTTCATCGGTGTTCCTCGCCGCACTCCAACTCCAGGGGCGCCGACGCCGGGGGTCACCACGGCCCGTGCGACCGGCCGCGCCCGCAGCACGACACCGGGCCTTACGACGCACCCGACAGGATAAGAAACGTATTGGCAGTACACCACAGCACTGGCGTGTTCGGTGCTGGCGGCCACAAATCCGATTACCAGTAGTGCCGATAGCGCAATCGAAAGCTTCATTTTGGTCTCCTCCGTTCGGAACACCTGAATGGCATCATGCGGCTTCACGTTTCTCGCCTTGCTTGCGCAAATGCGGTGGAAACTCATGCTGCTCGCAAGCAATTCCGTCGTCTACTGGCCCAAGGGACAGTATGGCGCCCAAGCAAAAGGACGGCATTGGACAGCCCACGAAGGCTCGCTCAATTCCGTTGGCCGCTCCCGAGTCCCTGCCCAAGGCGCTCCAGTTCAAGCGCGAAGCAAAACAGCGCGAACAGTGCACCGCAGAGCAGCACTCCGCGTCGTGCCATCAACAACACGTCGGTATTTTGATCCAGCTCTGGAAGGTGTCGGAAGAAAACCACGGAGAATAGCGCCGCGCCAAAAATAAAGCTCAGGCGACCGACGAACAAAAGGGCGTGATTAAAAATCAGGTTTGAACCTTGAAATGGAATCGGAATGCAGAGCAGGCGGTACCAATACGCGACCTGCATGACAAACAGAGTGCCGATCGTCGCAAGATCGTCATAAGGAATGTACCGAAGTTGTTCGCCCGGATTGAGCGCCAATCGCCTGAACTCGGGTAGCTCCTCCCAGACAAAGAAGATCGCTCCCGATGCTTGTAGCGCAAGCAACAGCAGATAAACCGCTTTTGGGTGATCATGCTTTAGGTACATTCTGATGATTTTCTGACAGCCCGATCACCTTCGAGTAGCGCCCCAAGCATCCAATCGTTCACGTGGGCGACATCGGATTATCCCCTCTCAGAGATACAGCGTGAGCGCCCTGCCGTAGAGCAGGATCCATCCGATCGTATCCAGGGGCGATGAGTTGGGGGCATAGACGGTTGCCGTGCCCGACATGCCGGGCCGCAGGGCGGAGAGCTCGATGTCCTTGGGCCGCTCGATCACGGCCGGATATTCCGTGGTCATCGGCAGCGATGTGACCCGCGCCAGCGTCCCGGACGAGGCGATCTGGCCTTCGCCGACGCCGGTCACGATCTCCGCAACCGTCGAATTGTAGAGATGGCCAGGGTTGTTCGAGAGCGCGAATTGAACCCGCGCGCCCGGCTTGATGGTCTGGAATCCGTTCTGGGAGAAAATCCCGACCAGCCGCGTGGCATCGGCCAGGATGAACGACATCACCGATTTCGAGGGCGTTGCCCGGTCGCCCTTGTTCAGGGTCAGCGTGCCGACATAGCCATCGGCCGGCGCCCGGATCGTGGTCTGGTCGACATCATATTGCGCCTTGTCCAACTGGCCGCGCAGTTGATCGACTTCGGCCTGACGCTGCTCGACATCGAACGCGCGCCCCGAACTGGACGCCTGCAACTGCTGCATTTGCGACAGCCGCAGCTCCTGAAACTTGAGCTGGGCTCCAATCGTCCGCACCTGCGCCTCGTAGGGCGCCGGATCGATCTTGAACAGCACGGCATCCGCTTTCACCAACTGATTCGCCGATACCGAGATTTCCGTGATCTGGCCCGAGACGTTCGGGGTCACCTCGACGACACGGCTAATGACGGTCACGCGGCCGGTCGGCGCGAGGTAGCTGAGAAATCCGACAAACACCGCGCACAGGAGAATGCCGAGGATGACGGTCACCGTGCCGCTGCCCCATCCCCAGCGCAGCCATTTCAGCTTGAAAAAAATTAGCCAGACCAGAATTGCGTAAAGAATTGCAACGATAACCATGACGCCCGCTCCCTATGCTTCCACGGTTATACAGGCTACTTCGCCTCCTCGATTTCGCCGGGCCGCCATGTCTTGTCAAACCAGGGCTGGAGCGGGCTGTAGAGGCGGAAGATCGCGAACCAGCCTTTGTTAGGCACGGATGCAATCCAGTTTGCTTCCTTGCCGGCGGGTGGCTTCGGACCAAAATAGAGATCGACCGAGCCGTCGGCGTTGGCGATCAGCTTGTCCCGCTTGTTGTTCTTGCTGGGAAACGGCTGGCCTGTCTGAAGCTCGGAGCGCGTCTGCGGATCGTAGAGCACCACGGACCAGAAATCCTTGGCTGGCGCATTTGCGGGAACGTTCATCCGGTAGTTCTTTCCGCCATCGAACGGACTGCCCGCATTGTCGGCGAAACTTATCGCGTACTGAGAGCCTCTTCCCACCAGCTTCGCGATCATCGCCGGCGTGTTCACGGTGTAGCCGTAATAGAACGTCGTACGCGCATCGAGATTGCGGCCTCCGATACCCTGGTCCGCGAGGAAGCGGTAATCGGCGCTGGCGAACAGATTCTTCCATTGGCTGTTCGGGTAGTATGAGGCCTTCGGATCACGCCCGCGGAAGCTCACCGCGCGTGCGGTGGCGTTGCCAACGGCGACGGCCTCGGTGAGGATCTTGGTCATCCGATCATCGGGGGCGAACGGTTTGCCCTTGCGGATGCCAATTGAGGCGGCGAGGCCGCGCAGCTCGGGGTCGATGAAGTCGACTGGTTCCTTCTGGATTACGTGATCAACCTCCCGGTAAAACTCGAAATTGTTGGCGTGGATAGTGTTGAATGCCACCTTCGATCCGTTAGTGAACTGCATCTTCGGCGGGTTGCCGGCCTTGCTGAGCGGATAAACCTTGACGCCTTCGCGGAACATTTTAGAGGCCACGTCAGGCTTGCCATCCACCAGGAAGCCGCGAAGGATCAGCCAGTGCACATTCGACGGAGACTTTGCGACGAAATATCCGCTTTTGGGCAGTTCACCCGTGTAGCCGGCGGGGACAATCAGGTACTTGCCACCCTTGCCCTTGTCCGGTCCCGGCGCGCCCATGTCCACCACAAAGCGGAAGAAGGCGTCGTTGACAGTGCCGGGGCCGCTACCCGGCGGAATCTCGACAACCGTCGGCCCGTCGGTCTCCAGATCGAGCATGGCCGAGCAGTAAACGGTGTCCGTATTTCCCGTGAGAAACAGCGGACTGGAATCCATCAGGTTATCGAAGATGATCGCCTGATTGCTCTTGGTCGCGCCCATTTCGACGTGGCCGAGTCGCATCCCTTCGAGGGATGCCGCGGGAATAAAGTTGAGGAACACCTCGACACCGCGGAGGAAGTCGAGATTCTCGTAAACCTTCTGCGTGGTCTCGGTGGTCGGGACCCCATCCACGAACTTGAGCGTCCCGAGCCGGGTTTCGACCGCGTCAGGCGTCAGTATCTGCTCGGGGATCTTGTTGTTGTATCCTGGCGTCGACGGCCCGCCAGCGGCGGGCTGCTGCGCGTGTGCACTCGTGAAAGACAGTGCGCCGGTGAGTGCAGCGGCGACGAGGGTCTGCCTGCGAATGGTCTTCATGGCTGCGTTCCCTACATTTCTATTGCTGGTTAGACTTGACCACCATCATCAATCAACTTGCCGGCGTAAGCCTCGTCCTTGCGATACCGACCACTTGTTTCTGAACAGTGACTACTTCGACTCTTCAAACTCCCCGAGGCGCCAAGTCTTGTCGAACCACGGTTCGAGCGGACCGTAGAGACGGAAAAGTGCGTTCCAGCCTTTCCCGGGTACAGTCTGCGCCCAGTTGGCTGCATTCACCCCCTGGGGCAGGGTTGGGCCGAACCAGACGTCCAGTGAGCCGTCCCGGTTGGCCACGATCCCCCTCTGTGTGCTGTTGACGCTTGGGAATTGCTGGTCGGTCTGCAGCATCGAACGCGTCTGGTTGTCGTAGAGCGTGAACGACCAGAAATCCTTCATCGGGACGTTGGGCGGCAGATGAATCTTGTAGGTCTTGCCGCCATCGAGTCCCTTGCCCTGCGAGTCCGTCGTCGCGCTAACGTATTGCGAGCCAATGCCGACCATCTTCGCAACCATCGCCGGGGTAATGCCGGTGTAGAAGTAATGAAACAGAACCCGCATATCGGGATCCCGCACTCCGGGCGCCGAGAGGAATTGGTGATTGCCGCCCGGCATGGTGTTGAACCAAGCGCTGCCCGGGTAGTAGTAGGTTTCCTTCGATCGCGGGCGCAGGGAGAGAGCGCGCGCCGTCACATTACCCACGGCGGCAGCCTCGATCAGAATCCTCTTCATGCGCTCATCCGGCGCGAAGGGCCTGCCCTTCACGATGCCGATGGAGGCAAGCAGTCCCAGCGTTTCCGGGTCCAGCGCCTCAGCCGGTTCCTCTTGGACGATGTCGTTGACCTCCTCATAAAAGTGGAAGTTGTTCGCGTGGACGGTGTTGTGGGGCACGCCTGACACGTTGGAGAACTTGGTCACGGGAGGATTGGCGGTCTGCGCGAGCGGATAGATTTTCAAAGACTTCTCGATGGCGGCCACGGCAGGCTTTGGATCGCCATTGACCAGGAAACCTCGTCCAGCCAGCCAAAGGCCGTAGGTAGCCGGCCGCATAACGAAGTATCCCTCCGGCACGTCGCCCTTGTAGTCCGGCGGCAGGAATAGGAACTTGCCACCCTTGCCCTTGTCCGGACCGGCGTTGCCGAAATCGCAGATGTAGTGAAACCAGTGGTCGTCCACGAGCCCGAGAGTATTGGGCGGGGTTTCGGCCACGATCGGACCATTTTTGGTATCGAGCCAGCTCATGTAGTAAACGACCGTGGTGTTCGGCGTGAGCCACAGCGCCTTCGAGTCCATGAGTTCCTCGAAGATGATGACGTTGCCGTCGACGCCGCCCAATTTTCGCAACGCGGGGCGGAATGCCGTCAGGGCGGCACCCGGCATGGCATTCAGGAATGCCTGGACGCCGCGCTGGAAATCGAGGTTGTCGTAGACCTTCTGGGTCGTGGCGTCGTCCGGAAAACCGTCGAAGAGGTTCAGCGTGCCCAGTCGCGTCTCGTAGCTACCAGGCGTGGTGATTTCCGGCGGAATATCCGTCGTCATTTTCATCTTCGGAGGCGTCTGAGCATGAACGGCACACGCGCACAGCAGCATGCCAATAGCACTCGGAATCAGGTGTTTGGTGACGCCGTTCATTGTGTTCTCCCTAAGCAAATTCCGGACTCGACCGTCCGATGAGATCCCGGGGTACCGATGCACCTGACGGCGGAAGCGCAACCGCAATAAGGGCAATTTTCAACAGGGATTGCGTCACTGCATAGCGATGGTGACACCACCCACGGCGGCCGACAATTCCACGCCGACTTTGACGCCGTGCAACTCGAGGACCACTCCCCTTGCGTTCTGAAGCGCCACTCCTCCAGCGCCGCCAGCCACTGCTGCGCCGGCGCCGATTGCGCTATAGCTGCCGGCGATGTCGCCAGGAGCGTGCATATTCAAGGCCCGTCCGGCGAGCTGAGTGGTCGATGCCCCGATCGTGGCACCAAAGCTCATGCCCGAAACCGTGAACGGATAGTGGTGACCGCGGAAGGTCAGGATTCCCCGGCCCCCGCCAACACCCACAATAAATCCCGCCTTGGTGAATACGACGCGAACTGAACCGGTTTCTGCCTGCGACGCCGTTGAAGCGCTCGCTACCGCCACTAGTCCCAGCACTGCTCCGCAAGCCAGTGTTCGAACGATTCGGGATCGATTTTTCTTCATCTGGACTTCCTCTCGGGCTCGACGTTGATCATCAATCGAGAAACTCCGGAGCGCAGGCACTGCGCTCCGTCGGTCGGCAACGGCGGTCCCTAGCGGCACACCGTGACAACGCGTCCATAGACATCCACGGTCTGCGCGCAAGCCGGTGCCACAACTACGGGCGCGACGTAGATAGCTCCAGCCGCCGCGCCAACCGCCACCGCCCGGCGCGTGGTCCGCCTGGCAACACCGGCGTAGCTCAGGGGCGTTAACGGACGGCCAATCCGCGCTTCAGCCGATGATACCAGCGAGCGGTCGAGCGTCAGTTGACCGCTCCACAGCAAGGCGGCGCCTGCGAAGACGGTGGCTACCGAGAAACGGAAGAAAGTTTTTGATATCCGGGTCATTTCTTGCCTCCTGCCATGGTGGTGCCCTGCGGCACTTCGTCGATGTCCGAGAGATCGCCCATTGCAATCTTCTTGGCGGATGGGTCCGGCTTGAACGCAAAAGCATCCGCGGGCATGTCGGTCTTCCATTCCTTGATGCGCAGCGTATATTGCGGCGCTTCCGCAACGCCCTTGCTGGTAATCACGTATTTGCGGGGAATCGGCTTGGCGCCGGATTCGATCCAGATCTGCCAGTCGGTATCGGCATTGCGGAATGCCAGATGATCGCATTCGACACCGTCAATGACGCCCTTGCCGATCACAGCGCCCTCGACAACGTCGGCCATCATCACGTCAAAGACGTTCGGAAGCAGGAGGTCGGCCCCGGGAGCCACGACGCCGTGCTTCTCACGCAGCACGTCGATGAGTTGATCGGCGGTGCCTTCGGCCTCGATCTGGGCGTAGTCCTTCGCATCTTTATTGTTGACGGTGACCAGCTTGCCATCGAACACAATTTCGACATCCCGGTAGCCACCCGTGCGCGTGGCCCGAAGCTTGTCCGGACGGCTCAATTGTACCTGGCCGGAGCTGGTGAACTGGATTTTCTGCAAATTGGAGGTGATCACTTCAATGTCGGAGTCGTATGTAACCGATATGGTTTTCTGGCTCGCCACATAGTCCGACATCGCCTTGAGGAGTTTTTCGGCGTCCCCGCCTTCCGCGCTCGCCGGAGACGTGAGCGAGGCGCTCACGGCCATTATCGTTGCGAGAAGGACTGGCCATGGCGTCGAGCGGCCAATCGATCTTTGGACGGCGTTGCGCGTCTCCCTCATCGCCTTCTCCCTTTGTTCGTTAGTGCGAGAGGAGTTATCAAACAGGAAGGCAGCCAACCATTGGCCCTGGGTACAATGCTTGTGCTGACGAACGCGGGCGCCGGAGAGAGGGTTGGGGGGCTACGATAACGATCCCTTTGGACAAGCTGTACAACTGACGTCACAAACCAATTTTGGTAAAATCCCAGTCGCCGCACCTATTATTTCCATGTGCCGGTGATGCATTTCTACCGCAAGGTCAGATAAGGTCGGCTCCTGGAATTCATGTTTTTCAAGGATTGCGCGTGGTGGAGCACGGCACGACCGACGAATCTCCCCTGCTGCTGGCGACCCTGCCACCATCGGACCGACAACGCCGAATGGCATTTGCAATTGTCGCGTCCTTTGTTGTCGCATTCCTGATCACGGCCCCATTCGCCTACATGCCCCTGCCGCGACTGGATGCCTGGATTCCAGCTTTCACAAGCGCGATTGTCATCACGGACCTTATTACGTCGGCCCTGTTGTTTTCCCAATTTTCGATCGCGCGCCAGCGCGCGCTGCTGGTGCTCGCCACGGGCTACCTTTTTTCGGCTTTGATCGTCGTTCCCTACGCATTGACCTTTCCCGGACTGTTCGCGCCGACTGGCCTTCTGGGCGCTGATTTGCAGAGTGCAGTATGGCTCTACATTATCTGGCATATGGCATCGCCATTGAGCGTGATCGTCTATGAACTGTTCAAAAACCCGAATGACCGGACAACTCCGCCGTCACATGAACCACTGGGATCCCGGATCAGCCTAAGCGTTGCAATCGTGATCGCTGCCGTGTGCGCGCTGACCTCGTTATTCACCGTAAAGCATGAGTTGCTGCCGCGACTCTATCTTGACGGCACCCACCTCAGCCCCACCGCGCATTTCGCCGCTGCATGCATTGCCATATTGTGCGCTCTCGCGCTTGCGCTGCTGTGGATTCGCGGATCGTCGGTGCTCGATCTGTGGCTCATGGTCACGGTTTCCGCCTGGCTGATGGAGATAACCCTTCAGGGCCTGTTCCTGACCGACCGCTTTAGTCTCGCATGGTATGTCGGCCGCGCGTATTCCCTCGTCGCCGGCAGCGTCGTGCTGATCGCGCTGCTTTCGGAGACGACAACGCTCTATGCTCACCTCGCCAGAACGGCCATGAGGCGGCGTGCCGCCCGCAACGCGCGGCAGATCGCCATGGACACGATGGCGGCATCCATTGCGCATGAGGTCAACCAACCCTTGGGCTCGATTGCGCTCAACGCCGCGGCTGCGCTGCAATACCTTGCGCGTACGCCACCCAATGACGATGAGGTGCGAGCCGCTCTGGAGGACATCGCGGCGGCCAGCGCCCGTGGCAGCCAGGCCATCGCGAGCCTGCGGGCAATGTTCAACAAGACGACGCGTGGAAGAGTATCATTCGATGTAACCGACCTAATTCGCGAGGCGCTCGCGATCCTCGATCTCGATCTGCATGCTCAGCGCGTCCTCGTCTCGACAGCGCTGCGAGCCGGGCTCCCACGAATTCTGGCCGATCGAGGTCAATTGCAGCAAGTTCTCCTGAATTTGATCACGAACGCGATCGAGTCGATGCGCTCAGTATCCGATCGTCAACGCAGGTTGCGGATTTCGTCGGATTTTGCCGAAGGTATGTCGGAAATCCGCATTTCGATCGAAGACTCCGGCCCGGGAATCGATCAACAAGACGAGAAGAAAATCTTCGAGCCATTCTTTTCGACCAAGCCTACCGGAATGGGAATCGGACTTACGATCTGTCGGTCGATTGTTATTTCTCATGGCGGAAGCCTTAGGGCGTTTTCGAATAAGCCATACGGGACCATCTTTGAAATCGCCCTGCCCGTCGACGCCGAACACAGCCGCTAAGGGAAGGATCTAAGTCCAAGCGCGGGACTCGTGGTCGTCAGGACACCCAAATCTCCGATTGCTTAGATTTTCCGCTGTGCGATAATTACTGGAGGTGGTCCGATCTGGCGGCTGCACCCACCGTGGATCAGCTTGATCTTCGGTCTCAAGCGTTCGATCTGGCGAGTCTGTGATGGCCGTTCCGCTACCAATGATGCCGGCCGTAGCAACGGTCCACGTCGTGGACGACGACACATTGTTTCGCAATTCAGTGGCGCGAATGCTCGGGGCGTCCGGTTACCACACCGCGATGTATGAGTCCGGCGATCAGTTTCTTAAAAAGCTTCCCCTGAGTGAGGCCGGCTGCATCCTGCTCGATCTGCAAATGGTTGGCATGAACGGCTTCGAACTGCAGGAGCGGCTGACGAAGGCGGGCAACATCCTGCCAATCATTTTCCTGACTGCCCACGGCGATATCGGAGCCGGTGTCCATGCCATTAAGGCAGGGGCCGAGGACTTCTTGCCTAAACCTGTGTCCGGGGAAGCACTGCTGCAATGCGTCGAGAACGCCCTTGCCCGCAACGTCGAACAGCGTCAACGGCAGGCACGTTTCAACGTCATGCGCGAGCTGGTGACAAAGCTGACGCCGCGCGAGGCAGAGGTCTTTGCCCTTGTCGTGAGGGGCAAGCTGAGCAAGCAGATCGCCCACGAACTGGGAACGACAGTGCGCACCATCAAGGCGCACCGGCAGGCAGTTATGGACAAGCTGGGCGTCAAATCCTTTGCCAAGGCCGTGTCGATAGCCGAGCGTTTGGGCATGCTCGACGAATAGGATCGACCTGTCATCAATCCGATCGATGGGCGATTTCGGGCGGTATTGATCCTAGGGACAATATCCCCGGGGCACGTTAAGTCTGAATGTGACACGGAGGGCAACTGATCTGATTTGGGCCGGGCAACTTATATGGCGGCAAAGCCGACAGTCGTGATCGTGGTCGATGACAATGCCGGATTTTTGAAGAGCGTTGCACGCCTGCTGTCCGTCCACGGATTCGCCACCAGGACCTTCAGTTCGGCCGAAGCGATGCTGGACAGCGATGCCGCCCGGACAGCGACCTGCCTGCTCCTCGACATCCATCTCGGTGGCATTTCAGGTATCGAGCTACAACGGCGGCTCGCGGCATCGGGATCCACCTGCCCGGTGATCTTCATGACAGCCGTCGATGACGATTTCACGCGGCAGGAGGCCATCAATGCTGGCTGCGTCGCCTACCTGAAAAAGCCTTTTGACCCTCAGATGTTGTTGGATGCCATCGCGAAGGCGGCGTGAGAGCGTCGGGTGGATACCCGGTTAGAGTGGCGCGGGCGTTCCCGTTGACCCAAGGGACAATATCGCGGTTGCGCCGGTTCTGATGTGTTGCACCCGTTGATTGCTTATCGCCGATTGACTTGGAGATTCAGCCGATTGTTGATGTAGTCAGCTTGCTGGTCCAGGAGGGGATGAGATGAGGCGAGGCAAATTCTACCGCAGGTTCAATCCTTGCCTTTTCCCGGGCATCAGCCTGATTTTCGCGATGTTTGTATTCCTGCCTGAGCCGGCCCATGCAGATGAAGCCGGCTATTCCTTCTGGCTTCCCGGGCAGTTCGGCAGCCTTGCTGCGGCCCCGCAGGTGCCGGGCTGGTCCTGGGCCGAGGTCTACTATCACACTTCAGTGGGAGCTTCCGGTGGCGTCGCCGCGGCAAGAGAGATTCAGATCGGGAGGTTGCCCGCCACGGCTACCGTCAGCCTGAATGCCAGGCTGACCGGACAGGGCGACGTCGTGCTGCTTGCTCCATCGTACACGTTCGCTTCCCCGGTCCTGGGTGGCCAATTGGCAATAGGGGTGACCGGCGCGTTCGGCCGTGTAGCGGCCGGTGTTGACGGAACGCTGACAACGGCGATTGGTCCGCTGGTGACGACCCGCCTCGGAAGTATCGGAGATTCGATTACTTCGGTTAGCGACTTGTATCCCATAGCGACGCTGAAATGGAACGCGGGCGTGCACAATTTCATGACCTACATGACCGGAAACATTCCGGTTGGCGCCTACGACCCGACCAGGCTCGCCAACATCGGTCTGGGGCATGCAGCAATCGATGGCGGTGGCGGATACACCTACTTCAACCCGGCGACAGGCCACGAATTATCAGCCGTTGCCGGCTTTACATACAATTTCAAGAATCAGGATACGCAATACCAGAACGGCATCGATTTCCATGTCGACTGGGGAGCCTCGCAGTTTCTCTCGAAGCAGGTCTTTGTCGGTCTCGTCGGATACGCGTATCAACAGGTCACTGACGACTTTGGTCAGAACCCCGTTCTCGGTGGATTCCGGTCCAGTGTGATCGGGGTCGGTCCGCAGTTTGGATATCTGTTTCCGGTCGGAGACATGCAGGGATATCTCAACCTGAAAGCCTACGGCGAATTCGCCGCCGAGAACCGGCCGTCGGGATGGAATACGTGGCTGACCTTCTCGATTTCGCCGATGGCGCCAGCCAGCACAGTCGCGCCAACACGACGAATGGTGACGAAGTAGGAAAACAGGCACTGGCACTGATCGGTGCTTTCGGGGTGGCTTTTGGTCTTGGTCTAACTTTGATGGATTGGCGCATCGGTCGCGTACGACTAAATGGCTCTCAGCTTGCCGTCTGCTGTCGATCGGCGCAACGCGTCGGCCGTCGCAACCGATCGGCCGCGCATCTCAAGAAAGACATCTGGGTCGTTTGAGGTTGACAGGCTTGGCGCAGCACCTAGGCAGCCAGGCGGCACTCCTCTTCGGCCTCCTCTGGGTCGTCGCCCGAAGCCCTCTTCAGGAAGCGGGCCAGGGCGGCTTTTCTTGAGTCGCGGTCCAACGCGTAGGCGGTTTGCTTGAACTCAATGCCGTCAAGGAGCCCCTGAATGTAGCCCGAGATTGTGTCCGCAGCCATGATGAGCGCTGTGTCAAGCGTGTGGATGTATTTGCTTGTTACCGAGCCCTTGGCGTGGCCGACCAGGGCCGCGATGGTCACCTCGGTAAAGCCAAGATCATTGGCGATGCTCGCGAAGCTATGACGCAGGACGTGGGGAGTAATATCGGATAGCGGGGAGTCTTCGAAGAGATATTTCCAATGGTTCGGGAAGCTACCGAACGCATTGTCTTCACCCTGCCCCGGGAAGACATATGTGCCCACATTGTCGGTGCGCCGTTGCTCAAGGTATTCGACGACAGGTAACCCAATGGGACGAATGGATTCACCCTCCTTACTGTCCTCCAACCGCAAGCAACTCGCCTCGCTGTCCGCCTCCGTCCATTTCAGGCTGATCATCTCGCTACGCCGGCAGCCGGTGAGCGCAATCTGGCGAACGATGTCCACTATCGTCGTGTATTTCTCCTGCCTGGCTGCGTCGCGGAGCATCCGACCCAGTATTCGATATTCCGCCTCCGAGAGCCGACGCTTTCGCACATTGTCCTTTGGCTTGCGGATGCCATGGGCGGGGTTGCTCTCGATGACCCCTGCTTCGACGGCGTAGGTCAGGATGCCGCCGAGAAGACCAACGGTACGCGTGGCTGTTCCGGCGCCGCCTCGGACGATGGCCTTTCCGCGCAGCTTTTTGGTCTTGACCGAAACGCGCGTTTTTCCAGCCATGATGTCCTTTAAGACCTTGTTGATATCGGTCTTGGTGAGATCCTTGACCCGCCGGGTCCCTAAGAGCGGAATAATGTGACGCTCAATGCGGCCAATGTCGGTAGTGATTGTCGACGGCTTCTTCGGTCGTCCGCCTTTTCCGAGGATAAGCCCGGCCCGGAGGTCGGCGAGATAGCGGGTGCACAACTCCTTCACAGTGATCGCCTTGTGATCGAGCTGGCGATCTTCGACGGGATCGTCACCCCCGGCGACCCGGCCGAGTTGCACCTTTGCCTCGCGGCGTGCAATCTCTGGCGCCCAGGCTCCGTGAAGTCCAATTGTGTAGCGACGTGAGCGACCTCTCGTTCGATATTGGATGACGAAGCTGCGTTTACCTGAACTAAAGACCCGGAGTCCGAAGCCGGGCAGTTCGTCGTCCCAGATTAGGTAGTCCTTCTCACGGGCTTCCGCCGCCTCGACAATCCTTTTCGTGATCTTAACCATGACGGTCCTTCGTTCCGGGCACGATCTCTCGCGTAAGCAGTGCGTAAGCACGTGGGAGAAAATCGGTGCGTGTTTTCGGATAGGAACGTCGCTTGTGTTGTTCAGAATATCCAGTTGCTTCAGCTGGATAGCGTAGTATAGCGTGCCCTATCGCATTTTTCGGATGGGAACGTTATCTTGCTCCGAAGGCAAAGGTCACACGTTCGAATCGTGTCGGGTGCGCCAGATTTTCCTGTCACCCCTCTCTCAGGAAGGGCACCTTATCTTCCAGCGCGGTATGTGCGCGCGGACTTGAGCTCGGGCTCTGCCTGATTCCAGCGAGTAAGCAATCTGGAAGAAAATCGTCGCCGAGTGCAGAAAGCTTGGCAACTGACGATGTCGGTCGAGAGGTCGCTGGCCCAAGAGCAACGATCGATTCCATAAACAGTTGGATTGGCGCTCTCGGGCAGCCGAACCCGCGATACCTCATCCAATCTTTCGCGTGAGGCATTCCGTGAGCCCCTGAGCGAGCTCAGCTCGAAAGTCTACGAACCTTAGGTCGGGCGAAAGCGACCTATATCGCGGAGACTCGAAAGAGGGCGCGTTTTCGGCGCCGCCCTCGTACCGCGGGTCGCAATCGCCGTGGCCAGACCAACTCTCCTCCGTCTCCCACCTATGTGGTTCGTATCGTGAAGCGCCAGGCTAACGTTGGATTCAGTTCGGCTCAGATTTTGCGGGTTCACATCGGGGACACGCAACACCCGATTCTTGCGATTGGTTGAGAGACCTATTCCGAAGCTGGCTGCCTAGCCGCGCGCGATCGGAGCGAGATCCGGCGATGACCTCGCACTGGACGAGAACATGGCGGCCGATCTTGGTAAGCTGGAGGCTGCGAGTCGAGCACTTATTGGGCGGCGGCTACCTTTTCCGCCTTGCCTTTGCGCGCGGCGCGCCATTCCTCGAAACGGCGAACGACGACGAAAAACGACGGCACGAACAGCACCGCAAGGCAGGTCGAGGCGAGCATGCCGCTGAACACC
>WNFO01002072.1_pt1 | contig 20042 bp, 16 predicted proteins | sample 5400251 | NCBI WGS metagenome assembly WNFO01 (sample SAMN13153354, study PRJNA577476) | soil metagenome | isolation source: 100 cm saprolite under Madrone tree | place: USA:California | collected 2016-06-14
AGATTCCAGCGCGAAAAACCAGGGCTTGCTGGTCGAGACGCTCCTCGGCGTCGCCGCCTCGCTGAGCGCGTCCTCGGACTTCGACACGCTGCTGGCCAACATCCTCGACGGCGCGCGCGCCGTCATGCGTTGCGCGGCGTGTTCCATCTCACTACCGGATACAGCAACCAGCGACCTCCTCATCTACCCCACCCAGCGCGACTGGCGCCGGGAGGGGCCGTGGCGATTGCCAGCGGGTCAGGGCATCGCCGGCCGGGTCTTCGCCACCCGCGTACCGGTGAACACCGCCGACGCAGCGCAGCATCCGGAGCACTACCGCCGTATCGGCGCGGACACCGGCCTGCCGGCCCACGCGCTTTTGACCATCCCGCTGCTCGATGGCGAAAACTGCCGCGGGGTCATGCAGGCCATAAATCCGGAGGACCGCGCGGGGTTCAGCGACGACGACATGCGCGTCTTCATCGCCTTCGGCTCGCTGGTCTCCGTGACGCTGGCCCGCCGCCAGGAGGAGGAGGAGGCCAGGGTGCGCGCCGTGGAGCAGGCCGAGCGGCACGCGGAGCTGGAGCTCGCACGCCAGGTGCAGGCCACCTTCCTCCCAGAACCGGAGGCGGAGCACGGACCCTTGCGCATCCACGCCTTTCTCGAGCAGGCCACGGGCATCGGCGGCGACTGCTATTTTTTCCATGCGCTCGCGCCCCACCTGCTCCTCACCGGCGTGGGTGATGTCACCGGGAAGGGATCCTCCGCCGCCCTCGACATGGCGCGCCTGACCACCGAGATCGCACTCGCCGCGGCCCGCTGCGCGCCGGAAACGTTTGACGCATGGCTCGTCGAGATCAACAACGCCCTCTACGAGGCCATGCACGCCAGTGACAACGCCGTCGCGCTCACCGTGCTCCTCTTCGACACGGGGCTCCGCCGGGTCCACGCCGCCGCCTTCGGCCAGCATCCACCGCTCTACCGCGACCACACCACGAGGCAGTGGCGGGAGGTGGAGTGCCCGCGGCACGGGTTCTTCGGCCAGCGCCGCCTCAGCAGGTGCGGCGTCATCGCCGTGCCGCTTGCCGCCGGTTCGCACTGGCTGGCTCATTCCGACGGCATCACCGAGGCCCTGTCCTCCACCGGCGGCGAGCTCAAGCGCGAAGGCCTGCTCTCTCTGCTCCAATCCCAGGACTGGAGCGGCGCAGCCTGCCTCGACTCGCTCGTGAACGCCTGGCGCAAAACTCTCGCCGGTGGCGCACGGGATGACGCCACCCTCCTGCTTATGGAAGACCGCACACCACCACCGCCGCACGAGTTCGCCGCCATCTGCACCGCCGAGAGCATCCGCGAGGCCCGCAACTTCTTCGAGCAATGGGGCCGCTTCGCCGGCATCCCGCACGACACCCTGCTCAAGCTCCTCGTCGGCTGCGACGAAGTGCTCACCAACGTCATCAAGCATGCCTACGGACTGGACAAACCTCCCGGCCCGCTCTGGTGCGGCGCGGAGGTCGTGCCCGGCCTCATCCGCTTCACCATCCGCCACCACGGCACCGGCATCACGCAGGAACAGGCCGCCGCACAAGCCGACGCCCGCTCCCGCGAGGAAGGCGGCCTCGGCCTCGCGCTGGTGCGGCGCGTCTTCACGCACGTGCATTTCTCCATCAGCCCGGATCACCGTGCCGAGATCGTCCTGGAAAAAGAGCTATAGACTGGGACTGAGAGATGGGATCAAGTGCCAACCAACGGTCACGGGAATTGCGCGGGTTGGTTCTCGTCTGCAATGGAGTTTGGACTTAACGCCCGGCCTGCCGGCCCACGCGGGTCGGTGAATACGGCGAGCGGTTGGGCGCAGCGCGAGTTAGACAGATGAGCCCGCGACCCCAATAGCGGGCCCAGCGGTTCCCATTCTGAAAGTGGTTGTTGTGACTATCAGTTCTGACTAACGGGATTCTGCCTCGCTAGGATTCGAACCTAGACAGAGAGATTCAGAGTCTCTAGTGCTACCATTACACCACGAGGCAACGCAGGAGAAAATTAAAGACCGACAACCCCTACTGCAAGTGGAGTGCAGTCGCGTCGCGCGTGATTTAAGCGGCTGCGGTTTTCGCGCCGAGCAAGATCTCAGCGCCTTCTCGAGCAGCTTCGACTTCCAACGGCTTTCCGCTAAAAAGCACAAGCTTGCCCACGTTGGAGTCCAGCCCGAGGGAAACCACGCTGCTGAGTGAGCTGTGGCCCCAACCAATGTGCTTCGCGTATTCCTCGTCGGTGTATTGCGTGTCCATGATTGCCAGGTCGCAGCCCTGGAGAAACTCGACCATCTTCGCGCGCTCGGCTGTGGCAAAATCGCGCGCTTTTTCCTCGCTGATTCCATCGCGCGAAGCCAGGTGCAGCTTGAGCGCCTCGTAAGGCTCATTGTCGGGGAAGTAGGCGATCGACCCCGAGCTGGTGAATAAGCGGTAGCCTGCGCAAATCCCCGGGTGATTAGCAAACTTGGAACGGACCTCGACTTTCCCAACTTGAAAGTCCATTTCCCTTAGTTCCTCAATCGCGAGGTGACTCGGGAGTTCACGTAAGCTGACAGGAAAAAACGGCGTCTCCATTTGGCTGGCCAGGATCTTCGCCAGACCGGCGCGGGCTCCTTCGTAACCCAAAACGCGGATGAGATTTTTCTGATTGTAAGCGGGAGTAAAAAAAGGCAATCCCTGGATATGATCCCAGTGAGTATGTGAGATCAAGAGAGTCAACTTCATCGAGCGAGGTCCGAATTCTTTGTCCAACGCAAGCCCGAGCAGGCGAATCCCGCTGCCGGCATCGAGAATGATCATCTCGCCGTCGGCGCGCACCTCCACACAACTGGTGTTCCCACCATAGCGGACCGTGCTCTTTCCAGGAACCGGAATTGAACCACGAACGCCCCAAAATCTTATTCGCGCAGGGACCGACTCACTTTCTGCCGCGCGTTTTGGTCTGGGACGCCGCGGGATCTCAGGCAGGAGTCGCTCGATCGTGTTTGAAAGCAGTTCCCAGGTAACCGGCTTAAGGAGATATTCGTCTGCGCCGGCTTGGAGGGCGCTGGTTCGATCGACCCCGTAGTCGCGACCTGAGACGACGATGATCTTCGTCGGTTGCAGTTGCTCGCGAATTGCTCGGCACACCTGAAAGCCATTCGATCTTGGCATTAGCAAATCGCACAGGATAAGCTCCGGCCTATCGCGCAGCGCCAGCTTCAGGCCGACGTCACCGTCATTCGCTTCCAGGACTTTCCAGTCTTCGCGTCTGAAAAGATCTGAGATTACCCGACGGTTTTCGGCGTCGTCTTCAATGATCAAGACGCGAGGCATTGTGGGGGGAGAAGACTGCTTGGTACCTTCGCTTAAAGCAAGCTTAAATCAAAAGCACCAGTTCCTTTTCCGACGAAGTCACGCAACTTTTGCTAAAAGAAAATCGGAATGATCAAGATCGCCAGAATATTGACCACTTTGATCATCGGATTGATTGCAGGCCCGGCCGTGTCCTTGTACGGATCGCCCACGGTGTCGCCGGTGACTGCTGCGGCGTGAGCAAAGGAACCTTTTCCGCCGAGATTTCCTTCCTCAATAAATTTCTTCGCGTTGTCCCATGCGGCGCCACCGGATGTCATTGCGATGGCGATGAATAATCCGGTCACGATTGTGCCAACAAGCACCCCGCCGAGCGCGACCGGGCCCAGCGGCTTAATGATAGCGACGACCACGACTGCAACCAACGGCAGCAGTGCAGGAACAATCATCTCCCGCAATGCTTGGAAGAATTCGTCGGTCGCAAGTTTGAGCGAACTGGTGAGGTGCGCACGGAGCTCTTCCACGTACGATCCGAACAAAACCAGTGCGGCCAATCCGGCCGAAGCGATGGCATAACCTTTGGTGACAGCTTTCATGGTGTTGCCAACTGCGTCGAGTTCGTCTGTTACAGCGCGAATTTCCTTTGGCAAATGGGCCATCACCGCGATGCCGCCGGCGTTGTCTGTGATCGGACCAAATGAATCGAGCGAGATAATGACGCCAGCCATGGACAACATCGACATCACAGCAATCGCAATTCCGTATAACCCTGCGAAATGAAACGTGACCAGGATCGCCAGCCCAATGAACAGCACCGGCAGCGCCGTGGCGTGTTGTCCCGCTGCCAACCCCGCGATGATGTTTGTGGCGTGCCCGGTCTCGGATGCATGGGCAATTTTTTGGACCGGTCGAAAGTGAGATGAAGTGTAGTAATTCGTGAGTGCGACAATGATCGGAGTCATTATGAGGCCAACCAGCGAAGCAAAATAGAGTTGAGCGGGGGACCGCAAGATACCGCCGATTGTTACTCCGCCGGCAAAAAGGCTGCGCGTGGCCGGCCAAAACAAAATTGCAGAGATCAGCGCATTGATCATAACTGCGCCCATTAACACGGCCGCTGGTTTACCGCGCGCAACATTTACAAACGCGATCCCGCAGATCGCTCCCAGCACAGAAATTCCACCAAGCACGAATGGATAAACGATGGCCGCCGGGTTTCCGCCAAGTGTCAACAGCCCGGCCAGAATCGCGCCGACCAAACTGACTGCGTAAGTTTCGAAAACGTCCGCAGCCATGCCTGCGCAATCGCCTACATTGTCTCCGACGTTATCCGCGATCACCGCTGGGTTCCGCGGATCATCCTCCTCGAGGCCGCTCTCGATCTTGCCCACCAGATCGGCACCAACGTCTGCGGCTTTCGTGTAAATGCCGCCGCCCAATCGGGCGAAAACGCTAATGAGACTGCCGCCCAAGGCGAGTCCGACCAAACTTCGTATTGCAGCGTCACTTCCAATCAGCTTTGCAGCGATCATGTAAAAGATGGACACGGAAAGCAACGCCAGCCCAACCACGAGCAGACCGGTCACCGACCCGCCGTTGAATGCTATTCGCAGTGCATTGAGCTGCGCGATGCTGGCGGCCTGCGCTGTGCGGACATTTGCCAGCACGGCCACGCGCATCCCGATGAAGCCTGCTGCGAGCGAACAGAAGGCGCCGATTACAAATCCAATCGCTGTAGAGTGATCTTTGAAAATGAAGAGCAAAATGAAAATGACCACTGCGATCACGACGATCGTCTTGACTTGCCGATTCAAATACGCCCTGGCGCCTTCCTGTACGGCGGCCGCGATTTCTCGCATTCGCTCATTTCCTGATGGCGCCCGAGTCACTGCCGCGATCAAAAAGAAGGCGAATGCAAGACCAATCGCGGCGCACACCATCGACAACGGCACACCGAAATTAAGAATACTTAAGGCCAGGAAATTCATGGTTGCGTCGCGGTGAAGCGCACGACTCTATGAAGAATTACCGCGCTGGCAAAGGCTATTTGCCGTCGTTGCGCGGGGCGAGTCGGTTGCGTCTGCCACGAGCTGAATTCGTCTGATTGGCGGATGCCAAAAAGATGGCCTCAGTTCATTTTTTTGCGCCCAATGCGCCTTGGTTAGATCGATTGCCGGGCCAATGGAAACGATGCGGGTCGGATTAGTTTCCGTGTGCATCATGTAGTGATGGCGTTTGATATATCGAAGTAATAAGGAGGATCGAGAATTATGGCCGACAAGCAGATTGTCACACCGAGCAAGGCACATCTGCGCGGCACGAGGTTTGTTTACATCTCGGCGTTATTTGCATCTTTGGGTGGCCTTCTATTCGGCTACGATACGGGCGTCATCTCGGGTGCGCTCATTTTTATCAAACGCGAATTTGGCCTGACGACGACGGCGGAAGAGATTGTCGTTAGCGGCGTTCTGTTTGGCGCGACCATTGGGGCGATCGTCGGTGGAAAAGCCGCTGATCTTTTTGGCAGGCGAAGAGTTTTGCTTGTGACGGCGGCAATTTTCGGTATTGGCGCCCTCGCCAGCGCGGCGGCGCCATCACCGCCCATCCTGATTGTCAGCCGCGTCATTCTGGGGTTGGCGATCGGTCTCGCCTCAACAAATGTTCCGGTTTATCTCTCCGAAGTTGCGCCTCCGCACGCGCGCGGCTGGATAGTATCGCTATTTCAACTCGCCGTTACGGTCGGCATTGTCGTTGCGTATCTGACCGATTACGCTTTCGCCGGCGTTGAAGGCTGGAGATGGATGCTTGGCCTCGCAGTAGTTCCAGCAATAGTCTTTGGAGCTGGCATGCTTTTTCTTCCGGAAACTCCGCGCTGGCTCATTTCTGGAGGTCAACATGAAGTCGCGCATGGCGTGCTCGTGCGCATTCGCGGGTTGGCTGATGTCAAGGTCGAGATCGAAGAGATCAAGGCAAGCCTGGCGCAGCAAACTGAAAGTGGGCGCTGGGCCGATTTGTTTGGCCGCCGAGTGCGCCCCGCTCTTGTTGTTGGAATAGGTCTCGCCATCTTTCAACAAATTACCGGCATCAACACGGTGATTTATTATGCGCCAAAAATTCTTCAGGCCGCCGGATTCAATTCCGCTTCCGGCGCGATTCTCGCTACCGCAGGCGTCGGTGTCGTAAATGTCGGCTTGACCGTCGTCGCGATGTTTTTGGTTGACCGTGCCGGGCGCCGGCCGCTGTTGCTCGCCGGCATCACAGGAATGATCGTCACGCTTGGCGTGCTCGGCTTGAGTTTTCGGATTTCAAATCCATCCGGACAGCTCGCCTGGATTGCTGTGATTTGCCTGATGGGTTACGTCGCCTCATTTGCAATCAGCCTCGGGCCGATCTTCTGGCTCTTGATCGCCGAGATCTATCCCTTAAGAATTCGCGGTCTCGCCGAAGGCACAGCGGCCACATTCAACTGGGGCTCGAACCTAATCGTCTCGCTTACCTTTCTGACATTGGTCGAGAGACTCGGCGCGAGCTCAACGTTTCTGCTCTACGCATCTTTCTCGGTGATGTCTTGGCTCTTCGCCTATTATCTCGTTCCGGAAACGAAAGGGCGTACTCTGGAAGAGATCGAAGCATTCTGGAGAGCAAGGCATCGTGTTCGTCAAACGGCTAGCCCAATTTCCTAGCTCAATCGGTCGCGATTGTGCGGTTTCGTCAAATCAAGCACGGGGCCGAGGGGCACGATGCGAGTCGGATTAATTTGCGGGTGCGTCATGTAGTAATGGCGCTTGATGTGATCGAAGCTGACCGTGTCAGCGATACCAGGCTGCTGATATAAATCCATCAAATAGCCCTGCAAATTTGGGTAATCGACGATACGGCGCAGGTTGCACTTGAAATGGCCGTGATAGACGGAGTCGAACCGAATGAGCGTGCAAAAAAGTCGCCAGTCCGCCTCGACAATGCTATCCCGAAACAAATATCGACTTTTCGACAAACGCTCTTCGAGTTCGTCGAGCGCTTCAAAAACTCTGCGGCAGGCAATCTCGTAGGGGTGCTGGCGCGTGGCGAAACCAGCTCTGTAAACGCCGTTGTTTACATTATCGTGGAGAAAATTGGCGAGCTTCGCATGCTCGGCTTCGACGTTTTTCGGGAAAAAATCCAAATCCTTATGTGTAGCAAAATCGTTGAACACGTTGTTGAACATGCGACAGATGTCGTCCTCACAATTGTTCACGATCTTTTTCGTTTCCTTGTCCCAGAGCACCGGCACGGTGACGCGCTCATCGAAGTCTGGGTCGGTTACTTTGTAAGCTTCGCTCAAATATTGGAAGCCGTTGATCGGATCGGTTGATTCAAACGGCGCACCCGGGGGAATTTTGCCGGATGGATCTCGAAACGCCCAGCCTTTCTCATCCCGGATCGGATCCACGATGGTCATTCCAATCGCATGTTCGAGCCCTTTTAGTTTGCGAAAAATGATCGTGCGACTAGCCCAGGGGCACGCCAGTGAAACATAAAGATGATACCGACCTGCTGCAGCGGCATAAGGTGTCGATCCATCACTCGAGATCCATTCACGGAACCGATCTTCCTGTCGATGAAACTCGCCCGACTCGGTCTGCTCGGTTGGGAATTGCGCTTTCATTAACCACGAATGGACACGAATGAACACAAATTGATAGAACGACCATCCATCCGTGTCGATTCGCGTTAATTTGTGGTTGGATTATTTCCCTGGCTTAAAAAGCGCGGCATCGAGGATCGACCAGAGATGGATAATCCATCCCAGCAAGACAAACCAGAGGATCGCCGCCAGACAGAATTGGACGATCGCCATCAGCAATCGGCCTTGGAGTAATTGCCCCAAGCCGGGGATGAAGAAACTGCAGAGTGCAGCTAGAACATTGCCCGCAGAACCTTGACCCGCCATAGCTGTGATCTTATAAGCGCCTGCGAAATCGACAAGTCGATTTGGCGGCAAATCAGCTAAGTAGTTCGCTGCATAGCCAACTGCTCAAAAATATTGGCGATTGTTCGCGGTTGTGAGCAATGAGGACAATGTCCGGCTTCAATCTCAATCGTCTCCGTGCCGAGCACGGCACGGCTCATCTTTCTGCTCCATTCCGGCGACAGGGTGCGATCCTCGCTCGCAACAATGGATGCCGCTCGAACTGCAGGCCACGCTTCGAGTGGGATGGGCTGATCGACAAGATGGCGCGTGTCGAATGACTCGATGGTACCGAGTGCCCAAACCTTTGTTTCGTCGTCGCAATCATGGAACAAGAAATTTTCCGCCAACCGCTTTTGTTGTGGCGGATCGGCGAACCAGCGCACGCCCACTTCAATCCAGCCCGGCGAAAACATGGCCGCGTCCTCCGCGAATTGGTCGCGAACACTTTTTCCTGGCTCAGGAATGACGGCCGCCAGGAAGACGACCAGACCGCAGTCGCGCATTTGCGCAACCAAAGGGAGAAACACGCCGCTAAATGAATGGGCGACTACTACAGTGTCCGCTGTGGGTATCGATTGAGCAATCGCGCTGGCATACTCGCGAAGTCCCCAGTCGGGAGCGCGTTTGGGCAGATCCGGCGTTACAACGATATGCCCGCGTGCCGCAAGAACGCTGCCAACCCGTTCCCAACAGCTTTTGTTTTGAGTTGATCCGTGGACGAGTACGAAAGCTGACATTTTGCGGGCTACGTTACCTTATTTGATCGGGAGCTACGTCTGTGGCGAGTACTTTGATTGCCGCGCCGACTTGAAATCAGTCGCTGTCGCTATTTGCGAAAAACCCTGAATCGGTATCATGGGCGGCTCCCGCTCGCTCGTTGACAGCGAAAAATGCCAATGGTACCGTCGCGCAAATTTACGCGGAAGTCCGCAAAACGCGGGCGATTACGCAGCTCCATTATATAGAGACTTGCATATATCGTTGAATAGTCAGGTTCTGGTGCTCAACCGCCTCTGGCAGGCAGTGAACATCTGCTCTGCCCGTCGCGCGTTTGCGCTGGTGTATGCGGGTCACGCCCAGATTGTTTCGTCCGACGCGGCGAACAATTTCATGACGCACGATTTCGAAAGCTGGCGCGATCTATCGGCGAACGCACCGGACCACGAAGTGGTCACGACCATTTCGTTTAAGATTCGTATCCCGCGGGTGATTGTGCTGCTGGTGTTCGATCGGCTTCCAAAAAAAGAGGTAAAATTCACCCGGCACAACGTTTTCGAGCGCGACAAGAACACTTGCCAGTACTGCGGTGAGGTTTTCGATCGCAGCGAACTCAATCTGGATCATGTTGTGCCGCGCGATCGCGGAGGGACTACGACGTGGGAAAACGTTGTGTGCTCATGCATCGCCTGTAATACGCATAAAGGCAATCGGCTTCCGCGCGACGCGCACATGAGCTTGATCCGAAAACCCAAACGGCCGAAATGGCGGCCGTTCGTCCAGATTACCTTTTCTGCGCCGCAGCACGATCTCTGGAAACACTTTGTCGATCTCGCGTACTGGAACGTCGAGTTGAGCGACTAGTGCCGCTCAATTCGAACCGCGATTCGTTGAAGCGTTGAATCGTTAAGGCGCCGCCGCTGCTTCATCGCTTTAACTCTTTATCGCTTCAACGCATCCAAAATCGGCTGCGGATAAACGCCCAGCCAAATCGTGGAGATAATAAGTGCGCTGATTGCGAAACGCGACAACCCGTTGACCGAAATCTTGTCCGATTTTTCTGCGGACTGCCAGTACATCGCGCGAACGACTTTGAGGTAATAGTAGAAGCCGCAGCCAACGGTGATCACTCCAACAACGACCAGCGTGATCTGGCGCTGCAAGAGGGCTGCGTAAAAGATATAAAACTTGCCCCAAAATCCCACTGTAAACGGGACACCGGCTAGGGAGACCATCCCGATCAGCATCGCGAAGGCGAGAAAGGGCGAGCGCCTGGCGAGACCATCAAAATCGGAAATTTCTTCGCCGGTTTGCTGAGAAACGAGTATCAGGACTGCGAAACTGAGAAGCGTCATCAGCAAGTAAGCCACAAGGTAAAAACTGACCGCGCGCACATCGAAACAGACAACACCTATGAGCAGATAGCCGGCATGCGCGATGCTGGAATAGGCAAGTAGCCGTTTCAGGTTTGACTGCGGCAGCGCCGCGAGATTTCCATAAACCAATGTGAGCAGCGCTATCAGAATAACCAGCCGCTGCGTTTCCGGCAGCACGAGAAATGGCTGTAATACGCGCAGCAGCACGACAAAACCTGCCGCTTTTGAGCCAACGGAGAGATACGCAGTTACCGGCGTAGGTGCACCTTGATAGACGTCCGGGACCCAGATTTGAAATGGCACCGCAGCGATCTTGAAGCCGAGGGCGACCAGAACGAGCACCATGCCCAATAACGCCGCGGTATGATTTGTAGCCGGATTCGCCAGTGCATCGGCAATTCGCTGCAGATTTGTCTCGCCGGTCACGCCGAAGATCCAAGCGATTCCGTACACCAGAAATGCGGTAGAAAGCGCGCTGAGCACCAGATACTTCGTTCCCGCTTCCAGAGTGATCGGATTGCGCCGGGTAAAGCTGACCAAGACGTAAAACGATATCGTCACGAGCTCCAGAGAGACAAAGATGAAGACGAAATCGACTGCCGATACCAGGTACATCAGCCCGGCGCACGTGAAAATAGGGAGTGCAAAAAATTCGCCGAGACCTGACTGCGGCATCCCGCCGGGAAAGGAATTGCGAAGGACTGGCGCGTAATCCGTCATCATGATCAGCACGAAGATTGTGGTTACCAGTGCGAATTGCTTGAAAAAGATCGACAGGCGATCTGCGGTATAAAAACTCCAGAAACCGGTCGCTTGATTGGGCGAGGGAGACGGACTGACGAAAAAGCTGGCGAGAAGAACTATCGCCAGACCGGCAATTGCGGCGAAGGCGAAAATTCGCTTATCGATTTTCGTAGCAAACGTTTCGACCATAAGGATCAGCATCCCCAGCACGAGCACCGCAATTTCAAGTTCTGGCGCCGCGATCCTCATCATCTGTTTGCGGTGAGATAAGTACGGAACTTGGGCGCCAACATTTGGACGAAGGATCGCGGAAAGAATCCGTAGCAAAGGAGCGCGCCGACAAGCAGCGTCACCGGCACACGCAACCCCGCGCGAAGATCGACAAGTTGTTTCCACTGCTCGTTTATCGTGCCCATGAACGTTTTGCGATATGCTCGCAGCATGTAAACCGTCGAGATCACCACTCCCCAAAGCGCGAGCACCGTGGCGATTTGAAAAAGATGAAAGCGATCGATTACCCAGCCGTTCTTAAACGCGCCAAAGAAGATCATGATCTCGCCGGCGAAGTTCGCGAATCCGGGAAGTCCGATCGCAGCGAATACGCCAAATCCAAATGCGAGCCCAGCGAAGGGCATTACTCTCGCGAGCCCGCCAAGTTCATCGAAAACCAATGTCCCTGTTCGCTTGCGCAGTTCTCCAGCGATCGCAAACAACAGTGCGATCGATAGGCCGTGGGCGAACATCAAGACAGCCGCGCCGGTCACCCCGAGAATGCCGGCGCTGGCAATCCCGAGAAAGATGTAGCCCATGTGCATCACGCTTGAGTAACCGAGCATCCAATCGAGCCGCTTCTGGGCAATCGTCACAAGTCCGACGTAGATGATGTTTCCGAGCAGCAGGACCACGAGCAGAGTCGTCCAGTGTCGCGCGCCTTCAGGCAGCAGGGGAATAGCCAGGCGCAATAACCCGTACAGCCCAAATTTTTTTAAAACTCCGGCGTGCAACATTGCCGCCGGCGCCGGAGCCGACGCGTAAGCTTCCGGCGCCCATGTGTGAAACGGAAAGAGCGAAACGAGAATTCCAAAGCCGATGAGCAACAGCAGGTAGATGTGACGTTGTGCGTCCGCTGAGATTTGACCCAGGCCGGCGGCAGCCTGCAAGGCGCGAATGTCAAAACTGCGCGTACCGACCGGAACGCTTTGATAAAGCAGGATCAGACCAAGCAGCAAAATGAAACTGCCAATCGCGAGATAGATTGTAATTTTCCACGCGGCCGCGACTCGATTTCCGCTTCCCCAGATTCCAATCAATAAAAATGTGGGAATCAGCGCGAGCTCGTGAAAAGCATAAAAGAAAAATAGGTCGACTGATGCAAATGCGCCGATTGCGCCGCCGGAGATGAACAAAAGACAGCCATAAAATGCATTTTCATATTTTTCGATAGCCCCGGCGAACCAGACTGCAGCCACGGTAACAATGGTGGCAAGCAGCACCATTATCAGGCTCAAGCCGTCGACGCCCGTCGTGAAGCTAAGTCGCCACTCGGGAGATATGCTAAATGAGGTTACGTGTTGAAAGTCGTGTCCGCCGTCTCCAAAAGTCACAAGGAGAAACAGCGCCGCCGCAAACGTCAAAACCGACGCGGCTAATGCTGTCTTACGGGCAGGCGCGCCGACCATGATCGAAATGGCCGCAATGATCGGGCAGAAAATGACGAACAAGACCATTGATCTGATGACTAGGTTAAGGATTCATTTGCCCACGAAATACACGAAACGACACCAAATCTTCAGAGCTGGAGATCAACAGGTTCCTGGCTTCTGAGCAAGAGACGCTCGTATTCCAGTTTCGGATAATGGCCGAAATTCACGAGCAGGCCTAGTTTGCAGCCTGTTGCGCTGAGATAGTTCAGGACTTGCCCGCGATGTTCGTCAACCAACGCGGACACCGCCTTGATTTCGAGAATGACCTTTTCGTAGCAGATTTGAATCAACGTGCGCCCGCGATACTGCAATGTCTGGGGCGGCTTCGAAAGAAATGGAATCCCTTGGAACTCCAACTCAATTTCCAAGCACTCGTGATACACGGGTTCGTGAAAGCCACACCCCTTATCTTTATAGACGGCGAAGCAGGCCCCAATGACGGCGTAGCTTTCCTCCTTGTAAATCAATTCTCCCCTTTCTTCTTTTCGTGTCATTTCGCGTGTTTCGTGGGTTAGAATTTCAGGAGCGGAAAACGGCGAAGTAGATGATGGCGACGACACCCAAACCAAATAGGAACACGTAAGCTTGCAGATTTCCCACTTGAACCAGTCGCAAGAGAGCGCCGACGCCCCACGTTCCGCGACTGCTTCCGCCCACCGCGCCAGCATCGATGATCCATCGATCGAAGAAAGCTGATACGCGTGCGAGAAGTTCCTGGGTCCAGTAAATCAGCCAGCTGTAGAACTCGTCGAAATAAAACTTGTGGCGCAACAGCTCTACGTCCACCGGTTCAGTGGCTCGGTTGCGATAAAGAGCAATCGCCAGCCCACTTCCTACAATCAACGCGACGATCGCAAGCGCGGGAACTAAGATTGCACCTTCTTTTTCGACTGGGAGTGTGAGGAAGTTTTGCGCGAAGAATGCAAATCCGCCGAGTGTCGCCAGGAACGCGAGCACGATTAACGGTACCGTCATTACCGGTGGTGATTCGCGGCCTGCACGCGCACTGTCGCTACGTGCGTTCCCGAAGAAGACGATCACGAGCAGGCGCATCACGTAGAAAGCGGTCAGGAACGCTGTGAACAACGCCACGGCGAAAATCGGCGTGTTGCGTTCGTAGGCGAGCGCAAGAATTGCGTCCTTACTGAAAAATCCGCTGAACGGCGGGCAGCCGATCAATGCCAAAGAGCCGACAAGGAACGTAACGAATGTGATGGGAAGTTTCTGGGAAAGCCCTCCCATTTTCCAAATGTTCTGTTCATGATGAAGCATCACGATGACTGAGCCGGCGGCAAGGAAGAGAAGCGCTTTGAAGAACGCGTGAGTAAAGAGATGGAACATGGCCGCGTCGCTTGAAGTGAGACCGACCGCCATCACCATGTACCCGAGCTGTGAGAGCGTGGAGTAGGCGAGAATTCGCTTGATGTCGTTCTGCTGCGTTGCGATTAGCGCAGCCATCACCGCGGTGATTGTGCCGACCCACGCAATGATCAGAAGCGCGGTTTGCGAAGCTTGAATGACAAACGCAACGCGGACCAGCATGTAAACACCTGCTGCAACCATCGTCGCGGCGTGAATCAACGCAGAAATCGGCGTCGGACCTTCCATCGCGTCCGGCAACCAGACGTGCAGCGGAAACTGGGCCGACTTTCCAACCGCTCCGCAGAAAATCAACAGGGCGACAATTGTCAGAAATAGCGAATGACTAGTTAGTGTGGACATCCGCGGCGCGATCTCGGCGAAAACCACAGAGCCGGTCGCCATCCAAACCATTAGGATCCCAATCATGAATCCGAAATCACCAATGCGTGTGGTGATAAATGCTTTGTTGGCCGCATCTGCAGCGGCGTCGCGATAAAACCAGTGACCGATCAAAACATAAGAGGTAAAGCCGACCAATTCCCAGAAGATGAAAAGCATGACGAAATTGTTCGAGAGAACGATGCCGAGCATCGCGAACATGAAGAGCGACAGCGCCGCGAAGTAGCGGGACTTGCCTTCGTCGTCTCGCATGTAACCGACCGAATAGATGTGAATGACCGCCCCGATCCCGGAAACCAGAACCAGCATGGTCCTGCTCAACTGGTCCAGCGTCAGGCCGACTGGGACCTGGAAGGCGCCACTGATACCGATCCAAGTGTAATCAGCAGCGGCGACAGTTCGGTGTGCAAAGATCAAACAACTGCAGATAAAACTTACCAGCACCGCGGCGATTGAGATCGAACTGCTTAAGGTTTTCCATCGAAGAGTAAACAGCGTGATTACAGTCGCGCTAACGAGGGGCGCGAGCAGAATGAGCCACGGAAACATCGCGTTCATCGGAGGGCTCAAAATTTCAAGCTGCTAATGTCTTTGACGTCCGTCGTCTGCCTTGCGCGAAACAGGGCGGCAAGAAGGGCAAGACCCACCGCGACTTCAGCCGCTGCGACCGTGATGACGAAAAAGACGAACACCTGCGCGCTGTAATTCGGCAGGCCGTTTGAATCGACACGGAATCGCGAAAAAGCGACGAGCGACAAGTTTGCCGCATTCAACATCAGCTCCAGTGACATGAGAATGATGATCAAATTGCGCCGCAACATTACTCCGGCGAATCCAATTGAAAAAAGAATGCCGCTTACGAGGAGATAATTACCAAGCGTAGTCATTCTATCGAGGCTCGCGTTTGCCCAAAAGGACCACACCAATGGTCGCCACCAGCACGAGAACACCGATGATTTGAAACGGGAGATTGTAATTGCGGAAAAGCATCGCGCCGATGTTCCTCACATCGTCAATCGTCGATGCCGAGAGCGGCGGAAAAGTCTGTCGCGCAGCTTCGAAGTGCCGGATCGTAATAAAAATCTGGCTGAGCAGAATCACCGCGACGCCGACGCCGCTCGTAGCAGCGAGCCAATTCATTCGACGCCGTTCTTCGACCTGGAGGTTGAGAAGCATGACAATAAAAAGAAAGAGCACCATTACAGCGCCCGCGTAAACCAGGACCTGAATGATCCCGACAAAGTAGGCGTCGAGCGACATGAACAGCGCAGCGAGCCCCAGGAAGGAAACGACCAGGCTGAGGGCACTGGCAACGGGATTGCGATTGATGATAACCGCTGCGCCAAAGATCAGCGTCATCAGTGCAAAGACCCAAAATAAAAATGGCGACATCAGCGATTGCGGATTGCGGATTGCGGATTGCGGAAAGAACGGCGATCAAAGCATCGACGATTCGCATTTGGAATTTGGCGATTGGCAATCCTGCTCATTTCTTCTCATTCCACTTCAACACGACGCCATGCATCACTCCGCCGATTTCGAGCAGCTTCTCTTTGTGATGCACCATTTCCGCGCGCGTGAAGCCAGTGATGGCATAATCTTTGCGCAAATAAATCGCCTGCTCGGGGCAAACCTCCTCGCACATCCCGCAGAAAATGCAGCGGATCATATCGATATCGAATTGCTCCGGATATTTCTCGACTTTGGCGAAGCGATCTGTTGACGGAATTTCGCCGGGAAGAATCTTGATCGCGCGTGGCGGACAAATGAATTCGCAGAGCTGGCACGCAACGCAACGCACACGACCGTCCTCGTCCCGTACCAAAGCAGGCGCGCCACGGTAGTGGTCCGGCAAGCTGCTGTCCCATTTTTGCTCGGGATATTGCATCGTGACCTTGGTGCGTCCGAGCAGCATGTTCTTTAAATGCTTAAACGTGATGGCCAGACCGGTGACGATGGCAGGCAGATACAATCGCTCGCGCCAGTTTAGTTTCGGTCGTGGAACAGTGACGGTCATATTAATCTTCCTCTTCCTCTAGCTCTTCGTCTGCTATCACACCATATTCCCCTGAATCCTCCACGACCCTGCAACCCAATTTGTCGAGCATCGCGAAAAGCATCTTTACGATCTCTTCTAAAATCGATTTTCCCTTGGCGATCGCCTCGCCAGCACAGCAGCGCCTCGCGACCAGCAGATCCAGGCACGCTGCTGATTCTAGAGGCGAGCCGTGGGCGATCTGGAAAAACCGAGCGCGATCCTTTTGTGAAAATTTGCCGTTTCCCTCAGCAATGTTCAAAGCAATGCTGTCGCCAGCGCGCTCCAAGTGGTCGCGGGTGGAAGCCTTTTTTGTTAACGATTCGATGAAATCCTGCGACCAGTTCGCAAATTCTAATGAGCGTTGATAAACGGTTAGGTTCTCGTGATGAAATGGCATGTGAGGATTAAGAGTAAGAGGGAGAGGAAGAGGAAGATTACAAACGGACGTACGGAACAATTGCTGCGACAATGAAAATGTTGACCAGTGCGATCTCGAAAAAGAAGAGCCAACCAAGCCGCATGAGCTGGTCCCAGCGAAAACGCGGGAGCGTCCAGCGGACCCACATGAAAATGAAAATCACCATGGCGACCTTTCCGAAGAAAACTGCGATGTTGATCAGGCCAAAGATCCAGCCGTGCGAGCCGTCGGGAATTCCCGGGAAATGCCAGCCGCCAAAGAATAGTGTGACGATCACAGCCGAGCCGGTGATCATTGCCGCGTATTCGCCGAGAAAATATAAGGCGAACTTCATAGAGCTATATTCAGTATTGTAACCGCCGGCGAGCTCCTGCTCGGCTTCCGGCAGATCGAATGGCAGCCGATTTGTCTCGGCAAAAATCGCGATCATGAACACAAGGAAGGAAATGATCATGGGAACCGTCAGCAGCCATTTCCATGGGTTCATCCAATCGCCGACAAAAGGCGCTATGAACCAGCCGTGCTCAATCTGGTAACGCACTACGCTGGTCAGGCGTAAATTTCCGACTAGGAGAAAAACAGGGACGACCGCCAGCCCCAACGAAAGTTCGTAGGAAAGCATTTGCGCGCTCGAACGGATGCCGCCGAGGAATGGATATTTGGAATTCGACGCCCAACCGCCGATAACGATCCCATAGACGCCGAGTGATGCGATCGCGAACACGAAGAGAATTCCTACGTTCACATCAGCGATGACCATTGGCACACCGAACAGCGTGCTGCCAAATGGCACGACCGCGATGGTAATGATGGCCGGCATTACCGCGAGACACGGCGCGAGCCAGTAGTAAAAAGTGTTTACATTGCGCGGCGTGAAATCTTCTTTCAGCAACAACTTGAACATGTCCGCGATAGGCTGGAATAGGCCGGCAGGCCCAACGCGATTCGGCCCCAGCCGATCTTGAATAAACGCGCTTACCCTTCGCTCAGCGTAAACTGCGTAGGAAACCATCGGCAGAATGATCAAAAAAAGTATGCCGATGATTTTCAGCAGTGACGTGATGATGAAAAAAAAATCCATTTCAGTGCGACCGCTCGGAGCGGCGTAGTGCTTGAATCGCGACCGCCTCTTCGATTTCTTCTTCGTCGCTCGGACGGGTCGGCGGTAACTCTTCCATTTGCAAGATATGCACGCCCAAATCGCCGATTTTGCTCAGACTCAACTCGGCGAATTGTGGGACTGTTTCGGTGATTCGGCGAAACACATCGTCGACCGACGAAAGTGAATCGCCCCCGCCGATTGCGTGCAGCAAATCACGCAAGATCTCCCAATCATCGCGCGCGTTCCCGGGCGGCCGCACCGCGCGATTCAATCGTTGCAATCGCCCTTTGCCATTGATCATCGAGCCGCGTTTTTCCGCAAAACCACACCCGGGCATGACAACAGTCGCTCTTTCTGTCGCCTCGTTCGCCAAAACATTCATCACGATGAAGACCGGGAGCCGTGCGAGTTGCTCAATGGATACGCCCAAATGCATCGTGTTTTCTTTCAAAATCACCAGCGCTTTGATTTGTCCGGATTTAACCGCATCAGCGATCGCCATGAGCTTTGCGCCTGGCTCAGATGTCGATCCGAGAATGAGTCGCGCGCCGTTGGTGTTCGGGTTGCGGTTCTTGCTCAACAAAATGTCATCGCCCGGACCGCGACGTGGAACGATGTCAATCCACTGTACCGCTAGCGACTTTGCCAGCTGCGATGCCAGCCAAAGTTCCTCGTTGGTCATGCGCCCGGAAGCAACGATCGCAATTTCAGGACCAGAAAATTGTTTTAGCTGGAGTGCAGCCCGTCCGATTGCGGCTGGCCAATCGGCGGGAACGAGTTTTCCCTGGTAGCGAATCTGCGGCTCGAGCAGACGGTTTTCGGCTTCGAGATATTTAAAGTTCAGGCGCCCATAATCGCACATCCAACTGGAATTAACGTGATCGTTCTCTCGCGGAGTTTGCCGGTAAATCACGTCCTCGCGACTGCCGATGACGGTGTTGCAGCCGGTAGCGCAGCTTGTGCAAATGCTCTTGGTTTCCTTCAGAAACCAGACCCGCATTTTGAAGCGAAAATCCGTCGATGTGAGGGCTCCTACCGGACAGATATCAACGGTGTTGAGAGAGTAATTATTCTCCAATCGCTTGCCCGGATGTGCCGTCAGCACAGTGTAACTCCCGCGGTCAACGAACCCGAGGACGTCATCGTGTGCGATCTCCTCGCAAAAACGAATGCAGCGGGAGCAGAGAATGCAGCGTTCGTCATCCAGAGTGACTCGCGGACCGAGCAGCACGTTTTTCGGCTTCTTGACTTTGTTCTCGAGAAAACGCGATTTCGAATTGCCAAAATCGACGCTGAATTCCTGCAAACGACATTCGCCGGCTTGATCGCAAATCGGGCAATCGAGCGGATGATTGATGAGGAGAAATTCCATGACGCCGCGCTGACATTCCTTCACCAGCGGCGAGTTAGTGCGAACAGCCATTCCTTCGGAAACATCCTGAGCACAGGAAATTTGCGGACGCGGCATCCAATTGATGATCGGTTTGCCGTCCGCACCCAAGTCAGCTTTACGATCCGGGCCCAACCGTGGAAATCCCATTTCGATCAAACACATCCGGCAATTACCGGGCGAACTGAGCTTCTTGTGGTAACAATAGCGCGGGACATAGCTCCCGGCCTGCTCGCACGCTTCGATCACGCGCGTGCCCTCGATTAGGATCACGAGCAGGAGCATGAGCATGAGTAAGGCGCCTCATTTCAAATTACCGAATTAGCTCCTGCTTTTTCCCACCCAGGATCGCGCGCGAGTGGGGCGGTAGGGATTTGTTCTTCTTCGATTAATTCTTCTGACGTGTATTCCGGCGGAAGCGGCGGGGGAACCGGTTTCTGCGCGCGGGCCGCAAATTCTTCCGGAAACTTTTCGACAAAACTCTGGGTTGGCCACGCGCATGCTTCGCCGAAAGCGCAAATCGTGCGCCCGGCAATGTTG
>WNFO01003643.1_pt1 | contig 20039 bp, 28 predicted proteins | sample 5400251 | NCBI WGS metagenome assembly WNFO01 (sample SAMN13153354, study PRJNA577476) | soil metagenome | isolation source: 100 cm saprolite under Madrone tree | place: USA:California | collected 2016-06-14
GCTACTTAATCCAGACTGAGCTTTCCCGGAGCCGAGATCACTTGCCGCGCCTATCATAGCCAAAAAGGATTGAGTAGCAAACTGACCGTGCTCTAAGTCAATAATATAAGAAAACAACGCCTGTAAAAATGCAATGGCTGATTCTGCAGTAGACAACGACTCGTTCGTACCTCGGGCTAACGTAAGCAACCTTGTTACGGATTGCGCTACGCTAGGATTCTCCGCAACTCCGCGAATGAATCCTATTGACCGTATAAGTGATTCTGACATTACAGGATGATCGCTTGTTGATCGTGTTGCCACTAATACCCTGACAAGGGATTCAGATAATACCGGGTTATCTGCCAATGATCGCACAGCGCTCAGTATCCTTTTGGCCGACTCGCTGGTAGCCGTCGCGTCCGTGACCGCTCGGAGCAGAGATAGCACCCGCGATACCGCGTCAGCCGTGTTAATGGAATCAGCTAAAGTTCTATTCCCTGAAAATATACGAGATACGACTTCGGATGTTCCAAGCGATTCGCTTGCCGTCCTTACAGTGCCGCTTAGTTTCGACGCTGTGGCTACCTCTGATGTCGATAAGCTGTCCGTGGAAGTCCTGTTAGCTAATAGAATACGAGCGGAAATTTCGGACGTAGTAAGAGCATCAGTTGATGTCCTTAAAGCCGTAAGTATACGCGCAACGCTTTGTGCAACAGATAGAGAATCCGTCGCGGATCGTGCTCCGGTAAATATACGACCAAGAGCTTCACTGATCGTCAGTGCTTCTGTAGTTACCCGCACCGCATTCAGTATTCGCGCTACGTTTTCAGCTACACTAACGGCTTCGCTGACAATTCTAACACCGCTGAATACACGACTTGCACTCTCCGAAGTCGAGAGGCTATCTGCCGTAGTACGTGAGCCTGAAAAAACCCGGCCCACCGACTCACTGGTTGCCGGGGCATCTGTCGCTGCTCTTAGACCGGATAATAGTCTAGCAGCCGATTCGCTAACAGAAAGATTTTCTGTGGCTGTAACACTAATAGATTGATGCTCAAGAAGGATACCGAAACTGTCCTCTGTGAGTATCCTGAAGCTATCCTCTGTAGCAATGTAATCAGCCACATTATTTACAACTCGTGTGCCGAAATACTAACATCGGTGATTGTTGCCGTGCCGCCGGTGATAGCCGCGAGGCCAACGTCGATCCAATAGTTAGTGCTCGCAGTTAAACCTGTGACAATAGCGTTACAGGAAAACACTCCCTTTTCTGCTGTGGTTGAACAAATAAATTGAACCAATCCACCATCAGCAGTTCCAGTTAAAGCAGCACCATTTGTCGGAGCGGTTCCGGTTCCATGACGAATTTGCACCTTACCACCGTCTGCGATCGCAGTGGCATTGAAGATTGTGCCACTGATAATAATTAGAACTTTGCCCGAGGTTGCTGCTGCTGTAGCTATTCCACCATGAGTTGAATCGCCACCAGCCAAGCCCATGCCCATCATTAAACCAGTCGTAGATGTTGTTCCTGTTGGGTTGGCTGGGGCCGCTTGGTTTGCCGACATTGCGGTAGAACTATAATTTGTTCCATCAGCAATAACTTTGTTGCCTGCGGTGACGGTTGTCGGCCAAGTTGCAGTAGACGGTCGAAAAGACGCACCATTGCTTTGGAGCAACTTCCCACTTGTGGAAGCAGCACCACCCTGCCAATAGCCACCACTAGCGTTAATAATTCCCGAACCCGGATCGGCGATTGTCGAACCACCAACATTAAGGCTACCAGAACCAAACAGTTGCATGCTTTGGGCCAAACTTGCACCGGCATTATTCTCTACTAAGAAACGCATTTCAGCCGTGCGAGCCGCGTGAGTAACAATCGACCACAGAACAGAAATTTGTGCTGCGTTAACGTTTCCTAGAGTTGAATCTTGTAGATTAAATAAAACACCACCCCCAAAATTGTTTGCTGGCGTGCCTGTAGACTCATGGTCAAGAGTAAACACATTGTCCACAACGTTCGTTGTAGCGTTTGTTAACGTAACCGACTGTGCCGACGACCATGCAAAGTCCACGGCAGGATTTGGAATTTTAGTCCATGTAGGAGCTACACCAATCAATCTCCACCATGAACTATCGTCAGTTTCAAATGCCAACTTGCCAATGTCCTGACTAAAAAATCCGGTTGCTCCGGTGCGATTTCCTGCTGACGAAAACTGCCAATGTTCGATTGGCTGGTTTAGCCCACTATTTAACTCAAAGGTTCGCTGATCTGCCGCAAAAATAGACGACACAGCCAAACACCAAGCTATTAACACCCTTCTCATTTTAGTTATTATTCGATAGAGCCGACAGAACCATCGTGTTGGTGCCGGAGAATGACGCCCCGCCGTTCACACTCAACCCGAGAACAGTTTGCGTGGTACTATTGAAACCTGCCGATGTTCCTATAATTGTTCCCGATCCAGACGCTCCGGTTGTAATCAATCCAGTTGCAGCTAAGTGGTGCTCACAACTTACCATACCCTGAATAACAGCAGATGTCCCACTGCCTACAGTGCGGAAGATTAAAAATACGCTGAATAAACCAGTGTCCGCCACCGCCGTCCCAACCGCAAATGCGAGGGATAACACAGAAGCATCACCCGTAGTACCTAATGTCCCCATTCGCACATTAAGCGTAAACGCTGCGGTACCGGCAGCGGTTTTCACCATGTCGAAGATGCACTGGTAAATGGCTTTTGCTTTCCATACACCAGCGTCTACAGTTATACTGGAGCCAGCAAGATAAGTGTCTGCTGCATAGCCAGCCGACACAGTAACAACGGAGGCGTTAAACTGTCCGCCTTTATCTATCAGCGCCCATGTTGGAGTGGTAGCGGTCAGCCGCCAGTATTGCCCGGTGTCACTCTGGTAGGCGATTTTACCTATATCGACAGAAAGAAAACCTGTAGCTCCGGTTCTTGCCGCCGCATTAACATAAGTCCAGTTTTCTAGGATATGATTATAGGTGGATAGTGGATGTAACATAGTTATGACGTTAAATGTAACATCGCCGTACCATCGTGATCGAACATTACCTCTGGATTATTTATATCGCCGGAGGTAATAATAGCGTCCATTAAACCCGCAACACCAAGTTGTGTGACTAAGCCAGAGGTGCTAAGCGGAGAATTATCTACCTTAACAACGTCATCCAACTTTAGTGTACCGCTTGTATTTAGTGCATCGTACCCGGGATTGGTTGCGTCCCTTACTATACGTAAATTGTAAGCCTCAATATTACCACCACTTGTTTCAAGACATCGTTTACCAGACAAAGCGCCAGAGGTCGTTAGTAAGCCACCGTATATTCGTATAGTTCCACCTGCGCAAATAAAATTGTGATCCACGACTGCACTACCAGAGCTAGTCGCGTCGCAATTAAAGAAGTAATGTGTGCCAAAACTACAGATAACGGCATCAGACGTAGAGTTGATGATTGAGTCGTACACCCTTAGACCGTCCGTTCCGGTTTTATTTACGTAAACCGTAGGACTTTTCCCGACAAATTTACATCTGTACACGAACGCAACTGAAAAAGCGGTATCCGAAGCTCCGGCTCCTAACGCTGGCGCTCCCCCACTTACTGTGTCACTCACTGTGATCCCCATGATTACCGAACCGCTACCGGGAACTAAAACGCAGTTCGTAAGCCCGGTTAAGGTCGATGTGATTATGGTAACATCAGCGCCAGCACCTATTAAGCTAACCCCCGACGGCAATGTTATTCCGCTGTTTTCGGTAAACGTTCCGGGGCCTACTATAATAACATCTCCGCTAACCGCCACGGCTTTAGCCGCCGAAATCGTGAGAAAGGGTTTGTCGGCTCGTCCGCGCGTACCAGTAGAGTCGCTGCCGCTTGCGTCAACGTAGATTGACGCAGTAACAGGCAGGTATCCGAATAAAGTAAAATCAGCCTTCTTGTTGATGCCGCCCTGAACCACAGGAATAACATCACTTGCCGAGAGTGAGGTTGCAGCAGGAAAAGCTGAAATTTTGGTATCAGGCATAATGCCTCCAAAATTCAGCTACCGCAGTTTTCGCAGGTGCGAAATTAAGTCTTGATTGATGGCTGGGACAAAGGCTTGCTTCACCTGCTTAGCATGATGCTCATCAACCGCTTTTTCAGCCAGTTTCAACATCCCATAACACAGCATTCGGTTATGTATCGGCCCGTCAACCTTCAATTCCATTGTCTGCTGATCGAACTCGATTATTAGCGTAAACTTTTCGGGACTACTGCCATTATTTTCCATATTTATCCACTAAGGGTTATTGTGTCAGTTACGGTAAGTGTGTCGCCATTTCCTACGGTAGCATCCTGATTCAAAACAGTCTCAAATGTCATAACGCCTGCTGAAGTAGTATCCTTAGCTGTAAACAATCCCATTTTGTGAATCGCGGTAAAAGTAGCCGTTACGCTATACACCACCTGCATTGTATAAGTAGCCGTCGCCGCCGTATGCGCGTAAGTGGCCCTTGTCCTAGCGCAACCACCTGTCGTGATCTCAGTCGCCAGCGTAGTATCACTCGCGCTTGCTGCCGCCGAGTCCGTTGTAAGACCCATGAAACGAGGCGTGCAGCAAGGAATGATTGAGTATCCATTCGTAGAAGCTGGCGTTGTTCCTACGCCTTCAGCCGCAGTCCACCATTGGTCAACGGTGAGCACTGTGGTTGAGTTAGAACCTATATTACCATAAACGGGCGCTGTCGTTAGTCCTGTTACGGGACAAAACACTCGCCACCCCTTATACTGATCGGCGGTCATGCCTCCGCCCGCTGGCGTCGCGCTTGTCGCCGAACTGGCAGTCAGCGCACCGTCCTTCATCGCAGAATGCCCGAATGCAGCCGCCCATAAATCGCGGCCTACGTTAGTGAGAAGGTTTCTTGAAATTCCAAGATCGGTGATAGACCCGTCTTTGTGAGTGATAAAAGCGTGAACGTGATTTGGCCCGAGGCGAATCTTTGTTACCTTCTTGCCCCGACGAAACAAGTGGAGATGAGCGCCGTCTCGCAAAGGTTCAATGACTGTATTCATTTCACTTTAACCGTCGCCTTATCCTTGGTTCCGACTGATTCACTGGCTGTTACAATCACTGTCTTGCCAACCACCTTGCCGTCTGGCATGTGCTTGAACTTTGGACTATGCGTAGCGACACGATCTCGTTTCAAGCCGTGCCGGTAAAAGTCCGCTGCGAGTTGCTTGTCAGTCAACTCAGCTAACACAATCCAGTTCTCAGGCTCATAGATTTTTTCAAATCCTGTCCCATCCTCACTTACCTTGAACTTAACTCCATGACGGCAAACATGACATGCCCCCGGGACTGGATTTTCGCCCGCTGATCCGGCTGGTTCAACCGTACCGCAATTACGACATTGAAAAGCGAACTTGGTAGCCATTCGTTGTTGGTTTCCTGATTAACTCATCTTTGCTATTCTTACAAGTTAAATTTATCGTTGGCGATAAAATTGTTACAGTGGAGTGGTAGCTGCCCGTAAAATTGTTATAGGCTCTTTAGCTATCAATTCATCTTTGCCGTTGATTGTAGCTCGTATCTCAAGATAAGCATCGGCGAACAACGCAGTACCAAAAGCAGCTAACAAAGCGGTGCCAGTTACGACAAGAGTGAATACAAGCTCGTTGCTATTCTGTACCGCGATACCACTGGCTTGTGCGTATAACACGGTCGCCCCGTCTGTCAACGCTATCTTGGTTGATCCCGTTACGGAAACCCCTGCAGTCGGCTCAGTTGGATCGTATGTCTCGGCTACACAGGTTATCCTGCCATCGAGCGTATCACCGAATGCAAGAGCGGGTAGCGAAGCTGGCTCAGTGAGGTACTTACTTATGATCGCCCGGCGCGATGTTACGCTAACGACAATGGACAGTAACTCCATTTACTGCTCACAGATGATCGTTTGTAAATTCGTGAGTGACACAGGCGGGCCTAGTGCCTTAACGTGGATCGCGGCAGCATTCCACCTTGCCGGGAAATACTCACCAGCCCACGCCTGAATAGGATATGTGCCACTGACTATTCCTATTCCAATCGGATACTGAGATATGATTGCTGCTGGCAGGGCGGCCCCGTCACCAGCCGCGCCCTGATCGTTGTAGGTCAGCGATGCAGTGTTAGCAATCTTTCCAAGCGTCGATGGAGTGCCACCGGCAAAGACCCGGTAAATATCATAAGAAGTAGCACCTACGCTCGCCCAAGTAAGTATGTTGTAATTCGTGGAATTAAGCGTAGCCGCCGCCAGCGCCGTACTGACAACCGCGCTTATACTTTTCGATCCATCGGGGTAGTTGGCTACTATAACATAATCATCCCGTGTTGTTCCCGGCGTGCCACCTTGGGTTATACCGAAAACCACAGAAGGCGGAATTGATGCGGTAAGTAAATTCTGAAACCACACCCATCCGATGTTTACGATAGTGCCAAGGCTTAAAGTAATATCGGTCGCGCCGACGTTGATTGAATCCTTTTTAACCTTATCGCCAACCTGAGAGATAGCCAGCGCCGAAGGGATGGCAGTCGTCGGCGTCTGATTGGTGTTGAGCTTCTTCTGCGATAACTGCGCGCTGATGTTTATATCACCGTTAGCCACGCTTGCAACTGTGAGCTATAACAAGAAGTTAGTCAATTTCAATTTAATGGAAAGCGTTGATTAAGGTTGTCTATTCGTTTAATGCACCCACACGGAACGCCAAATACTTTCTCATACCACGCTTTGTAAGAATCCCCGCCAACCGGGCCAATGACACGCTCAACTATGTCGCCTAGACCTTTATCGCCCGGCCTGCAAAGAAGTTTCAATGGCTTCAACGCCAGTGGCCACTCTTGAATTGAATTAGTTGTCTGATCTATTACCTCTCTAACTAATACGCCATTCTGCCAGACTTGGTAACTCACGATAACTCCCACGTTATTACAATCGGAGTCCCGTAAATTCCTAGCGCACAATCATCTGGCTCATTTATCGAAGTTAAAATAGTAACAAGGGGCAATGGCGGCGATGGATAAATCTCTCCAATAAAAGCATCAAAACGTTTTTTGAAACACACAAACCCGGGCAAACAACTTCCCGGATCGGGGGATGGATTAGTGTGATTTACGTAAGTGTATAAAAGCGCGTGCCATCCAGTTTGACTATTAACGATTCCGAAACGCATATTTACCTGAAAAATCATGTGGACTTGCCCATGATCTGAACCAACCCCGCAAGAACAAATTGCTGCTGGATCGGGGACACGCTTATCTATTACACTGCTTTCACACCAATCGCCGTAAGCGCAATCATCAGGAATGAATGCTCCGGTAATATCTGGTGCAATTCTCTCAGTCCAAGTCAAATCAGATGTGTTCACAGTGGTTGTTAACACAGCAGGAGGACAACCATCTAAATCATATTCTGCTGTGCATTTAATCGTAAAGGAAGTTGGAAAACTGATATCTGGACAATTCATGGAATAATAACTAACTGGCCTCCACTGCCAATTCCAGTCAAATTCATAGCCCCGCTGCTATTCGGCAAACAACTTCCATCTCCAGACCATTGGTCTGTTAAAGGGTTATCCAGATAGATGTCACCCGAATGAGCGCTATAATAACAACTATTTGGAATTGTTGTAGTTGGGGATGAACCAAAGAATAACACCGTTCCGAAAATTGAATACGCTAACCCGTACCAAATATCATTGATTCTGGCAATCACCCTCGTAACGTTCTCGTGATCGTCAGAATTAAAAACACCTCCGGTGCAATTATCCGCATTGTATCCCACCCAAGCGATATTGCCCGACCATGCAGAATAATACTGTTGACTCCATAAACATCCAAAGCCAGTACAATCTGTAATCACAAGCCCGCATGAACATTCCCTATGGTATGGTTTAAGTCCCATGTTCAAAAAATTAGTGTCATAAAACTTTCTCGAAACTTGACCGGGCGGCCAGAAACTCTCAGGTAGACATGCCGTGTTTATACTTATACCATCGAAATTCGCCATCAATGAGCAGGCGCAACCACAGCACGGGCCACCAGCAAGCGCAATCCTTCCATCACTGCCACAAGGTTCACTCATGCTGAGCAAACCTTCTTCCATACTACATTTGTCGTGACTTTATCGACAACTAACGCCAAATCGTTGCTCGGCGAATCCAAATGTGGCGGATATTGAATAACTATATCTCCGCAAACTTCGTTCCGGCAACTCACAATAGGCACGTCCCCCGAATCATCAACAACCACACTTCCTAGAGTGATATATTGTGTCAATCCGTCGTCATCCGGCGTAGCTTGACCGTGATCCAGCCAGACACTAACGATGTTATCCCCGCTAACGTTATCGTCTGTCTCTGCATCCCAAAGTATTCCAACCCAAATCTCATCCCCGTCCGCCACATCGAAAGTGTATGTGTCGTTTGATGGCATTCCTGCCGGATCAATCGGATCATCATTCGGCCCGATAACAACTCCATCCAGAATCAGAACCTTTGGAAAATCCGGTTCCGAAGCATTAAACATCTCAAAATTATAGTCGTTTGGCGTTTCCTGTGATCCTATCTGCCAGGGCGTCATTAAATCTGCTTCGGATGGAATTTCATCCGCGCTACCATCAAGGGCCGTCCCGGGAAGCACAGTCCACGGTATTGCGACTAACAAAGGTAGGCCCGGCTCATCCGCGTCACTTGTAGTTGTCGCCGTAGTCATCATTAAATTTGCGAATAACAACTGTGTTATCTGTATTTCTTCACCGGGATCAGTTTGAACTACGGTTTGCAGTTTTTTAACAACAAACCCGGGACGCGGATCAACCGCTGGATCAGTTACCTCAGCTATAATCTGGTGAAAAAACTCCTGAAATGGATTATCTGGATCATCAGTGTTAATCTCGATTGGATCAGGGAATTGCTCCCAACTGGTACCGCCTACCGGCCCCCAATCTATATCTATCGAGACAATGGCTTGATCCTCTGGATCAAGTTGTATATCTAGCCAAATCTTGTCACCTAAATTCAAATCTGACGCTGGTATGAAACCTTCCACGCCGGTCTCATCGTCATCTAACAAACCCCAATCAAAATTTTCTTCCTCATAAGTGTCGCGATCTTCACTATTAAACAAGTGGCTATCACTAATAACACCCACTCCGGGCGTACCGTCCGGCAAAGTAACCGCTATAACCTTAAAAGGCGTATCCGGTATTTCAGGAACTTCAACTTTTCGACCGATGTCCGCGTTAATCTCAGTGGAGTCAGGGAATTGACGGAGCCTGATGTTCGTGCCAGAGCGGGCGCGAACCATTTTTATATCGTCAACTACGTTGTTGAGAAACGTTTTGAGCCTACTAGGCAACGGAAAGTCCACCGCCTTTGACTTTATCTTGGCTATAACCGGACTAGGCGTACCAGCCATTTTTTTTTGCTATGTGGATGGCCTGAAAGGCGGATCAGGAAATAAGAGTGAGTTCACCATAGAGTTAGCCTTGAAATACTGATCCGGCACGACTTCTTCAATGTCGCCAGAAATTACCGTGTCCAGAAAAAATAATCCGTAAGGATCAATGTCAACCAACGTAACTCCCTGATAGACACTAAAATCAAAGTAAGCCGCGTGCCAGTTCTCCCAAATTCCTACCACACGGTCGATATACACTTCGCCGGGAAAACCTATTGAATCGCCAATGTCGCCAACATCTAACTCGCTATCATCGCGCGCCCAGACGATTAACCCCTTAGTTAATGCAGCGTATGTTACATCAAGTGTGAATGTACCTATAAATCTTGGATCAGTACCGGCAGGCTGCTGAGCATATCCGGTAGCGGGATCACCCGGTTTAGAATAACTAATATACCTAACTTGCTGAATTGAGCGTTGCTGTATTCTCCTATTGGGAGGCAACACGCCGCCCCGCTTACCTAAGTAAGTCTGTGTTACAGTGGGCCAAATCTTGTTATCATCGTTCGTTATCTCGGATAAAAACATATCAGGATCAAGCTCGCTGGACTGCCAGTCCTCTAAACCCGATATAAAGTTCTCGCGTTGTAACTCGAATCCCCTAAAAGGTACGATTAGCCTGTCTAGTTCCCATGCGTTAGTGATGTACCGTGCCGGAGCAGTCTGCTGGAAACTTCCATTGCCTACTAGGACTATGTTATTTATTGCCATTTCTGGTCGATTAGATTGAATAGATCGTTAAGTGTCCTTCCGCCGCCTATATCGCCACCGCCCTGTGAAGGATTTGGCCCAAACACCGACCTTGATCCCAAAGCAGCGTCCAAATTACCCCGAAGCACAGGGTTAGACCTTATCGCTGTCATAATTTGCTTCTCTATCCTCGCCTGTTCTACCTCACCCTGAGCAGCCGTAACAACGTTAATAGGCCCGGTACCAGCGCCACCACCAAAACCCCCGGTGCTTTTTAGAAATTGCTCTAGCTCAGCGGACTCTATCTGATTTCTTACCCCAAGAAATTGTGTCATTAACTGACCTTTAGCCATTAAATTAGGCTCGTTGGCAATCCGCCGCTGAATATCAAACGATTTGCGAAATAATTGAGCGCCACTTACCTCGGATTCAGTTAGACCTATCCCGGGCCTTGTTACCCTAGCCGCGTGCAACGCCTCACCAGCCCCTATTCGCTTACCTGCTAACTCTGCCCCTAGCGCCGACACCCTTAGTGCTGACGCTTCTCTTACCTGAGCTATCACTTCATCCGGTAAGAGTGCTTTCTTATATTGAGCTATCCTAGCTTCGGTTTTAGCTTGTTCATCAAGAATTTGCGCTCTGGTAGAGTCCTGCAATACGGCGGCTTTTGTAATGTCTAGGTCGCCTTTCGCGGATTCCGTAATCTTTGTTCGCATTTTTAACATTTGCTGGGCGGTAGCTGTCTGAGCTTTAGTGAGCTTGACTTCGCTTTCTGACGGCCCGCCAAATAAGCTTTCGCGTCCGCGTAACTGCTCTCCTAGATGTTTTATCATTCCGGCTACAGGATGCCGCGTCTCAGAGAATCGTCCAGTTTCATCCGCCAACTTCCTACTCTCTTTCCTGAGATTAGCGTATTTCCCGGCTAATTCGTCCAATCCTTCCGCGCTAGTTGCAAATTCAGCGGTGCGAGTAAATTTATGGGTTTCTCTCTCTAGGCCCGCCACTTCGTCACGCGATTGCTTGCCAGCTATAGCAGCCTTTATTAACGTTGTGCCTAATAGAGCTACGCCGAAGGATGCTGGCGCGGCCAACTTTAATGTTCCCATTAGCCCCTGAGCTACCGTTGAGAAACCCTCGGCAGCGTCGGACGATGCTGTGAAACCGCGAGCTAATTCTGTCAACGCCCGCGCGGCTCTACGCTCTGGCACCGGCTCACGCCCAAAGACAGTTTTTAGTTTTTCTCCGAACGAATTAGCGTTGGCAGTTGACTTTTTAAGTGTCGCCAGAAATGGCTTGTCATCTAACGTTAGCTGTCCTTCAAGCGTAGGCCCGGGCATTAGAGTGCGTGCGCCTTGTCAAAGATTTCTTGAAGCCGTTGCTTGGTGTGCTCGATCATGTCACGAGATACATCATCCAGCGCGTCCTGTAGCGCCTGTTTACCTATCACGGTGGCTGCTGGGGCCGCGTTACCAAATCGCGCGACTAAGTTCCCTATGGTAGCTGGACTACCATAACCCTCTGAAGCTAACCCTAGACCCTTAGCTCTACTGCCGATCCCCCTGCCACCAAAAGCTATCGCAGCGTTATTCCAGCCCACGTTCGCGGTGTAACCTATTGACGCTACCCTTCGCGCGTACTCAAGCCTGATAAGCCGGTTAAACTCCACTCGCCTATGCCGCTTTGCACCACGCCCAAGCGGCAAATACATTTGACCTTGACTGATCTTTTTCATTACTACCCCGGCTATGATGTTACGGGGAACATCCAGAATCGCTTGGCGCGATGCTTTCGGAGTCCTCTGCATCGCGCCCTTAACTCCCTTCCCTCCAATAATAGTATAAAGAGCAGCACGGTTAAGCACATCCGGAAGTGTTTTCTTCGTGTTAGTCAACACGAACTCAATTGCTGCCTTAAACTTGGTTGTGTCTAATTTGAACTCAGCCATGTTTTATACGATAATTGATTGCGACGCTCTGGCAGCAGGCGGATAACAAACAAATCCGTGACGCCATAGCCATGCAGTGCGAAACTGCAAGCCGCGAGCCTCAGCCAAATGGTACTGAATATAGTTAGCATCAAGCTTGGAGACTTCGGCAATCATTTCTATGTAGGAGACAAGGCTTGAGGGGAGCGCGATCCCTTTTTCTTCTTCTTGCTGTCCGTCATCGTCTTTTTTTTTGCAGTAACGTAGGACACCGCAAGCTCGTTCATTATCTTTAGAAACACCGAATACCCCTCATTGAAGCGCGGATCAATCTGGTCGATCAGTCCGTATTTCTCCGCAAAAACCCGCATGTTATCCCGCGCTTTTCTCGGGTTACACTCCGCCTCGTCAATTTCCCTTTCATCAGTTATCGAGCAAATCCACAGCACGACGCAGATATCGTGGACTATACCCGGATAGTTACCAGTCTTTTCAAACTCATCTGCCGCCGCATCGCCCAACGTCCCGTAATGCAGCTTCATTGCTTGAGCAGCCATCCGCCGCGCCCGACTGTAGGGTTGAAGCTTTAGGCCATCCAATGAGTGCGCGTGACTTTCAATAAAAGCCTTCTCAACCGCCTTCTCATCATGTCCAATATCTTCAGGCTCCTCGTTCATAACACCCCCATGTCTTTCAGTCTTTCGTCACTAGTGTCGGCGCTAAACTCCTTATACCCCGGCATCCCTACCAAGGTGCCTACACCGGCCCTGCCTTCAGAGTCCCTAAACGGAAAATTACGCCGGGTAGTTGGGCCGGTGTTTAACAAACGAATACGCGGGCAAACCTCCTTCCATCCGTTCATAAACTTAACCCGCATTTTCAAGACAACACACGCGATCCTGATTGCAGCTTCCTCATCTGACATCTTGCCAGCTTTGTATTTTGCTAAAATATCTTTATAGAGATCGCGGGCCAATCCCTCCGATGACTCTAACTCGCGCTCCTGCTTCGTGAATAACGCGAGAAGTTTTAAGGCGGCTTATTCGGATTTACCGCTGTCCGTGGTTGTTTCATTTTTATCGTTGGCGATAAAACTACGCGAGATTCGGATTACTCGATGCCCTGATAGTGACTGCCCGCCACTCGGCACGGCCCTGAGTCACAGTAGCGTCCTCTATGTAAAGTCCACCAGTCCCGTCACCAAAATCATTAACATCATTAGCGAAGGTGTAAGCTGAATTGATGGTATGTGCCTGAGAGCCTATCGTCTCGCCTTCGCATGTTACGTCCCGGGAATACTTAGATGATATGCCACGCGCTATTGTCTCCCCAGCGTTATCAGGAAGTTTCTCGTTGATTTCAGGATAGTACCTAGCTTCAAACCGGCGAACATTTATGTTAAGCGTAGTCTCAGCTAATTCAACGCCGCGTTGCGCGGAACTCCACGGCGCTCCGCCGATTATCAGAATCGCTCCGCTACACCTAGCGTGAGGCCAATATGTTAAACCAAAAAACCATCGGAGTGCCTCAATAAAAAACTGTGTCACTCTGCATCAGGAGCTTCTCGGATTTGGTTAAGGTAGAGTTGTGCGCGTTCTATGGCAGCTTTCGTTAATGGATCATCTGATGACATCTTTTTCAGCCGTTCAATCTTTTCCACGAGATTTTTTTCCGCTTGCTGATTAGCAGTGAGAACGCCTTGGATTGTCGCTGCTTTAACTAACGGTAGCTTCGGCATTGCGGCATGTTACGGGTTGTTGCTTTAGTTGGCAAGTTAAATTTCCATCCCTTATCCCTCTGTTAAGTGAATCAAATTCCAAGAGGTAAAATTTCATCCATTCGTATGATCCGTCTGGCCTAGGAGATTCGTATTCTTTTATCTCAGCTTGAGTCTCAGCCGGGAAATAAAACAACCTCTGTGTCTTGTCTAACTTGAGTAAGTAGTAGCCATGCGCTACAAAGCAACACGCCATACTCAGGCTTGTAACAGCGACAACATCGCTGCCTAACTCGATGCCCTCGTTATGATGCCCGTGTACCACTCTCGTCAATATCCAGTCCCTAGCAGCAGATACCTTGTGCATGTATGTGAATGGATGCCGTGGGTTAAGTCTCGACCATTCATCCATCTTTCTCCATGCTTTGTCATACGCTTCGCCTTCATCGAATAACAGAAAGCAAACCTCATCGTATGGTTTGTCTGGCGTCTGGCTGGGTAAACGTTCTATGCGTGACCCTGACGCCTTGCAACCTAAGCAAATAAGCGCGGCTGCCAGTCGAGTGTTGCGCGTATCGAAACTCATACTTGTGGCCCGGCATAGATGTTACACGAGAGGACAAGTTTGCGTATGTCTCCATCGATCCTACGCTGGATTCTAATTTGCTCAGCGGCATTACCATAGTAGAACACTTTGTCGGTATGAAGTTGCAGCATTGGGCAGAGCGCGTCATCCCCCATCAGGCTCTCTAGCTCGTATTGAGCGCCTGATAACTTCTGTCGGCGTGGCTTGCCTTCCAGTGTAATTATTACCCCTATGCGGAATAAAGGACTGTGCTCAACATCCCTAGTGGCGTCCAACTCTACATTTACTCTCGGCAGCTTAACTTCCTTATCTGAATCCCACCTATTTATGTTATACTCGTGAAGCATAGTGTTCGAGGCTATTACCCGAAGTAACGCTTCCTCAACGTTGGTCAAGAAGTCTGAATACGTCATTTATGGGGAGATTGTAGATAGATAGTGAATGTCGGCCCGAGCGGATCAAGCCTGTCCGGCACGTTGCGTATTTCCAACCGTTTCCACGTACCGTCAGCCAACTGAATCTCGAATGAATCAAACCTTTTTGGCGTCACGTTGAAGTCATCGGCGATTGCTAGAACAGATAATGCCATATCGTCTAATATCCCGCCAGACATAAGAGACTCGACATCCTCGACAGCCTGTAACCCTACAGTGAGTGGACGCCCTTTATAGCGAGCTTTGACCGGCCAATCCAGTATGTTAGCCCGGGCGTCCCGTTTTAATGTATCTGAGTCTATCATAAGAGAAAGGCCGTATCACTACGGCCTTCTCGATTCCCCCGAACTTCAACTCCAAATCTTAATCGAACTGCTCCTTGAATTGCTGCTCAGTGCCAGACCAATAGTGATTCACGCTTTTCAAGTGATGAGTTTCGCCTCGCGGATCATCCTCGATAACCTTGAGTCCAAATCGCTCGTCCTTGTCTGCGCTAAACTTATATTTGTATGACCCCTTGAACTCTTTCAAATCTGCCGGAGTCGTGTCGATTGGTTTGCCTGCTAAATCGACTGGCTGATTGCGAATGTCCGGTGTTACCGGCCCTATTGGTGCTGGCTCAGCCGCCTTTGCGGCCTTAGCTTGTGATCGTTTTGACATGCTTTTCCCCTTTAAGTTTATGAGTACTGTGGATTGATAAGATCGCCAGCGCGGGCGTTCCCCACGTATGCCTGACTGGACATCTTTAACCGCAAGATCATGGAGTCGATCTTGATGTCAGGGTAACTCTCCACATAGTTACCGCCTTCGAATTCCTGAGCGTCCTTATCGACCGATAGTAAGTGTCACCTACTAATACGCTCTTGACACCAAACTCAGTTAGCGCCTGCTCGATCATGCTCTTTGTGGCCTCCTGACCGGCCCGTAGAGTGCCAGCCACGTAACTTTGCAGCTTGGTGGCCTGACGCACGCGCTCGAATACCAGCCCGCTCATAATCGCCACATACGGAGGAGCCTCACCTTTCGCCTTCAAGCGGCGAGTGGATGCGATAGCATCCCCGATAAAGTCTATGGTAGCCAAGTTAGCTGCCGTGTACGCCACCGAGCTATTTGTGGCGGTGCCGAACGTGGTTGTGTTAAAGATCGCAGCCTGAGCGAAATATTCCTTGGTTAGACCGCTAATCTCATATCCGAAGCGCCGCGCAAAGAACGCCTCGGTATCGAGATACTCGTCGTAATCCAAGTCAACTTCGTTAGGCACCACAATTTCCAATCCGCGTAGCGTGACGGTGATTGTGTCATCACCAAACTTCGCTACCGCCCTCTCGAATAACGTTCCCGGAGCACGAATATACTTGGCTGCCGCAATCTGCCTTAGCCCAAGCGTGTCCTGTAACGTTGCTTTGATAAGGTGTGCTGTGCGACGGTTGATTGGAAAGTCCGGCAGGACTTGTTCGTAAATCAAGCCTTCCGCTTGTCCCTCACCCTCCACGATTGCTAAGGCAAGTTCCTGTCGTGGCCTTGCCGCGGTTACATCAAATACTGGCATAGTGTTTAGTTTCCGTTGTTATGGATTTACGCTACCGGGAATAACTCGACTTCTCCCAACACTCCGACTGTAGATGGTTGAGTCCAGCGCCCCACTAACACGGCGCTTGTGACCGTCTTACTGGTTTGGCCGTTGGCTACCGAGTACGCCAGATCGCCAATAGCCACGGTTTCGGACGCTACCGCTGGCACCTTGCCGCCGCCGCTCATCGAAGCAACCGCAACCGGCTCACCTGACTTGCCGTCAGTAAGTGTCATATAGTCCCCACGAGCGGCTAATCCGGCTAATGCAAGCTGGCCGCTTGAGTTAAGCACGCAGCGCAAACCGCGCGCAATGTCCACACTGCAAATCTCAGTGCGGTGTTCTATACCGACATAAGTAGCTAATTCGCTCATAGGTTATTCCTCGTCTGGATTGGATTTGCCTTGCCCGGGACTACCGGCCTTCACCCAAGCGTTGTACTCCTTGCCGTGATCCGCTCTCGCCCGCATGATCGCCTTACCCTCGTTCATGCCAGCCGCGCGGTACTTTTGAACATGAACCAGAAATGGATGAGCTACCCCTTTGCCGTCTCCCTCAGCGCCGCCACTAACGCGAGCAGGTTTACCGCCAGCGAACCGGAAAAATTGTAACAAGTCCTTTTTGGTTACAGGCTTGTCCGCTTCCTTGTTACGCCACGAAATAACTTTCGCTTTGGCTTGCTCCGGCGTGTCATCGGTTGTTACGCCAGCCGCCGACTTTTCCTCGTCACTTGGCTCATCCTGATTCGCATTGCCGTTAGCTATGCGAAAGGCGTTTTCAAAAACTGGCGTTAATCCCCCGACGATTTGTTCTCCGAGGGTTTTCACTTGATCGTTTGTCATGCTCATAGAGGTTTCCTCATTGGTTTCGATTCCGAACTTCTTGCAAGCGGATTTGATACTATCTTTGACTTTTGTCAAATCGTCTGACGAATACTTGGAAGCATTTTCATCCTGATTGATGTAACTCCACGCTGCCTTAGCGTGCTCAGCAGTGTCAACCGGGTAACGCTTTTGCTTGTCACCCTGATAACCCGGATCAGCATATTGCACGTCCCCATACGGGGCATTGTCCTCACCGGCCTTGAATAAGCCGCGATGATTAGCAGCGGGCAGGTCGACTATCGTGGCATCGAAGATTTCATCACAGCGGGCAAACTTCTTTTCACCTATTTTTTCCGGTATGCCTCCAAAATGAATACTCAGGCCGCAGTTATCCGGCGCTGTCTCGGCAATTTCAAAAAGATATTCTTTACCGGCAAAAGTTTTGTAAACATGGATATCGCCTACGCACTGATCGTCCACGACTTTAATCGTATCGCCGGGGATACGGCCAGCCAGTGAGCCATCCCCATGATTGAATGTGCTGGGGTTGAACTTGACTCGTAACCCGCCCTTGTACTTCTTCGCGCAATCTCTGACTTGCTCAAGGGTTGTCTGATCGGCGTACTGATTGTAACCGCGAGCTTCTCCGATTGAGACTAACGAGACACCCTTAATTATGCCGTTCTCGCGATCAACTCGCGCATCGGCCATGTCTAGCCGGGAAACAAACTTGGTTGGACTCAACTACCGTCAGTCTTTGTGTTATCTCGTTTCAACTTACGGTCTTTTACGTCCTCGCGCTTTTTTTGTCCAGAACTTTTTTTGGGTTTCTCACCAAAGCCTAACTCGCCAGCCTTGATACCAGATAACACGGCAGCCTGATTATCGTTGTCCATGTCGATCCAAAGTTGCTTCAGGTCTATCATGGAGTACCACCTTCGTTAATTCCGTAGGGAATGGCGCTACCAGTAGCCTTGCTTATTTTTATTTTTGGACTCGCCTTACTCCCCTCATCTATTACTTTCGGCTCTTTTCCTGAATTATCAACTCGTTTCCAACTCGAAACATAGGGATTTGATTTCAAATTCTCGTAGGTTTGCTCCGGTAAATGATCGACGTGCCCGCTAATATAATCCGGCGAAGTAAACCTCCCGGTTAGCTTTCCACCCTCGTTATATCTGTCAGCCGCGCGTTTCGCCGCCTCGTACAATGGAATTTGAACATGAGTTACGTTAACATCATAACCAGCCTTGCCAGCTTCATTTACAAATTGATTAGTCAGCGGCTGGTTACTCCCTGTTATATCAACGGTCATGTTATGCCTAGCCGACATTGCTAACGACACTAACTTCTCGGTCATCATGCGTGACTCATCTTGCGTAGCTGGCGTATTCCAATTTTGATACTCCGGTAGCTTTTCTCTTAGTGCATCTGGTGAAACATAAGTGTACTCCCCTTTTATTAGTGGGAGTCCAGCCGTTGTCTTACCCGATCCCGGTGCTCCTATGAGTAAATTTAATTTCGGCCTTTCCCCTTTTGGTGCCACAGCTTTAGGATTAAGAAAGCCGCTAACAACCTTACTTTGTAACGCTTCTCGATCTGCCGTCAACACTCCACTAGCATCGCTATTTCTTTCGATAGACCAGTGCATGAGGTTCCCGCTCTTTGTTTCCTTAGCGAGAACATCCAGCTTCTCTTTGACCGCCTGATACTCCGGCGTCTGATTTAACTCCGTGCTGAAGCGACCTATGTCGTCATCACCAGTTGGCGGCTTAACGTCCGCGAGGGATGTTATCTTACCCCTGTTATCGTCAGCCCCTTTCCCTTGTGCTGATCGGTAATGTCCACGATCCGGGAATTTTCGCTCGTAGTCTTTGACGATGGCTTCGTAGTTCCTTGCTGCCCCTTCTCGCGTGTCGCTTTCCCCGACAAATTCCCCTGTGCCTTTTTGTTTTGCAACGATACTTCCATAATGTTCAGCTACTTGGTTGATGTTACTTTCAAGCTTGTTCCCCGGATCGTAAACAAAGATATGTGTTTTATCTCCGTCTGGCAAGATAGTTTTGTGTTGGATTCCTGCCTTGGTAAATTGATTGCGAATGTCCTCCAAGTCAGTGGAATTGATATACGTGTTATACATCGAATCGTTTCCATCGCCTACCTGAAAGGCTAACACAGCCTTTTGATTTAATATCCTGCCTTTTAGCGCCGCTGAGTACCGTAGTTGGTCGAAGTCGTCGAACCCGCCTACCTCACTAACTACGCTGTTCTCCGCTCCATCTGACCAATCACCTATACCATCATGGGAGTCGTTAAACTCTATACCGATTTGCTCATCGATGTGACTGGCAATCATTCGAGCCTGTCGTTGTCCTTCGCCGCCCATCGCACCGCGAGCTTCTTCAAAAGTCATGTCCTTCGTACTAGGAGAAAAGAACTCGCTGCCGTGTTTTGTCCGCACGCCGTAACTCGGAGGATCGCCGCTAGTAGCTTGCACAAGCTCTACCACTGAGTCACCCTTTTCAGACGCGCGAGATATATCGGCTCGTGAATCTTTAGTCGGCCCGTAATCAGGAAAGAATGGAGACTTGGTATCGCCGTGCATTAGCGCCCTTCTAGTCTCAGCTATGACTTCTTCCTGTGTTAGTCGTTTGCCGCCTTCTTCCCCGGGATGCACGTAGCCCGGCTCATCACTGCCCTTACCTTCATCAGCGAATTTGCCTTTGTCGTCTCTGTCTTGGCTGGGATCATACCAGATGTGCATGTCTCCCATGCGTAGACGGATGGCTCCACTGCGTTTACCGTTAGG
>WNFO01001214.1_pt1 | contig 20027 bp, 20 predicted proteins | sample 5400251 | NCBI WGS metagenome assembly WNFO01 (sample SAMN13153354, study PRJNA577476) | soil metagenome | isolation source: 100 cm saprolite under Madrone tree | place: USA:California | collected 2016-06-14
CCCAGCGAGAGAGCGCCCGCATCGCGAGGAACATAGACGGTGCTGCTCATACGTAAACCGGGTTCATCAGTCTTCAGCGCTCCTGTTCCGCAAGCAGCGCATCGAGGCGCTCCGGCGTCACGCGGCCGTGCAGCCGGCCGTCGATCATGACCGCCGGAGAGCAGGCGCAGTTGCCCAGACAGTAGATGGGCTCGAGCGAGAACCGCCCGTCCGGCGTGGTCTCGTGAAAATCCACCCCTAGGCGGCGCTTGACATGCTCGGCGAGTCGCTCGGCGCCCATGGACTGGCAAGCCTCGGCCCGGCACAGGCTCACGGTGTGCGCCCCGGGCGGCGTGCGGCGGAAGTAATGATAGAAGGTGACCACGCCATGAACCTCGGCACGGGAGAGGTTCAACCCCTCGGCAACCAGGGGTACCGCGGCTGGCGGAACGTAACCGAGGGCCGCCTGAATGGCATGCAGCACCTCCAGAAGCGGGCCCGGGCGCCCCTTGAGGTCCTCGACAATGCGCCGGACGGTATCACTCCCGGCAGGGGACAATGTGTGCATGTTTCCAGTATACGTCCGGCGACCCCGCGGACCCACGCGGCTCGCGCCGTCGAGCTCCGGGTCGGCCGAGTGTTCAATTTTCGAGACTGCGCCGGGGTGGGGTGAGTTCCGCACTATAGCGGCGCCAGCTGACCGCAACTGCTACGGAATGCGTCCCCGGCGGGACAAAAAGCGACCTGCCGGAATGCGACTTAATCGGGGGCGTTCTTCAGGATCCTAGCGTGCTGGCGCAGATGGTCCGCGATGAAGGTCGAGATGAAGTAGTACCCGTGGTCGTAGCCCTCCTGACGGCGCAGGGTGAGCGGATAGCCGGCTCGCCGACACGCGTCCTCAAACAGCTGCGGCTGCAACTGGGTCTGCAGGAACTGATCCGACAGCCCCTGATCGATCAGAATGGGCGGGCGGCGCGCCGCATCCTTGACCCCCGCGACCAGCTCGGTGGCGTCGTAGGCGCTCCACTGCCCGCGATCGGGTCCGAGATAACCCGTGAACGCCTTCTGTCCCCAGGGGACTTGCTTGGGCGCGGCGATGGGCGCAAACGCGGAAACCGAGCGATAACGGTCGGGATTGCGCAGTGCCAGCGTGAGGGCGCCATGCCCGCCCATCGAGTGTCCGAAAATCCCGGTGCGCGCCGGGTCCGCGGGGAAATGCGACTCGATCAGCGTTCGCAGCTCCTGCGTCACATAGGTGTACATCCGGTAGTGCCGCGACCACGGCTCCACTGTCGCGTCCACGTAGAAGCCCGCGGCCACGCCAAAGTCCCACGAATCACTGTCACCGGGCAGCTTGACGCCGCGGGGGCTCGTATCCGGCGCAACGAGCATGATGCCGAGCTCGGCCGCTACCCGCTGCGCGCCGGCCTTGATCATGAAGGTCTCCTCCGTGCAGGTGAGGCCGGCCAGGTAATACAACAGTGGGACGCGGCCGGACTGCGCCTGCGGCGGAGTAAAGACCGAGAAGCGCATCGAGCAGGCCGTACTGGCCGCCTCGTGCCGGTAAAAGCCGACGACGCCGCCAAAGCAACGGTGCTCACTGACTACTTCGAAAGGTACCGCCATAGCGCTTCACCGCTTAACGACCAGGCCGCCGACGTGGCTGGCGCTCCTTGAGATCCGCTGAGCATACACCGCCGTGCGCATGCAGGCTGCTCGCTCAGGCAACTCTGTCGCCAGGCTCCAGCCCGGAGAAGAACTGCTCGAGATTGCCGGCGACCCGCATGCCCATCGCGCTGCGCGTCTCCTGCGTGGCGCTGCCAAGGTGCGGCAACAGGACGGCATTTTCCAACGTCAGCAGCGTTTCAGGAACTCGCGGCTCGTGCTCGTAGACATCGAGCCCGGCGCCCGCGATCACGCGATTACGCAGTGCTGCGGCCAGCGCCGCCTCATCGACAATTTCACCGCGTGCGGTGTTGATGAGAAATGCCGATGGCCGCATCTGGGCGAGACGGCGTGCGTCGATCAGGTGCCGCGTTGCGGGCCCACCCGGGCAGTGCAGCGACACGAAATCCGCGCGGCCCAGCAGCTCCTCGAGCGATTCACAGTGTGAGGCTGCACTCGGCGCCGCTTCCTGCGGGCTGGCCGGATGACGCGAGTGATAGACTACCCGCATGCCGAAGCCGTGATGCGCCTTGCGCGCGGTCGCTTGACCAATGCGGCCGAAACCGATCAGGCCCAGTGTCTTTCCGGTCAGCTCCGCGCCGAGGAGCGACGTAGGACTCCATCCCTGCCAGGCACGCGCGCGCAGCCGCCGCTCACCCTCTGCGGCGCGCCGGGCCGTCATGAGCATCAGCGTGATCGCAATGTCTGCCGTGGACTCGGTGAGCACATCCGGGGTGTTGGTGACGACGATGCCGAGGCGCTCGCAGGCCTGCAGGTCGATGTGACTCACCCCTGCGCCGTAGTTGGCGAGCATCCTCACGTTGCCCGAGCCGGCCTCGAGGAGCTCGGCGGTCAGCCGGTCGGTGACTGTTGGGCAGACCGCATCGAACGAGCGCAGCGCCGCCGCGAGGGACCCACTGTCCAGGGGGGTGTCGGGCTCGTTGAGGGTGAGGTCGAAGCGCTCGGCGAGATGGCGCTCGACGGCGGCGGGCCAACGGCGCGTGAGGAATACTCTAGGGGTAGCCATATCCGATGCACCTTGCAGGCCGTGATTGCGGCGGACCTGCCTCGAGGCGCTACAGTAGCGCTCTCAAGCCCTCGAGATCCGACCGCGCTTACCGCAGCGCGTTTACGGCCCTGTTCTGAAGATCGCACCATGAAGCTAGTCTGCTGTCGAATGGCTCTACGCTTTCATACGACTGGCGCGCAGCGGTCCGGCAGCAGCAGAACCGTCGGAGCCGCTCCGAGGAGCACAGTGGTCCAATCAGGCCGTGCCAAGCCGACCTACGTCGGATTCCTCTGTGCGTGGGTCGCGCTGGCCGCCATTCCCGTGCAGCGTGCGATCGGCGCGACCCTGGGAGGCGAGGTCTCGGTGACGAGCGATTACATCTACCGAGGCCTGTCGGAGAGCGGCGGCCATGCTGCCGTGCAGGTCGACCTGCACGGCAGCAGCGCTGCAGGCACTTTCATCGGAGCCTGGGGGACCACCCGCGACCACAAGCTCGACCCGGGAGCCGACTACGAGGTCGAGCTCTATCTGGGACACCGTTTCAACCTCACGGGCGCCTGGAGCACCACGCTGACCGCCGTCAGCTACTCATATCTAGGGGACGTGGAAGAGACGTCGAATGACTACCAGGAGGTGTCCGCTTCCGTGTCCTACTTGGACCGTTGGACGTTCTCACTCTCGGCGGCACCGAACATCGTGCGCTACTGGAGGTACCATCGCACGGGCCGTACTCAGGCTTATGTCGCGGACACCTCGGGTCAATGGCTCCTCTCGGAGGGGCTCTTCCTGACGGGGGGCGCCGGCTACTACTATTACTTCAGCGCCCCCATTTCGCGCCTACCAGGCGGCGCGGGCTATGGGTACGGCAACGTGGGATTCGCCTTCGAGCGGCAGGGGTGGCGGCTCGACGTGGGCTACTTCTTCACCCAAAAACGGGCCCAGCTGCTGTCCGCGTACCCGACCGCGGACGACCGCTTTGCCGGGACCCTGAGCTGGCATTTTTGAGGAGAACTCATTGAACCTCGGCGCATTGGCAGGGCACTTACCGGACAGGATGCCGGCGTGAAAACCACACACTACAGCGACACGCAAGCCGCGGGGGAGCCGAGCTACCGCAGCGTTGCCTCCGTTGCACGTGAAGTGGATCTCGTCGCACGGATTGCCGAGGGCGATCGCAAGGCGCTCGAGGAGCTCTACAACCTGTATCACCGCCGGCTGGCGCGCTTTGTGACTCGGCTTACACGCCATTACGACGTTGCCGAGGAAGTCATCAACGACACGTTCTGGATCGTGTGGCGCAAGGCGCGCGACTTCCGCGGAGATTCCCGGCCGTCCACCTGGATTCTGGGCATCGCCTACCGCAGAGCGAGAAGTGCGTTCCGGTCCTCAGCTCGCGCGGGAGGCATCGAGAACCTGGAGGGGCCCCATCCCCTACTTACGACTGACGAGCTGGCGAGGACAGAGGAGCTGCGCGATTGGCTGCTGCGTGGGCTTGCCCACCTGCCGGTCGAGCAGCGGCTGGCGGTCGAGCTGTGCTACGAGCTTGGGTTTTCATGTGAGGAGATCGGGACGATCATGGGGTGTCCGGTGAACACGGTGAAGACGCGGCTGTTCCATGCGCGCGCGAAGCTGCAAAAGCTGCTTCCCGAGCTGGGTGGCGCCGCGCCCTCCGCCGCTGCGGCAGGTGCAAGGCCGCTTACGGGGAGCAGCGAGTCATGATGACCACCGGCGAGTTTGCGCGTCACGAGGAAGCCTGGCTGTTGCTGCCGTGGCTTGCGAATGGGCGGCTTTCCCAGGCGCAACGCGCCCAGGTGGAGGAACATGTCCGCCTGTGCCCCGCGTGCACCCAGGAGCTTGCGTTCCAGCATCTGATCTGCCGGGCTCTGGCCGAACCGGAGCGCGTGACGTACGCTCCGGGCCCGTCGTTCCGCAAGCTGCTCGATCGCATCGACGGGGCGCCGCGCAACGCGAGCGCCAAAGCCAGGACTGACAAGGCGGCGACGCCTCGCAGTCACGCCCCAGGCAGCGGCGGCGTCTCTCTGTGGCGGCCACCGGGGCTCGCCTGGGCTGCCAGCTTTGTTCTCGCGGTCGGGTTTGGAGGGGTCCTGACAACTGCGTACCGGTGGTCGCAGCCGGCATACACGACACACACCGCGGCGACCCACGTCAGCCCGGATGTGCTGCACATTGCCTTCGATCGCTCGCTGACGATTGGCGAAGTGGAAGAGCTGCTGCGATCCACCGGCGCTCGCGTCGTCGAGGGCCCGGGCAGCACAGGGATCTTCGGCGTCACGCCGGTCGCGGTCGCTGCGGGTCAGGCCAAAGGCGCAGACGCGATCCTGGAAATGCGGGTGCTCTCGGGGCGTCTGCGCGCCGATCCGCGCGTGCGTTGGATTGAGCCCCTGGCGACGCTCGACTCATCGGACAACGAGCAGGCATCCCGCCCCCGAGGGCCGTGATGCGCATCCTCGCTCACGCCTGCCTGCTCGGCCTGGGTGTGCTCGGGGCAGGCACGGGCAACAGCATCGCGGCACCGCCCGAGGCGTCCTCGGCGCAGCCCGAGCCGTCACGTCCGCGAATCCTCGTGACGTTTGCGAATGAGCCCCGGCGGTCGCCGGGACCGGCCGGCACCACCGCGCGGCGTTACTCGGGAGATGGTTATCTGGTTGCGCAAAGCGCGCATCAGAAGGCGCGGCGCGTCGCGGCCGCGTACTCGCTGCGAGAGGTGGCCAACTGGCCGATCAAGACGCTTGCGGTGCATTGCGTCGTATATGAGATCCTCGACGGACGCCCCGTCGCCATGGTTGTCGCGGCCCTGTCCAAGGACTCCCGCGTCGCCCTCGCGCAACCCTTGCAGGAGTTCCATACGCTCGCGGACGCCGGGCAGTCCGGCACCCCGTACAACGATCCTTTGTACGACCTTCAGACCAACCTCACCGCCCTCGGCGTGGCCACCGCCCATGAGCGCTCCAAGGGAGCTGGAGTGCGTATCGCGCTCATCGATACGGGTGTGGACACGAAGCATCCGGACCTGCGAGGCCGGATCGCCCGAGTCAGATCGTTTGTGGACTCAAAGCCGCACTCCACCCGTTCCTATCGACACGGCACGGCAATGGCCGGGCTCATCGCGGCGGTGGCCAACAACCGAGTCGGCATCGTGGGCATCGCGCCGCTCGCGCACGTGGAGGTGTTCGAGGCCTGCTGGCAGCTCGAGCCCGACACGGACGCGGCGGTGTGCAACACCTTCACGCTCGCCCAGGCCCTGGTCGCCGCGCTCGATGCAGGCGTTCCGCTGGTCAACCTGAGCATCGCCGGTCCGGCGGATCCGCTGCTGTCTGCTCTGGTCGCGGCGGGTCTGAGGCGAGGTGTGACCTTCGTCGGTGCGGCTGCCGCGCCGGCTGATGCATTTCCCACAGCCATTCCTGGTGTCATTTCCGTTGCCGGCAGCGAGCACGCGCCCGGGTCTGCAACTCTCGCGGCGCCCGCGGCCCACGTGCTCACGCTGCGCCCGGAAGGGCAGTATGACTTCGTGTCGGGAACGTCGGTGGCGGCGGCAGAGGTCACGGCGGTGATTGCCTTGCTGATGTCTGCTGCCGACAGTCGTCTGACAACCGACACTGTCATCTCCCTGCTGAAGGAGACTTCCGCAACAACGTCGGCGCCATCGGCAGATCCGCCATCAATCAACGCGAACGCCGCGCTCGCGCAGCTGGACTACGATCAACACCACGGACGCCTGGCTGCCCGCGGAGCGCACTGACAGACACCCTCGCGCCGAGCGGCACGGCGGACCCGCCATGGTATGATGCGGCACAAGCGCGAGGATCGCAGCCGCTCGCATGGTCAGCAGTGACAGCATGGGCCTTTCCTGGTCCCTGATCCAGGAAGCGCGTACGCGCATAGTCGGCCGGGTCAATCAGACACCGGTGCTGACGAGCGAGACGCTCGACTCCCGCACCGACGCCAAGCTGTATTTCAAATGTGAGAACTTTCAGAAGGCAGGTGCGTTCAAAGCGCGCGGCGCCACCAACGCCGTGTTCTCGTTGTCCGAGCGCGAGGCGCGCTGCGGCGTTGCGACCCACTCGTCGGGCAATCACGGCGCCGCCCTGGCGCGTGCGGCAAAGTTGCGCGGCATCCCGGCACAGATCGTCATGCCGGACAATGCTCCGCAGACGAAACAGGCGTCGGTGGCTCGTTACGGCGGCAGGATCGTTTTCTGCGAGCCGACCCTGCAGTCGCGCGAGCGCACGGTCGAGCGCGTAATCGCCGACACCGGCGCCGTGCTGGTCCATCCCTACAACGACCTGCGCGTCATGGCGGGACAGGCCACGACGGGCGTAGAGCTCATGGAGGCCATCCCGGAGCTCGACCTCATTCTCTGTCCCGTAGGCGGCGGCGGGCTGTTGAGTGGTATCGCGGTGGCGGCCAAGACGATGCAGCCGGCCGTGCGCGTCATAGGAGTCGAGCCTGCGGGCGCCGATGACGCCGCGCGCTCCTTCAAAGCCGGTCAGATCATCCCGAGCGTCAACCCCAGGACGATCGCCGATGGCCTGCGCAGTTCCCTCGGAGAGAAGCCCTTCGCGGAGATCCGCCGCTACGTCGATGACATCGTCACGGTTTCCGACGACGCGATCGTGAAAGCCATGCGCCTGATCTGGGAAGTCATGAAGATCATCGTCGAGCCCTCCGGCGCGGTGCCGTACGCCGCCATCATCGAGGAGCGGCTCGCAGTCAGGCACCGGAGAGTCGCACTGGTCCTCACGGGCGGCAACCTGGATCTCGACCGCCTGCCCTTCAGCGGCGGGTGAGGCGCGCGGCGCGGCAGATTCGCTCGACCAGCTCCGGAAACTCGATCCCGGCAACCTTGGCCGCCTGCGGCAGCAGGCTGGCGGCTGTCATACCCGGGAGCGAGTTGGCCTCGAGGCACCAGAACCGGCCCTGCGGATCCATCCGAAAATCAATCCGGCTATACGCTCCGAGCTTCAGTGCCTGATGCGCCTGCAGCGCAAGTTGCCGCACCTCGGCGGCGGCGGCGGCGGGCAGCTCCGCAGGGAAGATCTCGCGTGCCGCGCCCTTCTGGTACTTCGCCTGGTAATCGAAGACTTCGCCCCGGGTGATGATCTCTCCGACAGGAAGCGCCTCGCCGTCCAGAATGCCCACGGTGAGCTCACGGCCGGGAATGAAGCGCTCGACCATGACTTCATCGTCATAACGGCCGGCCAGCTGCAGCGCCGCGGACAGCTCCCGCGCCGCGCGTACGATCGACAGACCCACGGTCGAGCCCTGTTTGTTCGGCTTCACAACGACCGGCCAGCCGAGTGCGACGGCGACGTCGCGCTCGCGAACCGGCGCCATGAGCCAATCGGCGGTGGGGACGCCTGCGGCTCGAAACAGCCGCTTCGACAGGTCCTTGTCCATCGCGGTAGCGCTGGCGATGTGATTGCTCCCGGTGTACGCCAACCCCGCGAGATCGAGCACGGCCTGGATCCGGCCGTCCTCCCCCGCTCCGCCGTGCAACGCTAGGAACACGACATCGACATCGCGGATGCCGGCAGCACTCGTGGCAAGGGCGAGCGCGGACTCACGCATGCTGGCCAGGGCCGCCGTCGACGGCGGCACCGGGCCCACGCCGCTCGTGAGGAGCTTCGTCTCCACCTCGGCGGGCAAGCGCCCGGTCGCAGTGTCGATCGCGATCACCTCGTGTCCGAGGCGGCGCAACGCCGGGATCACCTGCGCCGCGCTCGCGATCGAGACGTCACGCTCTTCACTCGTGCCGCCAAACAGTACTGCGATCTTCATGAGCGCAATTTTGGCAGTAAGCGTTGCGCCGTTGTATGAGCGGCTTCGCAGAGCACGCACATCCTGCGTGTCTGCAAGCGCCGACAAAATAGCGCTAGCAGCGTATCGGACTTGCTCAGCGGGCGAACACCACGCCTTTCGCCCGCTGCCGGACCCGTGCGACGGCGCTTGTCCGCAAAAATCGCCGCAGGCGATTTTTGCCAATGGACTAGACGCGCTCGATGATCGCAGCGATGCCCTGACCCACGCCGATGCACATGGTGCAAAGCGCGTAGCGGCCTTTGACGGCCATGAGTTGATACGTTGCCGTCGTAGCGAGACGCGCGCCGGACATACCCAGCGGGTGTCCGAGCGCGATCGCGCCGCCGTTGGGATTGACGTGCTCGGCATCGTCGGGCAGTCCGAGATCGCGCAGCACCGCGAGCGCCTGGGAGGCGAAAGCTTCATTCAACTCGATCACGTCCAGCTGCTTGAGATTGAGCCGCGCGTGAGCGAGCGCCTTGCGGGTCGCCGGCGCCGGGCCCATACCCATGATCCTCGGCGCCACTCCGGCCGTTGCGGCAGCGACGATGCGCGCCCGCGGAGTGAGGCCAAAGCGGCGCGCCGCCTCCTCGGATGCCACGACAAGCGCGCAGGCTCCATCGTTCACACCGGAGGCATTGCCCGCCGTCACCGTTCCGTTGGCACGAAACGGCGTGGGCAGCTTTGCCAGCTGCTCGAGCGTCGTCTCAGGGCGCGGGTGCTCGTCGCGCGCCACCACGAGCGGCTTGCCCTTGCGCTGTGGGATCTCGACGGCAATCAGCTCGGACTGAAAGAAGCCACGCGCATAAGCGGCCGCGGTGCGCTGCTGGCTGCGCAGTGCGAACTTGTCCTGGTCAGCGCGCGAGACGCCGTAGTCCGCCGCCACGTGCTCGCCGGTCTCGGGCATCGAATCGACGCCGACCTTCTCCTTGAGCAGCGGATTGACGAAGCGCCACCCGATCGTTGTGTCGTAGATCTCGGCGTTGCGGCTGAAGGCTTCAGTCCCCTTCGGGATCACGAAGGGCGCGCGCGACATGGACTCCGCGCCACCCGCCACGATCAGCTCGGCCTCGCCACTCTTGATGGCGCGCGCCGCCATCACCACCGCATCGAGGCCGGAGCCGCACAGCCGGTTGATCGTTGCGCCGGCCACAGAGACGGGCAGCCCCGCCAGCAGCGCGGCCATGCGCGCCAGGTTGCGGTTGTCCTCGCCCGCCTGGTTCGCACAGCCGAGCAGCACTTCGTCGATCGCCGCAGGCTCGAGTGACGGATTGCGTGCCACAAGCGCCGTAATGGGCAGCGCCGCCAGATCGTCGGCGCGCACGGCAGCAAGTGCGCCGCCGTAGCGCCCGATCGGTGTTCGAACCGCGTCGCAAATGAATGCCTCTGGCATGAATGCTCCTCGCTAGGTGACACCGGGATCGACCCAAGGTACGATTACCGCACCGCTCGCTTGCGCTTATCGCTCATCGTCTCATGAGCGTCACTGATCCGGATAATGGTCTGTACCGCGCCGGCGATCCGGACTTCATGACTTCCCTTGCGCGCGGCCTGCACGTCATTCGAGCGTTTGCCGGTGTCGACCGGCGTCTCACCATCGCGGATGTGAGTCGCGCGACCGGTCTCACACGGGCCGTCGTGCGGCGTTGCCTCTATACGTTGCGCGAGCTCGGCTATGCGGCGACCGACGGCCGCGCCTACTTCCTGCAGCCAAGGATTCTCAACCTGGGCTATGCATATCTCTCGACGGCGCCGGTGCCGATTGCCGCGCAGCCGGTGCTCGAGGAGGTCAGCGAGGTGCTAGGCGAGGCCTCCTCCGTCGCCGTCCTGGATGGAGGCGCGGTCATGTACGTGGCTCGCGCAGCGACCAAGCGGATCATGTCGGTCACGCTGGGCGTTGGCAGCCGGCTGCCCGCGTACTGCACGGCGCTCGGCAGAGTTCTGCTCGCGCACCTGGCCGAGGACCAGGCGAAGGCCGAGCTGTCGAAAGTTGAGTTCATCCCGCACACCAAACATACGGTGCCTTCGCGCAAGCGGCTGGAAGAGATTCTGGTCGCTGTGCGCAATGACGGATACGCGCTGAACGATCAGGAGCTCGAGATCGGCCTGCGCTCGATCGCCGTGCCGGTGCGCAATGTCGTTGGCGCGGTGGTCGCCGCCATGAACGTGAGCACGCAGGCATCGCGGGTGTCGCGCCGCGAGCTGATCGAACGGTGCCTGCCCGTACTTCGGTCGGCCGCCGAAAAGCTCGGCAGTCAACTCCCGCCGCCCCGCTAACCCCACCCCGGTAACACCGCCCTCTCAAGCGTCCGTACAGGCCTCGCCCCGATACAGTACATCGCGGGCACCCCCGTCGCGTATCTGCCCAGACAATGCCTGCGCGCAGAAACTACGCCGGAACCGGCACCTGCTTCGCGGGGGAAAGTCACGCCTTTCCCCCGCGGGTTGTAAACCGCCACTCGGTGCGCTCGCTGAAAGCGCGGCATGCGCTTTCAGCCAATTCTTAGAGGACATATGGTCGACCCACTTCCCTTCGCGACGTATTCCTTCGTCATGTCGATTACGCCGGGGCCCAACAACATGATGTTGACGGCGTCCGGCGCAACGTTCGGGATCCGGCGCACGGTGCCTCATATACTCGGCATCTGTGTGGGGTGCGCAATTCAACTGCTCGCCGTCTGCGCGGGGTTGGGCGCCATCTTCCATCACTGGCCGGAACTGCAGACCGTGCTGCGCTCGGTGGGCGCAGCCTATCTCGTTTACCTGGGCTGGCGGCTACTGGGCGCAGCGCAGGCGCGCGCTGCCGGCAGCGCCCGGCCGCTCACGTTCCTCGAAGCAGCGTTCTTCCAGTTCCTGAATCCCAAGGCGTGGGTCATGACATTGACGGCTGCGACCCTGTTTCTGCCTCGCGATCTCGGGGCTGTCGCGGCCGGCGCCTACATGGTCGGGGTGATGGTGCTGATCAACCTGCCGTGCATCGCCGTCTGGGCGCTGTTCGGCAGCTCCTTGAGGACTCTGCTGGCGCGCCCGCGCAGCCGGTCCGCCTTCAACGTAGCGATGGCGCTTGCTCTGGCCGCCACGGGCCTCATCATGGTGCTGTAGCGCCAAGTCTCCGGAGCGCCACCATGTTCGAGCTGTCCCGCGAGTCCGCCGTTCCGCTGGTCGATCAGATCGCCGAGCGCATCACCAAGCTCGTCCACCACGGACAGCTCCCCGCCGGGGCTCGGCTGCCTTCCATCCGCAAGCTTGCCAGGCTCGTGGGGGCAAGCCCCTTCACTGTCGTCGATGCGTACGATCGCCTCGTAGCGCGTGGCCTCATCGAATCGCGCGCCGGGCGCGGCTTCTTTGTCGCCCAGCGGCGTGCGACCGCGCCGCTGGCGGCCATCGAGGCCCTGCCGGATCCCGGCGCCGATGCCCTGGCGCTGGCACGTGTTGCCTTGTCGCCATCGACGGAGCTCATCGCCGCCGGCTCCGGTTTCCTGCCCGAAAACTGGCTCCTGGAGGCCGCATCTGGCGGCGTCCTGATGCGCCTGTCACGCGGACGACGTGCCCAGGCGTGGCTCCCTTGCCCGCCGCAGGGCCTGCTCGAGCTGCGGGAGCAGATCGCCGCACGCCTGCTGCAGCATGGCATCGCCGCGGGTGCCGCCAACATCGCAACCACCTTCGGTGCGTCGCAGGCGTTTGACCTGCTCGCCCGCATTCTGCTGGGCCCCGGTGATGCGGTGCTGGTGGAGGATCCCGGTTACTTCGTGCTGTTCGAGCAGCTCCGTGCGCACCACGTGCGACTCATCCCCGTCCCGAGGCGCATCGACGGTCCGGACCTTGAAGCGCTCGAGGCGGCATGCCGCGCGCACCGGCCTCGGGCGTTCTTCGTGCAGACGCTGCTTCACAACCCGACGGGCGGCAACGCCGAACCCGCAAGTTGTCACCGTGTGCTGTCGCTTGCCGAGCAATACGGGTTTGCGGTCGTGGAAGACGACGTCTACGGAGATCTCTACGACGGCCCCGGCGTGCGGCTTGCGCAGATCGACGGCCTGCGCCACGTGATCTATGTCGGCAGCTACAGCAAGCTGATCGGACCTGCGCTGCGCGTCGGTTTTGTCGCCGCGGACGCGGCTCTGGTCTCCAGGATCGTGGAGCGCAAAGTTCTGTCGGTGCTGTCGGGTTCCGCACTGCTCGAGAGCTTCGTGTCGGAAGTGCTCGACAGCGGACGCTACAAGCGCCACGTGGAACAGATTCGCGGGCGTCTCGCGCGCATGCGGCGCGATGCCCGCCAGGCGCTGGAATCCGCCGGGATCGAGTTCGAGAGCACCGTCGGGGAAGGCATATTCCTGTGGGGACGCGTGCCCGACTCCGTCCCCGTGACCGAGCTGGTGCGCCGGGCGCGCGAGCAATCGATCCTGCTGGCCCGGGGCTCCCTGTTCTCGCCGTCGCAGGGCTGCGGCCAGTGGCTGCGATTCAACGTGGCCCATAGCGCATCCGCGCCGCTGGTACGATTCTTGAGCGAGTCGGTGCGCGCGGCCGCGTGACACCGACTACATGCCGGGAACCGCAGCGATGGAAATCCGCGATGCCGGCGAGCCGGATCTGCCGGGCCTGCTCGCCATCTACAACGATGTGATCGCCACGTCGACGGCGGTTTATTCGTACCTGCCCGTCACTCTGGAAGACCGCTTGCAGTGGTGGCGCACACGCGTCGCCAGCGGCTACCCGGTGCTGGTCGCGACGGACCAGTCCGCGATTCTGGGGTTTGCGACGTTCGGCGACTTCCGGGCGTGGCCCGGATACCGCTTCACGGTCGAGCACTCCGTGCACGTGCGGGCCGACCGCCGCGGTCAGGGCATTGGCAAGCGGTTGGTGGAGGCGCTGTTCCCGCGCGCGGCCGCCCTCGGCAAGCACGTCATGGTTGCGGGAGTGGATGCGGCGAATGCCGCCTCGATCCGCTTCCACGAGCGGCTCGGCTTCGAGCAGGTCGGGCATCTGCGTGAGGTCGGCTACAAGTTCGACCGCTGGCTCGATCTCGTTTTTCTGCAGCGTTGGATTCAAGCGCCACACGACGAGTGAGCGCCGCCCGACCGCCGGGGACCCCGGTAAAACCACCCCAGAAAATCGAGCCCCACTCGACGAGTGAGCGCCAGCCGACCGCCGGGCCCCACGAAATTTGACGGTCTTGGTATGCGCGCGTGCCTGGTCGCTCGCGCCGAGGTCAATTTCGTGGGTGGCCTAACAAGACGCTCGATTTCCCGGGGACCCCGGTAAGATTGCCTGATGTTCGCGTTCCTGCCGCCCGCCACGCGGGCCCTCATTCTCGTCAATATTGGTGTTTTCCTGGTGCAGCAAGTCGCCGGGGACCTCATGGTGAGCCTCTTTGCGCTGCAGCCGTATGGGAGCCCTCTGTTCCATCCCTGGCAGCTCGTGACATACGCCTTTCTGCATGGGGGCTACCTGCTGCGCGGGGAAATCGCGCACATCTTCTTCAACATGTTCGCGCTGTTCATGTTCGGCCGCTCGCTCGAGGAGTACTGGGGCAGCCGGCGGTTCGTCGTGTTCTACTTCGTGTGTGTGCTCGCGGCGGCGGCGACGCAGCTCGTCGTGCAGGGCGCCTCAAATACCGCGGAACCGGTGATCGGCGCATCCGGCGGGGTGTTCGGGCTGCTCCTCGCCTTTGCATGGCATTTCCCCCGGCAACGAATCATCCTGTTGTTCCCGCCCATTCCCATGCCAGCGTGGCTCTTCGTTACGCTCTATGGCGTCGTCGAGCTGGTCTTGGGCGTTACCGGCTCGCAAGCGGGTGTTGCGCATTTCGCGCATCTCGGCGGAATGCTCGGCGGCGCGCTGATGCTCCTGTACTGGCGAGCCAGCGGTAGCTCGCGGAGCTTCTAAGCTTCTAAAGGATGCGCACCGGTCCGCGGCGCGTCCCGCATGCATCGCACAGCAGCCGGCCGCCGAAGCGGCCGCGGCCGAACACCCGGCCATCCGGCAGGAAAACCCAGTTCCCGCCGCCCTCGACCCGCAGATCAACCAGTCGAACGTGCAGAGCGCACGCCGGGTCGGCGCAGAACGGCGCGCCGCGCTCGAGCTCATTGTGAGCCGCCAGGACATCCTCCCCGTTCAGGGGCTGACGCACGAGACCGGCGGCATCGAGGCTCCGCGATTGCATTCCAGCAGCAGGGTTCGATGGCCTGTTTCGCCTTAGGCGGCAGTCTGCAGCTCACGTTTGACGCCTGCATGACACCCCGTGGCGGATCGATGACGCCCGCGCGGGCGATGGCAGCTTGAAATCCATGATGCGCCACGGCCACAATCCGCGCCCGCGCCAGGACGCGGAACTTTTGTACGGACCCTTTGCTCCTAGACGCCATCTTTATGATCAAGACCGAACATCTGACCAAGCGGTACCGCTCACTTACAGCGGTGGACGACGTGAGCTTTCAGGTGGGCCCGGGCGAGGTGCTCGGATTCCTGGGTCCCAACGGGGCCGGCAAGACGACCACCATGCGCATGCTCGCCGGCTTCGTGACCCCCACCTCGGGGCGCGCGAGCATCTGCGGGCACGACGTCGAGACGGACCCGCTCGGCGCCAAGGCCAGCCTCGGTTACCTGCCCGAGGGGGCGCCGGGCTACGGCGAGATGACAGTGTGCCGCTTTCTCGAGTTCATCGCGGATCTGCGCAGGCTCGAGGGCGCGCGGCGCACGGCACGGCTCGACCACGTCATCGAGCATCTGCAGCTCGCTTCGGTCCTCGAGCAGAGCATCGAAACGCTCTCCAAGGGCTTTCGCCGCCGAGTCGGGCTCGCACAAGCGATCGTGCACGACCCGCCCGTCCTGATTCTCGACGAGCCCACCGACGGCCTTGATCCGAACCAGAAGCACGAGGTGCGCACGCTCATCAACGACATGGCGCGCGACAAGATCATCGTGATCTCGACGCACATCCTCGAGGAAGTGGCTGCCGTCTGCACCCGGGCAATCATCATCGCCCGCGGCCGCATCGTCGCCGACGACACGCCGCTGCGACTCGCCGCGAAGTCACGCTATCACAATGCAGTCTCGCTGCAGCTCGAGCAGCCCGAGCAGCTCGCGGTCACTCGCGCCGCCGTGGCAGCTCTTGCGGCGGTTGCGGAAGTCGAGGTGAGCGAGCGCGACGCGCGGCTCACGGCGTTGCCGCGTTCCGGCGCAACAATTCTGCCTGCGGTCTCCGAGCTCGCCGCCCGCCAGGGGCTGAAGCTGAAGGAGCTGCACCTGGAATCGGGACGTCTGGACGAAGTGTTCCGCACGATCACCAACTGAAGACCTCAAGCTAACAGGAGCGCCATGCGCAACGTGGGCATCATCATGCGCCGCGAGCTCGCGAGTTACTTTGCAACGCCGCTCGCGTACGTGTTCATCCTCATCTTTCTGATGCTGGCGAACGCCTTCACATTTTATCTGGGCTTCTTCTACGAGCGCGACCAGGCGGACCTGGCGCCGTTCTTCAATTACCACCCCTGGCTGTACCTGTTCCTGATCCCCGCAATCTCGATGAAGCTGTGGGCGGAGGAGCGCAAGTCCGGCAGCATCGAGCTGCTGATGACCCAGCCGGTCACTCTGTGGGAGGCGGTGCTCGGCAAGTTTTTCGCCGCCTGGCTGTTCACCGCCCTCGCGCTCGCGCTCACCTTTCCGCTGTGGATCACCGTCAACTACCTCGGAAGGCCCGACAACGGCGCGATCCTCGCGGCGTACGTCGGGAGCCTCCTGGTGGCCGGCGGCCTGCTGTCCGTGGGCTCATTCATGTCGGCGCTCACGCGCAACCAGGTAGTCGCGTTCATTCTCGGCGTGGTCACGTGCTTCGCGCTGCTGCTCGCCGGCTACCCGATCGTGCTCGACGCATTCCGCAGCTGGCTGCCGCAGACGCTCGTGGATGCGATCGCATCGCTGGCGTTCCTCACCCATTTCGAGTCGATCGCCAAGGGCGTCATCGACATCCGCGACCTGTTGTATTTCGCGATGCTGATCGGATTCTTCCTGCTCGCGACCTCGATCGCCCTCGATGTGCGTAAATCGGACTAGCCGGCAAAAGCCACGCCTTTTGCCGGCGGCTGCAAAGCGCCGCAGGCGACTTTCAGCAATTAGACTAGCGGAGCCACGGCGGATATGACCAAACGCTTGACACTCGGCGGCGGCACGCTGCTCGCACTCGCCCTGCTGTTCATCGGACTTACAGTGCTGTGCAACTACGCGCTGCGCGGCTGGCGGCTGGACCTGACCGAGAACCACCTGTACACCACGGCGCCCGGCACAGACCACATTCTCAAGAGCATCAAGGAGCCTATCAACCTGTACTTCTACTTCTCCGAGAAGACGGCTGGACAACTGCCACGGCTGCAGACCTACGGCGTGCGGGTGCGTGAGCTCCTCGAGGAGCTCACGGCGCGCTCCAACGGCACGCTGCATCTGCACGTCATCGACCCGCAGCCCTTTTCGGAAGACGAAGATCGCGCCTCCGAGCTCGGTGTGCGCGGCGCCCCCGCAGGCCCTAGCGGCTCGCAATTGTATTTCGGCCTCGCCGGCACCAACTCCACGGATGGCCACCAGGCAATCGCGTTCTTCGATCCCGAAAAGGAGGAGTTTCTCGAATACGACGTGGTGAAGCTCATCTACCAGCTCGCCAACCCCAAGAAGCCCGTGGTCGCGTGGCTTTCGACTCTGCCGATGACGGAAGGCTACGACCCGCGCTCCGGGCAGATGCGTGAGCCGTGGGTAATCTATACGCAGGCCGAGCAGCTCTTCGATGTCCGCACGCTCGATACCAACACGACCAAGATCGACCCGGACGTGACGGTGCTCGTCCTGGTGCATCCGAAGAACCTCGCGCCGGCGACGCAGTTTGCGCTCGATCAGTATGCATTGCGCGGCGGCCACATCGTCGCATTCCTCGACCCGATCGCGGAGTCCGATCAGTCCGGCGCAGATCCGCAGAACCCGATGGCGGCGATGGCGGCCGACAAGTCATCGCAGCTGGGCACCCTGCTCGCGGCCTGGGGCGTGCAGTTCAACCCCCGTCAGGTCGTGGCGGACCGCGGACACGCGCTGACGGTCTCCATGCGCCAGGGCGATCCCCCCGTGCAGCACCTCGGCATCCTCGGCCTCGACAAGTCGACGTTCGCTGCGGGCGATGTGATCACGGCCGGCCTGTCGAACATCAACGTAGCCACGGCCGGCTATCTGGAGCCCGCCAAGGATGCGCACGTCAAGTTTGAGCCGCTCGTGCAATCGAGCGCGGAAGCCGAGCCGCTGCCGGTCGAGCGCTTCACCATGCTGTTCGACCCGTCGAGTCTGCGCGATGGATTCAAGCCGACGGGCAAGCGCTACACCATCGCGGCGCGTGTCAGCGGCAACATCAAGACAGCATTCCCCGCGGGCCCGCCCGCTGGAGTCACGCTGCCGGCCGGGCAGACGGCGCTCCAGCAGTCGGCCAAGCCTCTCAACCTCGTCGTGTTCGCAGACACCGACCTGCTGTCCGACTTTCTGTGGGTGCGCGAGCAGAATTTCTTCGGCCAGCGGATTGCCCAGGCAATTGCCAGCAACGGCGATCTGGTGCTGAATGCCCTCGACAATCTCGCCGGCAGCACGGACCTCATCAGTGTCCGCGGCCGGGCGACGTTCAGGCGCCCGTTCGAGCGGGTGGAGAGTCTGCGACGGATCGCGGACGATCGCTTCCGCGCCAAGGAGCATGAGCTCGAGCAGCAACTGCGTGACACCGAAGAGAAGCTCACGGCTCTGCAATCGAAGCGCAACGACAAATCCGCGCTCATTCTCACGGCCGAGCAGGAGAAGGAGCTCGACCGGTTCCAGCAGGAGAAGGTGCGCATCCGCAAGGAACTGCGTGCCGTGCGCGCCGGGCTCGACGAGGACATCACGAGGCTGGGCACCGTGCTCAAGATCGTGAACATCCTCGTAGTGCCGATCGGCTTCGCGCTCGCGGCGCTGCTCGTCGCCGCCTGGCGCAAGCAGCGGCGCGCGACGCTCGCTGCCATAAACAAGGGAAACAAGTCATGACCTCACGTCGCGTCGCCATGCTGCTCGCGGCCGGACTCGCCGTGGTTGCGTTTGCGATCTGGCTGTCGTCAACGCGGCATCTGGAGCGCGCCACGCTCGCGGGCGACCTGGTGTTGCCGGGACTCGAGAGCGCTCTGAACTCCGTCACCGAGGTCCGGCTGGCCAAGGGCGACGACACGCACGCCACCTTGAAGAGGGGAACGTCCGACTGGCTCGTCGGCGAGCGCGATTACCCGGCGGATTCGGGCAAGGTACGCAAGCTCCTCCTCGATCTCGGCGCTCTCAACGTCGTCGAAGAGAAGACTCGCCTGGCAGCGAACTACGCGCAGCTCGGCGTCGAGGACGTCAACTCGCCCAAGGCGAGCGGTACGCGAGTCGAGGTCGTGACGCCGGCCAAGACCTACGGGCTCATCATCGGCAAGTCCTCGAGCGCCAAGTCCGGTTACGTGCGCGTAGTCAACGCACCGCCGAGCATGCTGGCCGCGCCGCTGGTCGCGGTGGACGCGGATCCGAAGCGGTGGCTGGACCACACGCTCCTCGATGTTGCGCAGGATCGCATCAAGGAGGTCGAGGTGAGGCCGGCGCAGGGGCCTGCCTACAGCGCCTCACGCGACAAGAAAGAACAGCCTGATTTCGCCGTCAGCAATGTCCCCAAGGGTCGCGAGCTGACGAGCCCGGGCGCTGCGGACTCGATCGCTGGCTCCCTCGTCGCCCTCACACTCGATGACGCCCGCAAGCAAGGGCAGCGCAGCGACCCCAAGATCTCGCACGTGATCTTCCACACGTTCGACGGCCTCGAGCTGGACCTGTCCGGACACAAGGAGGGCACGCAGGCCCTGATCGCGATCGCCGCTCGCTCGACCGCCAAGGACACCGAAGGCGAAGCGCAGAAACTGAGTGCGCGGCTGCAGGGCTGGCAGTACGAGATCCCCGCCTACAAGTACGACGCGATCTTCCGCCCGCTCGAGGATCTTCTGAAGAAGCCGCCGGAGCCGCCGAAGAAGGCGGACAAGGCGAAAAAGACCGGCAACAAGAAGTAGCTGTCCGGCGCGACGCTCAAAGCGATTCCCCGCCGGTAGTGACCTCGACGGTCAGGTGCGACAGGTGCCCGAAGCCACTCAGGCGCGAGCGGTAGAAGTCCGGTCCGCGGCCGCTGGTGGTCACGACCGACACGATCGCGCCCAGATGTCCGGGTCCCAGCCGCCATAGATGCAGATCCGTGACACGATCCCCGTGCGCCTCGATCCGCCGGCGTATGCGGTCTTCGAGGGCGGCATCCGGCGTCATGTCGACTAGGATCCGAGTGGTGTCGCGCACGAGGGAGTACGCCCATGCGGCAATCACGCTGGCACCGACGAGGCCCATCATAGGATCCATCCACAGCCAGTGCAGGTAGCGCGCGGCCAACAGCCCGAGTATCGCGAGCACTGACACAGCGGCATCGCCGAGCACGTGAATGAAGGCCGAACGCATGTTGTGGTCGCGGTGAGCGGCGGCGTCCACATGGCAGTGGGCG
>WNFO01003867.1_pt1 | contig 20025 bp, 15 predicted proteins | sample 5400251 | NCBI WGS metagenome assembly WNFO01 (sample SAMN13153354, study PRJNA577476) | soil metagenome | isolation source: 100 cm saprolite under Madrone tree | place: USA:California | collected 2016-06-14
GTGCCGAGTTACCTATGCCGCGTGTAGGTATCCTCTAAGCCGGCTACGGCAAACACCTTAGTGCAGCAGTAGAGCGGTTCGTAATTACGGTGACGAATGTAAGGGACAGCGTATTCCCCTCCTTTGCAAGGAGGGGAATACGCTGTCCCTTACATTCGTCACCGTAATTACGAACCGCTGTACTGCTGCACTAAGGTGGTTGCCGTAGCCGGCTTAGAGGATACCTACACGCGGCATAGGTAACTCGGCACAGTCTCTCGAACATGTTGTCGAAGTATTAATGCGATCTCCGTACGCGAATGAAAAACCTTTCCGTTGAATCGACGTAAAAGAGCCCCATCAATTTTGCTTCCAAAGAAATCCAACGCGCCGGGATGCGCTCTTGTGGTACAACTCGCAGCCCGTTTTTGAAGGAGAAGGAATGCGTAAAGAAGTATTGATGGGTTTCTGTTTGACAGTTTTGCTCTCAGCCTCGGTTTTCGCGCAGGCACGCGTGCACCCTGAAGGGGTTCGCAAGAACAACATACTCTATGTCAATCTTCCGAGTGACATATCAAGACAGAGCGTCGAATTTGCCGACGAAATCATTAAGGGTCGACTGCACAGACTTGCTGCACAACTAGCCCTGCGGGAGCCCGGCGCCACCGATCTTATCGTCCTGTTTGTCGATCGTACCGGTCAGGTGATCCTTCCTGATCGCGAATCGGCGAGGTCGCGGTTGGGGTTTGGCGAGGTGCCCCCTGTGAATTCGCCGGCTGCCGATATTTCTCTATCTGCAGATATTGTCGCCGCAGACATATCTCCCAATCGCTTGACGTTCACATTTAATTCGCCGGTTTACCCATGGTCATCATCTGAGGTTCAAATCCTGTCGTCGGCGCTGAATACCTTCTATCCCGTAATAGAGCAGGTTTACGGAGCACCAGCCTTTAACAACATCGTGAACGTTCGGAGAGATCCGACGGCTCCGGCTGTTGGATTGTATTACCCGGCATTTAACGAAATTGTCGTCAAGACGCTGGATTATGGAATGGATGTGCTTTGCCACGAAATGATTCATGCATTCAGGGACGACGACATCTCATGGTTGGACATGTATGAGGAAGGAATGACCCGCGCTGCCGAGGTCGAGGTGGCTAATCGGATTCCGACTCTTGTTCACTGGGACGAGAATCATAGCTACGAATACGATGTTTTTTATGAAGCCTTGAATAAACCTCAAATTGGTTCGCCTGCCGGCGATTTCTTCACCGGATACATCAGCGCGCTCCTCCGATACCAACTGGCGGGCTATGCCTGGGGAAAGGCGCTAATCGTCAACAACAACTTTTTTCGTGATTTCAATAGCCGCTACTACGCCAGAGTCCTGGCCGATCCAAACGTGGCGGGCACGGAGTCAACACTTCTTGATATTGCCAGCAGCGTTCAGTTAAGCGTGGAGGGGATTGCTTTTCGCACGTGGTACTCCAAACAAAACGTTTTTCGGACGTCACCGCCGCAGGGGTATTTCGTTTATCAAAGAGTGCAGTCTTATCTGGGTACTGTCGTCGATTATTTCCAGCGAGATTCGTCAGGCCTCGAAACCATGAAGGCTAATTCATCCGTGAAGTGGGTCGTCTCGGATTTCCAGGGTGTGTCCTTGAGCACCGGAAGTGGGGTGACTTCGGCTTATGGTTGGGTCTCCTTTACGCCCAGCGTGCGCGGCGGATACACAGGAAGAATCAAAGTCGTAGTCAGCGCAAACTCGCCCCAGGGCACGATCAGGGATACGTCGTTCCGGTACGTTGGAAACGAAACCGGAGTTTTCGGCGTTGTTAAGACCGGATCGTTCGGTCTGCTGACGATCACCGCAAAGAACGGTTCAATCGCACCTGTCAGCGTCAATGTGACGAATGGCGGATTCTCCGTTCCGTCGCTGGCGGCAGTCCGAGGTGAGTTTACCGCCGTTTTTCAACAGAACGGCGGATCGACCTTGTCGAAACAATTTGTCAAAGATGCGAGCAATTACTTTCTGTTCATCGAGTAGTTAGCCGTCTTGATACGCGGCAGGCGGAGAGGACGCCGCCTACCGCGTCCGCAGATGGTCGACGACCGACGTCACTCCCTCGGTTTGCTTCGCAAGCTGCAGCGCACGCTGCCGCTCGGCCTCTGACCCGACGACGCCGGTCAACGTTACAACAGAGCCATCCGTTTCCACGTGGATGTTGCGGGCCTTCACCAGATCGTCCAGGGCCATCTTCGCTTTGATCTTGGCCGTAACGCTGCCGTCCGCAATCACTTCCTCCGCCTTATTCGCCGCCTTCGCCGTGGCCTCGCCAACCTTCGCGCCCACTTCACGGGCTTTGCTCGTATCGACCGGGCCCGCGGCGCGTACCGGCGAGTCCGGCAGGACCTGACCACCGCTACTCCACCGGCCAAGCAGAAATGCGCCCAGACCGACGAGAACGATAACCACCAGCACCACTTTCAGCACAACCCTGATCATGCACACCTCCCCACGATTCACGAGTGCAGTTTTCATGCCTCAGGCAATTGTTCGCTATATGGTTGAAATCGATGGGTTCGAACGTACAAGCGGGACAAATAGAGAGGGTAATCCGCATTCCATGGTGGGTTATTGAGGAAGGAAGGTTCTACTCTGGCGGCACCTGGTTAACCTCAAGGATGTGCCGAACTCAGATGCACTTCACCCTTTGTGTAAAGGGCGACGTTATCGTCTTCGCCCTCGATCCGAAACCGGGTGTCTTCGCCGCCGACAATCTGCCACGCCCGGCCGACAATACGAACAATGTCCTGTTGCTTGGATTCCGGTAATGCGTTCCACCTCAGATCCCATACCACTACCAGCGTCTGTCCGTCGAATCGAAGTTCCCGTTGCCCCACTCGCCGGTATACCGAATTCTCCAGGGCTCGAAGAAAGCGCAGCTTATCGGTTGGTCCGATCGATTCCAGTTCTGTGCGAAGGAAAACTCGGGGAAATAACACAAAGACACTTATGCCGATGATGGATGCGGCCACAACCATGCGCCAGCGGAATTTGCGCTTCGGAGCGGTGCCGAGTTCAACCGCTGTGGAAAGTTTGGCACCGCACTTCGAACAAGTGTCTGTCTTTTCTTCGGTTCGGTGACCACACTGTTTGCAGTACACGGGAGAACCTCACAGACTTCCTCATCCCTGTCGGGAACGTGACCTGGCAGCAGGTGCCGGGTTGAAGTCTCTCAATTCCGGATTTACCTATGTTTTCGAGAATACCACCGAGGACTTCCATGCACGCATTGCGAGAACGTTCGTGAGTTGGTTCCCCAGCGTGTTTCCCGAGCGCCCGGCATCAGCCGTGAATCGGCAGTGGGTGGCACCGGGATGGCGACCGCCAGTGAGCGGAGTCCATTTCCAATTCCGTTGGTCTCTCTCACCGACCGAGTGTAATATCGGGTTTTTCATCAGGGGGAGACGAAACGATGGCTGCGATCTGCCGGTTCGGCATGCGGATGGTTCCGAACATCTCAGATATCATCGCGCAGTGCCGCAACAAGAAACAGCTGGTCCAGGGACCGCACATCGCGGAGTTCGAGCAGGAATTCCTCCGCGTGCTTGGCGGGCGCGGGCGCGTCCGTGCCGTGTCCACCGAATACGGGCGCATGGCGCTTTACTTTATTCTGAAGGCGCTCAACATACCCGCCGGGTCCGAGATCATCGTCCCCGCCCTCACCTTCTGGGTGGTTCCTGAAATAACGCGCGTGGCCGGTCTCAAGCCGGTGTTCGTCGACGTCGACCCGCACACCTTCACCATGGACCCGAAGGCGGTGGAGCGCGCCATCACGCCGAACACGCGCGCTATCCTGCCGACGCATCTCTACGGTATGTCGTGCGACATGGCGCCGATCATGGCGCTTGCCCGAAAGCACAACCTGAAGGTGATCGAGGACTGTGCGCACTCGCTCGGTGCCACCTACAACGGCCAGCCGGCCGGCACCTTCGGGGACGGCAGCTTCTTCAGCTTCCAGGGGTTCAAGCCGCTCAACACATACGGCGGGGGCCTCGCGTGGGTGCGCGACGCAGATGTTGCGAAGAAAGTATGGGAGTTTGCAGACTCGGAAGAGTGGCCGAGCGAAAAGCGAGTCGAGAGCATCCTGCGCGCCGGCTGGTGGCAGAGTACCTTCATCCGCGAACGTGCAGGCCGCGATCGGCCTGGCCGGGCTCAAACGTTTGCCCGAGTTCATCGAGCGAACGCGGCGCCACGCGAAGGTCTACGACGAGATGCTCGGCGACGTGCCGGGCGTTACGGTCCCGCGCGTTCCTGAAGGCCGCAACCACGTCTACTACCAGTACTGCCCGTACGTGCCCGACTACCTCGATCTGGTGAAACGCTGCATCCGCCGCGGCGTCGACGTCGCGCCCATGCACGTCGACCATTGCACGACGATGGAGCTGTTCGACTGGAAGGGACCGGCATCGCCGGGCGCAGCCAAGGCGACGACGGCAGTGCAGATGCCGGTGTACGAGTCGCTGTCCGACGCGGAGATCGAGCGCATCGGACGCCTCGTACGCAAGCAGGCACAGCAGGCCCCACGACGGTAAGGCCGACGGTCATCGCCTGGCGGACCGCCGACCCACTGGCGACGGCGGTAGAGCCGAGCACGGGCGCATCACCTTATCCAACTTAATTGAACCTCAAGTGTGGCCGCGTAGGCACCTCCGCCTGCAAAACTTGAGTCCAATTTGAGTCCATTAGTCGGCGTTGAAGTCCCAGAAGTCGGGTTCAAAAGATCCCTGGATCGCCGAATCGTTGCCGTCGCGTGGACGGAACAACTTTGGCAGTACCGGTGTCAAACAGAAGGCGGTGGTTTGCATGAAATCTCAAAATGGCGCTCGCCCGAAACCCATGATGTCTGCACGTCTGGCTGCATCGGTCGTGCTGATCGTGTTGGGACTCTTGTCTGAAGTGGTTGTTCGATCGACACACTTCCAAGGGGCAGCGGTCTCAAACGCTAGTGGCGGAAGCCAGAACCCCGAGCGCAGGAATACAGGCGGTGGCATCATCGCCGGCGTCGTCGTTAACGAGCGGCGGGAGCCGGTTGCCCTGGCGAGGGTCCATGCATTTTCAGTACGCACAGCCATCGCGCAGGTGCAGGCTCACAAGACCGTGCCGTTCTCCGCCCGCGCCAGCGAATTCTCGTCAACGGACAGCGAAGGACGATTCCAAATCTCCGGTCTAGGGTTGGGCGAGTACCTGGTTGCGGCCGAGCCGGGGGTGACTTTGCGGACTCCATATGACTCAACGGAGCCGCTCTACGCGACGACGTTTTATCCTTCGACTATCGATTATCAACTCGCGGCACCCGTGTCGGTGATAGCTTCCGGCACCGCCCCCATCGAAATCGAACTGGTACGTGTTAAAGGTGTGCGTGTTTCCGGGTCTGCCAGGAGTTCCTCTGGACGTCCTACCGGCGGGCTGGATGTCAGATTGTTCCACCAATTTGGCGCTGTCAGCGGCGAATTCCCCGTCGCCGTTCTCAGCGCCAGGGGAACGTTCGAGATTCCTCACGTCCCTCCGGGCTGGTATCGATTGACAATCGCGCCGAGGCGGACCGACAAGAATGATGACGCCGGTGAGTTCGCGACAAAGTTGATTGAGGTGCAAGACAGCGATATAGCCGATCTCTCATTCGTATTGGGCAGGGGAGCTTCAATCTCGGGTCGCGTCGTTGCCGAGGCTGGCAGCACTATTCCATCGGGTGTCGGATTGCGAGTGAGCGCCACGCGTGAACAATACTCGCCCCCTGCGACAATTTCGGCGACGGTTGCCCATGACTTTTCTTTTCGCATGACCGGTCTATCGGGCTTATATCAATTCGGGGCCGCCGCCGACAGGGAGCCTTTCGTAGAGCCAACGCGCATCGCGGTGGACAGTGTGGAAGTGGCGGCCTCCGCCGGAGTCGAATTAACGGACGGGACTCATGAAGTTGTTGTCTTTGTGAAACAGCGTGAGACGGCGACGCCGGCCATCGACAGGTCCCTCTCATCCGCCACATTGGTCGAGCAGTTTAAGAGAGAGAAGGTCTTTTGGCGGCAGTTCCCAATCGCAAAGGAAATCGTAGATCGTCACGACGCGAGTGTGCTCCCGTCCGTGGTGGACTGGCTGAGTCACGAGGACAGACACATACGAGGAAACGTTGCGTTCATCTTCGGTGGGTTCGGCGACCCGCGTGGGTTGCAGGTCATTACAGATATCCTGACTGACCGATCCGACCGTCCTCACCCCGGAGTCGGAGCCGGCGACCGGACCCTGCAAGGTCAAATTCGCCAGGATCGCTACTATGCCGTCCATTTGTTGGGCGAACTCCGCGATCCACGGGCGATCCCGATTCTTATCCCATTGCTGAAAGACGCAGACATCAACTACAAGGTGCCGTGGGCGCTCGGACAGATGTGGTCATCTGACCATTATCGCAGTGCGCCGATCCGTTTCATCGTTTGCACCAGAGCCCAGTCGCTCATAATGCCGGTCCGGTGACCCGCACCAGCCTGCAGAGTGCGTTCTACCGGACATGGAAAAAGACCGGTATTGCCAAACGTGCTCACGTCCACACGTTGCGCCATCCTTGCTCGCTGTTTGCCCGTTCACGCTTTGCGCCAGATCGACGATGGACGGTTCACTCAACTGGTGATTCGTCACGTATTTCGATTCCCGGGCGACGTGCGACCTACCAATCTCCCTCTCTGAACTGAAGTGACCATTGTGGCGAAGGACAGGGGACAAAGCTGGAGACTATGTGTTTACCAGCGCGCTTCCGGTAACCGCCCTCAAATTGATGGCACCAGCCATCGCTTCGTCTCTAAATGACGTCGACTGAAACTGGATTAACTCTTTGTATGCGATACAATGGCGAACCTTATGAGCCGTTCCGCGGCCGCGCCCCCGCCCCCGATCTCGCCCTACCGGTGGTTCACCGCCGGTGACCTCAACGGATTCTTCGGCCTGATGATCGACAACGTGACGGTGTTGTCGTTTCTCGCCGGCCTCCTGATCATGGGCTTCCAGTTCCCGGCGGAGATTGTCTACAAACGGATGTTTCCGGGTACAGCGTTTGGCGTTCTCTTCGGGGACCTGATCTATACCGCGATGGCGTTCCGGCTTTCGCGGAGGGCGAATAATCCGACCGTCACGGCAATGCCTCTTGGCCTCGACACACCCTCTACTATTGGGATCGCGCTTACCGTACTTGGCCCAGCTTTCGCGGCCATGAAGGCCCGCGGCATGGCGCCCGACCAGGCGGCGCTCATGACGTGGTACATCGGCATGGCGACAATGATCTTCATCGGCGTCGTGAAGCTGATCCTCTCCTTTGCCGGCGGATGGGTGCAAAAGGTTGTCCCTCAGGCAGGATTGCTCGGTTCGATCGCCGGCATCGGTGTGGTTCTGATTGGATTCGTGCCGTTGGTGGACATCTTCGGCATGCCGGTTGTAGGCATGATCTCGCTGGGTCTCATCTTCTACAGTGTGGTGGCGGAAATCCGATTGCCGTTTCAACTTCCTGGTGTGCTCGGGGCCGTTGCAGTCGGCACGATACTGTATTACATCCTTGCGCCAGCAGGTCTGTTGGGGAGCAGCTACGCGCCTCCGCAGGCGCAGCTGCACTTCGGCTTTCCTATCCCGACACTGGGCTTCGTTTATGGTTTGAGAGAAGCTCTCAAGTACCTGCCCATAGCCATTCCCTTTGCGGTCCTTACCGTCGTCGGCGGAATCAATGTCACCGAGAGCGCACGGGTCGCCGGAGATGACTTCAGCACGCGCGATATCCTGTTGACCGAAGCCATTGCCACGCTCGTCGCCGGTGTGTGCGGAGGAGTGGCGCAATCCACGCCTTACATTGGCCAGCCGGCATACAAAAAGATGGGTAGCCGTGCCGGTTACACATTGCTGACTGGGCTCTTCATCGGCCTGGGTGGAATGCTGGGCTATATCGGATTTATCGTGGAACTGATCCCGCGCGCCGTGCTTGCCCCGATCCTTATCTTCGTCGCACTCGACATCACGAGCCAGGCATTCCTCGCCTGCCCCGCGCGACACGCGCCCGCGGTAGCCTTTGCCTTTTTCCCATCAGTGGCGCGTTTGCTGCAGATCGAGTTGTCGAATTTCCTTCCGCTGGCCAACTTCAACGCGGCGCTCGAAGCGCCAGGCGCCAGCTTGCCCCAATTGCAGGTTATTGTGGCGTTAGGTAATGGTTTCATCTTAACGGCCATGTTGTGGGGCGGCTTTCTAGCCGAGCTGATCGATCGGCGGCTTGGTAAATCGGCCGCATATCTCCTGCTGCTGGCGGGCTTCACGTTTTTCGGCATCATCCACTCGGCCACACCAGAGGGAACCATGTACCTTCCGTGGACGTTGACGACTCCACTTAGCCGCATTCCTTACCAGCTTGCCAGCGCCTACCTGGTGCTTGCAGCACTGATTGTCGCCCTGTCCTTTTCGTCAGAGGCTCGCCGTCGGAAGGATGAACCACGCAGTTTCTAGCTTGCCAGTTGCCGGGGCGGCCGCATTTTCGCTTCGGCGAGTGGCCAAGGCGCATTCCCCTCCTCAGAGAGGAGACGTCTGAGTTGTTAAGTCAATAGTCATTGTTTGGTTATTGGAAGAGCAGCAGCCGCGGTAACGTCGCGGCTGCAAAGACGTATTCCGAATCGCCACTGGCGCGCATGACGTTCTGCCTCGATGAGTAAACGTTGGATCCGAGAAAAGACATCATTATTATGCGGAGCAATGACATGTACAAAGCGGGCGTTGTGGCTTGGAACCATTGGCCATTCTCACTCTCCAACATTCTTCTCTCAGCATAAAAATTGACTCCGCATTACGTCGCGGATACCTCGATCATCTTCTGTTCTGGACTGGGGCAGATCTGCAAATGAAACTGTGTGACTTCCAGAATTACTACAACAGGTTTCGGGTTCACGGATCGTTGAAGGGTCAGACTCCGATCGAATGGCCGGAATGCAAAGGAGTCAATTTCCATTCCTATCGCTGGCAGAAACACTGTAGCGGTTTATACCAAACACCTTTGGCTGCATGAATGGGAATTCGCCATCCACACGTCCCGGAACCCTCTGAACGGAGCCCCTATACTTCCGGCACCTCGCTTGAATCTTCTACGCTCAGAATTCAATTCTGTTTGAGGCTTAACGGATCAGGTGTATGTTACACGAACCTAGGATTGGACCATCCTCTATGACCCACCGGGGATGGGAAATACGAAATTCAACTCACGCTCGCGCAGTTCCGCACGGCAAGTCACGTCCAAACCACGAACAAAAAGGAGTAACCTTCGATGAAGTACGCAAGACTTTTCGCGATCCCGTTGCTCGTTCTGGCGGTAATGGCCTTGTTTGCCGCAGCCTTTGCTGAAGACAAACAGGGCTCCTACAAACTTCTAACCACCATTCTGGTCCCTGGTAATCTCGCCGGGGGTTTCGACATTAGTTGGGTCGACTCGGCCAGTGAGACGTATTATCTGGCGAACCGCACGACCACTCCAGGGACCGGGCGCATCGACGTTGTCGATGCCGAACACGATAAATATCTCTACTCGATCCCCGGCTTTGCCGGGAATAGGGGGAGCCGGGGTAAAAACGGACCCGCCGGCGTTCTCACAATCCACAAAGAGCATGAGCTGTGGGCGGGTGATGGCGACAGTACCGCGAAGGTTGTCGATCTTGATCGGAAAGTGGTTACCGATGCCATTCCAACCGGCGGCCAATTTCGGGCGGATGAGCTGGCTTATGATCCCATCCATCACGTAATCCTGATCGCCAATGATATCGACACGCCCCCATTTGTGACGTTCATCTCCCAGGAGCGTCACGTGGTGCTGGGCCACATTTTCTATCCTCAGGCCGTGTTCCCAGACGTGGCCGGAGGTCAACCGGTCAACCACGGTATGGAGCAACCCGTCTGGGACCAGGAGACCAGTAAGTTCTACATTTCGGTGCCGGCGACCGTGACCAACCCAAATGGAGAGGTGGACGAAATCGATCCCCGAAAAATGAAGGTTACCAGGGTTTTCCCGATCCACACACCGTGCGGCCCGGCCGGATTGGCTCTGATTCCGGGGCAACGTCTGATGTCCAGTTGCGGTGTGGTCCTCGATGTGAAGACCGGCGGTACTGTGAAAACGATCAGCGGAGTTGGGGGCGACGAGATTTGGTTCAACGCCGGAGATGACCGGGTCTACTTTGGCGCCGACCCTGTATCCGTAGTCGATGCCGAGACCTACCAGGTGATTACGTACATTCCTGTGGGTCCGACTCACTCGGTTGCGGCCAACAGGGAGAACAATCACATTTTTGTTCCAGTGACCGGCGTCGGAATCAAGGTCTTTACGGAATCCTCAGACCAGGAAGGAGAAAACGACAAATAAGTACCGCATCCGGTTTGTCGTTGTTGCTGTCAAAAGCTGATTGCTAAGAAATACGCCGGCATCGAAACGGCTGCTGGTTTAGGTGACACCTCGACATCGTGACAGGGCCAGCTTTAAGCCCTCCCGGCCTCAGAAGTCTGGGTGTGTGCGGCTTGATGTCGCGTCCACTCCTCCTCACGAGGGCTCTAACATACTTCACGAATCTTGCAGTCAGGCGAGAGGAAAATTGAAATTGGACGAATCCTGCATTTCAGATCATCGGAGATGTAGGATTCGTCCAATTTCAAAATCCCCGCTGCGTGGAGTCTCCGGATTCGTTCCTCTGCGAGGAGACCCAAATGTTCCCCGCACAAGAAGAGCTGAAGAGCAAAGGTGTTCGCTTTGTGATGCCGCCAACGAGTCGCGAAGGCGAAGGCAGTCGTCTGGCGGTCCTTCTCGATCCTGATGCGCGGGCATTTCCATCGCACAAGTCGTGCAGGCCTGACATCATTTGTCGATGCCTACCTGCCACAACAGGAATGCCCAGTTGAACGCGGTCTCGTGGAGGGCGTCGTAGCGGCCTGACGATCCGCCGTGGCCTGCGCCGAAATTGACTTTGAGCAGAAGAGGCCGGTTGTCCGTTTTGTTTGCCCGCAGTTTCGCCACGAGCTTCGTCCCTTCCCAATACGGCACTTGGCTGTCGTTGACCGATACTTTCACTAACATGGCAGGATAGGCTTGCGGCTTGACATTATCGTAAGGCGAGTACTTCGCCATGTAATCGTATGCGGGTTTTTCGTTCGGGTTGCCCCACTCGATGTACTCACTCGTCGTCAGGGGCAGCGATGCGTCAAGCATCGTATTCAGAATGTCGACGAACGGCACTTGAGCGATGACTGCTTTGAAGAGTTCCGGCCGCAGATTCGTTACCGCCCCCATGAGCATGCCGCCTGCGCTTGCGCCTTGGATGACGAGGTACTGGCTTGACGTGTACTTCTGCGCGATGAGGTACTCCGCGGACGCGATGAAATCAGTGAATGTATTTATCTTATTCATCATGCGTCCGGCCTCACGCCAAGGCTCGCCCAACTCTCCGCCGCCGCGGATGTGCGCAATGGCGTACACGACTCCCCTGTCGAGAAGCGGGAGCCGACTGGATGAAAACGCCGGCGAGATTGAGGCGCCGTACGACCCGTATCCATAGAGCAGCATCGGCGCCGATCCTTCCTGCTTTACGCCCACACGGTACACGAGCGAGATCGGAATCTTCGTGCCGTCAGACGCCGTGGCGAAAACGCGGGCCGACGTGTAGTTCGCACGGTCGAACCCGCCGGGTACCTCCGTTTGTTTGAGGAGCGTGCTCTGATGGGCCGTCAGGTCGTAGTCAAACACCGACTCGGGTGTCACGAGCGACTGGTAGTTGTAGCGAACGGTGTTGGTGTTGAAGACGAAGTTAGCGTCCATCGAGGCGGCATAGACAGGTTCAGGAAACGCCAGCTGGTGCTTTGTGCCGGTCTTGAGATCCATCACTTCGATATGTTGCAGACCGTTTTCCCATTCCGACATGACCAGGTAATTGGCGAAGGCGTCCAGCTTTTCAATCTTGACGTCCGGCCGGTGCGCCACCAACTCCTTCCAGTGCTTCTCAGACGGATCGGCGACGGGTGCGGTGACGACGCGGAAGTTCTGCGCTCCTTTGTTCGTGCGGATATAGAAAAGATCGCCGCGATGCTCCACATCGTATTCATGCTTCGGCTCGCGCGGTAGCACGACCTTAAGCGGCACAAGAGGGTTGTTTGCCGGGATATACCGGTACTCCGTTGACGTCTTGCTGGCGACCTGAAGCCCGATGATTGCCCGGTCGCGCGTCCGGCCAACGCCAATATCGAATAACTCGTCCTTCTCGTTGTAGATCAGATCGCTCTTGTCCGTACCGGCCACGTGCCGGAAGAACTTGTCATTGCGCTTCGTTACCGCGTCTTCCGTGACATAGAAAATGGTCTTGTTGTCAGCAGCCCACGCAATATTGTCCACGCGGTCGATGCGATCTGGAAACAACTTGCCGGTTCTCAGGTTCTTCACCTGCAGCGTGTATTGCCGGTAGCCTGTGTTATCGGTCGAATACGCCAACAGTTGCCCGTCATCGCTAACTTCATACGAGCCGAGCGCCATATACTTCTGGCCCTTGGCCAGATCGTTCAGGTCCAGCACGACCTCCTCGGGTGCTGTGATCGCTCCTTTTTTGCGGCAGTACATTCTGTACTGCTGTCCTTGCTGGGTACGCGAGTAGTAGAAGTAGTCTCCTCGCCGATAGGGCACCGTGTCATCCGTCTCCTTGATGTGACCAACCATTTCTTTGAAAAGCGCGTCCTGGAGACTGCTCGTCGGCGTCATTACCCCGTTCGCATATGCATCCTCCGCATTTAGATATTCGATGACCTTTGGGTTGGTCTGTTCGCGCAGCCAGAAGTAGTTGTCGATACGGGAGTCGCCGTGCACCGTGATGGTCTTCGGCTGCTTGTCAGCGACGGGTGGCAGCCCGCTGCGTTTATCAACGGCGGCTGGCTCCGACGCAGCACAGCCGGACGTGAGGACGCTAAGGATAGTCAGACGCCAGAGAAGACGGCGAAGAGCGATTACAAAAATGAGGCGGTTGATCACAATTACCTCCCTTGAATGGCCTTGAAATACTCCGGCAAGTCCTTCTTTGTATCGTGCAAGATCTCGATTATGGCTTGGCGATCGGCGAGCTGCAGGCGGGCATACTTACGGTCTTTCTCTTCTCCTGAAAGCACCTGCCACATGCGTTCATAGACCGCATTCTTGGCTTCAGCAGGTAACGCAACGGGATCTTCTGCCGATTATCGAATGCCTGCTGAAAGGCTTCCTTATAGGGATACCCGGCAGCCATTCGAATCCAGACGCGGCGTACAGTGACATGGATCTGGGATGCCGACTCATCTCAGGAGTCCCAGCCGTTGCTGGGCGCCGTTTGCCACAAGTGGTAGGCCCAGGAATCCAGTCCGATCGCCACGAGTTCGAAGCGGCCATCGGCAGTCCGCGCCACGGCGACCTTCTGGATTGCGCCGCCCAAGGATTGAAACGCACTCCAATTGTTCGGTCCGGCGTTGGGAGCATTCTGCCAGACGTGATAAGTCCCGTTGTCAGTGCCTTGGCAGAACACCTCCATGCGTCCATCCTGGTTCGTGCCCGCGCTCAGAGTGGAGCCGGCGAGCGCGCCGCCGAAGCCATGGTATGCGCCACCCCAATCGAGTGCGGCTGTCTGTTGGATCATGTAAAGCGCCGAATTGCCGCCGCGCACAAATGCGGCCAGCCGCCCGCTGCCGTCTTTCGCGAGCGAGAGCAAACTGATGCTTCCGCCGATGCGTTGCCAGCCGAACCAGCCGGTCCCGCCATTTGGCGCGTTTTGCCAGTTGTGATACAGGGCGGTATCCGTGCCTTGCACGAAGACTTCGAGGCGTCCGTCTGCATTGGGAATCACGTCCATGATGGGCGGAACGAAAAACCCGGTCAGCACCTTCCCGCCGAGCGATTGCCAAGCGTTTCCCCAGTCGAGCTGGTTAGTTTGCTTGATGTGATAGACCGCAGCGTCAGTCCCCACCACAAATACTTCGAGCTGCCCATTGGCGTTGCGGACAATCCGCGGCACTCCCAGAGCTTTGCCGCCGAGCGATGCCCACGAACTCCAGCCGCCTCCCGGCGAGGTTTCCCAGATGTGCCACACCGAATTATCCGTGCCAAGCGCGACAATTTCCAGTCCGCCGTCGCTGTTCGTCGCCACAGTAAACGTATCGGGAAGCACCGCACCTCCGAGCGAAGTGTAATCGCCCCACGTCGGGAAGCCGGATTGCCGAAGCTCCAGCACGTCGCCGTTACCGCCGCGCGCGAACAGATGCATCTGCCCGTGTCCATCCACGCCTAGCACCAAACCGGCGTTCAAAATGCCGTGGGTGATTTCCTGGTTCCCCAAACGATACCAGCGCGGGATCGGGGGCAGGTTCAGTGTGGGTATGATGCACGCGCGATCCGTTTGCGACCAGTACGCCTGCACCAGCACGCCGTTGAGTCTCGCGTTGTAACCCTGGCAGACATCTCCAATTTCGATCCATCCGCCAGCGCCGGGATCGCCTTCTGACGTAAACGTAAACGAGTTGCCTTCGGGGTCCGTCACGGCCTCGGCGATTTCGTGCGAAACAGTATCGGAAATGCTGTCGATACCGCCGCCGTGGGTGACCCACGCAAAGTGAACGTTCTTCCCATTGTGACTGCGCGAGGTATGTTCGCCTCCGGCGCCATTTGTCGGATTGACGCCCGGCGGAAGAAAGACCGTGTACAGATACTGGTTGCCGGGCAAGTCGTCCGGATCGGGTACGGCACCGGCATCGATGGCATCGAACACCAGCTTGGCAATGTTGTCGTCATTAAAGGGATTCGGAGGTTCCGAGGTATTCGAACGAGTCGCCGCCACCAGGACGATCTGTCCATGGCCGATACCGCGGTATTGCGCGAGCCCGTCCATGTAGGGCCCTCCCATAATCGATGCCAGTGCACCGAATACTTGAAGCACGGTGGGGTTCGGCTTCTTGTCATCATTCCAGGCGCTGCCCCAGAACATGAGAACCACGTGAACGTTCGTCACCACTGGACCGTGATTGTCCTGCAAAAAGTTCCCCGGATCCGGGCCCGCTTGTCCGGGCCGATCGGCTCCGGCTCCAATTACATGTGGAGAATACATCCGGCGCTGGTGCGCGGCCGCCACAATGCCTCCGTGCACGGGTTCGAGTTGCCGCGTTTCGTAAGATTTGGCGGCCGTCGAGTCTTTCTCAGGGTTGGACGCCCTAGCTTCCTTACTCATACGATTGCTCCTATGCTGCGATTCTTCGTTTGTCGGGGGGGCCGATCATATCAAAGAAGGATGAATTCTTTGCCCCGTGAGTTCGACAAGAGGCCGTGTACGCGGTTGTGCCACGGGTGGGCGGCGAATTAGAGCGGATCCAGTCCATCCTCCCAAGCTTTGGAACGGGCTTTCATCTGCAAGTGCATGGAGTGGAAATTTGTTCGCGACCCGGATACTCACCAGCGACGTCGCTCCAAAGAACAGCGGCGGGATTTATCACTGAACCCCGTGCGCTCATCCCACACGACCATCATTCCGACACACGCGGACCATATCCTCTAACCCCTCAACGTAGTTCTCAAAATGAGACACGACAAATCCGCCCATCTTGTTGACCGCGTATTTCCCCAAGTCCCCGTCCGCCAGTGGGTGCTGTCGCTTCCTTATGCGCTGCGTTACCGGCTGGCCTACGATGCGGAGATGGTGAGCGAAGTTCTTGGGATCTTCACCAAAACGGTTTCTGCTTCCCTGATCCGCCGGGCCAGCGAATTCGGCGCCGTGCAGAAGGCGCAGTGCGGCGCCGTTACCTTCATACAGCGCTTCGGGTCGGCCCTGAATTTAAATTTACACCTACACATGTTAGCGATCGATGGCGTCTACGCAGCCGATGATGACGGCAAGCCGCAGTTCCAGGCGCTGCTTGCCCCGGACGATCAAGAAATCGCGCGACTGACCGCGTCGTTGGCCGAACGTATTCCAAAATTGCTCCAGCGTCGTGGCCTCGGACCGGACAGTGATCCGGAAGAGTGCGATCCGCTCTCGCGCGATCAACCGTGGCTGGCGGGTTTGTACGCCGCCTCTGTGTCTGGCAAAACCGCGTTTGGCCCGAATGCCGGGCGGCGCGTGACTCGTATGGGAGATCAGATCGATCCCGAGAGCATGGATGCTCTGGCCAGTAAACGCTGCGCCAACGTTTCTGGTTTCAGCCTCCATGCAAATGTCTCCGTTCCTGCCGGAGACCGTCAGCGATTGGAACGTTTGGCTCGATATTGCGCCCGCCCACCGATCGCAATGGAACGTCTCGAACCTCTCGCAGACGGACGGCTGCTATATCGCTTTAAGCGCCCCTGGCGTGATGGGACGACCCATGTGGTCTTTGAACCGTTGGAATTGCTGGAGAAACTTGTTGCGATCATACCCGCTCCCAAAGCGCATTTGGTGAGGTACTCGGGCATTCTCGGGCCTGCCGCAAAATGGAGAGCCCTGATCGTGCCCGCCGGGTCTACCGGAGTGTCCGCCACGATGCTCGATCCTACTTGCGCTCCGGAAAGAGCCGTCAGCACTGACTCGTTGGCCCTTGAAGCAGCCGTAGCTCTAGCGGAATCCTCGCCGGTGGGGCCACCCACTGTTCCACATCCGCGAAATTATAGATGGTCGGAATTGATGAAACGCGTGTGGGCCTTGGATGTGCTGGAATGCCCCCGCTGCCTAAGCCGCATGCGAATTTTGGCCGCGATTCATCCTCCAGACGCCACTCGGAAAATTCTGGAGTGTCTTGGGCTGCCGTCATTCTGGAGTGTCTTGGGCTGCCGTCGCGCGCACCGCCTCTGGCGGCGGCAGCCTGCGAACACCCCGCCCAAACGGAATGGTTCTGAATACGGACGAAAAGCCAAAGGAGTCAACGATCGCGGAATCACGGGCGGGCGGCGCTACGTTGAACTGTACGGTACGTTCCCTGGTACAGGGCTGGGTCTTGACTCTCGAGTGCTCTGCAATGGCCAATATATTGCATCCCGCATCGAGTACGTGTCAGGCGGACAGATCAATATTTCCATGTCCGTCACAGCCACCGCAAGCAACTGCGCGTTCGCCCTGCGTCGGCCCTCGGACGGCTTGACGACTCCGTTGTTCGGCAACCTGCCTTCTGCGGCGAGCGCACCGATGCCAAATTTGGGCGGATACTTCTGGGGCGGAAGGCCGGGACAGGACACGCTCGCTGCCGGACAACAATCATTGACGGCAAGAGGCTTCGACGCCACTCGCCTGGTCATTACGCCACGCATGCGCAGTGGGAACGCACTGGACAACTATTACAACCTGCGTCTCGCAGACCTCAATGCCGCTTGTCCTTTGAGCGTACCGTTTTTGCCGTGCGCGATCCGCTACTCTCCGTACCAGGCGGCCATTTCCCTGGCGGGATTAAAAACAATCGTGCTCACCGCGTACGACTCCGCATCCGCCGGGGCCACGGGACAGTACGCAAAATATGTCGAATCGAGCTTCTGGACGAATGCAGCGAACCGGCAAGCCGTAATCCAGGAATACAAGGATCTGACCATCGCGCTGTACCAGACCCAGAATGGCAGTGGAAAGACATTTGTTATCGCGTCATGGGAAGGCGATAACCAAGCATATTGCGGATCGTTTTACGGCTACTATACGGACCCGAATTTTCGCGAGAGCTGCGGCTCCATAGCATCTCGGCACGACGCCATAGCGGCGATCACACAATGGTTCAAGGCGCGGCAAGACGGTATCCGAGCGGGCCGCGCGGCAGCGCAGGCCGCCGGCTACACCGGCGTTACTGTGGCCGATGGTGTCGAGTTCAACATGAACTCATTGGCTTATTTGTACCAGGTCAAAGGAGTGACTCTGAGAACCATCCTGAGGGATGTGGTCCCAACAGTACAGCCCGGCTTCGTCCTTTACTCATCCTACGACAGTCAGTTTCGCGGGAATATGGAGCAGGACCTGCGCCAGATTCAAGGTTGGTTACAGGGCGCGGCTCCACGGTCGCAGTTGGCTATCGGAGAATCCGGATTCCCCCGCCATGGGATCGACAGCATCGACATGTTTCGTACGGTCGAGACCGCGCTATCACTGCAGCGAGTTAAGCTGCCATTCGCCATCCTCTGGGAGGCCTACGACACGAACGCCGGAAACCGAGTCTACCCCTATGGCATCCTGCAGTCGACGGGTCAGCCACGTAAAGTCACACGCATCCTGCAGGCCGAACTCACCGCACAGGCGGCTGAGATCGCCAGTGGTTCCGATGCACAAATCTATGCAGCCAATGATAGAAGAGTCGCTGTCGAGAATTCGGTTCCCTACCGCTATTACGAGTTGTATGGGCAGTTTCCGCGCGGGCCTTTCACTGCTTCGGCGCTTTGCGACGGCGTCGATACACCAGTCGATATCACGTATCAAGGTGCCTCTCAGATCAACCTGCGCATCGCGCATCTGTCATGGTCGAACCGATACTGCGTCTTCCGGCTGTCGCGTAGCGACGGGAGCCATACCCTGGCCTTCGGCCCGGTAGTGGCATGTGCAGCCGGCAACCAGGCTGGACCTTGCTTCTGATACGAGATCACGTAGCGCAACGTCCAGCGCTCCAAAGTGAATGGTTTGAAACGCTCGTATCAGCGGATCTCCTGGAAGTGTTGCAAATGCGTAGGACTAACTCGGAGTTGCCGTGGACGATCAGGGCGGTGATGGTCAAATTATTCCGAACAACAGGGCAAAGGCGATCGAATGTGTGGCGAGATTCGCTCTCGTAGCCCCAAGCACTTGACCTTTTCGTATGATGTGCACGGCCTCAATCCCCTGGATGACTCGGCGCGCTGTCCGCAGCGTCCGCGGTCCCTCCGTGGCTCGCAGTCTTCTCTTTATGCTTCGGTGATCCGACTCAATCCGATTGTTGGCGTATTGGCGCGTTCGTCGCCGGCAAGGGTGTAATTTGCCTTCGGCTTGCAGATCACGAATGGCCACAGGGTAAATCCGGCTGCCATCCATGCACAAAACCCGTGGCGGCCGATTGTCTCGGTTGGAGAGCGCCTTTTCCAGAAAGGCTTTGGCAGCTTCACGGTCACGCGTTTCCGATAGGTAGAAATCAACAGTGTCGCCATGCCCATCGACGGCACGGAACAAGTACATCCAGCGCCCGGCAACCCGCACATATGTCTCATCCATATGCCACGTCGTGCTTTTCGATTTCAGCTTTCCTTTCAGCCGCTGGTAGACGACCGGCGCGTATTTCTGAGACCAGCGCCAAATTGTCGTATGGTCAACTGCCAGACCACGCTCGGTCATCAGTTCCTCGACTTCCCGGAGACTGAGCGAAAACCGAAGATACCAACGCACACACGTGACGATGATCTCCGGCTGAAAATGGCGTCCACGGAAAAGAGGCGGCTTTCTTGGCTTCATTCGGGTGGGGCAGGAATCTTCTATGACCGTACCGGACCTGGGCCGATCTTCGATCTATTACGGTTCAACGGCGAGCGGCTTCAACGTTTCGTTATTACAAATCCAAGCTATCCGAATCCTTTTGCAGCGCCTGGCGCCTCTCTGCCGCCTACCAGCGTGGTTCGTCTCGACCCGAATGGCCGGATTCCGTATACCTTCCAGCATAGCTGCGGTTCCTCCTTCAACGATCGGCGCTAAATCGAGGATGGAAAACGGTATCACCATGGGAAGTACTTCCCTACGTTACTTACTGGTTCATTTTTTTTCATTAAACAACGAGCGAAAGGCGTTTGCTTGCGTTTGGTAATCCTCATTCTCGACGGCACGATATGCCATCGTTCCCTTCTCTTTATTGGTAATCAGCGATGAACGGTCCACGTTTTTTAACCCCTGCTGAAGTTCTTCTTTCGTCGGATTGACGCAGTAAACGGGAGATCCAGGTTGTTGCCGCCACGATTCAGCGATTGTTCCGGCATCAACAGAATCGAAGCCGATCCGATCAATGAGTTGAGCGACTGTTTCTTTCGCCTT
>WNFO01001215.1_pt1 | contig 20016 bp, 22 predicted proteins | sample 5400251 | NCBI WGS metagenome assembly WNFO01 (sample SAMN13153354, study PRJNA577476) | soil metagenome | isolation source: 100 cm saprolite under Madrone tree | place: USA:California | collected 2016-06-14
ACGTCAGTTTTCCCCTGCAACTGGTTTTACTGCTCGGCCAGCAAGGACGCGATTGGGAAGGCGGAGAATTCGTCCTCGTCGAGCAGCAACCCCGCGCGCAGTCCAAGCCACAGGTGGTCCTTGCCGATCAAGGACAGGCCATCATCTTCGCCACGCGTTACCGGCCCGTGAAGGGTTCGCGTGGCTACTATCGCGCCAATCTGCGGCACGGCGTCAGCCGAGTACATCGCGGTGTGCGCTGCACCCTGGGCATCATCTTCCACGACGCCATGTAGCAGGGAGACCATTCGCCTGTCCGAATTCGCGCTGCGCCTCTTGAGGAGCTTGCTTTACGGTGTCACTCCGGACGACTGGCTTACGTTCTTGAGCGTCGCGGTTCTGTTGCTCGTCGTGGCGCTGGCAGCTTGCTCCATCCCCGCCCGCCGCGCCACGCGGGTCGATCCCATGGTGGCACTGCGATATGAGTAAGTCATGGTCCCCTCAGGGGACCACCAAGGATGAAAGCCCGCGGCTCGGTCTTGCCGAATCAAACACTGCGGCTCTTGTGCCTTGGTTCGGAACGGGTTCCTTGAGGAGGCGCTGACCAGCCGACCACAACGGTGAGCTACTCGTGGCCACCGCCGAGTTCGCGCACGATCGAGCCCACGAAGGATCTTGCGTCTCCGAAAAGCATGAGCGTCCTGCTGAGGTAGTAGAGTGGATTGTCGATTCCCGCAAAACCTGCCGCCATGCTGCGCTTGATCACCATAACCGTGCGAGCCTTATCCACATCGAGAATCGGCATGCCGTAAATCGGGCTCGCAGCGTCGGTACGTGCTGCAGGATTGGTGACGTCATTCGCACCAATGACCAGAGCGACATCGGTTTGCGGAAAATCTCCGTTGATTTCTTCCATATCCAGAAGCTTGTCGTAAGGAATGTCCGCCTCTGCCAGCAACACATTCATGTGCCCCGGCATGCGGCCGGCGACGGGATGAATTCCGAATTTCACATCTACGCCGCGTTTGGTCAGCGCGTCGTACAATTCGCGCACTTTGTGTTGTGCTTGCGCCACGGCCATTCCGTACCCCGGCACGATGACCACCTTGTTTGCCGCCGCAAGAATCGCCGCCGCCTCTTCGGGTGTCGCGCTGCGCACCGGCCGCGCCTCTGGCTGGCCCGCGGCCGCCGTATGCTCCTGACCAAAAGCGCCAAAGAGGACATTTGAAAATGAGCGGTTCATTGCTTTCGACATGTTCACGGAAAGGATCAAGCCCGAGGCTCCGTCCAGCGCGCCCGCAATAATCAACAGCTTGCTGTCCAGTACGAAACCCATCGCCGCTGCCGAAAGCCCCGCATAGGAATTCAACAGCGATATCACCGTGGGCATATCGGCGCCGCCTATCGGAATGATCATCATCACGCCGAACAATAAAGGGATGCCGACGATCAGCGGGAAAAACTGCGCCTTTTCCGGGTGCGCCACCAGCATACCCGCGACAGCTATGGCCACACCCAGGAGCCCCAGGTTGACGATGTTCTGTCCCTTGTAGGTGATGGGCCGCTGCGGCAAGATTTCCTGCAGTTTTCCTGCGGCCATCAAGCTGCCGGTGAACGTCAGCGACCCGAGGATGACCTCCAGCGAGAGGACGCCCATCATGAAGCGCGGCACATCCGGCGTACGCAAATAAAACTCCGCCGTACCGACCAGCGTCACGCACAGCGCGCCAAACGCGTGGCTCAGTGCCGTCCGCTGCGGCACGGCAGTCATCGCCACTTCACCGAGCGGCACGCCGATAATCGTTCCGAGGACCAGCGCGATCAGAATCCACTTGTATTCAACGATGCCGTGGTGCAATAAAGTTCCGACAATGGCTAGCAACATACCCAGTTCGCCTGCGAACACCCCGCGCCTCGCCGTCGTCGGTGAACTCAGCCACTTGAGAGACAGAATGAAGAGCGCGGTCGCAATCAGGTAGGCAATCTCGATGATCTGTTCCGTGCCGGGCAGGTTGGTCATGGTTTCTTTGGCCCGCTGGCTTTGAACATTCTCAGCATCCGGTCGGTTATCAGGAATCCACCGACGATGTTGCTCGTGGCCGCAACGATCGCGATCGTTCCCAGAACCTTCGCAAGCATCGCCCCGTGCGCATGGTACTCACCCGCGAGAATGATGGCGCCCACAACGGCGATGGCATCGAGCGCGTTCGTCAACGACATCAACGGCGTATGCAGCAGAGGCGAAACACGCCGTATGACTTCAAATCCGATAAATGCGGCCAGCATGAAAACGTAAAGGCTGGTGAGCAGATCCAGCTTCATGACTTGGTCATCCCCTTCGATTCACCCGGCAAGGCGGGGAGAGAAAAAAACTCCCTGATCCGCGGATTGACGACTTCTCCGTCCTGGGTCAGCATGGTTTCGCGAACGATTTCATCATCCGTATTTAGTTGCAGCTTCCCGTCTTTCACGAGGTGCAGCAGAAAGGCGCTCACATTTCGCGCGTACATCTGGCTGGCGTGATACGGCACCGTGCTGGCCAGATTGAACCATCCGATAATGGTCACCCCGTATTCGATGACGATCTCTCCCGGGCGAGTGAGCTCACAATTGCCACCGCGCTCGCCGGCCAAATCGACGATCACCGACCCTGGCGCCATGCTCGCTACCATTTCTTTGGTCACCAGAATCGGAGGCTTCTTCCCTGGAATCACCGCCGCGCTGATCACCACGTCGCTCTCTACAACAACTTTTCCCAGCAATTCCCGCTGGCGCTTGTAAAAAGCGTCGTCCTGCGCCCGCGCATAGCCGCGCGCATCCTCGGCATCCTTGGCCTCGAGCGGAAGTTCAACAAATCTTCCGCCCAGGCTCTGTACTTGCTCCTTTGCGGCAGGACGCAGGTCGTAAGCCGAAGCCACGGCGCCTAGTCGTCGCGCCGTGGCGATGGCCTGCAAACCCGCAACACCGGCTCCAATCACAAAAACGCGGCCTGGAGTAATTGTCCCCGCGGCCGTTGTGAGCATTGGAAAAATGCGGGGCGAAGTATCCGCCGCAAGCACGACCGCCTTGTAGCCGCAAATTGTGGCCATCGATGAAAGCACGTCCATGCTCTGGGCGCGCGTCGTACGCGGCATCAGCTCCACCGAAAACGAAGTCACTCCCTTGGCGGCGATTTCCCGAATGCTCTCGATAGAGCCCAGCGGCCTCAGGAATCCAATAAGCACCTGCCCGCTGCGGAACAGGGGAACGTCGGCCTTGCCGGTCCGGTCGTTCGATCCGTAACATAGAACTTGCACAACGATGTCCGCGGCGCGAAACACTTCGGCGCGATCGGAGACAATCCTTGCGCCTTTTGCGGCGTAGTCCGCGTCCGGATAGCCGGCGCTGGCTCCGGCGCCGGCCTCCACCACCACTTGCAAACCCGTCTTGGTCAAAGTGGGAACGGCCGCGGGCACCAGCGCCACGCGCCGCTCTCCCGGAAAGCTCTCGCGGGGCACACCTACAATCATGAAGGTTCCTCCGATGTTAAAAACCAGAACTGCTGTCGGGAATTGCACTCGGTCGAGGCAATAAACTGAATCAATTTCAAGAAAGGGCCAACCCTCCACTGGGCCAAGCGCTCCAAATCATACACTCATGGGAGCTGGTTCGGTTAGATCACATCATGGATCGCTCGGAATCGTCGATCACCATCGCCCGGAATCCGCGCATGGTCCGAATCGCGAGTCGGTCTTAGTGCCAGGCAGCTATGCTCTTGCGTCCCGATGGCCTAATTACGTATAGACGAAAAAAAGAGGGACCGCTCCGAGGTCCCTCTTTTTTCTGTTTGCGAACTCCGCGAAGAAATGCCCAGGTCAGTTGCTCCCTTGCGTCTTATCGGAAGGTGTGGCCGTTCGAGCGGACGCTTGGCCAAGGGACAGCTGATACTTCTTGCCAGCAAAGAAAACTCCCGTCAGCGCCTTGTTACCAGCCTGGTCGATGTTGGTGGAGTACCCACTCACGGCCTCGGCTTTTTCTAGCGGAAGAACCTGCGCCGGCACCTTGGCTACCGTGTTCTTGCCGTCGGAAATGCTGACTTCAACATTCGACCCGCTTCCGGCCCATTGCACTTGGTACTTGCCAGCCGGGAGCTGCTGGCCACCGACAGTGACGGTCTCGTCGACATGGAGCGTACCTTTGTTGGAATTACCGGCGATGGCGTTGACTGCAAGCAACAGAGAGAATGTCAGCAGTGTTGCGGTGAATTTGGTCTTTCTCATAGGAGTCTATTTTTCCTTTTGTCCTCGCCTTGCGGAAGCGAATCAAGAGCTTTGTTCCCGCTGCGGAGAGCATGATTTGACTACTTTCATGTGATAAGGAAACGGGCCTCCAGGTTGCATCTTCAGCAACAAAAGAATTGCACGAATGCATTGGAAAATCGATTTAGTGAACGGGCACATCCTCAATGGCTGGCCGCGTACTTCATTGCAAATAGTGATGTCGAGGACGAATATTTCTGCTGCTCGCCGATCCGCTTGCAGTTCAAAGAACCTGGTCTCCAAATAATCTGTTCGGCGGTCATGCTCTTTCTGGCTCATCTTCATTTTCAGCGTTTTCTCTTCCACGGTATACTTTCTCATGCCCTTCAGGAATCGTTCGGCCTGCCTGGCTTTCAGCGCCCTGCTGTTCGCGCTGCTCCTGCCGACGGCGGCCTCGCAGGATACTTCCTGGCAAAAAGACAACGCGGCCTGGCGCGAGGCACATAAAGTAGAGCTCCTCAAGCCGGACGGCTGGCTTTCTCTCACCGGCCTGGAATGGCTCCAGCCCGGAGACAACTCCGTCGGCTCCGCTGCTGACAACAAAATCCACCTCCCTTCCGGACCCGCTCGCCTCGCCGTCCTGCGACTCGACGGCGAAACCGTCACGCTGAATCCTCCCGAGAGCGGATTCCCTCCGGACCTCCTCGTCGCCGGGACTCCTGCGAAACCGCAAACTCTGCGGACCGAGGCGAACAAGGATAAAGTTTCTCCCCATCTCACCATCGGTACTCTGAACTTGTACGTGATCCGCCGCGAAGCCCGTTTCGCTCTGCGCACCAAGGATTCTCACTCTCCCGCCCTCATCGGTTTCCACGGGCTAAAGTGGTATGCGCCCAAGGTTCGGTATCGAGTGACCGCCAAATGGATTCCTTATTCCCCGCAAAAGACGATCACTCTCGCCACCCTCGTGGGCACCAGCTACGATCAGCCCGTTCCCGGTGCCGCGGAATTCACTCTTGGAGGAAAAACTTTTCGGTTGGAGCCCGTCCTTGAAGATCCTGCCGTTGCAAAGCTTTTCTTTATACTCCGCGACACGACCAGCGCCACGACCACTTACGGCGCCTGCCGATTTCTCTATACCGGCTTCCCCACCAACGGCCTGGATAAGCCCGGCGAGCTGGTGCTCGATTTCAATCGCCTGGAAAATCCTCCGTGCGCCTACACTCCTTACTCGACCTGCCCACTCCCGCCGCCCGGCAACCGCCTGCCCATCCCTCTGCCGGTCGGCGAGCAGCGCTATCACAATTGATCTTCGGCTCTCTTCTCGCTGTGCTCGGTGATCTCCGTGTCGAAGCCCTCTCGCTTTCATTTTGAAATTGCATGCCGACTATCGGAGAATAGAGGTGTCATTCGAAAATGGATTCTCCAAGCTCAAATTTATATCCCGCGAACAACGATTCCCCCGCCCGCAAGAAGCTGCTTTCCCTTCGCCTCGCTCTTCTGCGCCTCCACAAGACTCTTCTCAACATGGAGCGCCGCGAATACGAGCGCGAGCACGGCCATGTCAATACCGGCGAGCTCTTCCGCCTCGTAATCGACCATTCGCAGTTCGCCTGGCTGCACAACCTCTCCGAATTCGTCGTCCGCATCGACGAAACTCTGGCTGCCAAGGAGCCCATCACCTCGGAACACACCAGCGGGACCATCTCTCTCGCCAGGAAAATGTTCGTTCCCACGGAATCCGGGGACGCCTTCCAGAAGAAATACTTCGACGCCATCCAGCGCGACCCTGCTGTGGTCATCGATCACGCCGAACTCGCCCGCCTCTTCAACAACGAGCCTCCCGACTCCTCCACCCCGTAGTTTTGGCGGATTCCCTGATAGACTTTCCTGGTCAACAGGAGGTCTCTTGAGCGCACCCGAGAAAACCTATACGAACGGCGAAATCACCGTCATTTGGAAACCCGGCGTCTGCATTCACTCCGGGAAGTGCGTACAGGGCCTCGGCCAAGTCTTCAACGTCAACGCTCGCCCGTGGATCAATATGCAAGGCTCTGGAAGCGATAGCATTGTCAAACAGGCCGAGCAGTGCCCCTCCGGCGCGCTCAGTTATGTTCGGAATGAAAAACCAGCAAGGCCTCAGGGTGATCCGTGGACGTGAATCTCAACGATGTAACCGTCACCCACAACGAAAATGCCCAGCGCTTCGAAGTCGGCATTGACGGCCTTTGCGCCTTTATGACTTATAGCCGCTTTCCCGGCCGTATCGTTTATTCCCACACCGAAGTGCCGAAGCCACTCGAAGGCCAGGGCCTGGCTGCCAAACTCGCGCGCGCGGCGCTCGATTTCGCCCGCGTCAATGATCTCCGGGTTGTCCCACTCTGTCCCTACGTCTCCAGATTCATTCGCAAGCACGCTGAATACCAGGATCTCGTTTCTTCCGACGACCTCCAAAAACTGCTCTCCCGCTGAGTCGAGATGCCATGTCCCCGTCGCGCGCGGCTCTGAAATGCTCATCGGCGAAATTCACGATTCGCCGGCTCCGCCGCCGAGACCTTCCCTCCGACACTGTCAATCTCGCTCGCTACCTTATCGGAAGAGTCGTCGTCCATAATCTCCCTGCGGGCCGCCTCAGCGGCCGCATCGTGGAAACGGAAGCCTATCCGCCGGGCGATCCTGCCGGACATCACTTCCGCGGGCCTACTCCGCGTATTCGCTCGATGTATCTCGCCCCTGGCCACGCCTACATTTTTTTCAATTATGGCGCGCACTTCATGCTCAACGTCGTGAGCGAGCCTGCCGGAACCGCTGCCGCGATCCTCATCCGCGGCATCGAACCGCTAGAAGGCATCGAGCTCATGCAGCGCCACCGCAAGACCACTCTACTTCTCGATCTCACCCGCGGGCCCGGACGCCTCGCCGCGGCCTTTAAAATCGATCGCCGCCACGATGGCCTCGACCTTTGTGCCCCTGGCCCGCTCTGGCTGGGCGAAACCAGTCATCCGATTGGCCTCATCGAAAGCACGGTCCGCATCGGTATTACTCGTGCCGCCGATCGACTCCTTCGCTTTTACGAGCGTGGCAATCCCTTCGTCAGCGGCCCCAAGGGCCTCCTCCTCCCCGGCACGACCAGCAAGACATCGTCGTCCCGATAACTTGTCATCGTATATTCCCGTCTTTGGATATTTAGAGAGAAGCTGGGAGGGGCACTGCGGGTTCATTATTTATACAGGTATCTTTAACGATGTAAAGAATATAATCTCGTGCCAGGAGAAGGGGGGTCTGCTGCATGCCTCGTAAGCCCGATGCCCGACTGGAAGGCCGCATCCTGGACGCCGCGTACCGCATGTGGAGCAAACGCGGGGAGCGCGCCCTTACCATGCGCGCCGTCGCCCGCGCCTCGGGCACCACTACCCCAACTCTGTATGAGCGCTTCTCCAACAAGGGCATCCTTCTCGCTTTCCTGCGCCGCCGCGCGCGCCTGAAGCTCTTCGCGGCCATCCAGTCCTCACGTACTCCCACCCAAGCTTGCCGCCGCGTTCTCGACTTCTTTGGGTCGCATCCCAACGACTTCCGGCTGATCTCCGAAGATTGGGCTATCGCCTTCGCCCGCAGGGAACACATGCCTTCGTTCGAATTCTTGAAACGGAGGCTTGCCATGCAGCTTGGTGGTGAGCCCGATCAGCACACTCGGCTGGCTCTGGCGCTCGTCGCGCTCCTGCATGGCACGGCTACACTCCTTCATTCCGTGGACATTCATAAGAAATTCTCCCGCGACTTCCGGCACGCCTGTATCTCCGCTTGCGAAGCCTTAATCCATGCCGCTCGTTCCCGGCCCCTTTCACACCGTCCCTAGTAGCCTCTCCATAACCGATAGGAATCACGTTGCCTCTTCCTACCCATTTCATGCCAAAATGTGTGCGACCAGCGCCCGGCCCCAGGCGCCTGCGAATCGCACGTCGAGACCTTCCAACTCTGCCTTAGAAGCGGCGGCGTTCTTTCGGCGGTTGCACGCCACACAGTTGGGACCGTCCCCATTGGCCGGCTCGCAGGAATTTGTAGTTGGAGGTGCAATATGAGTGATATCTGGCAACTGTGCGAAGGTCAGGTCATCGACAATCGATTCCGGCTGCGGCAGTACTTAGGAGGCTCGGACGACTCCGCCGTTTTCCTCACCCAGCTCGCTGGTCCGCAAACTCAAAAAGCGGCCATCAAATTTATTCCCGCCGGTCCCACCTCTGATCTCCAGCTCTCTCTTTGGCGCCGCGCAACGGAGCTGGCTCATCCCAATCTGATGCGCATCTTGGACATGGGCCGCTGCCGCCTTGAGAATAGGGACCGTCTTTACATCGTGCTGGAGTATGCCGAAGAAAACCTCTCCCAGATTCTCCCCCTGCGTCCGCTGACGGCTTCCGAAGGTCGCGAAACGCTCGAACCCCTACTCGATGTTCTCGTTTATCTCCACAGCAAAGGCCTGGTTCATTCACGCATCAAACCTTCCAACATTCTCGCCACTGCCGATCAACTCAAGCTTTCCAGCGATACCCTCTTCCCCATCGGCGAGTCCCGCAAATCATCGGGCAAGTTTGATGCTCACGACGCTCCCGAAACCGCAGCCTCACCGCTCTCGGCGGCCGCCGACGTCTGGTCTCTCGGGATCACCTTGGTCGAAACACTCACGCAGCGCGTACCTGTCTTGCAGCCCGGAAATCAAGCCGACCCAATCGTCCCCGACACGCTTCCCCAGCCGTTCCTCGATGTTGCGCGTCACGCACTCCGCCGCGATCCACGGCGCCGCTGGAGCATTGCTGAAATCGCCGCGCGCCTCAATCCCGTGGCCGTCGGCGCTGCCGCCGCTCAGTCCGTTTCTCCGTTAGCTGTGCCGCTCGCTTCGGCTCCGGCGTTGCCAACGGCAAAGCCGCAGGTTCCAAAGTCCGGCCCACCTCCGCCGAGAGCGCAAGCGCAACTGCCACGTCTGCAAGCCACGAGGGCGCCAAGGCAAGCCCTGGTTCTCCCCAACTATGTGGTTCCTCTAACGGCCGCAGTTCTTGTCATCGTCGCCGTTCTTGCGCTACCGAAAATTCTCGGCCATCGCCCTGACTCTTCGTCGTCCGCGGCAACGACCTCGGCTCAGCCCGCAGAGCCGTCAAAGCCGGTCGAGCAGCCGGTGCGTCATGAATCCCCGTCAGAGTCAAAACCGTCCGCACCTTCCGCAACGCGAAACTCGCCGATGACCGCCGCTGAGAAAAAGCCTGGGGCCCAGCCTGCCAGGTCGCCAGTCGTCGCACCTTCCCCTGCTTCGGTGCGCGTCGATACGTTCCCATCCGCAAACTCGCCAAGCACCTCTGCGTCCTCTCTCATGCGCGGTGAAGTCCTCGACCAGATTTTGCCCGACGCTCCCGCGAAGGCACGCGCCACCATTCGGGGCGTCGTTCGCGTCAGCGTCCGCGTCAAGGTGGACCCCACGGGCAATGTTGCTGTAGCAGCCCTCGATTCTGCCGGCCCGAGTAAATACTTCGCCGACCTTGCACTCAAAGCCGCGCGCAACTGGCAATTTTCTTCACCCGAAATCGGCGGTCACAGCGCCCCCAGCGAATGGCTCATCCGTTTTCAGTTCTCGCCATCCGGGTCCAAGGCCTTTCCAAAACAAACAGCGCCGTAGGAACTGCTGGTGAGAGCCGCTAGGACGGCGTCGCGGCGATCGCGGTGACCTCATTGATAGGCGCATGGTCGGCTAGCGAAGTTGCCATCCACGAGCGCGCCCTTCCATCTGTCGAACACTCTAGCCTTTCCAAGGCCCCGGCTCGGGCGTCCGGGTCATTCACGTCGGTGGGATCGCCTTGATCCGAAGGCCACCTCCGCCAGTTGGTGTTCTTTCCCGAAGGGCCACGAAGCAGCGCGTTGCGCCGTTTCTTTCGTGTCCCTACTCTCGAAAAACGTCAGCGGTTTGAACCTTAAGGGGCCGAGCTTTTCTTTTGATATTGTCCTCCTCATCGGTTCTTGGAATTATCTTCGCCTCCAGGCTCCCGATGTTAAGAACGCCGTCCTTGTTCGGCAAGAGCCGCGGGCGGTTCGGGAGGGCTCCATGTATGGTGCCCTACGGGAGGGCTGAGAAAAACCCCAGGGGCTTTGCTTGCAAAGCGGCGCGGGGCCATCTACGCTACTGGGCCGGAGGAAACGAAGACTACCTTCATGGCTGATCTCTCTCCCGAACTGCTGGCGCTGGGATTTATCTGGTACGTTGCGTTTCTTTTTTCCACCACATGCCATGAAGCGGCGCACGCGCTGGCCGCCAAAATTGGTGGGGACGATACGGCGTTCGCGGGCGGACAAGTGTCGCTCAACCCGGTGCCGCACATACAGCGCGAACCCTGGGGCATGGTGGTGATTCCCATTCTCTCACTGATCATAAACGGCTCGCTTATCGGATGGGCCAGCGCGCCGTACGATCGGGTATGGGAACGGAGGCATCCGCGCCGGGCGGCGTGGATGGCTCTGGCGGGTCCGGCCACGAATTACACGCTGATGCTGGTCGCGGCCGTCCTGCTGCGGCTGGGGTGGTCCCAAGGCTGGTTGCACAAGGACCCTCCGGGCTTTGCGGGCAGTGTCCTCGGCGCTTTCTTCTCGCTAAACCTGCTTCTCGGTACGTTTAATCTGCTGCCGGTTCCTCCGCTCGACGGCAGCACTGCCATCATGCTCTTCATGGGCGAGACACGTTCCCAGCGGTATTTGGACTGGCTTCGGGGGAACAGTTACGCCATGGTGGGGCTGCTGTTGGCGATCGTCGCTTTTCGCTATGTCTACGGCCCGATCAAGGCCATCGCCACGCATTACCTGCTTCGTGGTCAGTTCTGAAGCGCGCTGGCGGAGCATCCTGGATGGCTGCCCCACTTCTAAACATCCCGCGCCTGGTTGTCCTGTCCCCGCACAGTTTCACAAACTTCATTGTCCGCTAAGCGGTTTATTTTCAACCCCTTTGTGCCAAACACCTGTGGCAAGGCAGCTGCAACTCCCCCTGTAGAGGTTTCCGATGCCCTTGACTGCCGAGCGTCCCATTACCAATTCCTACCCGGTCGAAGCATCCGGTTGGGATAGCACGGATACCTTCTTCGTGGAGAAGTGCGAGCTCGAATGTAACGAAGAAACCGGCCAGTCCCTCACCCTCACCCATGCACCTGGCCGTGGATCGATGATCTTTCTCCGTCTCCTGCAACCCACTTCTCCAGGTCGTTCCTCTCCCGTCGCTTACCATGCTCAGCCAATTGGGGTCACCCGCGAGGGACAGCAACAGTTCCGGCTCAAGCAAGTCCAACCCCACCGTGTTTCGGCAGATCCGGCCTAATTCGAAAGACTAGGGCACTCACCCAGCACTTAGCAACTCCGGCCGTGCAAAACAGATCCAGGAATCAGCAATAACGGGACACCAGCGGCCGACCGGGGCGTGCAACTCCGAGCTGAGCGTTGCCGCGGATCGAAGGATTGAGAATTTGAGGAGATTCAGGCGGACGACGGGTAGCGCCGTGATGCGACCACGATTCGCCAAACCGTTCCTACCACCTCTAGCAACCGGCCTGAACCCGTGGAGCGCCGCGTAACCCCGCCTACGCGGAACGCGGCGCTCATCCCTGTTCTACAGAATTGATCAGTGACTCATGACCTGACTGTGACTGCCGTGCTCAATGCTAAAGCGCAAATCTTGAAATAGAGGTTGTTGAAGTGGGCTGTTATTTTTATCCGCAGGAGGCCCACTTGATAGAGAAACGGCTCTTTCCGCGTGAAACGTTAGCCTCATGAGCATCACTATTCTACAAGGTCAATGAACCAGCGGAGGTGGGCATGTCAACTGCACCAGGGCCTGTGTCTTCATCCCGGAGATCTTTCACGTCCCTGCCTGTTTCGGTTTGGGTTCCGCTCGCGGGGATGGTTTGGGTGTTCCTAAATGTTCTTTTCTTGGGTCTGGCAATCCGAGACCTGTCTCGTCCTAGCCCAATGTTTTCCGTTTTGGCGGGCGGAATCGATGGCGGCATCCTTGGTTTCATTTTCGTGGCGACCCTCAGCGAGAAAATTCACGCTGGAACAGCTGGTCTTCTGGGCGGGTACGGTTTTCAAGATGTTCTAAACAATTTCAAACTGACAGGGCAGTGTGCTCGGTGGATTCATGCGCAGTTGGACCCGATTTTGGATGCGCTGCTGGGGTTCGGGAACGAGCCGCTCCATGAAGCCATCCAGAGAGAACTGGTTTGGGTTGGGTGCAGTGCGGCATTCGTCGTCCTGGCGACGCTGATCGTGCAGTTGATTCGCACCGTCGGGATCAAACCGGTAGAAGGTCGCTAACAAGTTGTCTGCCCCCTGAAGCGCGGGCAACCCGGCATAATTGTGGTGCGCCTCGTGGGCGGAGCAGCACTGTTGTCGTTGTTTGCGTTCGGGTTGTACACCGCGGAGAGAACTTCCTGTTGATCGACCCCGTTTCAATCTCGGTGCTGACCGGAGTGTCCGTGCCCATCCGCCAAGGGCCGGTTGACAGCGAGAACCACCCGCCGGTGCGCACCAAAGGGCAGATGATGTGGTATGCTGCAACTCCCCGTTTCTCCAATCGCAGATGAGAAGTCGGCCGCTCCGCGGTCGCAAATGACAAGGAGAGAAAAAAGATGAGAACCAAGTCCCTGGCAGGGGTGCTGATCGCGTTGCTCTTGATGGCCGGAGCAGCGGCTGTATCGGCGCAAGACGTGACGCAGGCGGAAAAGGATAAGGCGCTACAGTATCTGGAAACGACGAAGAAGAATGTTCTGGAGGCGACAAAAGGACTGTCTGAAGCGCAGTGGAACTTTAAGCCGGCGGCGGACCGCTGGTCGGTGGCACAGGTGATGGAGCACATCGCGGCGGCAGAAGATTTTATACGCACGCTGGCCAAGGAAAAGGTCATGTCGGCGCCCGCCGGGGAGCCCGGTCGTGACGTGAAGAAGACGGACGAGGCCGTGTTGGCAATGGTTCCCGACCGTACCAACAAGGCGCAAGCGCCGGAACCGCTGTTGCCGACAAATCGTTTTGGGTCGCCGGAGGAATCGGTAAAGCATTTCGTGGAGAGCCGGGCAACGACGAAAGATTTCCTGAAATCCACTCCAGGGATGCGTGATCACGTGATGGAAAGTCCTCTGGGCAAGCTGGATGCGTATGAATTTGTACTGCTCGTCGCAGCGCATAGCGAGCGACACACCAAGCAGATCATCGAAGTGAAGGCAGATCCGAACTTCCCAAAGCAATAAGAAAACTAATCTAATCCAGAGTTCGCGGAGAACACTGGGTCCGCAGGGAAGTCCTGCGCCGCGAGGAGACACGTTGCCATGTCCCCTCGCGACGCACTCTTGTTTTTTGCCAGCCTCGTCATCGGTTGCCATTGGCGAGCGAGGCGTTGCTGGCGCTGGTCACCGGCACGGTGACGGTGTTATCCATACGGACGAGCATTCCGGTTTGCGCAGGAAGTTCGAGGTCCTTGCCCTTGCGCGCGACGATATAGGCGGCACTGCCGGCCAAGCCGAGACCGAAGCCACGCGCGACGTGGCTGAAGACCGCACCGATGAGCGTGCCGCCACCGGTCCCGATGGTCGCGCCGACAATATCGCCCTTGATGTCATGCTTTTCCTGAACGACCTGTCCTTCGTCCACTTTCAGATCTTTGCGCCGCTGGCCTTCGGCCTGCCCGCGCGGTTGCTCGATGGCAATGATGCTCATCTGCACGGGGATGAGGCGGCTATCAACTTCGATGGAACGAAAAGTGAGGTTCATGTACGCCTGGCCGCGAAAGATGGAAAAGCGGCGGGCCCTCTCGACGGTGCCGATAATGCCGTTCACACGCGTGCCGGCGGGAAGCAGCAGCTGGCTGCCGAGATAGACGGGCTCGGCGACCGTGGCGACGAACGGGTCGCCATCCTTTGCAACAGCGCTGCTGATTCCGCTCAAGAGCGTGAGATGAACCTGCGTGCCCTGCATGACTTGACGCGGTTCGGCGTAAGAACAGGACGCGGCGGCGCAAACGAGCGCAGCCGCCAAAAGGAATGATAAAGCGATTTTCATTGATTCCTCCTGCGCGCACGTGAGTGCGAGTTGGCCTCGTGTCGTGAGGCGACACCGGGGCGATGCCTCGGTGCGTTCCGCTGGCGCGGCGGACCCGGTATCCCAGCTGAGCCGGGACGTGGGGAGGATGGGGAGGAACTCCATCCGCGACTAGAGTACTCGATTCCCGAAATGCGGGGTGCGGCTTTTTGAAAATGTTTCCTGTGTGTCAAGACTCATCGGGAATTGCCATTGGGCACGCGAACTTTGTCCGTATATTGCCCTGGGGCCGCGAGAGGAGTATGTTTTGCGAAGCTTGTTGTCCCATTCCGGCGGAGGAGATAGTTATGAAAAAGAATCAACTGGGAAATGTGTGTGCGGCACTGATCGGACTCGCAGTAGCGGCAACGGGAGTTCACGGCCAGGAGAAAAAGGAGAGCGCCGAGGCGCACAAGATCGTGCACTTTGGCGATTTGAAATGGACACCGATCATAAAGGGCTGCGACCTCGCACCGGTTGCCGGCGACTCCAGTGCCGAAGGAGCGCCGTTTGTTCTGCGCATCCGCTGTGCCGACGGAGTTAAGGTTCCAGCGCACTGGCATCCCACAGACGAGCACCTCACCGTGCTGAAGGGAACATTTCTTGTGAGCACGGGAGAATCGTTTGACGAAGCCAAATTGCAAACTATGAACGTCGGAAACTTCGTTACGATGCCAAAAGAGATGCGCCATTTTGCGATGTGCAAGGGCGAAACCATCGTACAGGTCCACGGCGTGGGCCCATTCAAAGTGAATTGGGTGAACCCGTCCGAGGTGCAGCCGCCGGATGCTCCGGCAGCAAAACCGAGATCCTGATCTGCGCCGGATTCGGGAGCGGCAAGAAATCAGAAACGAACTGGATAAAGCCAAGGCCACATTCTGGCTGGGCTGGGGACGCTGTGCTAGACTTTTCTCTGCACTCCCGCGAGATTTGTGCGAGTGCCGGAGCGTGGAACTTCGGGCTCTGTGCAACGAGGTCCCGCGAACCCCGCCAGGCCCGGAAGGGAGCAACGGTACCGGGATCGCCTCGGGTGCCGCAGACCACCCGGAGTTCCTCTCACTGAAAACTTTCCCATGAGCTACCAGGTCATAGCCCGCAAGTGGCGCCCGCAAACCTTTGACGATCTCGTCGGCCAACAACACGTAACCGACACACTGAAAAATGCGATCAAGAATGACCGCGTGGCGCACGCGTACATTTTTTCGGGGGCGCGTGGGGTGGGAAAGACGACCGCGGCGAGAATCCTGGCGAAAGCACTGAATTGCGTGACGGGGCCGACGCCGCAGCCCTGCGGCGAGTGCGATTCCTGCAAAGAGATTGCCGCGGGGACTTCGCTGGACGTGATTGAGATCGACGCGGCCTCGAACCGCGGTATCGACCAGATCCGCGAGTTGCGCGAGATGGTGAGGTACGCGCCGGCGGCTTCGCGAAGCAAAGTCGTGATACTTGACGAAGCGCACATGCTCACCGGAGAAGCGTCAAACGCCTTGCTGAAGACGCTCGAGGAACCGCCGGACCGGGTCATCTTTGTGATGGCCACGACGCAACCGGAAGATTTGGTGGATACCATTCGCTCGAGGTCGCAACATTTTCATTTTCGCGCGCTGACCTTCGGGGAGATTACCGGGCGGCTTGAAGAGATCGCAAGAAAGGAAGACTTGAAGATCGAGGCTGGTGCGATGGCTGTGATTGCGCGAATGGCGGAAGGCAGCTTGCGCGACGCCCTGTCGCTGATGGAGCAGGCCCGGGCCTATTGCGGCGATACGATTACGGACCAAGAGGTGCGCGACTTGCTGGGCGTGGTACCGGATGATGCGCTGGAGGAGCTGGTGCGCGCGATTTCAGAAGGATCGGCGGACCGCGCGCTGGGGCTGGTGCACACGTTCCAGAAGGAAGGACGGAACTTGCAACACTTCTGCCGGGAAGCGATCCGGCACATGCGCAATCTCCTGATTGCGCGAACGTGCGGGGCGGATTCGGATTTGATTGCGGCGACCGCGGATCAGCGCCCGGCACTGGCAAAGGCGGCAGCACTGTTCGGGGAAGAAGACCTCACGCGATTTTTCCAGATTCTCCTGCAGACGGATGATGATCTGCGGCGGAAGCCCGATCCGCGGGTGCATCTGGAGATGGGGTTGCTGCGGCTGATCAATGCGTCGCGACTGGCGCCGCTGGAGGAACTGCTCGCGGAATTGAAGAGCGGCGTGTCAGGCGGCGGGGCAAACTCTGGAGCCACGCGAAGCGTGGCGCGGGCTGGAGCGTCCGCACTGTCGTCGAGGAGCACGGCGGCGGGTTTTATGGCAGCGCTTCCCCCGCCGCCGAAGACGGAAACGAAAGTGCAATTTTCGTCCCCGTTCGCTGCACCAGCATGTGCACCTCCAGCAACCGTTGCTGCTTCGACAGAGGTCAAGCAGGGACTGGAGGCGGAGAAACCGAACAGTACCCGCGCGGCGGCGCGGGCGATTGGAATTTCGCAGGAGCGTGTTGCGGAGATCAAGTCGACGATTCAGGCGCAACAGAAATTTCTAGGCGAGCTGGTGGAGCAGAGCAGCCTGTGGGAATTAGAGGGCACGGAGCTGCGAATTTATTTTTCGCCGGAGAAGAGGCCGTTCGCGGAAATGATGGAAGGCAGAGAGACGTTGGAAAGGATCCGTAACATTTCGAGCAAGGTGCTGGGCCGGGCCGTGAGAGTATGTGCTAAACTGGAAGCAGTTGAAGCGGCAACCGCCTCGGAGGCGCGCGCGGGGTCCGGAACGCAAGAGTTGCGTGCGCAGTTTGAGAGCCATCCGATGGTGCGGTCTATGCTGCAGCGCTTCGGGGGGAAAATCTCAGAAGTGAAACGAAGCCAAGGGGATTCCTGATGGAAGTCAGCGCTCTCCAACAGATGCTTTCGCGGTTCCGGCAGTTGCAGGAAGACTTGCAGAGGCAGGTGAATTCCGTGACGGTAGAGGCATCGGCCGGCGGAGGCATGGTCACGGTGAGGATGAACGGCCAAAAGCAGGTTGTGGACGTGAAAATCGAGCCGGATGTTTTTGCAAACAAAGACCAAGAGATGCTGCAAGATTTGGTCCGCGCGGCGGTCAATGAAGCGTCACGGCGCGTGGATGAAGAACTGGCGAATCAAATGAAAAACCTCGCCGGCGGAATCCCCGGGATCGCGGGGATGAAGATCCCCGGGTTGTTTTAGCTGGCCAAAGATTCCCTGGCCCGATTTTCTTTCCTCGTTTTACTTCACGTATTCCCCGTTGTGAACTTCATACTCGACGCGGAACGGCTTCCGCTCCTTTCGAGTTTCCCAATGCTCCTGGGCGATGAGGCGGTTGGCTTCGGCGAGACGCTCGGAAGGGAGCGGGTGTGAACGGAAATAGCCGTTCAAACTCTGAATGGCCAGCTCGGAAAGCTCCTGGTCCGGGCTTTGCGCGTGGATGACGTATTCGTCGCACAACTTGGCAAAGCGCTCGAACGAATCGACGGCACCGTACGGAGAATAGCCCGACTGAACCGCCAGATACATTCCTTCGCGATCGGCTTCGAATTCTTCGTCCTTGTGGTAGCCGGCTTCCCAGAAATCGAGCGGAAGCTGCAACAGCGCGCCCAGGACGTCGAGGTTGAGATCTTTCAGCTTCGCTTCCACCTGCACGCGCTCGACACAGTGATAGTGGTCGATGTGCTCGATCTCGTGGGCCAGAATGTTCGCGAGTTCGTCTTCGCTCGTGATCAGGTCGAGCATACCTTCTCCGATGTAGACCGGTCCTCCAGGAAGAGAAAAAGCATTGATCATGTTGTGATCGGGGAGGACGGTAAAGGTGTACGGCAAGTGTCGATGCGCGCGAAGGGCCACGGTGCCTCCGACACGGGTGACGTACTTCTCGAGCCCTTCTTCTTCAGGAGTAAGGTTCCGGGTTTGCGTTGCATAGCGAGAGGCCAGTTCCCTGCCGATTCTGATTTCCCGTTCGTCGGAAAGGCGCGTGAGGCGCATGGGAACGCGGGAGAGGTCGCGTTGGGCGTCAGCAGCCATATTCAAGATGGCGTTGGCCGAGACGGGACTGGACTTGGGGCGGCGCTGGCTCCAATACAGCCCCGCGACCGCGAAGCCCAGGATGAGAAAGAAAACGACGAAGACGACGGAGCGCTTCATAGAAATTGACGAATGGCATCGCGGTATCTGGTGTAGAGGAACGAAACAAATACCAAGGCCGCACCCACGATGATGAAGGTGACGTATCGGTCCCGCGCCTGAAGACCCCAAACATCGAGGGCCATGACTTTTGCGACGCAGAGAAGGAGCATGCCCAGACCGGTGAGACGGAAGCTGCGCTCTTTGACCGCGAGAGCCAGAAGTACGATCAATACACCTTCAATGCCCCACGATACGGTAACCATGCCCGCGCGCATTTTCAAAGCCAGCATGCAAGTGAGCAGGATGATGGGGATAAAAAACTCTACTTGTTCAGGGCGGCCGGCAATCAGCGCAAGCGGTTTGATCCAAGGATTCACGTTCTGAGGGATGCGGTAGCTCCCGCGGAGACGGAAAGCGAAGAACAGGCTTGCCAGCAAAATGCCGGCCGCCGAACTGAGCACGAAGTAGCGGCCTTGCCAATCGCCGTCGCCGAAATAGCCGGCGCCGAAAAGATTGTGGGCCATGCCACGAGCGAGAACACCGACCGTCAGAAGCAATCCTTGATGCAGGAAGAGCGGGTGATCCAGAAGCAGCGCGGCACCGAGAAGCGCAAAAACGACGGCCGCCCAAGAGGTGACCACCCATTCGATCGGAAACTGGAAATAGAAAAGCGCCACGATGGTGGCGGTGCCCAAGTACGCGAGGAGCGCGTCGAAGTGCAGGCGGCGGTCGCGGACGGTGTTTTCTTCCTTCTGTGGCAATTGTGCGTAGACGAAGAAGAAAATCAGGACGAGGGGAAGAACGGTGTACATCCGCGGGCCCCAGAACTCGCCGGGCTCTCCCGCGGTGAGATTAGCAAAGAAAATCCGGGTGAAGGAAGCGATGAGCGTGACGTAGGCCTGATATCGGAATTGCGTGATCTTGCGCAACAGGCCGTACTCGAAGAGCACCAGACCAAATGCGCCCCAGGCCACGGCGATGCCGGTGGGCTGCGATTGCAGCTCATACCAAAGGAGCAGACCGCCAATGGCAGATGCCGCCCAGGAGTACACGTGATGGATGTCGCGCTCGCGCCATTCGTCGGGCATACGAATGAGGCGTGAGAGCGCGTAGAAGATGACCGCGACGATAGCCAGCGACAAGAGCCGCACGCTGATGCCGTGCCAGGTGGCGGTTACGTAGAGATTTACGCTGATGCTGCGGAGCAGCGTCAGTCCGGCGAGAGCGTGCGATTGCCAAGGCAATTCTTCGAGCTCGAAGCGCTGGTCGACAATTGCAAGGACCAGCGCAAACGCGGCCCACAGCGGGGCCAGCCAGCCGTTGGGAGCTTCGTACCAGGCGAGGAGGGCCAGGAGCCCAGTCGCCGCGAAAGAATGAAGGAAGGCGACGGCGCGTGCATAGCGCTCCTTAGGCGCGGCTTTCTGCGAGAGGAAGTACAATCCCGCGGCAACGAGGGAAATCGTGAAGATGCGCAGGGAAATGGGGCCCCAGAGCTTTTGCTCGAGTTCGTAGTTGTAGAAGAAAGCGCGGACGAGAGCGCAGAGACCGACGACGTTGGCCTGCCAGGCAAGCTGCTGGTAACGAATCCAG
>WNFO01006970.1_pt1 | contig 20003 bp, 12 predicted proteins | sample 5400251 | NCBI WGS metagenome assembly WNFO01 (sample SAMN13153354, study PRJNA577476) | soil metagenome | isolation source: 100 cm saprolite under Madrone tree | place: USA:California | collected 2016-06-14
ATTATTCGACCCAGCCGGAGTGTGGCCGCTGCGACCGAATTGCAAGATCGCCGACTTTGCCAAGGGAACGCAACCTCGCACGCGAATCGAAGCCTTCGCTTACAACTACGGCGCATTGCTAAATGCGCTGCACAATACGGTCAACGGCGATCCCTCTCAATTGGATACGGCGATTGGCCTTATGTATGATCTCCGTGTGGCCGCGGTCGCCCTCACACAGACTGATACGGGCGACGGCAGCGGACAGACGGTCGGTCCCAGTTTCGAATACGTAGACGTTCAGGGCGGCATGCCGAGCGATTGAATTCATTAGGTCCTGCTCGAAAGTTCAAAGCTTGACCGTTCAGATCTTTTCCGAAAGGAAACTTCAAGTTTGAGTGATTAAGCGCCCAAAAAGCCCAGGACACGTCGTCGGTGCCTCGCCAAGTTTATTAGATGTGAAGTTTCGGTGTCAGCGCTCAATTTCTGAGCTGATAGACACCTGCTCCATCGCAGTTTCTGTTCGCACGCGCCTGTTCGATTCCTTGAATCGACTCCTCCTGGTGATCATTCCCTAACGTTCGAAACAAACTGAGGAACAACTAAGGTACAACTGGATGCGGGGAGTGCGAACGGTGCGGAGCACGAGACCCTTGAATTTCTTAAGAAAAAGAAGAATCGCCTGTAAAACAATCACAAGCAGTGTAGTGTTCAGAGTCCCTCCTACGGCACCATACTTCTTCTAGTCTCTTCAACAAATCAATAGAGTTTTCAACTTGATGTCCAGTCAATGCCCGCCGTCGCGGTCTACAGTTCCATTAATAACCTGCGCTACTCGTCCTCTTTGTCTGATTCCTCCTCCTCAAAATCTAAGAGTTGCCTCTCATCCTTCCACCAAAGCAGCGAGAGAACCAGGTCAGTGCTGATCGCAACCGAGTGTTCGCGCAGCGAATAGTATTTAGACTTCGGATGGTCAATCCACCCGTCGGCTTGAACATCAGAGGCTGGCTCCTTTCTGGCGCTCTTATGAATGAGGTCATACGCACAGGTGTAAGCTCCGGGTGTTATTTTCGGCCAAAGGCGTTCAAGGGGTAGGCGGGCCACACGTCGGGCTGAACATGATCTGGTCACTGGGAATTATCATGCGGGCACTAACGAGCCGCGACGAGCGGGAGATTCTGTCCTCCTTCAAGATGTTGAAGACGACGCACGCGGGAACAGGCTTCATGCACGAATCGTTTGAGCGGGATGATCCCAAGAAATTCACACGCTCCTGGTTCGCGTGGGCAATATGCTCTTCGGCGAGTTGGTGTTAAAGGTCTACGCTGAATGTCCGCAACTATTGCGGCAAGTGATGTGATATCGCGATCATCAAGAACGGAAACGGTCACAATCGATACCGTACTTTTTGACTTTATAGCCCAGGATACGTTCCGTCGTATCGAGCAGTTGAGCCGCACGTTTGCGATTTCCACGAGTTGTCTTTAGCGCATCCTGAATCAAGTCGCTCTCATAAGCTCCTACTGCTTCGTCGAGCGAAAGGCGCACCAGGGTCCCCGACTTTTCAGCAGTTTGCAGTGTGGGCGGAAGATGATGGCCGTGGATGACGCCAGTCTCGCAAACCAGCACCGCGCGCTCGATGATGTTTTCCAACTCGCGAACATTGCCCGGCCAGTGATAGCTCGCCAGCATATCGATCGCGGACGTTGAGATGCGTTTGATCCTCTTGCTGTGTTCGCGCGCAAACTTTTCCAAAAAATGATCGGCCAGCAGGAGCACATCAGACTTGCGCTCGCGCAGGGGCGGCATAAAAATGGCAAAAACATTCAGGCGGTAGTAGAGATCCTCACGGAACTGTCCCGCGTTGATCGCTTTGGTAAGGTCTTTGTTCGTGGCGGCCACCAGGCGCACGTTGATCTTAATTGTTTCAGTGCCACCAAGGCGCTCAAATTCCCGTTCCTGCAACACGCGAAGTAGTTTGATCTGGGTAGACGTGTTCAGGTCGCCGATCTCGTCGAGAAAAAGCGTGCCGCCCTCCGCCAATTCGAAGCGTCCCTTCTTACGATTCTGCGCGCCGGTGAACGCTCCCTTTTCATAACCAAATAATTCAGATTCGATTAGCGTCTCCGGCAATGCCGCGCAACTGACTTTAATAAAAGGTTTGTTTGCCCGCAGTGAGTTGTAATGAATGGCGTGCGCGATTAGCTCTTTTCCAGTTCCTGACTCGCCGCGCAGAAGGACCGTCGTGTTCGTTCTGGCGACTTGGGTTACCTGCTCGTAAACCTGCCGGAGCGGATTGGAATTGCCGATGATGTGGCTGAAGTCATAACGCTCGCGCAGTTCCTGTTTCAGATGGATGTTTTCGTCAAGCAGGCGCTGTTTGTCCGTTTCGATTAGATGATCCACTTTGATTGCCTGGGCAATCATCGTGGCGATAATCGAGAAGAAGCTAGTGGCGCGCTCATAGTCGCGATCGGCCTTGTAGGGAAGATCTACACCCAGGGCCCCGACAGGCTTACGGTTAACCACAATTGGAAGACAAATGAAAGCCAGTTCCTGCCGGCTGAGCGCCAGCTTTCTAACACCCAGTCGATCGAGGAACATTGGCTCGCGACTGACTTGCGGTACCACGATCGGCTTGCCTGTCTCGACCACCCGGCCGGTGATCCCCTCGCCGATGCGATATTTGATCCGGCGCACACGACTTTCGTCTAAACCGTGCGAAGCGATTATGCCGAGCTCACTCGTATCATGGTCGAGCAGCATCACGACGCCGCGCATCACGCCGTGGTGTCGCCCTAGTGTTTCCAGCACCCGTGAAATTGCGGCCTTGAGGCCATAGGTCCCGGCAAGGGTCTGGCCGGTCTCCAGAAAAGTTGCCAGTTTGCGGGCCTCCTCTTTCGTTGGTTTCATGTTTGTGAAAGGATCGCCCGGAAGATCGCTGTTTGCGTATTGCTCATGCATTAAATGCGTTGAGATAGAAATGATGTAGCCTTCCTTTCTTGCAAACCAGTTCGCAACCAAAGCCGATTGAACCAGCAGCGATATCTTCAAAAACGGTGATCGTAGAGGTCGAGTTATCCAATGTCAAAATAAGAATTTTTATAGTCGAATAAATCCGGCTAATTCTGCGGGCGCCCTACAGAGTTCGACGCCGCGGATTTATTTTTCGCTGGTGTGAATCTTGGCGTGATCGTGCAAGATTGCGAGAAAAGCCGCGGCCGCGTGTGAGAAGGTCATCCCCCGACGGTGAGTTACCCAAAGAGTGCGAATATAGGTGAGGCCCTCGACCGGGACACTAACCAGGGAGCCGCGCTCCAACTCCTCGGACACGCACATGCGGGGAACAAAAGCGAGCCCAATCCTGAGTTGAACGAACCGTTTGATGGTTTCCACGGTGGCCAACTCGAGGATGATGTTGAGCGGCGTATGGTGTTGAGCAAAAGTTTCCGTCACTTTGTAACGCGAGCCGGTCTTGACGTTATGCGCCAGGAACGGCTCGTTGCCCAATTGTTCAACTTTGACGGATTGCAGCTTTGCCAGCGGATGTTGCGGGTGGGTAATCAGCACGAGTTCATCGCGCAGAACCGGGAATGATTCGAGATCGTCGTCGACGGGCTCAAACGCCATCAACGCGAAATCCACATTTCGGTCAAGCACTTCTCGAGGCAGACGGTCAGAAGACTGGCGGAAGATTTCAACCATTACGTCGGGGTGAAGCGCGCGATACTCGAGAATGAGATGAGGCAAAAGATACAGCGAGGTGCTTTCGTTGGCGCCAATGCGTACGCGCCCGCGCTGCAGGGATTTTAGCTCGGCAACAACGTTGAATGTCTGATCGCGCAACGAAAGAATGCGCTTCGCATAGTCGTAGAGAAGTTCGCCCGCATCGGTGAGCACCGGCGTCTTTTGAGACCGTTCAAAGAGCGGGGAACCAATCTCTTCCTCCAAACGGCGGATGGCGATGCTAACCGCAGGTTGCGTGCGATAGACGCGCAAGGCAGCTTTTGAGAAGCTTCCTTCCGCCACGACGGTCACGAAAAATTCCAGTTGCGAAAACTCCATCGGTCTGCAGCCATCCCTCTTCGGGCGGATACTAACACAGCTGTTTTGGTTTCCGGAGAGAGCGGCTTTGAGGCCTCTTCTTCAAAAAGCAAACCAGAGAGGGCCCAGAGCAAGGAGGCCGAGTGACTAGAAACAATTTTGTCGTGTCCTCTTCGCCTTGCGACAAAAATGGCTTACCGGCTTACCAGGTTTGCACCAACGACGGTGCCGGACTTATCGATTTCAGAGGGGTCGAGACCAATGATTGCCGACTAGCAAAACGAATCCTGGTCAAGCCTCAGCCGACACCATGTCTTCCGGATAACCCGGCAGTCCAAACTGGGGCACATCCAGTCCTTCAAGCTCCACTTCGGGACTGACGCGAATGGCGCGAATCTTATTTACTGTCCAGAAGACCCCATAGGTCGCACCGAATGCCCATATCACACAGAGTGTCGCTCCGAACAGTTGGCAAAGGAACTGCCGCGCGTCTCCATGAATTAAGCCAGTGACTCCCTGACCTGCGCTCCCCAGGTACGCCGCGGTTCCCACGCCGTTCCAGCCTCCACCATAAGTCCCGTCGGCAAAAATTCCTACGCAGATCGCTCCGAACCAACCGCAGTAACCATGAACTGAGATGGCGCCGCAGGGGTCGTCCACCTTGAGCACCCGCTCATTAAAGAGCACCCCAACGCAAACCAGGATTCCAGCAAGGGCCCCGATGATGACCGACGATGTGGGCGACACAAAAGCGCATGAGGCAGTAATTGCCACCAGCCCGGCAAGCATTCCGTTACAAGCCATGGTGATGTCGGGTTTTCCGAAACGAAAGTACCAGAACACCATCGCGCTCGCCGCACCCGCAACCGCGGCCAAGGCGGGGACCCAGGATGATGGCCAGCGCCATCGCACAAAAACCGCCTACGGCATGGACGACTGAAGATCCCGCAAAGTCTACGTAGCCGTGGCCCAGGTTCATGGTCAAGCCCAGTTGCGACAGCCAGCCGCCGCCCCATACCCAACAACCAAAGATCGGGTAGAGGATTCCGGCCACGAAGAGTTCGCATACCAGAAACGACCAGAAGGTTATCCGCTCGCAAATGGCGCCGACGATGATGTAGCCGGCCGTTTCCATGAACACTACTTCAAAAAGCGTTAGGCAAAGACTCCCGGCATCGTAGCCCGGGCCGCTGAGAAAAAAGCCTCGGCCCCCGAGAAACCCCCAGCCGCCACTTCCGATCAAGAATCTATTGAGGGTTGGTGTACCACCCAGACTTGCCGGAGCCGCATTTATTGCCACGGCCCCAAACTGAAACGCATAGCCGACTGCGTAGTAAGCGAGGAAGGCGAACACGTACGCCGCGAAATTCAGCATCATCAGATGAGCGGTATTCTTTTTTCTCACCAGGCCACAGGTGAGCAATGCAAAGCCGGCCTGCATGAACAGCACCAGGTATCCGGTAAGGAGTGTCCAGGAGAAGTTGGTGCCGATGCGCGTATGACCAACAGCGTCGGCCAGCTTGACGGCCAGAGGCTCTCTGGCAACCTGAGCCTGGTATTCGTCATAAGCCTTCTTCTTGTCGGCATAGTCGGTAGCGGTCTTATCAGTTGGTTCAGTAACCACGAACGAATTACCGGCGGCATCGACGGCCTGCTGCTTGTCGCCCGTGGCGGTGCCGGCCGGATCGCGTTGAGGCTCCTGAGCATCAACGGCGGGTATCAGGAGGCAAAGAAAGATGAAGAGCACGGCCACGCATAACTGCTTCGCCGAAGGAACACGCAGCATCCTACTAGCGATGCTCCGTATCGAAAGCGCGCGCGTACCGACTGGTTCAACTTGATTTCGGATCATCTCTAAGCTCCTCAATAAAGAGTTAACGAACTTACGGTTTCTGAAAACTTGCTTGTCCGACGCCAATTCGAGTCGCTAGGTACACGCGGTACCCAGCGCCCACTTTCTCTAATGACTGCGCTACGCGTGATGCCGAGTAGGAGAACGCCTATATGGCCGCTTCTCCGCGCTCTTCTGTGCGAATGCGAATGACGTCTTCTACGGGGAGGATGAAGATCTTGCCGTCGCCAAATTTTCCCGTGTGCGCCGCCCTTAAGATCGCATTGACGACGAAATCCTCGATGTCATCAGGGATGATCACTTCGATCTTGATCTTCGGTACAAATTCAATCTGATACTCAGCCCCGCGGTACGTTTCAGTGTGGCCGCGCTGGCGGCCATAACCCTGGACTTCGCTGATCGTCATTCCGATCACATCAACCTCCTGGAGGGTTGTTCTAACGGCATCGATCAGATGCGGTCTGATAATCGCCTCGATTTTTTTCATTCATTCGTCTCCCTGTCGTCGTTGGCAGCCTGGGCCCGGCCACAACCGCATTGACTGTTCCTAGCTTTGCTATGAGCGCGCCCTCCACGGCTTCGATCATTTCACCTGAAAGTTTTAGGCCGTCCCCTTCTGTCACATAGAAGACATCGAGCGCGTCACTCCGTTCCGTCGTGATTCTGGCGCAGATGATTTCCAATCCCAGCCCAGCGAGCACGCTAGCAATCTTGTAAGCCAGGCCAGTTTCATCAATCGCGTGTACTTCGATCACAGTTGACGATGCCGACGCCTCGTTGTCACAGACTATCTGGGGCAGGCTGCGCCGCCGGCCGGAATTCGCTCTGGTTCGTTTCCGAGGAGCATTCCTCGTGCTCCAGCGTTCGACCAGGGCGGACACCTCCAACTCGCCGTTCACGGCCCGGCGCAGTGATTGCTCGATGACTCGATAGCGATCGTCCTCGACCGCGCGCCGAGTCGAAGCCTGACGAACTATGAAGCCATCGATGGCGATGCCGTCCTCGCGAGTGTTGACCTCGGCGCTCAGAATTTCGATCCCATTCGCGGCCAGTGTGCCGGCCAAATCGGCAAACAATCCGTGCCTATCGGAAGTCGCGAGGATTAGTTCCACCGAATTCATGCTATGCCGAACCCAGCGGCAAGCAAGCCCATCGTTCTTGACCTCCTCGATCATTTGTATGTGCATTGCGGCTACGGCAGGCGAGGTGACGCGCACATAACGATCCGGCAACAAGGCGAGGTGACGCTCGACTTCACTGAAGGGGACCGCCGGAGTAATCGCCTTGCCAATCTCGTCTTTGAATCGAACCAATTCCGCGAGGTCATCGATGACTGCATCTTCTCCGGTCAAAAGTTTCCGAGCGCGCCGGTACAGGTCCCATAGCAACGTGGCTTTCCAGTCTGTCCAAACGCCCGGTCCTACCGCGTTGAGGTCTGCATAGGTCAACAGCAGGAGCATGTTCAGGACATCCAACGAGCCAACCTGATCGGCAAAATCAGAGATCAATCGGGACTCGTTCAAATCGCGCCGCTGGGCCAGGTGGGCCATGGTTACGTGTTGCTTAACCAGCAGCACGACTCTCCCTGCGTCATCCTCTTTCAGACCAAGGCGACGGCAGACGCGCTCGGCCATTTGGGCGCCGCGAGCGATGTGGCCGTGGCCCCGACCTTTGCCGATGTCGTGCAGCAGCAGCGCCAGATAAAGCAGAGTTGGATCTTTAATCTGTTCGAGTACGCCGCGCAGGTGGGCGCGGTTCTTGCCCTCGCTATTATGCAAGTCATCGAGGGTTTCAATCGCCCGCAGGGTATGCTCGTCAACCGTGAAGTGATGATAGAGATCGTGTTGCACCAGTAAGCTGATCCGGCTGAATTCCGGAATCAAACGCGCCAGCAATCCAAGCTCGTGCATTGAGCGCAACACGAACCCGGCGCGACCGCGGCGGCGCAATAAAGCAAAGAATGCATTCGAGACTTCCACCGAAGAGCGAGCCGTCGGGCCAATCGAGCGCGAACTGCGAGTGACCAGGTCGCGCAGGCTATAGTCGAACGGGACCCGAGCAGCCTGTCCCAGCGCGAACGCATTGAATATGGCTAGCGGCTTCTTATCAAAGAAATCCGCTTCACCGTCGAAGTGCAGTTGGCCTCCGCGAATTACGAAGGGCTCATTCGCCGCGCTCGTCGGCCGCCTGAGCCATCTTCGCGTGCCATGCGGTTCGGCCTCAGCTGCCCGCGCGATCTGGACGTCGCTAAACAAACGTAGCTCGCGCGCATGCCGATAGTAGTCGCGCATGAGTTTTTCTGAACCGAGGAGATGAGTGCCGGGATGGTAGCCGAACTGTGCAGCTAAGTCCGGTTGCATGTCCAGAGCGAGTTGCTCGGTTTTTCGTCCGGTCCCGTAATGGGCGGAATGACGAATGCGCCACAGAAAATCGTATGCGCGAAGGACCTTCCGTGCTTCGTTCTCAGAGATCAGATCGTGCGCGCGCATCTCTGCCAGATTTTTGTAACCGTGCTGCGCATGCGCCAACCAAACTCCAGTGTGAAAATCGCGGAGCCCGCCCGCAGTCTCCTTAATATTGGGCTCCTGAAGACAGACTGCTTCTCCGAACTTAAGGTAGCGGGCGTCGCGCTCTTGCACGATGGCGGCGAGAAAGGACTTTACCCGCCGGCGCCGATCTTTCTCCAAAGCCTCCTGCAGAGAGTTATGGAGTCCCTTGTTTCCGGCCAGGAGGCGAGTGTTTACTGCCGCGGTTCGCAGGTGCACATCGTCAAGGGCCGTGGTAACGCAATCACCCACCGTGCGAAAACTATGACCAACGGTCAGTCCGGCATCCCACAACACCTGCAGAAGATTTGTCAGCACCGGTTTCATCTGACCAAGCCGCTGGCCGCTGTAGAGAAAAAGGAGATCAATATCCGAGTGGGGCGCCAGCTCAGCTCGTCCATAGCCGCCGATCGCCAACAAAGCGCAAGCGTTGTGCGCGCCATTAGCGATTGGGTCTGACTGGAACGCCAAAGTAGCATGCTGGAATGCGTACTTCACCGCCAGATCGAGGACGAAGCTTCTCGCCGCAGCCGTTTCGCAGCCGGAAGCGCCAAAGTTGTGATTCATTCTAAGGCGATAGTCTTCAATCGTAAGAAACCGTCGTAACAGACGAGAGAGGGAAGCCGGATCTGTTTCCGAGATCGCGGGCGCAAGCCGAGTCGCAGCGTGCGTCAGCACCTTTTGCCGGTAGGATTCTCCGGGGTACAAGGCTGTTCCGATCCCTGTTGTCATGTTTCTCCTCAGTCAACGCCGTCAAGATTGGCGCGGCATAAGCCGCACAGTCCGACCAACTGTCGACGTTGAAGAGCAAGGCCTGTTCCGCGTCCGATGCTGGGCCAACCGCATTTCTTTTCACGAGTTTCATCAGACAAGGACCTTAGTTGAGTACAATTTTGTCGTGACCGGCCACGCCCCGTACATAAATGTCTGATCGGATATTGGCCCGCCGGCATAGTGCGTGACATTTATAGGAAGCGAAAAATTTCAAATTATGCAACGAGTCATTAACCAGATAGATTAGCTCGTGCAATTTCAATCTGTGGGTGAGCGTGGCTGGATCATCGTGGCGATGAAGCAACCGTATTCAAGGATAGGTCTGGCGGCAGATTCATCATTTCCGGCCCAGGCCTTTCGCTTTCACGAATCTTTTCTCATTGATCGTTTTAGCCTCGCTATTGCCATCGTGGGGAACACGAAAGATAACTCTTGATGGCCGTCGTTCAGCTAAACGCTTTACCAGGCCATCAACTAATGAAGTTGGTGGCTTTATTCATATTCCGGGAGCTCTTCGCACCATTACAAAGCAAATGAAACAAGCGGCCGGCCCTTTGAAGCAGGGACTTTACGATCCGCGGTTCGAGCATGACTCGTGCGGTCTGGGCTTCGTCGTTGACGTTGAGGGCCGTCGTTCTCGCAGGATTGTCGACCAGGCGCTTCAGGTGCTCTTGAATCTGGAGCATCGCGGGGCTTGCGGATGCGAAGTTAATACGGGTGACGGAGCGGGCATCCTGCTTCAGATCCCGCACAAGTTTTTTTCGGGCGAGTGCGCGCATCGAAAATTCAAGTTGCCCGGCGCGGGTGATTATGCCGTGGGGATGGTGTTCTTGCCGCAGAACGGCCCCAGCCGCCGTGAATGCGAGCGACTGTTTGAAAGAATCGTGCGAGAGGAAGGCCAGCGCGTTCTGGGTTGGCGCACGGTGCGAACGGACGATTCAGGACTTGGGCCAACCGCGCGAGCTTCAAAACCGATAGTCCGGCAGATTTTCATTGAGAGAGAGAGAGGGCTTCCTGACGACGCGGCGTTTGAGCGCAAGCTCTTTGTTATTCGCAAGCGAGTCAGCAAAGGCGCGCGGCGTGGAATTCACGAACGCGGCATGTTCTATGTCGCCAGTCTCTCGTCCCGCACCATTGTTTACAAGGGAATGCTCACCACCGGCCAGCTAACGACTTTCTATCCGGATCTTCGCGATTCGTCGATAGAATCGGCGCTGGCTCTGGTGCATTCGCGCTTCAGCACCAATACCTTCCCCAGTTGGGCCCGGGCGCATCCCTATCGCTACATTGCCCACAACGGCGAGATAAATACGCTGCGCGGAAACATCAACTGGATGTATGCGCGCGAAAGCAAATTCAAGTCAGATGTTTTCGGTGCAGACCTGGCTAAGGTCTTGCCCGTGATCGAGACGGACGGCAGCGATTCGGCAATGTTCGACAACGTGCTCGAGATGCTGACTCTCGCTGGCCGTTCATTACCGCACGCAATGATGATGATGACGCCTGAGCCTTTTAGCCGCGACCCGTCGATGAGCGCAAAAAAGAAGGCGTTCTACGAATACCATTCCTGTTTGATGGAGCCATGGGATGGGCCGGCGGCGATAGCCTTTACCGATGGCGTACGGATCGCCGCAGTGCTGGATCGCAATGGGCTCCGTCCGGCGCGTTATTACGTCACCAAAGACGGTTTGGTGGTGATGGCATCCGAAGTTGGGGTCCTGGACATTCCGCCTGAACGGATTTTGCGGAAGGGCAGATTGCAACCGGGCCGAATGCTCTTGGTCGATACTCAACAGAAGAGAATAGTCAATGATGAAGAACTAAAACATCAACTTGCGAACGAGCACCCGTACGGACAATGGCTCGAGGATAATCTGATTACCCTCGAGAGCATTCCCGCGCCGCGGATCGCAACACACTTAGATCACGCCACCGTACTCACTCGACAGCAGGCGTTTGGCTATACGAACGAGGACCTCAGGCTGTTGCTGACGCCGATGGCCACGGACGGGAACGAGGCTATTGGATCGATGGGCAGCGACACGCCGCTGGCAGTGCTCTCTGAGCGGCCGCAACTCCTCTACAACTATTTCAAACAGCTTTTCGCGCAGGTGACCAATCCTCCGGTTGATGCGATTCGCGAAGAATTGATCATGTCCACCGACACCACCGTGGGCCCGGAAGCCAACATGCTCGAGCCCACGCCGGAATGTGCGCGGCAAATCAAATTGAGCTCGCCGATTCTGACAAACGAGGAACTCGAGAAGCTTAAACAACTTGGAGAAGTCGGCTTTTCAGGGTTTAAGTCCATCACCCTTTCAATGTTGTTCCCGGCGGCGGAAGGCAGGCTGGGACTAGAGAGATCGCTGGAGGATCTTTGCCGCCGGGCGAGCCAGGCAATCGCGTCGGGATATGGCATCATCGTTCTTTCCGACCGGGGAGTAACGCGGGACCATGCTCCGATTCCGGCGCTGCTTGCGGTCTCAGCCATTCATCATCATCTGATCCGCGAAGGAACGCGCACGCAGGTTGGCTTTGTGATCGAGAGCGGCGAGCCCCGCGAGGTGCATCACTTTGCCTTGCTGCTCGGTTATGGAGCGGCGGCAATTAATCCCTATCTGGCCTTCGAAAGTATTCACGATCTGATTGGTCAGGGCACGCTCAATGGCGTGGCACCTGCGCAAGCCATCGGGAATTTCATCAAGGCCATCAACAAAGGCGCGGTGAAAGTTATTTCCAAGATGGGCATTTCGACTTTTCAGAGCTATTGCGGCGCGCAAGTGTTCGAGGCGATAGGTCTCGATCAGGATTTTGTCGATCGCTACTTCACCTGGACGCCGTCTCGCATGGGGGGCATCGGCCTTGATGTCATTGCCGAAGAAGTGAGGTTGAGACAGAAGCAGGCGTTTCCTGATCGCTATGCCGACGCACAGACGCTCGATAGCGGAGGTCAATACAGCTATCGGCGCGAAGGCGAACTTCACTTATTCAATCCCGAGACGATCCACAAACTCCAACATGCTTGTCGATCGGCCAGCTATGAAGTCTTCAAAGAATTCAGCAAGCTCATCGACGATCAGTCGCTGCGTCTGTGCACGTTGCGGGGTTTGATGGAGCTCAAGTCGGAACGTGAGCCCATTCCCATCGCTGAAGTTGAACCTGTCGATGAAATCGTCAGACGCTTCAAGTCCGGAGCGATGTCCTACGGGTCGATTAGCAAAGAGGCGCACGAGACGCTGGCTATCGCCATGAACCGTCTGGGGGGCAAGAGCAACACCGGTGAGGGGGGCGAAGATCCCGGGCGCTACTTCATTGATGAGAATGGCGACTCGCGAAGCAGCGCGATTAAGCAAGTCGCCTCGGGCCGGTTTGGCGTTACCAGTAACTACCTGGTTAACGCGCAGGAACTGCAAATAAAGATCTCGCAAGGAGCAAAGCCCGGTGAAGGCGGCCAACTCCCGGGCCACAAGGTCTATCCGGAGATTGCGCGTGTGCGGCATTCGACGCCGGGCGTTGGGCTTATCTCTCCCCCTCCGCATCACGACATCTATTCGATCGAAGATCTCAAGGAATTGATCTACGACTTGAAGTGCGCGAATCGGCGGGCACGCATCAGCGTCAAGCTGGTTGCCGAAGTCGGCGTCGGCACTGTTGCCGCCGGCGTCGCCAAAGCGCGCGCCGATGTGATCCTGATTAGCGGCCATGACGGCGGCACTGGGGCGGCGCCGCTCACCGGCATCAAGCATGCGGGCGTGCCGTGGGAACTCGGACTTGCTGAAGCGCACCAGACTCTGGTTCTCAACGATCTTCGCAGCCGCGTCATTTTGGAAACAGACGGCCAGCTTAAGACGGGGCGCGACGTTGTAATTGCGGCGTTGTTGGGTGCAGAGGAATTTGGGTTTGCCACGGCGCCATTGGTGAGTCTCGGTTGCATCATGATGCGAGTCTGTCACTTGAACACGTGCCCGGTCGGCGTCGCGACTCAGGATCCAAAACTCCGCGCGAAATTCGCGGGTGATCCAGCGCACGTGGTGAACTTCATGCGCTTTGTCGCACAGGAAGTGCGCGAGCTAATAGCGGAGCTGGGATTCCGCGCAATAAATGAAATGGTGGGCCACACCGAGGTCATTGAAAAGCGCGGCACCGTCGACCAATGGAAGACGCACGGGCTCGACTTCTCCCAAATTCTTTATCAACCGAACGTGCCGGAATCAGTGGGACGATTTGGTTGGATCAAACAGGACCATGGACTGGAACAGTCTCTCGACTTTACCACCTTAATCGAACTCTGCCGGCCTGCATTGGAAAATAAAGAACAGGTTCAGGCCGGGTTGCCGATTCGAAATGTCAATCGCGCGGTCGGCACGATGGTCGGTAGCGAAGTCACGCGGCTTTACGGACCCGACGGATTGCCAGCGGACACGATTCGGCTGCGCTTCACGGGCTCGGCCGGTCAGAGTTTTGGCGCATTTTTGCCGTGCGGAATGACGCTCAGTTTGGAAGGTGATGCGAACGATTACGTCGGCAAAGGTTTGTCGGGTGGAAAAATTGTGGTGTACCCGCCACGTTCAGCGACTTTCATCGCGTCAGAAAACGAGATCATCGGCAACGTCGCGTTCTATGGCGCAACGAGTGGCGAGGGCTACATCTGTGGAATTGCGGGCGAACGGTTTTGCGTGCGCAACAGCGGCGCCTTTGTCGTGGTCGAAGGAATCGGCGACCACGGCTGTGAATACATGACCGGCGGGCGAGTCGTCGTGCTCGGTGCAACTGGACGAAATTTTGCCGCCGGTATGTCAGGCGGACTCGCATATGTGCTCGATGAGCAGGGCGACTTTTCTCGCCGCTGCAATACCGAGATGGTCGAACTCACCGGCTTGGACGATGAAGAAGAAATAGAAGCGGTGAAAGATATGGTTTTTCGCCATGTTGAAGCCACCGGGAGCGTGCGCGCAACTGAGGTTCTGATTTCGTGGAATCAATGGTTACCGAAATTAGTGCGCGTCATTCCAAATGACTATCGCCGGGTGATGGCGGCGCAAAGCCAGGGGCGGCGTGACGGAATGACTTACCACGAAGCGGCAATGGCCGCGTTTGAATCGAACTCGCAAGACTTCGCGCGAATTGGTGGAAGGTAGGAAGAGATTTTGACCAGAGATTCTTGCCGTGATCCGAAAGACTTGGCAAGCGCGTAAATTGACAATGGGTAAGACTACCGGCTTCATCGAATTCCCCAGGACCCTTCCGCTGGCCCGGCCGCCGGCTTTACGTGTGTTTGATTGGCAAGAGTTTCACGAGCCGATGCCGGAGAACCAGTTGCGCGAACAGGGCGCTCGCTGCATGGACTGTGGAGTGCCGTTCTGCCATACCGGGCAGATCATCAATGGCTCGGCGTCCGGCTTTATCGACAGAGGCTTTGCGGCCGGATGGGTCGCGCCAAAGCTGCCGGTTGCGCGCACGGGTAAGAGCGTCGCGATCATCGGTTCTGGCCCAGCTGGCCTGGCTTGCGCAAGTCAGCTCAATCAGGCGGGCCACCTGGTGACGATCTTTGAGCGCGCCGATCGACCTGGGGGTCTCTTGATGTACGGCATCCCTAACATGAAGTTGGACAAGGGCGTGGTGCAAAGACGGCTCGATTTAATGGCGGCGGAGGGCATTCAATTTATCAATGGAGTAAATGTGGGAGTTGATTATGGCGCGGACAGGATTACTGACGAGTTCGATGCGATCGTGCTTTGCGTCGGCGCAACCAAACCGCGCGATCTCGCCCTGGAGGGAAGAAGTCTTCGCGGAGTACATTTCGCCATGGAATTTCTTCACGCCAATACAAAAAGTTTTCTGGACAGCAGGCACGAAGACGGCCGCTACCTGTCCGCGAAAGACAAGGACGTAATCGTTATCGGAGGTGGCGACACCGGCACCGACTGTGTGGGCACGGCCCTTCGTCAAGGCTGCCGCAGTCTGATCCAGTTTGAGATCTTGCCGCAGCCGCCGGAACAAAGAGCTTCGGATAATCCCTGGCCGGAGTGGCCCAAAGTCTTCCGGGTGGATTACGGGCACGAAGAAGCCGCGGCTCGATTCGGCCATGACCCGCGCGCCTACTCGATCATGACTAAGCGCTTTATCGGCGCCGAAGACGGAAGTGTCCGCGCAGTGGAAACGGTCGAGGTTGATCTAGCGGCAAATAACAATCGGACGGGAACACCGCATGAGATTTCCGGAAGCCGGAGAGAGTGGCCAGCTCAAATGGTTCTACTTGCGCTTGGTTTTGTCGGTCCGGAAACAGATGGCTTGTTGAGTGATCTCGGCGTGCGCATCGACCAGCGGGGCAATGTTGCGATTGATGAAGATGAAATGACCAGCGTGACGAAAGTTTTTGCCGCCGGCGATATGACTCGCGGTCAGTCGCTGGTCGTATGGGCCATCGCCGACGGACGCCGCGCTGCGAGAGGCGTCGATAAGTATTTGATGGGAGAAACAGCGCTTAGATAGCGCGGCCACGACGCTACGCGCAGACAAGATACTTGTTCGGAGTTCAATGAAATCTGGTCTCTTGGTTTAATGCTTTGGATTTTCGGCATCGGCAACATCATGAGCTTGAACACATCTGAACTGGCCACCATCGGCCGAATACCCTCGGCGACGAACGATCGTTTTCCGCGCGGCGCCGAGATCCTGGTCGAGGGTCTCCTTCATGAAGGCGTGGATTCGATCTTTGGCTATCCGGGCGGCGCGGTGCTGCACATCTATGACGAACTGTGGCGCGTGCGCGATCGGATCACACATTACCTCGTCCGCCACGAGCAGGGCGCGGTGCACATGGCCGAGGGTTATGCGCGCGCTTCGGGCCGCGTAGGCGTTGCTCTGGTGACCTCTGGACCAGGCGCCACTAACGCGATCACGGGGATCGCCAACGCTTACATGGATTCAACGCCAATCGTAGTCATCACCGGACAAGTGCCGCTGCCCCTGATAGGCACCGATGCTTTCCAGGAGGTCGATACGGTGGGAATAACGCGGCCCTGCGTTAAGCACAATTATCTCGTGCGTGACGTGCGCGACCTGGGCGCGATTGTTCACGAAGCTTTTCATTTGGCCCGGACGGGCCGGCCGGGACCAGTCGTGATCGACATACCAAAGGACGTCTCGGCGGATCAAACAAATTATTCGCGATTGGAAAAGATCAGTTTCCCTTGCACTGAGAGAACATCAGCGCCCGATGCCTTAAATGTTAAGCGAGCGGCCGCAGCAATTTTAAAGGCGCAGCGGCCGGTGCTTTATGTCGGTGGCGGCATAGTTAGCTCCGGCGCTTGTGCGGAACTTCGAGATTTCGCAGAGCAGCTAAAACTTCCCGTCACTCCCACATTGATGGGTCTGGGCGGCTTTCCCTCGGCCCACGAGCTTAGTTTGGGCATGCTCGGCATGCACGGCACATATGCGGCGAACATGGCAGTTGCCGGCAGCGATCTCTTAGTGGCAGTGGGCGTGCGCTTTGATGATCGCGTTACCGGGAAGCTGGCGACGTTCGCTCCGCAAGCCAAGGTAATTCATATCGACATCGATCCGGCAAACGTCGGAAAGAACCGGGCGCCCGATCTATCGATGATCGCGGATGCGCGAGAGGCGCTGGCAGCACTGCACATACAAGTCGACTCAACTGGCCCGGAAGCTGTTATCCAGAGCATTCAACGGCGAAATCGTTGGTGGGAACAATTGCGATCGTGGCAGCGCGAGCAGCCGATGCGTTTCAAGGGATCACGTGACCAGATAAAACCTCAGCACGTCATTCGCGAATTGCACCGCCTGACCAACGGAGAAGCGATCCTTGTGACCGACGTCGGTCAACACCAAATGTGGGCGGCGCAGTTCTATCCGTTCAAACGCGCGCGCCAGTGGATCACCAGTGGCGGGCTGGGGGCGATGGGCTTTGGCCTACCGGCCGCCGTCGGGGCGCAATTGGCGTTTCGTAATCATCTCGTCGTCGCAGTAGTCGGTGATGGTGGGTTTCAAATGACCAATCAGGAACTCTCAACGGCGGTGCAATACGATCTGCCGGTAAAGATTGTGATCATGAACAACGGGTATCTGGGCATGGTGCGACAGTGGCAGGAGATGTTCCATGACCGCGCTTATTCGGAAGTGGATATATCGGTGGCGCCTGACTTCGTCAAGCTGGCTGAAGCCTACGGCGCGTTTGGCGTGCGGGCCACAAAGCCCGGACATTTATCTGAGGTACTCGAATCCGGCCTCTCGCATAACGGAGTCGCGGTAATCGAGGTCGTGGTTGCCAGGGAGGAGAACGTCTTTCCTATCGTTCCCGCCGGCGCCAGCTCGCGTGACATGATTTTTCAAAGTGAAGGGGTTTAGGTAGTGCCGATTGGTCAATGATCGGCCGGAATAGTGAGGTCAGTATCGGGAGCGGTAGCGACCGGGTGTCGTCCTGTTAACCCAACGCTCCCGTGAGTAGAGACCCGATTGCTACCGCTCCCGGTACTGACCTCATTCTCGACATAGGCAAATGCCGAATCGGCAATCGGCAATCAGAAATGAACCACACACTTTCAATCGTAGTAGCAGATCAGCCGGGCGAGCTTTCCCGGATCGTCGGTCTGTTCAGTGCGCGGGGTTTCAACATCGAAACGATTTCAGTCGGTGCGACGCTTGACCCCGAGTGGGCGCGCGTCACGATTGTCACCAGCGGGGACGATCGGACGATCGAGCAGATCGTCAAACAATGTGAGCGCTTGGCGCGCGTTCGCGAAGTGTTGGACGTAACCACCAGCCCGCACATCGAACGTGATCTGGCGTTGATCACGGTAAATGCCGAACCAGGCGCGCAACGCCAGGAAGTCTTGAGCCTGGTAAATGTATTTCGCGCCAAGGTCGTCGACATCTCGCATACGCAGATGATTGTCGAAACTTCAGGCAGCAAGGAAAAAGTAGAGGCTTTTATCGAGCTCTTGCGACCGGTCGGTATTCACGCGATCACCCGCGGCGGTCGCATCGCGATAGGACGTTTGCTGGTTTAGCGATTAGAAGGTGAAACAGAAATTGTTTGTCGCTTCGCCGCAGAGGAGCGAGAGATTTATAGCGTGGCGTTCTTTCTTTACGCCGAAAGTCTGGAGGAGCGCAATCGCTTTTGCTTGGTCGCCAAGCGCTCCGGTGCCGGGTTTTCGCCTCCTAACGGAGCGAGATCCTTCGCGAATGCACTGTAGCTACAAACATCTCGCTCGTCTGGAGCGAAAACGAATTTCACTGTTGCACTTTGAATTTGAATCCGCCCTTGAGCTTTAACCATTTGTTTTGGAATTTATTTGAGAGGATTGAATCGATGAATATCTATTACGACAAAGATGCCGACCCGGCCGCTTTGCGGGGAAAGAAAATTGCCGTCGTTGGCTACGGCAGCCAGGGCTTCGCCCAATCAAATAATCTGCGCGAGTCTGGCTGCGAAGTTACGGTCGGGCTTCGCCGGGAGAGTCTTTCGGTGACGAAAGCCGAACAGTCTGGTCTGCGCGTGCTACCTGTGGCGCAGGCGGCCGCTGAAGCTGACATCGTGATGATGCTGGTGCCGGATGAACTTGCGCCGGACGTGTATGCGCGGGACGTCGCCGAATCGATGACTCCCGGAAAGTATCTCGCATTCTCACACGGCTTCTCGGTCCATTATGGTTTCATCAAACCGCCCGACGACGTGAACGTATTCATGGTGGCGCCGAAGGGCCCGGGCCATCTGGTGCGCCACGAATACAAACGTGGCGCTGGTGTGCCTTGCTTGCTCGCGGTCCAACAGGATCCGACCGGCGACACGCGCGCGATTGGCCTGGCTTACGCGTCAGCGATTGGCGGAGGCCGCGCCGGGGTGATTGAAACCAATTTTCGTGAAGAGACTGAGACCGATCTTTTCGGCGAACAAGCCGTGCTGTGTGGAGGTCTGACTGCGCTAATAAAAGCCGGATTTGAAACTCTCGTTGAAGCCGGCTACGCGCCCGAGATGGCCTATTTCGAATGCCTGCACGAAATGAAATTGATCGTCGATCTGATTTACGAAGGCGGCATCTCTGAAATGCGCTACTCCGTTTCCAATACAGCCCAATACGGCGACATGACGCGCGGACCGGCGGTTGTCAACGACGAGACGAAAAGCCGAATGAAAGGCCTTTTGGCGGAAGTTCAATCAGGCGCTTTCGCCAACGAGTGGATGAAAGAAAACAAGCGTGGCCGTCCGCGGTTCAAAGAGTTGGAAGCCCAAACCAAAGCGCATCAAATCGAACGCGTGGGCGCGCGTTTGCGCGAGATGATGCCCTGGCTAGCCGCGGGAAGATTGGTCGACAAGGCGAAGAACTAGTGTCATGGTCGGCAATTGATCGAGCGCCGGGCCACTGGCCCGATCTATAAAAGTGCCAAAGGAGCGAAATGAAATAGCTTGGGTCGGCGGCCCAGGTTCCGGTGTCGTTAAGAGTCACAAGCACTGAAAGCGCGAGATGTATTCTCACTAAGGCGGATGCCACCCTTTCAGGGCTCAGTCGAATCTTTCTGTGACGCTTACCAGGGGTTGCTCCTGGCTATTTTATCTCAAGCCTGCAGCGTGAAAACGGAGCCCTCTTACGGTCAGGCTAATGCACCATAGCACGGCACGAAACCAGTCCTGCTGATTAATAGATCTCTAATGAACAATCGTCGTAGCCAAACTATTACGCGCGGTGTCGAGCGCACACCGAACCGTTCGATGCTGCGAGCGACGGGCTTTGGTGACGCGGATTTCGACAAGCCTATCGTCGGAGTGGCCAACGGCTACAGCACGGTCA
>WNFO01002053.1_pt1 | contig 19988 bp, 17 predicted proteins | sample 5400251 | NCBI WGS metagenome assembly WNFO01 (sample SAMN13153354, study PRJNA577476) | soil metagenome | isolation source: 100 cm saprolite under Madrone tree | place: USA:California | collected 2016-06-14
TCTTATAGTCTTTCCCTGCATATCTGGGATTTAACCGTTTCAAAGATGAGATCGACAAAGTTGGACAGTCAAATTATCACGGCGATCCTGCTGCTGCCTTGCTCGAGGTGCTCGATCCAGAGCAAAATGTCGCTTTCAACGTATGGCTGTTTTACGTATCATATCTTGACATAATCGCTTGATACGATACAAATGATTTGACAGTATCACTACTTCAACGTTCCGATCGATCTATCCCAGGTTCTGTTTATCTGTACGGCTAATACTCTCGATAGCATTGCACCACCACTTCTCGATCGGTGCGAGGTCTCTTAAAAAACCTCCCAGTTGGAGGCGTAGTGTATGAACGTAATGTTGTCGTTGTATTGCTCAAGTTATAACTTGCTATTTATTTACGGGCGGTGATCTAAAGTTCCGAGGAAATGGGAAATGTGTACAGAAATTGTATGGTTTGTATACACTCGACTCGGACTTTACATTAACGTTACAGTACTACTAGTACTGTCAGTGCCAGCCTGAGAAGGCTCGTGTGTCTTACGGAATGGCCCGGGTGTGACCGCTGTGAGCTCTAGCTCTACACGGGTTAAGTCGGCTACTTATCGATGCGCCCTTCGAATCTAACGCTCACCATCTACTACCATATCCCTCTCCGCCTTCTCGGGCCAGTCACACCATGTCCGCTGTCCCTTCCGCATCTACTAGCACCTCGCATTCTAACTTTGCCTCCATTTTTAACGCCGCTTTGGAAAGTTATAAACGGAGGACAAAACAAGACCTTGCCAAGCATCCAGTCCTTCCCAGGCTTCAATCCTGTGATTCTCCTGAGGCTATCCTCACCGCTCTTCGAGAGCAAATCCCTACATTCGGCCAGTCCCAGGACAACGACGACGAACTCACGAAATGGGTCACCCCGACTGTGAAAGTCCTATATTCATTTTCCGCTAACCTTGGCGGGGTTGGGCTAGTGAATATCAGGATTCTCCCTGTGAGATTGTCCAATCTAATAGCTGCTTTTCAGGCATTCCCACCGGCGAACATAATCGTTACCGGGATTGGCGTTCTCCTCTTGGTCTGTGTCTTTTGCGGTTCCCTTGCACGACTTATTTTGACACACACTCCCAGGCGGCTAAAGATGCCCGCTCTAGCCAAGACACGCTCCTTGATCTCTTTAAACGTATCGAAAGATTTTTCCAACGGCTTGAGATTTACATTGGGATCACACCGACGACAGCTATGATTGATATAATTATTGATATTATAGTAGAGGTGCTCGCAATCCTTGCGATCGCTACGAAGGAAGTAAAACGTGGACGATTAAGTGGGTCGATGTTATGTAGACCTACTATTCTTGACTGACACATGGTTCAGAAGAGATTTTCAAGAAGTTGGGAGGAAACACAAAGATCGAGGATAGCCTGCAGAGGTTGGACAAGTTGACACAAGAAGAGGCACGGATGGCATCTGCAGAGTTGCTGAAGGTCACAAACGGCGTCGATGATAGAGTAAAGGGTGTTGAGGGGAAGGTAGAGGATGTCCACGGGGACGTGCAAGATGTTGGCAACAAGGTTCAAAATGTCGACGAGAAGGTACAAGATGTCCGTGGTGATGTGCATGATGTGGGCAACAGGGTGCAAAATGTCGATGGAAAGGTGCAGGATGTCCGCGACGACGTGAAAGATGTGGGCAACAAGGTTCAAGATATCGACGACAGGGTCCAAGGTGTCAATGACAAATTAGAGCAGATTGATCGTTCGTTATCATTTTAACCCCTGTTCATCATTCCGAGGGCTCAGACGATATTACAGGAAACCAGCTCAGAGATAGTCTCTTACAATGGCTTTCGCCGTTAGATCCATCCATCAATCATAACATTGCACGCAGGGCTCATCACAACGGGACGGCTCGATGGTTTTTTCAAGGCAGTATATTCAATCAATGGAAATCCACAGGTTCCTTCTTGTGGATACACGGAAAACGTATGTTACCCTTAACCTGTACCTTGCATAGACTCCTGATCACCTCGACTCTGTAGCGGGGTCTGGAAAAAGTATCCTCTGGTTTGTCCTTCTTCAACTCTTTCTTTCCCCTCAGTCTGACGCCTTCGTTCAGTTCCTCGATCGTACAAAATATCATGGCCTTGCGCGATGCTGGGAAGGCCTCGATGGCCTACTTTTATTTCGACTTCAGGGACGTCGATAAACAAAAACTTCACAACTTACTTCCCTCTCTCCTCATCCAACTTTCTGCTCGGTCCGATCCCTGTTGTGACGTACTCTCTCGACTCTATTCTGCGCACGATCGAGGAGAACAGAAACCTAGCGATCGCGCTATGGTAGAGTGTCTCAAAGAAATGCTTATCCTCGACATGCAGGGGCCTACATACATCATGATGGACGCACTCGATGAGTGTCCAAAGACATCTACCATTCCGCCACCGCGAGAGGAAGTCCTCGAGCTTGTGGGCGAACTCGTTGGTCTTCAGCTTCCAAATCTCCACATATGTGTTACAAGCCGACCTGAGCCTGACATTCAGGCCATCCTCAAACCTTTAACCCCCCATCCTGTGTCACTTCATGACGAAAGCGGACAACAGGAAGATATTGTGAATTATGTCGCTTCGATCATTCACTCAGACCGAAGGACACAGAGATGGCGGACAGAGGAAAAGGATCTGGTCATCAAGACGCTAACGGATAAAGCGGATGGAATGTAAGGGGGTCATTGTTTTCTTATTATTAGCGAAACCTAAAATATGAATTAGGTTCCGATGGGTGTTCTGCCAATTGGAAATCCTACTGGACTGCCTCCCACCAAGCGTCCAGCATACCCTGGAGGAGTTACCAGACAGCCTGGACGAGACGTACGAACGCATACTGAGGGAGATCAGAAGGCCAAACCAAAGACTTGCACATCGGTTGATGCAATGCCTGGTAGCAGCTGTTCGCCCGCTTCAAGTCAAGGAACTGGCGGAGATCCTAACTTTAGACTTCAACGCAGAAGGGATCCCGAAGCAAAATCCAAATTGGCGTTGGGAGGATCAAGAAGGGGCAGTCATGTTGGCGTGCTCGAGTTTGGTCACAATAGTCAAGAACGGGGATTCACAGATCGTTCAATTCTCGCATTTCTCCGTCAAGGAATTCTTGACGGCGGACCGACTTGCGGAGCGTATGCGAGATGTCTCTCGCTATCACGTTAGACTCGAGGCGGCGCATACGATTCTTGCACAAGCATGCCTTGGTGTTCTCCTGGGATTGGACGATCGTGTTGACCGTGACAACATTGAAGGCTTCCCGTTGGCCCAATACTCAGCTGAGTACTGGGCCACTCATGCGCAATTTGGGAATGTATTGTCACGGATCAAGAATGGGATAGAATGTCTGTTCGACGCAGACAAGCCTCACTTTGCAACCTGGCGTTGGATTTACGAGGACAGCATGATTACTATGCGTTCCGAGGAACCTAAAGGAGTCCCCCTACATTATGCCGTAAACCTCGGATTTCGTGACTTGGTAGAACACCTCATCGCCGAACATCCAGAGGATGTCAATGCCAGGGACGAGTATGAACACACTCCAATTCGTAATGCGGCGAGAGAAGGACATGCCGACATTTTGGCATTACTACTTGAACACGGCGCAGATGTCGATAACCGGGATGAATTCGGTGCGACTCCCCTGCATTGCGCTGCTTGGGCACAGGACGTCGACTCAATGCCCGAGATAACGAAGGATTGACACCACTATTCGACGCGGCACGTGCCGGGCATGTCGAGTTTGCTCGAATGCTACTTGAACGCGGGTCACTGTTTGATGTCCGGGATGATCAAAACAGAACTCCACTGCACGACGCAGTAGAACGGGGTAGGGTCCAGGCGGCGCGATTCTTGCTGGAGTATGGTGCGGATGTCAATGCGCGCGACAAGTCAGGCAAGACCCCCTCCAAGTACACGATGCAACAGGAGATCTTAGAACTACTTTCTGAGTTTGGTGCCGAGTCTGTAAAGTAGTATCTGGTTGTTGGCTCCATGATGTACTTACAATACAGGGTGAGATATCGTCATACTTTGTGCTCTGGTTCGACACTGTGTGCTGCAAGTACGAAGACTCGATACAGAGGCCGCACTTCCGTCTTCATCGTGTACTAGCATACATGTGCGAGGGTTCCCTTCAAAAGTTCCAGCCATCACGTCCAATGTCCCTTCAGCACTCACCTCGCACTCCAACTTTGCTTCCATTTTCGACGCTGCTTTGGAGACCTACAAACGTAAGACCAAGAAGACCTTGCCTCGCATCCGCACCTTCCTGTATTTTGTGCAACAACTATTCGGCATGGTAGTACGTGAGGGAGGAAATCGACGCATCGAGTATCTTGGCCCTGTCGCAAACCGAGGCTCGGCGCGGTGCTAACGCGAGTCAGGAATACAGAGAAAGTGCACTTCAGTATAAACAGGGAAACATCGAGTTCGTCGAGCTTGTGCCTGTGTTCGTGACAGTTCTTGGGTGCTGAACGCCTGTCTCGATCTACCTTATGCCTCACGAGACAGATTCGTGAACAATGATCTTGAAATCGGAATCATTCCTTCTACTTTTCATGCTTGCACTCCTAGGCGATACAATATCGGTGGCGGGGGAAGGAGCGGGAGAGATTATAAAGCTTGTGCAGGAACTTTAAGAATAGGCATTATGGGCGTAGAGGTGAAGGCGCGTTTTGGAGCGGGAGCGAGAGGCGCCATTGCCTTTCCTTCGCTCGGTTGGCAATACGTGGGGGTGATTAAGATGAGCGACCCCGCCTTCTGTCCTATAGACTTTCGTCTCAGTGCTACAGCTGAGTACAGGCTAAGAAACCGTCGTAGACGCACGATACAGAAGTACAGACTACCGCGACTGGTACCAGCGGAATGACGGAACCCGTCGCCCCACTTTCTTTTTCTCAAACTCAAAAGAGGTTGAACTTGCAGGCTGATGCGATAGGGGGTGAAATGTCCTCTGCGCTTGCGTCTCCGGCTTTATATGAAAAGGTACGAATATCCTGAACGAACAGCACAAACTTTAGCAAACATGAAGCCCATCGAGCAATCATCGTACTACCCACTTGAAAAGAACGCCCTTTCCTGCCAGTGCGCTCGCTGCAGAAGCAGAGAAAAGGTTATCAGTTTCATGAAAGGTGCCGCCGGCTAAGATTCAACCAAGCAGCGATGTGTGTGTGATAGTTTCAATTAGTATCCAGTGCTTGGGATCCACGAGCGATATTGTCATTTTTCCAAGGTTCGATTCGATAGATCCCTGGAAAAATCACAATATTGTTCGTGGGTCTCGGTGCAGTGCAGTGGCCGGGTGGCTTGGCGTGGAATGAGTGGGAATTTTCTGGTCTTTTACCGCTTCGCAATGATCCGGATTCGAATTCAAGATTCAAGAGCAATTTGGTGATTTTTCCAATCGAAAAATCACAAAATTGCTCGTGAATCGTAGTAACATCATACGCCATCACGGTGGAACGTTTAGAGGACACCGACTCAGAATAGAAATCTGCTGAGCCGAGCTGGGCCGTACGGTATGACTCGTTCATATCCCCTGGTAGATATTCGAACGTTTTGGACTGGCAAACTTTAAAAGAGCCAACTCCCTGCAACACGTATTACGCTCTAATCCACGGGCGGACACCGTAAGCGTCTTTTTGATTGCAGAATAATAATACTCATATTTCTCGTGCTCGAAGGAGGGAAGACGTATCATACTAGTACCGTCGACAGAAAAGACGGGCGGGAGCACTATTTCATACAGTCAGAATTTTACACTGGTGGTATGAGTTGAATGGATAAAAGGGTGGGTGGAAGACGCCGAAGGTGTGAATAAACTACGCTGTGCATCGCATGAGGGTAGCTATTGGACCTGGTGTAAAGTTTGCGGCCCAATAGATATAAATGGAGGGATGGGGGAAGGGAAAGGCAGCATAAAATAGACAAGACAGAGATGGCGTGTTTCAGATCAGAGCAGCAACAGCAGAATAAAGTGAATAAAGACATTGTCCACTTGGGGCTCAGGCACAAGCGTCGTCAAGGATGAATATCGACCACTGGCCAATGAAGAGATCAAATGAGAGAAACAAGAACCCCCAAAATCATGATGGGACGGCGATCATCGATCTACGCTTTGATGCAGCCGACAACGACACCGTAGCGCGTGGCGACGGTCGCTGCCTGTTCTCCTTCTCGTCCGACGCAGAGCCAGACGAACTCTGCTGCGACGTCGACCGTTCGACGTCTGATGATGCCGTTGTTGCCGCGAGTTTGGCCTGGCGCAGTAGCTCAGTGCCTGATATCGATGATGGCCGCCGATTCGTCATGGTCGGCGACTTGACCCCTGGGCGACCGAGCGTAGAGGACGTAGATGTTACACGCGTATGAGTCTGAGCCATCCCCATCGTCGGCGATGTCGTGGTAGAGTGCGATGCGCGATGTCGGGCGGAAGGTGGTCCCATCGAGCCTTCGATTGTTCGTGCGGGCTTCACGGTTGTCGGCGTTGGGACCTTGTTTGTGGAAGCGGTGCCGGGAGGCGTTACAGCAGTCGCATTGATCCGCACACTCTTGCCTAGGGTTGTCACACGTGTAGCAGTCGACGGGGGCTCAGAAGTTTTTCCAGCCTTAGGAGGCACGTCTTTGCTGGCATCGGATAGGCGCGACGCAGGGCGCGACGTATTTGGCGGGGAAAACGTACTCGACTCACGACGAATATGGTTGACCTTGCTTGGAGCAGGTGTTGTACCTACTGTGCCCTTGACACTCATTCGGCGCTTCGTCTGTGATGATTCAGTCCATTCAGCACACGCAAGAAATAGGAGACAATGCGGAAAGTCAAAACTAACCAACTCGAGCTCCTGCTGCTTGGAATCCAGCGCGATGTTCAGTCCTCGCAGATCCTCACGATCCCTCTCACGTTGCTTCTCCATTTGTGCGATGTGGACCTCCCTGTTCGCGCTCTCGGTCTGCAGATCGCGGACCTGCTTCCCAAGCTTCTCCAACTCAGCTTCGAGAATGCCGATGCGCTCGCGCAGCGAATGCAAAACAACATCTGCGTCATCCTTTCCTCGGACTGCAGCCCCTAGCTCGGCTTGTGTGCCCTCGGCGCGTGTGGTAACGTCCTCAAGCGCACGGCGATGTTCATCAGCCGCGCAGGCGTGCTCCTGCTTGAGCGCCACAAGTTCAGCACGGGCATCTTCTGCCTCGTCCTCGCGGGCAACAATGCGATGTGCGAGGCCCTCGAGTTCGGAGTCGCGCTGCCGAATGTCCTGCTGAAGGCGTGCGACGCTGTCGTTGGCAGACTTTAGCTCTTGCTGAAGCGAAATGATACTGTCAGCGTGATGACGCAAGTCGGCTAGTTTGGCCTGGAGCTGGACACACGTTGTTAGTACATGTGAACAAAGGGAGACGATCGAGGCTCTTTACCTGCGCCTTTTCTTGTTCTATGATCTCCTTCTCTGCAAATATAACGTGCAGAGCGTTCTCAGCCTCCGAGCGGCGGTTATCCGCATCATTCCACTCCAGTTCCATGCTCTCTATCTTCGCCTCAAGCGCGACAACCTCACTCTGCAGCACGTTGCGCTCCTCCTTGAGCTGTGCCATGATCTCCCCCATCCGCTCGGTATTCCTCCACTGCGCCTCGAGTTCCTCACGTAGGACAACCATCTCTTCCTCTTTCTTCGCCAGAGCTTCCGCTCCTTGGAGTAGTACCTTGCGTTCTTTCTGCCATTCTTTCTCGGCCTGCTGGTAACGTTCTTGCTCCTCGGTGGCGGCCGCAATGCCCGCGATACGAGATTCGTCGTCCATTGCCCCAACGGTGTTCAGTAGCTCGATCTGTTCTTGTGCGGTGCGGAGGTCCTCTTGCAATTCCTGCTCGATTTCATCGCGTTCCCGAAGTTCCTCCCGCAACTTGGCCACCTCTTCTTCCAACTCCTTGATTTTGTCTGATGGATCCATGATGATCAGGCTGTTCCTAACCAACTCGCCCTTCTCACGCTCGAGCCCCGCAATCTGGCCATGTAGTTGCCTTAATGCTTCGCCACTTGCCTCGTCCATGATGTTACGCTCGATGCTCTCTTCACGGCTGCGGTCCACCTCTCCCTCGAGATTCCGGCACAGGCGCTCAAGCTCGTGGACCTTCTTCTTCCATCCGCGGACCACGCCCCGCCGCTTCTCCTTCTCCTTCTCAGCAGTCTCGACTCGCTCAGTGAGGACAGAGACCAGCGCGTCCCGCGCGCCAAGGTCGACTTCATATTGCGCGCACAGCTCTTGTTGAATTGCAAGCTGTGTCCGCAAAGACCAGATGATATCATCTTCTTTGGATGGTCTTCGCGCATGCCCGGCGACGGCCATCGGTGGTGAGGGTGGGAGTAATGTGCCCGGCGTGTAGAATGTTGTTGCATTCACACGGAACGGATCAGGTTCGGGAGGTGGAGGGGATAGGGTAGGCACGCGGTCCGCGGATTGCGTCGCGTACAGCACAATTGACGCAGGATTGGGATCGTTGATGTCCAGTTCCGGATTCTTGTTGTTCCGCGACAGCGTGTGGGACATAGACTCGCTAACCGCGCGATTACGTCCTGGTGAGGGCTCGATCCTGGGCGCGTTACCCAGGGTCTCAAGATTAGCTCTGGGCATGGGATGGAAGACGGCCTGGCCGAAGCTAAAGGAGTGACTACGGTCATGCGAGGGTGCCTTTGAAGTCTCCATAGAATGGAAAGCTGTTTGGTTCACCTCATTCGGCGGTAAAGAAACTGTTGGAGAAGTCCGCGGAGGAACATGCTGGGTTTCGTCATCCATTGACTGGTCGGTTTCGGAAATCTCAACTGCATCATCTTGCAGAGATGCTGCAGCATCGGCGGTAATCGGCGGCAAGTCCCGTTGCGACATATCAAAGATATTGGTGACTTCAGGTGGGGGCATTGGCATCATCGAGCCCAGGGATTGTGCGACAACGCTCGGAGATGACGGTGGAGATGACATGTCCTCTGTAGGCACGAACAGGCCTTGGACGGGTGCGCGAACACGGTGACGGACGCGGGAGCCGGAAGGTGAGAGTTCGACTTCGGAATTTGTCTCTTTGCGACGCAGACTCTCCGAAATAGGTGAGTCATCATGCTCGCTCGTAGCTGATCCTTCAGGCGTCATAATCCTATAAGCATCGTGAGAGAAGAAGCGGACACTCTGTCCAGTAGCGGGTGTGTTACGGTCCCGGAGGATGGAACGGAGAGATTCGTATCTGCCATCCATGGAGGTCTCGGGGCGTATGCTGCTGTCAATTGACGGAGCCGTGCTTACGGTATCTGGAACAGTGTTGACGGAAACTTGAGAAACTGGAGACCGTGCAGTGATCATTCCGGTGAAGAGTATAACAAGGCCTCGCGGAAATGCGCTTACTATTCGTTTGCAGACTCATTTGTGATTTCACCTTCTTTGGCAGGCGTAATGGCAATTTGAGTACAGAGGAAGTTTTCGAAGGTTCGCCATTGTCGTGTTTGCTACTTCTTGACAGCCGTCTCAAGACACCGTTTCGATGTTTTGATGGCGAGCCGGGAGGGCTAGGCATAGGGAATGGGACTTCTGGGGGTCTGTTCTCGCCATCATCATTGGGGTGAGGTTCAGATAAGTTGTGATGCTTCTCCACGACGGGTGACACGACGTCTGAAGATGAAGGTTCGGCTTCGTTGACAGTATGACGATACTTGAGGGCGTTGCTGAATTTGGCCCACATGACTAGGTAGACGAAGGGATGAAGGAGACCGCCTAGCGGTTGTTGTCGTGGTTCTTGTAAATGAGTAGAGTTTGGTTCGACTTTACTGCACATCACATGACCGTTTTCTTGACGCGAAGCGATCACGTGTCCTGGTTAATTAGACGCTCTAATTCTACAGGCGCGTGGTCCCTAATCCTACACCCGTCTCTATTGGTGGGCAACTGTGGCTCAACATCGCCTTCTCTCAACACCTTGCCCGTATGAAGCACAATTCGCGTCGAAATTATGCTATGTGCCATCGTCTGGAACCTAAAAAATGGTCAGCTCCAGTGACGCATACCCTCAAGCCATCATGACTTACTGTGTAAACCCAACCCGCAATTGCGAATCCTTCAAATATAAGCATATCAGTATATTGATTGTTGTGATGGCCAAGCACCTACAGAGACATGCACCGCCAATACGACATTCAGTATACCAAGAACTAGATAGCATCATATTAACAACCACGCCAGAAGATAAGAGGAATGCTCAACGAATCATAAAAACAAAATATATAACGCCTGGTAAAACATGAGCAATCAGTCAACCAAATCAGAAAAAAAAGAGGATGAACACGGACCGTCGATCCAAAGGGTTTCTAACAACTTTGATTTTGGTGTTGGGACAGCTTGGACCCTATAGCATTGTATGACTTTGTACAGAGTCAAAACCAACACAACTGTTTGGTATTAGCCATGACAAACAACGATGACAGAGGATCGGACATACCAACTTCAAACACCATGATACCAATATAGGGCACAACCCACGCACGCTCGACGGCGCTCATCAAAACACGACATTGCTGCATGCTGCTCCATATAGAAGCGGATGGCACGACTTTACGTCGACGACTGTCAAAACCGCAGCACGAGGTGAAACTGAATTACATACCAACAGTTGTGTACATATCACGCTGAATTACCGCGATCGCGGGCGCCGCACAAACCTTCAACAATCCGGATGAGTTGACATAACAGATACAGATCCACTAGTACCTACAATAGCCATAATGATCAAGGATCCAAGTATCCACGGGCTACTTTGCCATATAGCCCACGTTCTTAACGCAAGGATGACTAATAGGTGTTTGAGCCGAATGATCAGCAACGATGGAAGATACACCTACGCTCTGAACATATGATAGTGAGGAGACTCAGATAGGTTGTTACGCCTCTTAGTGTAAGCGTCAACTACCCGAAGTCATCAGTCTGGTTTTGGGCTAAAGTCAAAGTAGTGGGGCGCACCGGAATTAAACCCACAATTGCACTTGCAAGTGCAGGGTATCGGGCAAGTGTGAATAGTATTCGTGCATAGATGTTTTTGCCCCGACGCCAGAGCCAGTCCAGCTGGGTCGAGGAGAACGTCAGCCACACTCATGGCCAGCGAAGCGAAGCAAAAGAAGCATAAAAAAGGCACACCTCGTCGTCGCTTGTCAACAACCAGTCATAAAACTGTTTATCATAACGAAGCCGACAGATATCAGCAGGCGTCTGTCATGGGAACGCGCTACCGAAACTTACGATCAGTGCCGCACTTGCAACTAACCATCCAGAGTTGACAGTTAGCATCAAACAGCGAGCGACAGCTCATGCACAACAGGCGCACCTTCTATGTTCTGGGGGGCGAAGAGAAATGTGAATTTATACGCGATGCAGATTAGTGTTCGGTCTGCGCGGGATCTGCCGTACTAGTGGTACGCACTGAGGAGAGTCGGTGATTCGTTAGGCAATGAACCAGTTGCTCCAGCGCAGCATTTTCTCCTTCACTGGAGATAGGGCTTGACATGGAATTAGTACGTTCCAACACAACCGAGGAGTCTGCGCGTTCAACACTGTCGCGTAGGGGCTGGCCCTAGCCTAAGGACGAGATCGGGGGGATTATTGTAAGCAGAGAGAATGACCTAGTACTCTATCCGCTTGAAGGAAGGAATAATTCCTTCTTATGTTCCAGGTGGGATGAGGGTAGTTGGTAACGAGGAGTGGAGGAGGGGAAGGAACATAGCACAAGGTTTTTAGTAACATAAATGGTTAATATGGGCTGGGCGTGGGCCGGGCGTCAAAAGATACACGCAAACATACATATCAAGGACGTCGTATTATTACACTATCTAGATCCAAACACACAGCGTTTGATTGTTCCGAGTCAGCCCGAGTCAGCTATACGTCGTCTGCCTTATTGACAGACAGTTTCACGGAAGTCAGCCGTACGTGCCTGGAGCAGCCGTAGCATCAGTAAGCCTGCACTAAACTTTTTTGGGCTTGCTCAAGCTCGCTGAAGCAAGCGAAAAAGGACGGAAAGTACTAAAAGTGCAAAAGTAACCTGATTTTTTGCTAAAAGTTGATTTTGTCAAAAGTGAAAAAGCTGAAAAAGGTTGTGAAAATGATCCAAAATTGTAAAAGGATGAGCATGAGCCAATGTCAACTTTACTGTAAGTGAAAAAGTGAAAAAGTTTTTGCACAATTCACTAATGAGGCTCATGATGCCCTTCAGCAGCCGTACATGTCCTTCAACAGCCATACGTGCCCTTCAGACAGCTCAGCCCTCAAGGCCCTCCTGCAGGAAAATTCAAATTATCCACCAACATTCCCCCGAGAAGGCCGTAGAAGTCTCGCTCTCACCGGCAGTCCACAACGGTTCCCACGACTTGTTTCAACTACGTTCCCTGCTGTGCATGCTTGCAGTCTAGTACTCCCCGAAGTCTACATGTGAACCTACAGCATTTATTTGTATTGTTTGGGTAGTAAGGAACAATAAAGTAACGGGCTAAACGGCATCCATCTCTATTCACTTTCCCAGCATGCCCGTCAAGACCACTTTTCACACCATTCGAGCTCTACACTTTGGCCGTAGGGGTCCTCTGGAACGTGGCACCCTGCAACACGAATAAGCCGAGGGCATCAAAAATAATCGGCTGATCAAGGAACAAACCTTCTCAATATTGGTTGCAAGTTCGGGGACAGCAGCGGCGATGAGCTGTTTCTCGTAGTCTGTCAAATTTCCAAGGGGAAGAATCTTTTCGACACCGTTAGGCTGCCACAAAAGTTGGATCAATAAGGGACCATCTGATCGCCATGACACCAGAACTCATTTACCCCAATTTGGACGTTTGAGGAGAAGTAGTCCAGCTCCTTGCCAATCTCCTTCTTCACCACAGCACCTCCTTCCTTGTCCGCATCGAGGTGTACATAGCTAGGAGCTACGAGACCCTTTTCGCCCGCGAGAGCCTTGATGACCTTGATTGCGAATTCTGCACCAGCGTAGGCCATCGAGAGCGTTGCCGACCCCGTACCATCCTTAGCTTTGACGACTTCATCGCCACCAAACTGGATACGTTTCGTGAGCGCCTCCAGTTTTCCCGTGTCAACTGAAGCAGGGAAGGGATGAGACGATTGAGAAAGGAGCGGCACGATCTGTGATCACGCACATGAGCAAGGTCGATATGGCGCGCGAAAAGGATGAAGATACCGTAACACCGGAGTGGCCACCGACCACAGGAACAACAATTTCAGGAGACTTAGAGAGATCACCGATAGTCTCCGCGACAAAAGTGGATGCGCGCACGACATCTAATGTCGTTACACCGAATATCCTATCAAACGATTAGCGCCGATCTTTCTGGTTCACAAAAGCAGGTGAGATACCGCTTAGGGTTAAAATTTCCTCGTCTCTTGAATACCTCAGCAACGATGGGGACGGTGGAATTGACGGGATTGGAAATAACGAGAACAAATGCCGTAGGAGCTGTCGTAGCAATACCAACAGCCAAATCATGGACGATACCAGCATTGATCTACGAATGGTTAGTTCCCTCGTCTGTATCCAATGCTACGTCAACTGACTTTAAATAGATCATCTCTTCAGATTTCCGATTTATGAGCTGTATCTTATGTCGATGTAAGGAGAATTGAACTCACCGGGTCATCTGAAAACATGGATCAGTACCATTCATCTAGAAATGCAGATGTTTGGATGGCACGCACTCCTGGTTTTCGAGGCACACCGGCGGGGATTACGACGATGTCCGCGCCTTTCAGGGCCTTTGCAAGCCCGTCATCTGGTGGCAGGTAGCCCTCAACCTTGGCGGGCGTTGCGATGTGAGAGAGGTCGGCGGCCACGCCAGGCGTGTTGACGATATCATAGAGACCAAGCTGGAAAGCGCTTGCGTTTCAGTAGATCTGCGATGCCACGTCATTAGAGGAGCCAATAACCTCGGTAACCTGGGGATGTGTCTTGAGGAGAAGGGCCAAAGGTTGCCCAATACCACCTTAGATCTAAGTCAGATTGGGGCTATGTTGGTCGGAGAGTACTGACCAGCAGCTCCGAGAACGACAGCCTTTACCATTGTGATCTAAAGATAGAAGAAAGGATGAGAAAGAAGATAATGCAACGATTGACCGGGTTTTATACTTCGTGGAGATGGGCCGTCCTATTCGGATCCGCCGATAATCACCCACTTATCACGTGATATGATACATGCTCGATCTCGACCTTTGGACGCGCCAAAATTATTTTCAATATTAATTGATGTCCCTACGGGCCCTTCTTCCCCCTCGACTACGCCTCTCACTCGATGCACACAGACGAACCCAACATGTTGCACTGGTATCTCGCCCTCCGCCATCTGTGGCCAGTCCTCCATCGTAGGTTCACAAAATTTATTGCACACCCTTCTATTGACTTTGTTTGCAGCGCGAGCCGGAGGAGACGACCTGCACCGACAACACTACGTCCCCCTGCCAGTGAACTAGTGCGTCGAGTGGAGGCACTAGCTGTGTCTGTTGATAACAAGGTGTGAACGCATTTGTGGACAAGGGGTGAAGCCTCGCCTAATATTTTTGCAAGGGAGTACCACCCGACGTCACCTATAGCGAGCAGGAGCTGCTCGCTTTCTACGATGAACTTCTTTCCTTGCCTCATGATGAACCACCAATTATTGCTAGGTCGCCAACAAAACCATCTATCGAGGATCAGGATAAAGCGATCGTAGAGACAATCTTGACTCGCCTTTCCCCGTCGCCTCCTCCCTCTGTCTCATCCGAGACGTTTTCTACTCTGTTACAACGACGAGCAGAACAACCTCCTCCGCACAGCTCTTGTAAAACGCATTTACATGCCCTCAAAGCCCACTTGTCGCTACCCCACCACGTCGTATTGAGTCGGCTAAACCCCATAATCCAGGAGTTAGAAAGTACTCGAAACGCGCAGGTATCTACCTCTGGCCAGGGCCTCACAACTATAAAGGGTATACCACTGGCCATTCTTTCAATTGATGAATGGAGGGCCCTGACGCGAGTTTGTGTGCGTATCTGTGTCACATCTACACATCAACTTCATGACAAAGTGGAATGCTAGCTTTCACATGATGATCCCCAATCAGTCAAAATGACTCTCGAGCTCATGGTGGTCAGTCATAAGGCTCGTACTGCAAGGACTGATTATTCACTTCTCGAAAGGCATCGGGATCACAGCTAGGAGAAGACCACGCAAACGATGTCCTTGGATGGTATGCGAGGAGAGGTGATGTATTGGGTCTGGAGGGCTTTTTGCAAACGTTTGCGAAAGGTATGGTTCTTCACGCGTTTATATGTCATGTTTTACACACTCGTCTCAGGTCCATTGACCGACCGCCAACGTCATTTACACATCAAAGCGCATGAGAACAGTGTCCCACCTGGCACCATTCCCGATAGTGCCCTTTTACTTCTCCACTCCTACGAAACTGCTGGTCGACCGCCACCCATGACGACCTACTCGCGACTCATCGCCGCCCTCTTTCGCACCCCTTCCTCGCTCGCACATGCTCAGGCTTGGGACCTCTTTTCTCACATGCGATACGTTGCACACCCCCATCCGGACGCCCTTCTTTATACACAAATGATTCAGGCTTGCGCCTTACCAACTTCTATCGAGCCCGAACGCGCCCTCGACCTCTTCACCGAAATGACCGTTGATCGCCAAATTCCGCCCACCGCTGGTGCTTACACTGCAGCGATCCTCGTGTGCGCCCGCTCAGGCTCGAAAGTGTATGTAAACGAGGCGTTCCGCTTAGCGAAGGAGATGCTCGATACTCACCGAGATGCACGCGGTCGAAGCGCCTTCCGCCCCGATTCGCATACATTCGGCGCCTTACTGGAAGGTGCAAAGCGCATCGGCGACCTAGGTCGCGTGCGCTGGATACTCGCCGAGATGGTCGAGATGACACAACAGGATCCAGACAACAAGGATATTGTTGTCGACGAACGGATCATGACGCACGTCTTTCATGCATACGCAGCATATAAGCCTCCTTTCAAACGCTCTATGGCCCCCCTGACTACCCAAACTGAGGGTGACGTAGATACATCCACGCCGGTCAGGCCAACAGAGCCGATCGACACAGCTCCTGATGACATCAAATTGTCTGTGCCCATCGAGACGTCCCCAGAGCCCAGCTTCACACATCTTCCTCCCCAGAGCCGCTCGGAGGTGATCGGCGAAACCCGCGCCCTCTTCTCTCGTATCTCTCATCGCCCATTACCAGACCCGACGTGTTCACCCTCTGGCCCCGGCTCATTGCCCGCTCTCCCGGACGTGCACGTCACACCACGACTGCTTACCGCGTATCTCTCGGTCTTTTATGCGCATGCGCCGCTCGAAACTGCACATGAGGTTTTCCGCACGGTGTTCGCAGAACATGGCCTAGCAAAGGATGCACCTGCGCTCGTCGAGGCACTCGAGCGCTGCGCGAATGCGCGCCGAGGTTCCGAACGCGCGTATGTGCGGAGTTTCGCCGGGGATGCGTGGCAAGAGTGGACTGCCCTCGAGAATGCGCGAACGATGACACGTGTGAGGAATAACGCACGGCACAAACAGCGCGCATATGCGGCGCAGATCCGACTACTCGCATTGTAAGTACAACGTGCAATCACAATTTCATTTCATTTCACTTCCTTATTTCTTTTCCCACCTCGTCCTCTCACCCCAATATCCTTCCGTCCTTCACTTCCTTTGTTTCATTTCATTTCACCTTCACCCTCTACCTCCTTGCCCGTTCTTCCTGTTGATACCCCCTTTGGGATTCCCTTGTCTCCGCTTTCCAATTAAAATATGCTATTCGCCGTTGTTTTGGCTCGTCTTGTCTCCTGGTCCTTGACGCTGACTTCTTCTTGTCGTCTTCATTGTTCATTTTTGACAGGTCGGGCCGTCTAGATGAAGCATTGGCATGCCTACGAACTTTTATTGCGCGTTATCCGCCTTCCAACGTTCGCGAACCTTCATCGACTTCAACACAACGACCGGACATGCGTTCAACGCGCGTGTCGCTCGCTGCTGATAATCGCCCGCTCGTGCGTCTCACGACCGCATTGGATGTACAGGACGACGACGTACCACCGCTGCTGACGTTCGCGGACGTAGAGGTGCTGCATCATCGCCTCGTGGCGGCGGGCGACCGGCGCGGCCTCGCGTCCGTTAAGTGGGTGTGCAAGGCGTACGAGGGTGCGCTGCGCAAAAGGAGGGAGGCGGCGCTACAGATATAAGTGATGATAAATATCTAGTGAATTTCTCCCATTTTAGGGGGGTTCTTCTTGGGCGGTCGTGGTATTTATATTGACGCCACGTACTGCACTTGAACACCTGTCCGGAACCTGAACCTGAACCATCTTTATCACGTACTTCATTTATGCTCCATACACATAGGTTGAGGCGCTTAAACCCATACATCATCTGATAATACTACTAACCCCGCTTGCATAAATGTCATGATAGGAAAGAGACAGCACGGAAGGGTTCCGTGAGCACTTGTAGGGTGAGGCAGAGAGGGTGCCACGCGTGCTTCCTCCATTGGATGCGTCCGAGAATATGATAGTGCCAACGAAAAGGTGTCACGGAATGGAATGAAGGGTGCCTGCATCGAAATCGTGCAAAACACGTGAGGGACCACGGGATAATGATTATTAACGACGAGCATTGAATGAAGCTTGAAAAGGAACGAGGTATATCGAGCATACAACACACGGAACAAGGAGACCGCAGACACGGAAATTGGATAGCGGGATATTGCAAAGCCACGCAGAAGAGGAAAAGGGGTGGAGATGGAGGTGAGGAGATTGTTGATGTGGTTGGTTGTGAAGAAGGAAAATGTAGAGAAATAAGCTGGACGTGGAAGTGGAAAGCTTCAAGTCAGTCGGTGAGCTTGGGTATGACATTCGTCATCTGGTCGATGTTGATAAATTGAACCCAGGATTCGAGGTCTTTATTGTTGTCTTGCCATACGAACTTGGAGTCTTGCGTTCCACGAAAATGGGCCGTGACGCACTGGTAGCTCTCCTCGAGGAGAATGCCACGGCGCTGGACGCCAAGATGGGCCTTGAACAGTCTAAACTCCCAACCTGTGAGCGGCTGGCCGTCGCCACTGCATGTCTCCTCGGAGATGTTGAACTCGAGGCGGGACCAGTCAAAGCCGATTGGCTGACCAATCGCTTTGATGTAGGCTGATTTCAGCGCTAGGAGGATGCATAGACGACGGAGGACGACTTCTTCGCCTAGGTTTGGATCCAGGAAGGACATTTCGAGAGAGGTTAACTGTGGGAAGTGTTCGGGTGGCGCGTTAGAATGTGCCGGAGGTTGCGGGATGGGACCGCAGCCTCGTGGTGAAACAAAAAAGACCCAAAAAAACGTGTGCGACAGACCTTGTGTGAGAGAGATTCTACGTATTGTGGGACGGTGACATCGCGGGGCTCGACGGCGACTTGCTTGATGCCCAAGCCGATGTTGACCACCTCGCGTTGTTTTCCCTGTACCATGACCATTCCGATAAGGGAGTTCTCCCAAGCGAGATGATATCCAATCATTGACCGAAGGTGGTGTTCTGGATTGACGTGGTCCAGCATCTAAAGCAAAGCCAGTGGTTGGTCGAATGATACTATTAAGGAAAGAAAACGGGCCATCTTTGGGAGGTCAGGGACGAAAACGGACCTGCTCTATCCAGTGTTTCCCGTTGTGTGTACTGTGATCCCGCCAACGGGCTCGAGGTATTCGACGGTGCCTCATCATAAGGAGTGGCATCATTTGAGAGATAATTTGGCCTGCGAAAATTGAGAACGTCAAACCTTTCGGGTGCGGTTGGCGGAGAGACGGAAAGAACGAACGTAGTGATTCGCCAGAGTTTGGGTTTGAAGGAATGTTTTTTGCGTGCGGAACAGTGTTGTGGATGAGCTCATAGCACTTTTCGTATTCCTTAAGAGGGACAGTTCAGGGCGGGGAAGGGAAGGGCAGAGAAGGGGGAGAAAAAAACATGGCGGTGAGAAAAGAGAGGGTTACTGACCTCTGTCGTCACCTCACGGTTCAGGTATAGCATCCAAACGAGAATGGGGGAGTTCATCGGACCAGGATTCGTCTGCAAGGTACGATGGAGACTTGAGGCGGCGTCAAAGGCTAGGACAGTTGGATTGGGCGCAAGGCGCCGGAGGAGGCGGGAGTTATATGCGGAAAAGTCAAGTGAAGATAAAGGAAGGGGAGCGAGCACTGGAATTGATCCGACGATGGGCGCTATGGCACTTGTACTCGTAACTTGTGGTTGGAGAATGCGGCTTAGAGTGCCCTCGCTGGCACAGGACGTGTTATCTGATCTCTCTCCATCGTCTTTTATAACTTGCCTGGGCCACACTTCCCGAATTCACCTTGGAACACGCCACATACACAGACGACACACAGAATAGGGGCCCGGGCTGCCTTCTGTACACTGTCGCTGTACTTCATAATCGCAATCATTATCAGACATCCGCCTTTCACGGTGCCAAAGTGCATGGGCCACTGCACGGACGGCGCAAGGGCCGACTTGTTCACAATGTTGTCAGGACACAAACATAGATTGGCATAATTAGACAATCGTCGCAGGCCCTCCCAACAATGTATACAAGCGAAACACGTAGAGAACGACATAAAAGTGAGATGGCACTTCCCTCTGCGCTGGAAGGACAGAGCCCACCGCTTGCGGCGTACAACTAGTAGGCTGGTTGTTGTAGGTGGCGCTGGTGATGGGAGAGCAGGGAGTGGCTTGAAGGGGAAGGTGACTCGTTGCAGCACAGAGCATGGGCATCGATGTATGCACACCGGTGCAATCAAATCGGGCAGCCCCGGGCGATTAGCTCCCTTCCCCCCTTTCCCCAGAGGCCCCGTCCCAGGGAATTGGCGGCGGTAATTTTACACTTGCCTCATCAGCGGCGCGCGCTCCAG
>WNFO01004287.1_pt1 | contig 19967 bp, 20 predicted proteins | sample 5400251 | NCBI WGS metagenome assembly WNFO01 (sample SAMN13153354, study PRJNA577476) | soil metagenome | isolation source: 100 cm saprolite under Madrone tree | place: USA:California | collected 2016-06-14
CCGTACCGCCCAGGAAGCTGCGGAAAGGTCTACGACCGCTACTTCGAGGTCCGGGTCATGGACCCCGAGACGGACGAGGAGGTGCCGCGGGGCAGCGTGGGCGAGATTGTCGTGCGACCCCGGGAGCCGTTCGGTTTCATGGTCGGGTACAACGCCATGCCCGACCGGACGGTGGAAGCGTGGCGCAACTTCTGGTTCCACACCGGCGACGCTGGGCGCCAGGACCAGGACGGCTATTTCTACTTCGTGGACCGCATCAAGGACACCATCCGGCGCCGAGGCGAGAATCTCTCCTCCTACGAGGTCGAGCGCGTGCTGAGCGAGCACCCTGCGGTGGCCGAGGCCGCCGCCGTCGCGGTCCGCTCGGAGATCGCCGGAGGTGAGGACGAGGTCAAGGCATGCGTCGTCCTCACGCCGGGGCAGGCGCTCTCCCCCGAGGCGCTGCTGGACTTCTGCCAGACGCGCATGCCCCACTTCGCGGTGCCCCGCTACGTGGAGTTCCTGGCCGCGCTCCCCAAGACGCCCACGGCCAAGGTACAGAAGGTGACGCTGCGCCGGAGCGGGATCACCGACGCCACCTGGGATCGCGAGGCAGCCGGCTACCGCTTGCGGCGCTGATCCGCCACGTCTGCCGCTGAGACGTCAGACGTACGGCAGGACGCGCTCGCCGAAGAGCCGGATCGCCTCCATGATCCGGTCATGCGGCGGCCCGCCCGAATGGGCGTGGCGGAGCCGCAGCAGGAACGTGCTCGCGCCGGTCGCCTTCTGCCAGCGCTGGAACTCTCGGATGCACGTGTCGGGGTCCCCCAGGATCAGGCGATCCGGGGCGAGATTCTCCAGCGTGAACTCCGAGCCGGCGGAGAGATTGCGGAACTCGGCCAGGCGATTCTCCCAGTAGTAGCGATAGGCGGCCATCACGTGCGGGCCGTAGACCGCGTCGGCCTCGGCGCGCGACCGAGCGACCCAGGCGTCACGCATCTGGACGACCTCGGCCGGCCGCCGGGCCTCTCGCGCCGCCTCCTTGTAGACGTCGGCGAGATGCGTCGCGTTCGCGAGGCCGGTGCTGGGCGTGCCGACGAAGCCGTCGGCGATCCGGCCGGCCCGGCGGGCGGCAGCGTCGATGCTGGCGCCGATCCAGAGCGGCGGCCCCGACTTCTGATAGGGGCGCGGACGGATCTGGACGTTCTCGAGCGTGTAGTGCTTGCCATGGAACGAGAATGGCTCGCCCGCCCAGCACCGGCGCAGGATCTCGATGCTCTCCTCGAACCGCCCGGCGCGATCCTCCATGGGGACGGAGAAGGCCCGGAAGTCGGCGGGCTGGTAGCCGATGCCCACGCCCAGGGTGACCCGCCCCTTGGAGACGAGGTCGAGCGTGATGACGTCCTCGGCCACGTGCACCGGGTGATGGAGCGGCAGCAGGATCACCGAGGTGCCGACGCGGAGCCGCGTGGTGCGGGCGGCCACCGCGGTGGCCACGATCAGCGGCGAGGGCAGGAATCCGTCGTGGTCCTGGTGGTGCTCCCCGAAGAAGCAGGAGTCGAAGCCGCTGGCCTCGGCCAGCTGGGCCTCGGCGATGACCTCGTCGATGCAGCGGTCGAGCTGCTCGCCCCGCGGCGGATTGGCGATCGAGCTGTAGAGACCGAATTTCATGACCGGGGCGCTCAGGCCGCGAACTTCATGCGGCAGAAGCAGGAGGCCTTCACCGGCACCTCCGATCGTGCGAGCGCCAGGTCGAGGCGCTGCTTGATCAGGGCGGCCTCGACCGTCTCGCCGCGCCGGGCCAGGCATTCGTGCAGCCCGTGCAGGCTCCAGAGGTTGTCGGGATGCTGGCAGGCCCGGCTGAGCTTGCCGTCGAGGCCGAGATCCGACCGGTAGATCGCCTCGGCCTCGGCGACCCGGCCCTGCTCCAGCAGCAGCGCCCCGAGGGCGTGCCGGGTCGGCTGCATCCACCCCCACGGCTCGTCGTAGGGCAGCGCGTCGTCGAGCTCGACCGAGCGGCGGAGATGGGCGAAGGCGGCCTCGTGGTTGCCGCGCCGGTACTCGAGCTCGCCGTTCAGCATCGCCTCGGCCACCCCGAGCAGGTCCTGGACGGTGTTGTTGTGCACCCGGCGGCTCTCCGGCACCCGCCGCTTCGCCTCGAGGAACGCGGCCTTGGCCGCCTCGGCCTGGGCGATGTGGCCGAGCGCCGAATGCGCCACCGTCTGGGCGTAGAGCATCATCGCGGTGGTCGCGCAGTAGAGATCCCGGTCGCGGGGCAGCTCCTGGGCGACGATCTCGTGCCACTTGCCGAAGCGCACCAGCACGTGCTGCTTCATCGACAGGTAGCCCTCGACGAAGTCGGCCATCGGCGGCGAGGGGATGCGGAGGAGCGCCTCGGGCGTGGTGTCGATCAGCTCCTGCGCCGCCTCCATGGCCGCCCCGTACTGGCCGAGGAACATGGCCCCGTAGACCGCGAAGTGGTAGTCGTGGGTGCGGTAGAGCGCGTAGACGTTCAGCGCCCCCTCGCGAGCCAGGAACCTGCGATCGGCGGCGATCGCCTTCTGGTTGTAGACCAGGACGTCGCGGTAGTGGCCGCAGAGCACGTCGATGTGGGTCGGCATGTGGATCAGGTGCCCGGCGTCCGGCACCAGATCGCGCAGGCGGTCGCCCGCCCGCAGCGCGCGCTGCGGGAAGGGCGACATCTCCATCAGGTGGACGTAGAGGTGGAGGAGGCCCGGGTGGCTCCAGGAGGCGGGGATGTCGCGGAAGGCGGCCTCCAGCACCTCGACCGCTTCCGCGGTGCCAGCGCCCTCGGCGCTGTCCCCGGTCTTGAGGTCCCACATCTTCCAGGGCGTCAGGTTCATGATCGACTCCGCGAAGACGTGGCGCACCTCGAGGTCGTCGCGGTTGGCGCGGAACACCTCGCGCATGGCGTCCGCATAGGCGGCGTCCCACGGGGCCTGGTCCTCGATGGTCTCGCGCTGCGGATAGCGCGCGGGCAGGGCGCGGATCAGCGCCCGCTCGACCGGGCTGGCCCCGTCGGCGCGGGCCAGGGCGCCCTGCATCGCGTCGTAGGCGGCGGCGAGCGCGGCGGCCTTGCCGGCCGGATCGTAGAGGTGCCAGGGCAGGTTGTAGTTCGGCCCGGCCGCATAGGAGATCCCCCAGTAGGCCATGGCGCAGCCGGGGTCGAGCTCCAGCGCCTTCTGGAAGCAGGCGATCGCCTCGGCGTGGTTGAAGCCGTAGAGCCAGTTGAGGCCCCGATCGAACCAGAGTTGGGCGTCGGGCGCGGGGGTGGTGACCTTGCGGGTGTAGGAGCCGAGGTCGTAATACTCCATGTGATCCTCCGTTGCCGCGGGCGTCCGGTTCCGGCCGATTATGCCACGGAGCCCGGACGGCCGCCCGGGCGCTACACTGCGGGGGTGACGGAAGACACGACGCGACGGGTGGTCTTTCTCGACATCGACGGCGTCCTGGCGCCGATCCGCCGCTCGGATCGGTACGGGGACCTCGAGCCGGCGTGCATCGGGGTGTTGAACGAGATCGTCTCGAGCGCTCGCGCCGACGTCGTGGTCTCCTCCACGTGGCGGCACGGCCGGACGGTCGCCGAGCTGCAGGCGATGCTGGAAGCGGAGGGGTTCACCGGTCGCGTCGTCGACAAGACCCCGACCGGGGCGCCGGGCGACGGGCGCGGAGAGGAGATCGCGGCCTGGCTCGCGGAGCATGCGGTCGGCGGGTATGTGATCATCGACGATCACATGGACGTGGGAGTGCTCCGCCGCGAGCTCGTGCTCACGCATCCGGGTCGTGGGCTCCAGCCCGCCGACGCGCGGCGAGCGATCGAGATCCTCCTGCGGGCCGACGGGCGGTGACGGGGAGCCGCTCTTCGGGCTGAGGTCCACGGCCCCGGGCGGCTTCGGGCCGCTCTGTGAGAGACTGGCGCCCGTGCGGCGGTGGCTCTTCACCGGCTGGACCGTGGTGGCGGGCGCCTTCTTCGGCTACGCGATCGCGCAGGGGCTGATGCACTCCTACGCGGTGTTCCTCGTGGCCTACCTCGGGGAGTTCGGGTGGGGTCGGGCCGAGACTTCGGTGGCCTACTCGGTCTCGCAGCTCGTGATCGGGATCAGCTCGCCCCTCGTCGGCGTCCTGGTGGATCGCCTCGGGACCCGCGCGCTCGTCACCGCGGGCGCGATCCTGCTGGCGGGTGGGCTCGCGGCCAACGCGGCGGTGTCCTCGCTCTGGCAGGTCGTCCTGCTCTACGGCCTCGTGATGACGCTGGGGTCGAACTGCCTCGGCCTCGTGGTCTCGGTTCCGATCCTCTCGCGCTGGTTCGTGCGGCGACGGGGGCTCGCCATCTCGATGGTGCAGTCCGCCAACGGCTTCGGGCGGGCCGCGTCCGCTCCGGTGGTGCAGCTCCTGATCTCCTCGATCGGCTGGCGGCGCTCGTACCTGGCCCTCGCCGCGATGATGGCGGCCGCGGTGATCCCGATCGTCCGCGCCTTCCCGACCCGCGAGCCCCCCACGGTTGACGCGGAGCCCGGACACCCGGCGCGTCACGCCGCCCCGCCCGTCCAGACCTGGACGGTGGCCGCGGCGATGCGGACGCCGCACTTCTGGCTGCTCTTCGCGGTGTACCTGCTCACCGGGCTCGGGAGCTTCCTGGTCTCGCTGCACCAGCTCGCCTGGGCGATCGACGTGGGCTTCGATCCGCTCTACGCGGCGAGCGTGCTCGGCACTGGGAGCCTGCTCGCAGTGGCCGGGACCATCGGTACTGGGACGATCTCGGACTACATCGGCCGCGAGGTCTCCGCGATCCTCGCCTACGTGGTCTCGATCGTGGGCGTGATCTGCGCGCTCTTCATCACGAGCCCCGACCAACACGCGCTGCTGTGGCTGCACGCCTGCTTCTTCGGGCTCACTTGGGGTGCGCGCGGCCCGCAGATCACCGCCAAGACCGCCGACCTATTCCAGGGTCCGCACCTCGGTGCCATCCTGGGCGTGATCTCGATCGGCACCGGCCTCGGCGCGGGGGGTGGCGCCTGGGCGGCCGGGTTGATCTTCGATCTCTCCGGCAGTTACCGGCTCGCGTTCCAGCTGTCCATCGCCTCCTACGCGGTCGGCTCCGGCGCTTTCTGGATGCTGCGCCGGCCCGCGCGATCGGCCTCAGGAATCTAGGCCAGATCTCGAAGCGGAACGCCAGTGACCTGTTCTGCAGCGCCGCCGTCGCCCGCCCGGGGTTCCGGAAGCGGGCACGGATGGCCCGCGACTGTAGTACCCAAAGGTCGCCTGCTGAAGCCGCTGGGCCCAGGTTGAAGATTCGGTAGGTCCCCTCCAAAGAAACCCATTCCCACAATCCGGCTTCAGCGTGGGCCGCCCTGCTCAGCCCGGCGGGGCGGGGCTCCTGCGTCACAAATTCTTGTCACACACTCGCTCTTCGAGCCCAACAAGTGAGCCATGGCAGGTGGACTAGTAATCCTGGTGTCCCGAGGAATGACGAGGGTAGATAGTCCTGGGCCATCTCGATCCGCCCCCCGCCCGGAGCGTCGCCCCCAAGGCCGGCCGCCGCCTAATCCGCGTCCGGCGCTCTCTCCATCGGGCGCGCGGCGAACCACGCGGCGACGCCCGACCCGGCGACGGCGCCGGCCGCCGTCAGGAACGCCAGTCCGTAGCTTCCGGTAACGTCGAAGAGCCAGCCGCCGAGGAACGGGCCGATCGCGCCGCCGAGCCCACCGCCCGCCTGGACCACGCCGAGGATTGTGCCGAGATGTGGACCCGCGAAGACGTCAGCCGGAATCGCCGAGAGCTGGGCAATCCGCATACCGAATCCGACCCCAGACACCGTGTAGAGAAGGAGGAGCGAGAGGTCGTGCCGGCTTCGGACAACGGCGAGGCAGCCAATCCCCCCCATCGTGACGATCGAGCCGAGTGCGAACACCCAGCCGCGGCCCAATCGGTCCGAGAGCCAGCCGCCAAGCAGGTTGCCCGCCATCATGCACAGAGCCCCGAAGGAGAACAGCCATACGACCGTGCTCTGCCGAAAGCCCCGATCCACCGCGTGAGCCACCTGGTGCGTGGCCATGATCTGGAAGCCAATCACGCCGAGGGCCGTCATGATGAACGCGGCCCAGAGTCGGCCACTGCGCAGCGCGCGCCGGAGCGTCCACTCCTCTCCGGCTGGGCGGACGCGCCGAGGGAGCCCGGACTTCGCGTCGGCCGCGGGCTGCTCACCGCGGGCTGGCGGATCCCGGTAGAGGAGCGCGAGCGACACAGTCGCCGCCGCCACGATGCATCCGAAAACGCTGAGGGCTCGGCGCCACCCCAGCGTAACGATGAGCCACGCGTTCAGCGGGTAAGCGAGTACCGCGCTGCCCGGGCCCCCGGTGCTCAGGATCCCCATCGCGGTCCCGCGCCCCCGCACGAACCAGCGCGTCACGATCGTGGTCGCGGGGATGAGGAGGCAGGCGGTCCCTGCGGCGCCGATTGCCCCGAAGCACAGGTAGTACTGCGCCAGCGATGTCACCTGGCCGGTGAGAGCCAGGGCCGCGCCGAGAACCAGGCCGCCAATCGTCACGACCGCCCGCGCGCCCCAGCGATCGTGGAGCCAACCCGCCACCGGCGCGAAGACGACGAACCCGAGCCAGCTCAGCGAGTAGCCGAAGGCGGTCGGTCCGCGCCCCCAGCCGAACTCCTCGAGCAGCGCGACGAAGAAGAGCGCGAACGTGGAGCGCGCCCCCCACGCCAGCGCGTTGATGACCGTGGACACCGAGACCACGACCCATCGGTACGGCTCGGGCTCCCCGTGGTGCGTCGCCATCCTGTCTCGACGGTGTCCCGCCCGCACCGGTTTGTAAATCATGAATTGATCGACTACCATCGAACTATGGATGCAGATCATCTCAACATCGCCTCGGTGGCAGGCCTGGTTGCCGACCCAGCCCGCGCGCGGATGCTCACCGCCCTGATGGACGGGCGAGCGCGCACCGCGAAGGAGCTGGCGTACAGCGCAGGGGTCACGCCGCAGACCGCGAGCAGTCATCTCGCGAAGTTCCTCGGCGCCCGCCTGCTCGCCATGGAGCGCCAGAGTCGCCATCGCTACTTCCGATTGGCCGCGCCCAGCGTCGCGCACGCGATCGAGGCTCTGATGGCGGTCTCGCCCGCGCGCCCGCGCGCGGCAGCCTCCGAGGGGCCGCTCGAGGGGCTCCGCTTGGCCCGGACCTGCTACGACCATCTGGCGGGGCGGCTCGGGGTCAGCGTGACGGACGCGATGGTGCGCCGCCACTGGCTCACGCCGGCGGGGAGGGACTACCGCCTGACGGTCGCGGGCGAGCGCTTCCTCGCGCGCCTGGGCGTGGACGTGGACCAGACACGCCGCGAGCGCCGGGCGTTCGCCCGCCAGTGTTTGGATTGGAGTGAGCGCCGGGCGCATCTCGCGGGTGCGCTCGGCGCCGCAATGGCACGGCGCTACCTGGACCTCCGCTGGGTGCAGCGCGTCGCAGAGGAGCGCGCGCTCACATTGACCCCACACGGCCTGCACGGGCTGCGGACATGGTTCGGCATCGACTGGAGACGCCGGCCCTAGTCCACGGCCGGTCCTGGCTCGGGAGTACCACAGAGGAATAGCGCATCTGCTGAACCCAAAGCTCGGCGAACCGTGGCGGGCCGCAAGTTCCCTAGTGCTGTCACGCCTTCGAGAGCTACATTGTCGATGAGCCACGGGTCCGCCCGTCGGCCTACGTTGCCGCGATGGGCATGACATACTGGATGCAAAAGGCGGATGCGGAGATAAAGGAGGAGCTCCGCTGATGCACTGTCCCCGCGCCCTCTCGAGGCTGCCCCCTCCGGGTTCAGTGGCCTGCGAACCCGGGCACGGCACCGATGAGAGCGAGCATCCCTAACGCCACAAAGATCAAGGCGGCGACTGTACGCACCAGACCTAGCGGCAGCTTCTTCGCCGCCACATCGCCAAGTAGTACCGCGGGAACATCTGCGAGCATCATCCCGAACGTCGTTCCAGCGGTCACGAGCGCGAGATTGGAGTATTTCGCGGCCAGAGCCACCGTCGCAATTTGGGTCTTGTCTCCGATCTCGAGAAGGAAGAATGCCAGCGCGGTCGTGCCGAACACACCCCAGGCGTCCTTAGGTGATTGCTCCTCGTCGGCCACCCCTGGCTTGTCAGGGATCATCGTCCATATGCCCATGCCGATGAACGAAATGCCCAGGACCCAGCGCATCACGTCCGGCCCGATCATCCGGCTGAACCATGTGCCAACGGCTGCGGCACCCGCGTGGTTGGCGAGCGTGGCGGTCAGAATACCGAAGATGATCGGGAGCGGCCTGCGGAACTTGGAGGCCAACAACAAGGCGAGAAGTTGGGTCTTGTCTCCGATCTCGGCGAGGGCGACAACGACAGCGGAAACGAGGAAGGGGGTCATTGGGCCTTTCCTTGGCCGGGCTGTATGACCATAGGCCGCCGAGTTCCCGCCCAGCCGGACGGAACGCGGAGCCTTTGGTCTCGCCAAGCCGAATCGGCCGACCGCGCCATGGCCACGAGGCCAAGTATGTTGACGCGATCCCCTCCCGCGGAGGGCGACTACTCCCCAGAGACAATATTCAGTCTAACGCTCGGGAGCATGGCGGGGCAACCGCCACTCGCCGCTCCAGCTTTCCGGCCTGCCAGCCTGTCGACCGGCACGGCAAGCGACCGGTCGGCGGGTGCGAACGGCTCTTGATCGACCCTTCTGCTTGGAGCGCCCCAGTGAGGCTGGGGCGCTCCGTTCTGCTGGCTACTTCAGCGCGTCGATGCCGGCCTGGGCGGTCTGAGCGTCCTGGTTGGACTGGACGCCGGAGACGCCGACGGAGCCGATGATCTTGCCGTCGACGACGATCGGGATGCCACCTTCGAGCACGCTGAAGCCGGTGCTCAAGAACCGGAGGTTGACGCCACCCTGCGCGATGGCGTCCTGGAGGGCCTTCGTCGGCCGGCGCAGCGCGACCGCCGAGCGGGCCTTCTCCTTGGCGATGTCGACGCTGCCCCACTGGGTGTTGTCCAAACGCTGTAGCATGACGAGCTGACCGCCCGAATCCAGGATAACGATGACGACGGGCCAGTTGTTCTTCTTGGCTTCGGCTTCCGCGCCCGCCATCACCTTCTTGGCCTGCTCGAGGTTGATCGGCATGCCGTAGGGTGGTGGCGGTGCCGGGGCCTGAGCGCTTGCCGAGGCGGCCGTGAAGAGCAGCGCGGTGCCGAGGGCCAGGGACACGAGCTTCGCTTTCCGCATCGGAATCCTCCTAGGAAGCTGGCAGTTGGAGAATGCGGCCGCCGAAGGGGCCGGCAGCGTGAGTGCCGGGTAGTCAACCGCCGACCCGGCCAACCAGTTCCCGCCGGCTCCCCCGCCATACCGGCCGGCGTTGCCTGCGAGGGGCCGAGACTACCGCGCCCCGGCGGCGGCGTCGAGGTCTCGCCGCGTCATCGACCGCCGGTGCAATGCGATGATACGGTGCCGCCGCCGATGGCGCCGGGCACTTCTCAGGTTTCCATCCGTGACCTCACCGTCGCCTACCCCGGCCATAACGGCCGTCTGATTGCGCTCGAGCGGATCAGCTTGGGGCTCGAGGCCGGTTCGTCTGTCTGGTCGGCCCCCGCGGCTGCGGCAAATCCACGCTGCTCCGGATCGTGGCCGGTCTGGCGCCTCCCACCGGGATGGCCTTCTAGGAGCACGCACTCCTGCCGTGGCAGACGGTGCTCACACCACCCTGAATCGGAGGGTTCTTGAGGCCCAGGACGTCACGATAGAAGGGGAGCAGCTTCTTCACGTCTTCGCGCCAGATGCTCGCTCCGCGGAGCCCCGTGATCGTCGCCATGACTCCTTTCGCAGACGGGTGACTCAGCCGCCGATCGTCTGCCGGATGCTGCCGAAATGCCCGTCGACGTGGCCGAGGAGGATGCGCCTGACCAACTCCTCGGCACTCACGGGCGGCATCCCCGCGAACACGGTGCCGGTCTTTGCCAGCTCGGCATCAGAGAGGCCACGCACGGCCGCGGCCGCCGCGGCGGCCCCCTTCTTGTGGAGCGCGATCGTCTCCGTCTTCGTGTAGCCGGCGAACTCCTTGGCATGCTGGGCGTTCATCCCGTCGAGTGTCTCGCGGGTGAAGTGCGGTAGCGCCTGGCCAGCGGCGATCGTTTTGATGATGTGGGTGGCCGGCTCGTAGCTGCTGGCGATGTGGTGCGCCGTCACGGCGGGCCCCGCCGGACTCGCCTCCACTAATACGACGCACGAGGCAGGCCGAAATCGACGTCGGCCGTTACCGCCCGTCTGCGGCGCGTGAGCGGCACTCGCATCGCGGCGTGGCGTAGCCTGGCCAAATCGAGGATGAAGGCTGGGCAAACGAGAAGGGTCAGCGGTTGCTGCGTCCGCTAACCCCTCACTTTCGTTCACGTAGCGAGTCCAGCCAATGCCACGTACGCGAGGGTGCCGAATTCGCTTGATGGGGCGCCAAAGAACTGGCCCGGAACCGTAGAAGGACGAGATCGTCGTCCAAATCGCAAGTCCCGGCTAAAACGGTGGCGGGCCGATCACCTCCCAGCGATGGCGCCGGCGGATCTCGTTGGCCTCGTCTCCGTTGATCTCCCCAGTCGGACGAGTCAACAGCTCCTCGAAAAACTTCCCAGCGGGGGCCGGAGTATAGAGGAAGAGCACCCGGCAGGCTTCGGCGCCGGTGTTCTTCCACGCATGAGCCACGCCGCGCGGCAGGAAGGCGCAGGCGCCTGGCCCGCCGATCGTGACCTCGTTCCCGATCTTGAAGGTGACCTCACCACTCAACACGTAGACGACCTCGTCGCTGTCGTGGTGAAGATGGAACATCGTCTCCGTGCCGGGCGGCGCGGTTTCCTCGAACGCTACCACGCTCTCGCCGGTTTCGCTGCTCAACAGCTTGAGCGCGGCCGATCGGCCGGGCGCCATGCTCAAGACCGGCCCGCCGCCGGGCGGCACCACAAAGCCCTTTGCATCCATCGTGAAGGCTCCTTTCGGTGCTTCCGTATAGCATCGTCTCGGGTCAAAAGTCGAGTCTCCTCCAGTGGCCACCCCAAGAACACAAGTCGCCTCAACCACGGCCCCGCCCGCGACCCACGGCCGAGCCCTCCTTTCACCGGTCGACGCCGAACGACAGATGAACCACGGACAGTTTCAGGCTTCGCGTGTCCAATACGCCAGTCGCCACAACGGGCCGCTGAACGGGCTGAAATCGAACCCACGGATCGAGTTGGCCACGGCGAAGACCGCGTGCCGGATAATCACCGGGACCACGACGACGTTCTGAATGACAAGGTCATTCATCCGGATGAAGAGCGCCGCGCGCTTGACCGGATCCATCTCGGTCTCGGCGGCGCGCCAGAGCCGGTCGTACTCGTCGTTCCGCCAGCGGGCCAGATTGGCACCGGCCCATTTGTTCGCCTTCTGCGCCACCTCCCAGGAGCAGAAAGCGCGCATGAACGCCTGCGGGTCCGGCTGTCGGAGGATCTTGCCCGACAACTCCAGATCGGCGTAGAAGTGACTCTCCGTGTCGACGTTGCCAGGATCTGACGAGAAGTAGACCGACCCCACCACCGCCTTCAGTTCACACTCGATGCCCGCACGGGCGCAGGCCTGCTTGACGATCGACTGGACCTTCTGACGAATCGGCTGATTGACGGCCTGGAACAGCACCTTGAGCCGCGTGCCGTCCCTCGTGCGGATCCCATCGGGACCTCGCTTCCAGCCGCCAGCATCGAGTAGTGCGTTGGCCTTCTCGACGTTGAACTCCCAGCGCGTATTCGACGATGCGAAGGGCCGGCGGTTCATGAAGTTCGCGGTCGTGTCCGCCTGACGACCCCAGATCTCCCGTTGAATCCCCGCGCGATCAACCAGCAGGGCGAGCGCAGACCGAATCACCGCATCGGTCAGGAAGGGGTGAGTAGTCTTGATGCTCGCGCGTTCGCCATCGACCTCGCGCCAAGGGTCGGTTTGGTTGACATGAATGTATTCCATATTCGCCGTTCGCCCAATGACAACCCGTCCTTTGGCGCTTTCCTCCAGCCGCCGCAGGATCTCATCTTCCATGTTCAGGCCCCACCCGTAGTCGTACTGCCCGGTCTGCAGCACCGCGCGCGCGGCCGACACCGGATCGCCCCCGCCTTTCATCTCGACGGTGTCGAAGAACGGGCGGTTCGACACGTGGTAGGCCGGATTGATCTCCGCATGGAGGACGTCGCCAGGCTTGAAATCGACATATCGATACGGGCCCGTGCCCACGGGCTTCAGGTTTGCCGGCGCCTCCCGTGATTTACCGCCCCGAAACGATTCGAACACGTGTCGAGGCAACACCATACCGGCCGCGCTACAGAACGCGTCCGCCCAATACGGGGTGGGGCGCTTGAACGCCAGCTTCACCGTGTAGTCGTCGATCCGCTCGATGCGGTCGATGCCCTGGTAGGATCCGGCGCTCGTCGCCGCCGTGGCCACCTCGGCGGTGTATTGCCAGGTGAAGATCACGTCATCGGCCGTGAACGGCCGCCCGTCGTGCCACGTCACCCCGCGCTTCAGACGCCATTGCACCCAGGTGCCGTCGGGTGCGACACCGCCATTGGTCACGCTAGGCGTTTCGGCGGCGAGGACCGGCACGATGTTGCCGTCCGTGTCGATGTCCGCCAGCGGCTCGTAGAAGAGTTGCGATGACTCAAAATCCTTGGGCGCGACGGCCAGGTGCGGATTGAGGAGAGTGGGCGCCGCCCAGTACAGCATGCGGACCTGGCCCCCGCCGCCACGGGGCGCGGGTGCGGTGCTAGAGGTCTTCGGCTGGGCCTCGGCCACGTCCACGACGCTGAGGAGTTTCGCCGCCATCGGCGCCGTGAGCCCGACGCCCACCATCGTCTGAATGAAGCGACGGCGCGAGAGTCGTCCGCGTCGGACCTCACTAGTCAACTCCCTGATCACGTGCTCGTCCATGTCCGTGCCTTCCTTGGCGGATCGTGCCGCGTGTCTCGTCGACCACTCGGCGCGCCATGACATCTGGAACCTAGCGCGGGGTGGTGACCTCGATCTGTCTGGGAGCGGAACCGACGGGCCTCCTTATTTCCTGGAGAGCCGGACAGAGAACCGACGAACGGCGGGAGTATGACCACTCATCATCGGGCTGTCAATATGGGTTCTAGCTCGTACGGCGGCCCTGTCGGATTCCGGTCTGATCGCCCGCCAGAACGCGACGACGGGAGTGTGCGTGTACTTCTCGCGCCCGGTCAACACGATCATGTCCTTACTGCGTTCACTTGATCGCCCGCACGCTTGTCGCGCCTTAGGAACGCCGAAGACGTTCCGCCTCGGCTTCCCTCATCATCCACCGATGGTCTGACGTCTCTCCCGTTTCTTAGACAAACGCGTCCTAACCCGGCTCCTCGCCGTCTACCTGGCATCTCGACATACCCCTTACTTCTCGGCGCGCGCCTTGGTCCTCCGCATACCGGCCGTCGAGCGTGGGACGACCTTCACGATCTACCTGCCTCGGATCACGGAGTCGGTCACCTCGACGGACGCTCCGGCCGGGTCGCAGGAGCTCCCGCGCGGGACGGAGACGGTGCTGCTGGTCGAGGACGAGAAGGGAGTGCGGCAACTCAGCTCCGAAATTCTCAGGGCGCGCGGGTATACCGTTCTCGAGGCCGGCGACCCGCTCGAGGCCCTCGTCATCGCAGAGCAGCGGCACGGAACCATCGATCTGCTCCTAACGGACATGATGATGCCGGGTATGCGGGGGTCAGAACTGGCGGACCGCCTCGAGCCGGGCTGTAGTCCACCCGTGAGGGGAGCGCGCGGTTCAGACGTCGAGTTGTAACCCGATATCTGCACGCACCTCCGAGGCGCTCTCTTGAGTCCTCCCTTTCAGGTTCTCATCGTCGTCGCGGGCCAAACCGCCGAGGCGCTCGGCCTGGCGATTCCCCAGTGACTCCTCCAGCCGGCCGATCAGGTCATTCAGTAGCCTGACCGAATTCGTTGTCACAAATGGCTGTCACACACTCGTTCTTCGACCCGAGGAAGTGAGCCGTGGCAGGGAGTTTGACCACACGCGGCTCAGGACTAAGAGTCCTGCGCCCTTCCGACCATAGTGGCCGCAGGCGGCCAGCGTCGCGGTGAGACCCCCGCCGCTGTCAGCGCCCGATCGCCCAGGGCGTGTCGTACCAGGACGGCGGTTGCTCGCGGCCGCGCACCATGGAGAGGACCTCCTCCGAGGTCCGCGGCAGGCCATGGCCCTCGCCATGGGGACCTCAGGAGCTCGCCTCTAGGTAAAGACTACTCGGTAACCCCTGCCCTCCTTCGACGAAGTCCTGCCGGAGAACTGGGCCAAAGCCTCGCGGATCCGTGCGTCCTGAGCCCGGTACGCACTTTGCCCACTGCTCTCCCGCGGCGAGGCAGCCGACGCGCCCCCCAAAGGGGGGCGTCAGGCAGGCTGGAACCCCTACGCGGGAGGGACCCGGATGAGCGTCGAGAGAGATGCGTTCCGCACTACGCTGCGAGTGGCGAGCTTGTGTTTGGAGCTCGACTGCAACACCATCTTCGACTCAGCCCGATATCGGGAGTGCCCGACCTGCGGCAGCGCCGAAGCCTATCCTCTCGAAACATGGCTCAATCGCTACCGACTTCACGCTCTGGATCACCGCCCGGTGACAGGGTTCGCTCGTGCAACAGAGACCCTGCACCGGGTCGTCGGGCGCGCGGTGGCCGCCGAGGATGACCGGAGAGTTGCGGTGGGACAGGTCTAAGCCGAGTGGGCCTGGTAACGAAGACCCTGCGTCACCCTACGTCGGCGGGGCCCACCCTGAGGTGGCTCAAGGTGATGAAACGACCCCACTACCCGGTGGGCGCGTCCGGATGGGAGCCCTCCGGAGTCGTCACGGCCGCCCAACACAATCAGGCACATCGCGACCGTCCCTTTCCTGGTGCCGAGAGCCCCAATCAATCGTGGCAAGACTCGGACATGGGCAGGTGGGAACCCGGCAGAGAGCGCCCCGAGGAGGGTCCGGAACTGAACCGAGGGAGCCTCTATGAACCGCCATACTCCATCTGGGAGGCTGCGGTAGGCTTCACCGTCATAATGGTCGGCAGACTGCTCTGCCGGTGGCTCTGGGGGCAGTAACGCCACGGAGCGGCTAGTGATGGATCGACGGACATTCCTTGGAGTGCTGACCGGCACCGAGTAGGAACCCATCCGGCCTAGAGACGGGACTAGATCAACTTCGTAGTCGTTGATCCTCAGTTCACGAACTCGACTGCGTCGCACAATTCTCGCGTGATCACGGAGCCAGTTCCTGCGAATTCACCCGCTTGAAGAGACCGGCCGGGCCGCCTCGCTGTTTCCAGGTAGCGCGCCGGACGCTGCCTGCCTTCGCGTGAAGGCCGGCGCCTGCCGATGAGGGACATTGAATCCGCTCCTAGTCAGCCGGTGGTTTGCGTTGGGGCCTGCTTCGCCAGTGAGTACAGCGAGCGGGTTCTCCGCGCGGTCCACGTGGTCGGAATTCCCCAAGGCGAAGCGACGACGGCGGCCTGTACCCGTCGCGCTAGTTGCTCGCGATTCCGGGCTTCGCCCGAGCCGGGGCACTCCTCGTGACCGCCGGTTCCCTCGATGCGTACCCCCGGCACACCGTGGACCTGGTTGCTCGGCACCGGCTCCCGGCCATGTATCACTTCCGATTCTACGTCGAGCTAGGGAGGCTCGCTTGCTACGCGCCAGCCCGGCGATCTCCCTGTCGAACTGCCAACAAAGTACGAACTGGCGATCAACCTCAAGACCGCCAAGGCCCTCGGCCTCGCGATCCCGCCGTCGCCACCGCAGCGGGCGGATCACGTGATCGAAGAGCCGGGCGTCACATGCAGGAGCCCCGTCGCCAAAACCAATTCCTGGGTGAAGTCTGGGTAAACGAAAGGGGTTAGCGGCTGCTCCGTCCGCTAACCCCTCGTCGTCGTTGGTTGCGGGGGTCCGCTTTGGATTGTGGACGCGACCGCTGAAGTTCGACTTCCTAGTGACTTACTGAAAGAGCCTAACGCCGCTGGCTCGGCGCTCGCGCATCTCGGGCTCGCCTCGGCGAAGCGCAGCCTCCGCCAGGCGCCAGGTCCGCGAGATCGGCAGGGCCGACCGGATGCCGTACCGTCGGGCCGCGTAGCTCGCCGCCGTCACCTCGGCCGTGGTCCTCCTTGGGATCGGCTCCGACCACGAGCGGCCGGTCTCGCAGCGCAGGATCCCGCTGCGCCTCAAGGGCGGCGTAGAAGCTACGTGCGCGATGATCCGCACCGAGCCTCCCGTGGGCGTCAGATTGCGTAGGGTCGACAGCTAGCTGAGGATAACGGGCCTCTGGCCGGCCTCCGCGGCAAAGATCATTTCGCTGGGCCCGCGAACCACACGCCGCCATCGGGAAAAGGGAGATGGTGAATTCACGCTCGGACGCCGAGGCGATCAGCCGCTCGCTGGACCAGCCCGAGGTCTTCGGGCTCATCTACGACCGCCACCCCGCCACCGTGCTCCGCTTCCTGGGCCGGCGGATAGGCGCCGAAGTCGCGCAAGGGCTAATCGGCGAGGTCTTCCGGATCGCGTTCAAGCGGCGCAAGACGTTCGACGCGTCGCGCGTGAGTGCGCTCCCGTGGCTGTACGGGATCGGCTCGAACTTGTTGCTGAAGCACCGGCGCCGCGAGGCTCGGCGGCTGCGCGCGAGCGCCCGGATGGCGGCGGCGAGCGAGGCAGCGGACAGGCGCGCGAGCGCCGGGGCGCTCGATGCCCGCCTGCTCTTCCCGCGCGTGGCCGACGCCATCGAGGCTCTGCCGGACGGCGAGCGCGAAGCGCTCCTGCTCTTCGCGTGGGAGGACCTCTCGTACCAGGGCACGGCCGAGGTTCTCGAGCTGCCGATCGGCACGGTGCACTCGCGGCTCAACCGCGCCCGAACGCATCTGCGCGAACTACTCGACCCAGGCGGGAAAAGTAGGGTGAGGTCGAGATGAAGCCGGTGGACCTGGCGAGGAAGCTGCGGCGCGAGGCCGCGTTCGAGCCGGCGGCGCTCGACCGAGGAAAGGCCGTGCTAATGGCGGCAATCCGGCAGGAGATCGAGCCCACGCGTGGTCAGACAATCGTTCCTCAGGTTCAGTATGAGAACGTCAGCGCCGCGCCCTCGTTCCTGGAGCGCGCCTTCGGGTTCCGCGAGATCCCGACCGCGCGGCTCGTGAGCGCGGACGGCGGGAAGAGTGGCGGCATCGAGAGCCAGTACATCAGCGTGTACGTCGACGACGTCGATGCGCACTATCAGCGCGCGGTCGCCGCGGGTGCTCGGATCGCAAACGGGCTGCCTCCCTCTACCTCTTGGGCCCCTCGCCGGCTATGGGATCGAAGCCTGGCGACTGCCGTCCGTCTTGTCGGCGCTCGGCATGCTGTTCTCGATCGCGTTCGTCTGCCTGCTCCAGCCGCTGGTCCTTCGCGAAACGGCTCTGACCACGAAGGAGACTTCACCATGACCCTGACCCACGGCACAGACCGCCTGGAGTCGGATCGCCTCGTACTGCGGCGGGTCGTGCCGGATGACCTGCTGTTCTACACTCACCTCCACGCAAACCCCCAAGTCGCAGAGCATCTGTATCCCCAGGGCCGGCCGCGCTCGCCCGCAGAGACGAAAGCATGGATGGAGTACACGCTCGCGAGCTACGAGCAGCTCGCGCTCGGCTATCTCGCGGTCGTGCGCAAGGCAGACGCAGCGCTGATCGGGCGCTGCGGCTTGATGGACATGGTGGTCGAATCCGCGCAGCCCGAGCACGGGATTCGCAGAGGATGGTTCGGGCGCGAACACGCGCCCGCGGACGTCGCGCTGACATACGAGACGGAGCTCGGCTACACGTTGGAGCCCGCCGCCTGGGGCCAGGGATTCGCGAGCGAAGCGGCGCGGTGCGTTCGCGACTACGCACGCGACGTTCTGGGGCTGACGTACACGGTCTCGGCCATTCTTCCGTCGAACGCCCGCTCGCGGCGCGTGGCCGAACGGGGAGGCGCGCGAGCCGATGGCCAAATGCATGTGGTCGGTCTCGCGTGGGACCGCTACGTGTGGCCCCTCGACACAGGCGGCCCTCAGCCCCAGGCGGCATCGACGACCTAGGCGTGGCCGAGCGGCTGCCTTTCGCGTAACTACGGCGGAAGGATCTCGAGATCAGTCGCAGACGCCACGGGTGGGGACATCAATATGGACGCGACAAAAGGCTTTCTCGTACCCACGGGCGGTGGGAAGCATCTCGAGATGGCGGCGCCTGGTCGCATCGCCGCCCTCAAGCTCGTCGGCCGCGAGACCAATGAGAGCATCATGCTGTTCGAGGAAACCGTGCCGGCTGGAACCAAGAGCTGGTTCCACCTCCATCAGAACAGCGACGAGGTCGCCTGGGTCCTCGAGGGCGAATTCAGCTTCAAGATCGGCGACGTGGAGAGCAAAGGCGGGCCCGGCACCTGCGCTTTCATGCCACGCAACGTGCCGCATGCCTAGAAGAACCGCGGCAGCACACCGGGCCGCGTGCTGTTCCTCTACACGCCTGCCATCGCCGGTCGCTTCGTCGAGAGGATGATGGAAGGGCCAAAGAGCCAGGAGGAACGGGACAAGCAGCTCAAGGAGTATGGCTGGGAACTGCTCGGCCCGAATCCGCTCTGAGCAGGCCCGGGCACTCTGCTGATCTCCTGGCACGTACTGTTGGACCGCGTGCATGTCGGTCTCGCCGATGCCGCCCTGCGGCCGTGGCAGCGAAATCTTCACCGCGTTGACCGGTTCGGAGAAGCCGATGGGGATGACTTGCCTTGCCCCTCTACGTTGTAGGGCCGCGAGACTAGGGCCGCTACTCCGGTCAGGCCGTTTCTACTCGGGCTCCGGCCGTCTCGACGGCCGACTTCCACGTGGTGATTCGCGGAATGGGACCGAGGACTTCCAATCCTGGACGCCTGTCCCCTCCTGTTCAAGTGCCGAGCGGGTCCTCACTCGGGCGCCGCATCCGTGATCCCCTCAGCAGGCTCCCCTTCGTCCGGTTCTCCGTCCTATCCGGGTGTCGCCAACACAAGAATCCCTGCCGCCTCTGCCTCGGAAACGGCAGGTGACAGCTAGCCTGGCGTGGTCGACCCTGAACACCCTGACCTCGGAGAAGAGTCGAGACGTTTTTTCTCATTGCTGTTGCACTTCCCCTCATGCGGCGGAGATCTGGGCTCCTCTCGTCTCGACAACGTTGTGCGCTGACGCCGCGGATGAGAACAGAGATATGAGACCTTCGACCAGGGTTGGATGAGTCAGGACCGCATCGCGCAGCGCGGTGCAGGGCAGCCCTGCGATCATCGCGATCTGGACGGCGGCTAGGATCTCCCCCGCACCGACACCGAAGGCCGTGAACCCGAGGATGCGATCGCTGTCAGCCTCCACGAGGGCCTTCACGAACCCGCGGGTCTCCGAAAGCGTGCGTGCACGCAAGTTGGTTTCCATCGGGACCCTAAACAGGCGATACGCGATCCCTTGAGCCTCCGCTTCAGTTTCACTCAGGCCGATACGAGCAAGTTCGGGGTCGGTGAACAGACAATACGGGACTTGCCTGCCCGTAGTTACACGGTTGCCGCCGGTTACATTGGCATGTACTACGCGGAAATCGTCGACGCTGATGTGCGTGAACTGCGGGCTACCTGCAACCTCGCCGATCGCCCAGACGCCGGGCGCGGTCGTCTGCAACCGCTCGTCGACCTTGATGTATCCCCGGTCGGTGAGCTCAACGCCGGTCAGTTCCAGGCCGAGTCCTTCGGTGTTCGGCTTGCGGCCTGTGGCGACCAATACATGACTACCCTTTAGGACTTTCTCAATTCCATTCTGCTCGACGACGACACTTACCGAGTCGCCACATTTGCCCGACACTTGCTTGATTCGTGCATTCAGGAGAATGTCGATGCCTTCATCTGCGAGCAGGCTGCGAAGAGCC
>WNFO01001221.1_pt1 | contig 19925 bp, 18 predicted proteins | sample 5400251 | NCBI WGS metagenome assembly WNFO01 (sample SAMN13153354, study PRJNA577476) | soil metagenome | isolation source: 100 cm saprolite under Madrone tree | place: USA:California | collected 2016-06-14
GTCGAACGCACCAACGCCTGGCTCGGAAACTTCCGCCGCTTGGTGGTGCGCTACGACCGCTCGCTCACGATATATCGCGCGTTCTTTCATATCGCCTGCTTCATGATCGTCTTACGGAGGGTTGTGCAATAGCTTCTAGGCATTGCGCTAAAGTTTGTCACGAGTTCAGGAATGCTCTTTGTCAAATCCACAGCGCGATGGTGCCAAGGCTTTCCGGGATCGTGAATAATTTTCTCAAGCTCTTGGAGTTCAGGATAGACATTCGTTTCAACTAGAAATCTTGCTGTTCTTTGAACCTCTTCCAACGTTGCATCGGACGTGATAGCGGCGTTCAGGTCCTTAGCCATTCTCAGCATCGCCAGACGAAACGGCTTCACATATTGGGCTGTTTCGGCTCGAAAGTCTCTCAACTGTTCGGGAGTCAAAGCCCTTAGTTTAGGAAGAGCGAGCCTCACACTCTCGATGGTCAAAATAGTCGCTAACAACTTAGCGTTGTTCTTTGCTTGACCGGGCAGGCCGGGAATCGGCAAGGTCGGATTGTCGTTAATGAGCGGAATCTGATTCTTCGTCGCATAGATCATGGCGTTTGCGCAATACGAGGACCATCGCGGGAAATTCAACTGAACTTCAAGCGCGTCGTCACCGGGAAGTCCCTTAATGAAGTTCCCCTGAATCATGGGAATGAAGTTTTCTGGGAAAGGCCCAAAGATCATCTGCTCCAAGGCGAGGGCAACCTTGGGAGTCATTTCATCGACGCTCGACTGCCCCGCTGCGGGCTTCCCGCCAAAGAGACAAAAATCACACAGATACTTGATGTTTTTGGCGACGATAAGACAGTTGAGTAGCTGGACGGTGTCTCCGTCATTGATGTGTAGTGCTTGAATTCTCTGAGTCTCTTTTTCTAGCCCCTCGTAATCCAACCTATCGGGCGGAGGCATGTAAACGCCGGGGAAATGAATCCGATCAAAGACGAAGCCGAGAAGAGTTAGGGCTTCATACGAGCTTGGGACCTGGCCTGAGTAGTAGACGACCTCTAAAGAATCCAACACCGGATGCTCTTCGGGTGCCATAGAAATTGAGGTTCCCGCGTGGCGGGTGCTGCTCCCAATTTGCTCCCAATTCTCTCAAAAAACAACAAACGAGCACCAACGAGCGCCAAAGTTAAGCTGTTGTGATTCAGCGGCTTTCGTTCATGGCAAAGGACTTGCTTGATTGTCGATTTTAGTTTTTGAGTCCAGCGCGTCTGCCTCCCAACCAGGTGCATTGTTTCCCATGGGGCATTCCTGCCGAGAAGCTAACCAGGGCTGCTGGGGCGTATGAGGACTCGGTAGCAGCCCAAACTGTTTGCCCTCCACCGATAGGATCATAAGGGTCATCGATCATCGATCACTTCATTCTCCTGAAGCGACAGAACGAGGTAGGTCTTAGCTCAAGAACTGAGGTTCGCTTCTGGCGGTTATTGTAGCTTCGCTGCCAATGTCGTCATCTATCGCTAATCTCTTTGACGCCAAAATCGTTCAAATTCTTGCCGAAACAGACAATTCCTCTTCAATCTTTACAGCAGGGAAGAGAACGACTTTGCACTGAAGGGACCGTGCGATGAGGCACGATTTTTCCGCTTTCTCAAGCAGGCGGATGGCCCGGTCACGATCTTCTTCTTTAAGGACGGTGACGACCGGTCGCAGCTTAATTTCCGTAAAACGCCAGATACCATCCTCGTTGTCGAGCATGCCTTCCGCGTCCAGGTTGAAGGAGGCAAATCCCAGGCGGGACTTCTCCGCAATCCCGGAGAAGGTGCTGACAAAACAGCTTGCCACAGCGGCGACGAGGAAGTGTTCCGGTGTCCAGCGCCCTGGCTCCCCCAAGAACTCCGGTGGGGCGCTGAACGATATACAAGACAGGACTCCTTCCGCGTGGACGACGCCATTGCGTCCGCCCGCGCCGAATGCGTTGACTCGATATTCATGGTGAGCTTCCATTTCCTTCTCCTTTCATCTTTACGGCGGGAGATTGCTTCCGATTCTGGCCCCGCGTTAGCAATTCAAACCTAACAAGGGAGCCCGTACGACGCTGTGACCTGAGTCACGATTAAAAGTGATGGCCGTCACGGCCAAACGGACTTGTCTGGGCGTATTCGTGGTACGCAGGGAGGTGACCCATGCAAGCAGTTCAAGCAAGAACGAGAATTGCACTGAAAAATATTCTCTTTGCCACTGACTTTTCTCCAGCCGCAGACGCGGCCGCGCCGTTCGCGATCCAGATCGCCCGGAGTTACGGAGCAAAAGTGTATGGCGTGCAGGTAAATCCATTCGACAATTACACGGCCGCGGCGCCGGAGGCTTGGGCCGCGATCGCTGAGGTGGCGGAGAAGGAAACCAAGGACCATGCCCAGCGCCTGAATGAGCAGCTCAAGGGCATCCAGCACGAAGTGATGATTGGTGAAGGCAATATCTGGGAAGTGATATCTAATCTGACCAAAGAGAAGGAAGTTGACCTGATCGTCCTTGGGACGCGCGGGCGCACCGGGCTTGGAAAGGCACTGCTCGGCTCAGTTGCTGAAGAGATTCTGCGGCAAGCACCGTGCCCGGTGCTGACCGTGGGGCCGCACGTCACAGTGCAGCCCGAGAAGGCAGCGGAGATGAGTGAAATCCTCTACGCCACGGATCTGACGGCGGACTTTCCGGCAGCTGCACCCTACGCCATCTCGCTGGCGCAGGAAAACCAAGCTCATTTGAGCCTCCTATACGTCATCGAAAACCCGAAGACCGGTGAACTTGTTCGTCCTGCCCAGGTCGCGGAGGCCAAAGTGCGCAAGCTACGCCAACTGGTTTCAGAGCAAGCTGAACTGTGGTGCGAGCCCAAGTACTTCGTGGAGCAAGGAATCCCGGCAGAGAAGATCCTAGAACTGGCAGAAATGCGGCACGCCAGTCTAATCGTGATGGGAGCACGGCCGGTAAAGGGCCTTGCGACCCATCTAAACGCTGGGACGGTGCACAAGGTTGTGTCGCAGGCAAAGTGCCCAGTCCTTACCGTCCGTGGATGAAGTGCGCCGCGCTATCACACTTACGTCAGCGGCGGTGAAACAAACCGGGGTTGAGGTTCCGGCGAGCGGCTCTCTGCAAGATCGTTGGCCTCAACCCCTGCTCTACTGGGAAGCCGTAATGTGGAGTCTGAAAGCTGGCGTGCTCTATTTCGCAGTCGTTTTCGGAGCCGGGTTCATGCTTGGCCCCATCCGCATTCTGTGGATCGCTCCGCGACTCGGTACGAGAATGAGCGAACTCTTGGAAGCGCCTATCATGCTTGTCATTACAATTGTGGCAGCGCGGCAGATCGTCCGGAGACTCGCTGTGCTACTCACGCCGTCGAGTCGACTCGGCATGGGTGGCATTGCTCTCGGCCCGATGCTCATTGCGGAGTTTACGTTTGTGCTCTGGCTTAGAGGCCTCTCGATCAGGGAGTACCTTGTAGGCAGAGACCCGGTAGCGGCGACAGTCTACTATGTGGTGCTCGGATTGTTTGCCGTCATGCCGCTTCTAGTGGTGCGAAGAAGACGTCGCTCGCAGGAATGTGGCTACACGCCATTTTGATCAGTTCGCGCTTGCCCGGCCATGAGTCCTTGCGGACATAAGGCGCCAACAATCTCTGGCAATAGCCCAATCCTCTTGAGCGCGTACGACTAAGACGCGTACGGCAGAATCGGAGAGGGAAATATCCTGGTCGGCAGATGGCTGCGCGTTCTTCGCGGGGTCGAGTTTCAGACCAAGGAATCCGAAGTTGGCACAAGCTGCGACTCGCACCTCAGGTGAATTCTCTCCGATCCCAGCCGTGAAGACCAAGGCATCTATCCCGCCCAAAACTGCAGTCATCGCACCGATACCAGCCTGAAGGCGATGCACGAAGATCTCAAAGGCCAGCGTAGCCCGTGGATTGCCGTCTTTCATTGCCGCCACGATCTGCCTCATGTCGCCTGAGATCCCAGAGATTCCCCACAGGCCTGACTTGGTGTTCAGTATGTCGTCAAGCTGCTGCCCTGTGAGCTGACCTTGCCGTATCAAATAAGTGAGGATTCCGGGGTCCACAGAACCTGATCGTGTACCCATCATCAGTCCTTCCAGGGGGGTAAAGCCCATAGTCGTATCCACGCTTTGGCCGTCGCGAATCGCTGCCAGAGAGCAACCGTTCCCAAGATGGCAGGTCACGAGTTTCAATGATCTTAAGTCCTTTCCCAGGAGCTGCGCGGTTCGCTCCGCGCAATACTGATGATTGATTCCGTGAAATCCATAACGACGAATACCCTGTGCGAGCCATTCATAAGGACCGGGATATACAGCTGCAGGTTCCGGCAATCGGCTGTGAAAGCCGGTGTCGAACACAGCCACCTGGAGAACCGTCCCCATGCGTTTCTCGATGATCTCGATCCCTTCCAGCTCGGCCCGGTTATGGAGCGGTGCAAAGACGGACATGCCTGCTATTGCAGATTTCACTTCCGGTGTGATGGCGGTTGCTTTGTCGAAGTCTTTACCACCGTGCACGATACGATGACCTACCGCGTCGATTTCTGAAGGCGCGGAAACGACGCGCAGCTTTCCGTTCCATAGAGTATCCAGCAGTTGCCTGGTAGCGTGAGAGCGCGACGCAATCTGGACGCGATCTTTCAACTGCGCTCCCTGTGAATTCCGCACCTGGACGTCGGCTTGACTGCCGTCCCATTCGACCTTGCCTTCCCAGACTGGAGCAGGGGGATGTTCCGGTAGGGTCTTTCCGATGTCGTAAAGGCAGCTCTTCTGGCTGCTGGAACCCGAATTCAGTACAAGGATTTTCATGGCCTAATAGGGCCATTTCCAATCCCGGACTTCCGGCAAGTCGTCTCCATGTTCGCGGATGTATTGTTTATGGTCGACGAGCTTGTTGCGTAGAAACTGCTTAAAATGCGCGCCCACGCGTTGCAAGCGAGGGACGCGGTCGACGACGTCGCCTGCGAGGTGAAATCGATCCAAATCGTTTAGGACCGTCATATCGAAGGGAGTCGTCGTCGTGCCTTCCTCTTTGTATCCGCGGACGTGGAAGTCGTCATGATTCGTGCGCCGATAGGTCAGGCGGTGAATCAGCCAGGGATAGCCGTGGTAGGCAAAGATGACCGGCTTGTCGATTGTAAAGATCGAGTCGAACTCACGGTCGGAAAGCCCGTGTGGATGTTCGGTTGCGGGCTGAATCGTCATCAAGTCAACTACATTGACGACTCGGATCTTGACATCCGGAAAATGCTGGCGCAGCAGGTCGACGGCCGCAAGCGTCTCAAGTGTCGGGACATCTCCGGCACAGGCCATCACGACATCCGGGTCGCTTCCCTGGTCGTTCGAAGCCCACTGCCAAATTCCGATGCCATTCGTGCAATGCTCGATGGCAAATCCCATGTCGAGCCACTGGAGCGCCGGCTGCTTTCCAGCAACGATGACGTTGACGTAGTTTCGGCTGCGGAGGCAATGATCAGCCACCGAAAGCAGGGTGTTGGCATCCGGAGGTAGGTACACGCGGACGAGATCGGCCTTCTTGTTCACAACGTGATCGATGAAGCCTGGATCTTGGTGGGTGAAGCCGTTGTGGTCTTGACGCCAGACATGTGATGTGAGGAGGTAGTTCAACGACGCGATCGGACGTCGCCAAGGAATATTTCGAGTGACCTTGAGCCACTTGGCATGCTGATTGAACATGGAGTCCACGATATGAATGAAGGCTTCGTAACAGGAGAAGAAGCCGTGACGGCCAGTGAGCAAATAACCCTCGAGCCAACCCTGGCACATGTGCTCACTGAGCACTTCCATCACCCGGCCGTCCCTCGAAAGGTGCTCGTCGGTAGGAAGCATCGGTTCCATGAACACTTTGTCAGTGACTTCGTATAGCGCATCGAGCCGGTTCGAGGCCGTTTCATCAGGACCGAATACCCGAAAGTTCTTCGAGTCCGCGTTCCGTTTCATAACATCGCGCAGAAGATTTCCTAAGACTCGAGTTGCTTCCGCGGTCTCAGTGCCCGGCTTCGTCACTTTCACCGCATATTCGCGGAAGTCCGGCATCATAAGGTCTTTGAGCAGCAGCCCACCATTCGCGTGCGGGTTGGCACCCATCCTGCGTGTGCCGTTCGGCGCGAGTTCCTTCAGTTCCGGAATCAACTTGCCGTTTCCATCGAATAATTTCTCAGGCCCATAGCTCTTCAGCCATTCTTCTAATATCTTTACGTGGTCAGGGTGTGACACAAAATTCGTAACTGGGACTTGGTGTGCACGCCAAGTGTCTTCGACCGGTTTTCCGTCCACTATCTTTGGCCCGGTCCAACCCTTCGGCGTTCGCAGGATGATCATCGGCCACATCGGAAGTCCAGTAGACCGTCCCGCGCGGGCGTCATTCTGAATCGTGCCAATTTCCGTGATGATCGTGTCGAGCGTGTGTGCCATGAGTTGGTGCATGGTCTCCGGCTCATGGCCTTCCACAAAATACGGCTTGTAACCATAGCCGGCGAAAAGTTGAGTCAACTCCGCATCACTCAGGCGGCTGAGTATGGTCGGATTCGCGATCTTGTACCCGTTCAAATGCAGAATGGGAAGAACGGCGCCATCGCGTACGGGATTCAGAAACTTGTTCGAGTGCCAACTGGCTGCGAGTGGACCCGTCTCGGCTTCGCCGTCACCAACCACGCAGCAAACCAGCAGGTCTGGGTTGTCGAAGACAGCGCCATACGCATGAGCAATCGAGTATCCCAGTTCGCCGCCTTCATGAATCGAGCCTGGCGTCTCCGGTGCGACGTGACTGGGAATACCTCCCGGGAAGGAGAACTGCTTGAAAAGTTTCTTTAGGCCCTCTTTTGTTTGTGAAATGTTGGGATAGAGTTCGCTGTAAATGCCTTCCAAGTACGTGTTAGCAACCAAACCCGGTCCTCCGTGACCGGGGCCGGTTACGTAGATGACGTTCAAATCGTGCTTCTTGATCAGCCGATTGAAATGAACGTAGATGAAATTTAACCCCGGTGTTGTGCCCCAGTGGCCCAGAAGGCGTGGCTTGATGTGCTCGAACTTCAGCGGCTCATGCAAGAGCGGATTGGCGTAGAGGTATATTTGTCCTACCGAGAGGTAGTTCGCCGCGCGCCAGTAGGCGTGCATCTTGCGCAGTTCTTCTTCGCCTAGTGGCTGTTTGGATTCATGAAGCCTCGCTGAACCTGTGGACGCTGGTGAAGCCATTTCAGTGCCCTCCCTGTGTGGGATCAAGTCGGTGATTCCTCGGCAGCGAAGAAAAAGGATCTGTGATCATAAGGCCACAATCCATCTTATCCCCCCAAATTTGAACAGGCCATTACAACTAGAACTCATCTCATAAATAGTCTTGGGGCGGCCTAAATCCTTGAAAAGACGGCAATTCGGAGACGGCCAAACCATTTATGAGATGGCTTCTAGTTGGCGGCCCAGGTCCGGGCTCTGAGCGAGCAGAATGCGTGGGATTAGGGCAAGGAGTGGAGTGCCGCCTTCACACGAGTTTGCCAAAACCGGATCGGCCCGAAATCGGAAGAACTTGCCGCCGGTCCAACGCAGTCGGACACGCCGGCTTCGCACACTTCGGATGGTGCTTCCGGTAGAGGGGTGTTCCTCTGAACGTTTCGCGGACTAGGGCCGGCTGCTTGTGTTGATCTCTTCGAATAGCCGTCCGCTGTTTTTCCAAGTGCTGAATAATTGCGCGCAGCCAGGTTCCGACTGTTTCTTCGATCTCGTCAAATATCAGGACCTCCAGGAGGTCGCGCTCATCCTCTTGCATCCTGCACCTCCCACTCAATTCAAAATATGCACGCCGCCGAAAGGGACAGTGGATCTGGTTCACACGAGCACCGGCCCGTTGCAACCCCGCCACGCCCACTAGGCTGCTGACAACTCTTTGTGAGCTTCCCCGGTTGCGAGTTCAGGCCAGAGCGCCTTAAGTACGACGCCGTATCCTTCCTCGTACACCAGAGTGAAAACATGTGAGCAACGCTCGCACAGCCAGTAATGCCTCACGCCGTGGACTCCGCCTGGCGAATCAGCTGTTGGATTATTCGCATTTGCTGAAACCGGATCGGGCCGAAATCGGAAAAACTTGCCACCCCCGGTCCAATGAAAGGCCGTCGGACACGCCGGGTTTCCACACTTGGGATGCTGCTTCTGGTACAGAGGGGTTCCTCTCAACGTTCCGCCGACGGGGGGTGGCTGCTTGCTGTGAGCCTGTCGAGCAGCTGCCCGTTCTTCTTCCAGACGCTGAATAGTTGCCCTAAGCCAGCCTCCAACTGTTTCTTCGATCTCGTTTTGATCACTGCAGCGGTAAAGGGAATCCAGCGTTTCACCGGATCCGGATACGTTGAACGGAATGTGGCGGCAGGGAATCTTTTCGGAGCGGCGCTCGGGCGGCACCAGTTGCATCAGAACACAATCACTGCACGGACCGGGATTCTCTTTGGAATCGTAGTTCATGCAGGTGAGAGAATCTTCGAAAATATACTGAGGCCTCCAGGGTGTCCTCGGCGAACGCCCATAGCCTCCATCTTCGAGGAATTGAAGTTCAAATTTTAGAACTTCTAAGAGGTCGCGCTCATCCTTTTGCATTTTGCACCTCCCACGCAACTCAAAATATGCACTTAGCCGAAAGGGGCTGCTGTAACCCTCGTCACGTGGCAGTGTGACGGCCATCACAGCCAGGAAACCTTCGATTCCAGTAGAAACATGAGAATTGGTTGTCATCAACAGGACGGCTGCGTATGCCAAGCGGGTTTCGTTTTGTGTCGCGTAGGCAGGGAGGTATACTCCGGGGCGGTGAACTCATGCGCGCCCCCTACGGCCTGGAAATAATTGAGAGCTGCCTGTCCTGCCCCCACCGCGAGGATCGGCTCTTTTGCAATCTTCCTCCACCTGCGGTGCAGAGGCTGGCCGCCATCACCTCGGCAGCGGCCTATCCGAAGGGGGCAACTCTCTTCGTGGAAGGGCAGTCACCGCGTGGGGTCTTCATTTTATGCAGTGGCAAGGTCAAACTGTCGACCTCGTCTGCCGACGGGAGAAGCCTCATTCTTAGGATCTCGGAAGCCGGAGAAGTTCTGGGCCTGCCCGCGACGGTCACAGGGAAACCGTATGAGCTCACCGCCGATGTAATCGAACCTACTCAGGCCAATTTCATCTCTCGGGCGGATTTCTTGGTTTTCTTGCGAGAGCACGGCGAGGCAGCACTGCGCGTGGCGCAGCAGCTCGGTGAAACGTATCATTCCGCGATCGCGGAAATGCGAACGATTGGTCTGTCTCATTCCGCAGGTGAGAAGTTGGCTCGCTTCCTGCTCGATCTCTCCGCAGACCATGACGAAGGAAAGGGCGAGGTGAGGCTTACGCTCACCCTCACCCACGAAGAAATCGCCCAGATGATCGGGGCCTCGCGAGAGACCGTCACGCGGCTGTTCGCCGATTTCAAGAAGAAACAGCTCCTGCAAGTAAAAGGCTCGACTGTTATCATCAAAAATAAGGCAGGGCTCGAAAGCGTCGTGAGCTCTTAGGTCCCTATTTTCCCTTTCCCGGAAATTCTCCCCCTTCAAAGTTAGGCTTGTGATGTCCGTCACATCAATTGGTGACGTAGGTCACGGTATGTCAACTGAAGCACAAGCACAATGCAGACCATTGAAGCTTGGCCAGTTGGTTCGGGAACTTAGCCCGTGATTCGGTGGGCAAGACTTGGAGGGTAAGCGAATGAAGGGTCGAGTATTTAATACCAGCATTATGGCGAGTCTGGCGGCGGTGGTGGTCGTTATGTGGGTCATGCTTGCGTCGGTGCCTAAGACTTCCGCGATTCCCGCGTTTTCGCGGAAGTACCAGACGTCATGCACCACCTGCCACAACAACTATCCGGAACTGAACGATTTCGGAGAGGCGTTCAAGAAAAACGGATTCAAGTTTCCTAAGGACGACGAAGTTTTTGTGAAAGAGCCTCCTGTCTTGCTGGGGTCGAAGGCACAGAAGGAAGCGTTCCCCGGCGCGGTCTATCCTGGTGAGATTCCCGGATACCTGCCGATCGCATTCCGGTACGAGGGGAACTTTACTCTCAACCGCAAGCAGCCTCCGGGGGTCATCGCGCAGAGCGGATTCGCACCGCGCACGGACCTTTTTGCTCCCAACACGTTCACGATCATCAGTGCGGGGAGCTTCGGGCAGAACTTGTCCTTCTGGATTGATGATGACATTTCCGTGGGAGCGTCCAATGCCAATGGCTTTATGGGGGACGGTTGGCTGAAATACAGCGACCTGGGACACGGCATCGGGTTGCCGAAGAACGCGCTGAACGTCCGGTTCGGGCAATTTGAGCTGGACCTGCCCTTCACACAGGCAAAGAGCATCTATCTCTCTCCCTATGACATTTACAGCGAAACGGCAGTAGCGGGCCCGCTGGGTACCACGAACAATTCGACAATCTTCGGTTCACCGCAGCGAGGGATCGAGTTTGGAGGCACGCCGAACAACGGAAACTTCGATTGGTCTGTCGCTGTCACGAACGGCAGCAATGTCGGAGCGGCGACGCGGAGCTCGAAGGACGTTTACGTTCGACTGTCTCAGAGGTTCAATCTTGAGCGCGATCCGGAAAGCCGCAATGCCATCCAGGCAGCAGGCCCGACAGGCCCGCGGGACCACACGTCGATTCGGCTTGGGTTTTTGTATTACTACGGCATGAATCAACAAAACCAGGACGGTGTCCTATTCCCAGGTTTGGCCACCATCGAAGAACCTTTCTATCGCGTAGGCGGCGATCTCCGGTTCAAGTACCGGAAGCTCGAACTATTCGGGCTTGGAATGTTTGGTCACGACGACAACCACGTGGTCACTCCTGGAGCGCCTCCGACCATCGCCACGGCTCCCGCGGTTAAGTTCTCCGGCGGGTTCGCAGGCGTCAATTATTGGTTCTATTCTTGGCTGATCGGGACCTTTCATTACGACGCCGTGAATTCCCATGCGGACTTCGTGAATGGCACGCCCGCATCGGAGCACCAAACGAGGAGCCGCTTCAGCCCTGGCTTCCAGGTGCTGGTACGCGCCAACATTAAGGTCGTAGGCGAATATCAATACACCTTTGGGCACTCTTACACGGATCCTGTAACCGGAAACACGCTCTTCTTCCGCCCGAACACGTTCCAGACGGGCATCGACTACGTTTTCTAGAAATACCAGGATCGGAAATTGTGTTGCACGCATATCAAACAGGAGAGGAATGTCATGAATTCGTCGAGAATCGCAGCAAAGGCAGCAATCGCAGCAACCCTTGCATTGGCCCTGGCTGGTGCAGGCCGAGCCAATGAAATCAAGGGCAAGGTCAGCGTGCAAGGGATCAAGTCGGCAGAAAACATCGCTGTCTACGTGGATGCGATCGCCGACAAGAAATTCGATCCGCCGAAAGACCACGTTGTGATCGACCAGCGGAAAATGGCATTCCTTCCGCATCTGGTCGCCGTGCAGCAGGGTACCACGGTGGAATTCCTGAACAGCGACCCCGTCGGCCACAACGTCTATTGGCCCTCGATCAGCGGGAACAAGAAACTCTCTCACAACCTCGGCACTTGGCCGAAGGGCGAGAAGAAACCATTCCAATTCAATGATCTCGGCGTTGCTTCTCTCCTTTGCAACGTCCATCCCGAAATGTCCGGCTACGTCGTAGTCGTTCCTACGCCGTATTTTGCGGTGACCGACAGGGAAGGCAATTTCGAAATCAAGAACATCCCTGCGGGGAAATACACATTGAAGACTTGGAGCGAAGACGGCAAATCAACTACACAAGCCGTGGATCTCAGCGGTGCAACGGCAAGCGTTGACCTAACGGTCAAGAAGTAGCAGATTGGGGACTCCGAGAGAGCCACTCAAGTGAGCACGCGCACCAAACTCGTCGACCTTGAGTGGCTGGAGTCGAACTTTCCCTGCATGCAGGCATGTCCAGTGCACACCCAAGCCGGACGTTACGTGTCACTGATCGCCGAGGGACGGTACGACGAAGCGTATCGCTACGCTCGGGTGCCCAACCCTTTCGCTTCCATCTGTGGCCGCGTCTGCGGGCATCCCTGCGAGCCAGCCTGCCGCCGCGGCCAATTTGACATGCCCATTTCCATCCGCGCCCTGAAACGCTTCGTCACCGAGCGCCATGGACCGGAATCGCGCAATTCCATCGATGTTTTTGCTGGAACGCCCCGGCCCGTTCGGCCGGGAAAAATTGCCATTATCGGCTCTGGCCCGGCCGGAATGTCGGCGGCGCATGATCTGGCGCTCCTCGGTTATCCCGTCACGGTTTTCGAAGCCGCGCCGGTGCCCGGTGGAATGATGCATCTCGGCATTCCCGAATATCGCCTGCCGCGCGATGTTTTGCAGGCCCAGATTCGAGAAATTCTGGACCTGGGGCCGGAACTCCGCCTGAACATGCGGCTCGGTCGTGACTTTTCACTGGAAGACCTCCGTCGTCAGGGCTACAAAGCCGTGCTGCTCGCGTTTGGCCTGCACCGCAGCCGGGACCTCAATCTTCCGGGGCATGAGCTGGACGGGGTCGTGAAAGGGATCGATTTTCTTCTCAACGTCAATCTTGGCTACCGCTTCTCCATCGGCAAGCAAGTCGTCGTCATCGGCGGAGGCAACGTAGCGATCGACGTCGCGCGTTCCGCTATGCGTGAACAGCAGAAGCTCACGGCAGGCACAGAATCCAGCGCGGGACTTCCAGACCAACTGACTTCCAGCGAAATGGACGTCGCCATGAAGGAGTTCATGGACGTTTCCCGTCAGGCGCTACGCATGGGCGCTCGTGAAGTACACCTTGTGTGCCTCGAATCGCGCCAGGAAATGCCCGCTTCAGAGGAAGAGATTGAAGAGGGCTTGGTCGAGGGAATCAGGATTCATCCCTCGCTCGGCCCGAAGCAGTTTGTCGGTCAGAATGGCAAGGTAACTGGCCTCGAAGTAATCAGGTGCACTTCCGTATTCGACGCGCAGCGGCGGTTCAGCCCTACCTTTGCTCCCGGCACGGAAACAATCATTCCATGCGACACAATCATTCTGGCCATCGGGCAAGCTTCCGACCTGTCCTTTCTCAAGCCCGCCGATGGCCTCGAAACGACGCGGCAAGGCACCCTGAAGATCGATCCCGCGACGCTTATGACCACGGCGCCGGGAATTTTCGCAGCTGGGGACATCGCCTTTGGTCCGCGCCTGATCATCAATGCCGTTGCGGATGGCAAAAAAGCCGCGGAAGAAATCGACAAGTTTATTCGGGGACCCGAGTGGCAGCCCAAGCCCCAATATGTACAGATCACGCTCCTCGATCACCATAAGATGGCTGAGGAGTCCGACGAATATTCCCGCCTCGCTGTACCTGTCATCGCTCTCGAACGGCGCACCGGCATAGCCGAAGTTGAAACCGGCTTTACGGAAGAGCAGGCCAGGCGAGAAGCGTCGCGCTGTCTTCAGTGTTGGATCAACACGATTTTTGAAGGGACCGAGGCGAACGGCAGTGAGTGTATCCTTTGCGGCGGCTGCGTCGATGTCTGTCCGGAAAACTGCTTGCAGCTGGTCCCGCTTAGCCAATTCGAATTTTCCGATGAGACCACACAACTGTTGTCCGCCACATCTGATTCACGGGGTCAGGAGCTTCTCCACCTCTCGCCCGAAGAGATTTCTACCACCAAGGGTTCGGTGATGGTCAAAGACGAAACCATCTGCACCCGTTGCGGCCTATGCGCGGAGCGCTGCCCGGTTCACACCATCACCATGGAAGCTTTTGAGGTTTTCGATCGCGACCCAAATTTAGTCCAAATTGAGGAGATGGTTCTCCACGCATGAGTGAAACAAAACATCCTTCGCTTCCTGGAGTGCCCCTCTCCGGGGATGCCGCTAATGAGATCACCCGGCGTGATTTCTTGAACGAAATCACTCTAGGCGCTCTCGGCATCGCCGGTCTAGGCTCCGTTGCCGTGACCTATCAATTTTTTTCGCCCAACGTCTTGTTTGAGCCTCCGACGACTTTTCGCGCTGGCAATCCCGATCTTTATCCCGTGCATTCAGTAACGTTTCTTCAGGACCAGCAGGTTTACATCGTGCGCATGCCGGAAGGCTTCTATGCAGTGTCCGCCGTCTGCACCCATCTTGGCTGCGTTACGCAATGGAAGCCCGACACCGACATGATTGCGTGCCCGTGCCACGGCAGCAAGTTCAAAGCGGACGGCACAAAAATCGAAGGTCCCGCGCAGCGGCCACTCCCTCACTTCGCTATCTCGGTGACACCGGATGGCGAATTGCTCGTCGACAAGTTACAAAACATCAAGCCCGCGCAGGTTCTGAAAGTCTAAGGGAAACGATGGCTTCAACTCTTCATTCCGCGCTGCAGAACCTTCGGGATACGAAAGTCTGGAAGTCCATCTTTCGCCGCGGCCCTGCAAATACGAACCGCACGCGCAGCCTCGCCGTCTTCGGCAATCTTTTCCTCCACTGGCTGCCAGTCAAGGTTCGAGAGAAGTCTCTCCGCGGGCGAGCCTCGTACTATCTGGGCTCGATCTCCTTCATCCTTTTCATCGTTCTTTTTGTGACGGGCATCTTGCTGATGTTCTATTACCACCCGGCGGCGCCCCATGCCTACCGGGACATGCAGGATCTTCAGTTCGTCGTTTCGAATGGCGTCTTTCTTCGTAATCTTCACCGGCTGGCCGCACATTTAATGGTTTTCGCCGTGTTCTGGCACATGTTTCACGTGTTCTACCGCGGGGGCTACAAACCGCCGCACGAGTTCAACTGGGTGGTCGGCGTCGTGCTGCTTCTGGTCACTCTGTTCCTGAGCTACACGGGCTATCTTTTGCCCTGGGACCAGCGCGCCTTTTGGGCCGTGACCGTTGGCACCAACATCATTTCCGCAATGCCCTTCGTTGGCGACAAAATTCGATTCCTGCTGCTTGGTGGGAACATCGTAGGAGAAAACGCGTTGCTGCGTTTCTACGTGCTTCACGTCGTGATTCTCCCGCTCATTGCATTCTTGCTGATCGGAATTCATTTCTGGCGTGTGCAAAAGGATGGCGGTCTGACCGTAAAGCCCAAGGACGACAATGGAAAAGAATAAAATCGAAACGGGCTTCAGCTCGGACGCGAAGAAGGAGCCACGCCGCGTCGTTTTTGTCACGAAGAAGACCTCTGCCAAGGTAGTAGGCGATCCCGGCCCTCAGTTGATGACTTACCCCCATCTCTTGATCCGCGAGGCGATTGCATTCCAGGTGCTTGTGATCGCTATGGTGCTCGTCGCACTTTTCTGGGACGCGCCGCTCGAGCAACTCGCGAATCCGCTGCTTACCCCGAATCCCGCCAAGGCCCCGTGGTATTTTCTCGGCCTCCAGGAACTGCTGCACTTTTTCCCGCCATTCGTGGCCGGAATATTGATTCCGACATTGGTGGTGATAGCGCTCGTGGTCATTCCTTATTTCAACGTGAATATCGAAGGCGAGGCGATCTGGGCCCGGCGGCCGTCGCAAAATCTGAGGACCGTTGTCGTCACTGTGATCATCCTCCTCGCGTTTCTTGCGGTTTTCCACGCTTGGACGATTTTTGCTCCCACGGCGCTCGTTGCGGCTCTCTTGTTTTTTTCTTATACCGTCAGGCAGGGACAAGAGGGTTGGCTGAATGCGCTTGCTACGAAGCCACTCTACTGGTGGGTAATGACGTGGTTCATTGCTGTCGCTATCTGTTTGACCGTCGTGGGGACGTTTTTCAGGGGCCCAGGCTGGTCGTGGGTGTGGCCGTGGAGAACTCATGCCGGCTGAAGAGATGGGCAAAGTAACGGGCCGCACGCGCCTCATCTTTGCGGTTTCGAGTGTCGTTTTCTTAGCCGTCCTCGCGATCTCGCCCTTCAAGGACTTTCGCCGTGAGTGGAAGCAATACAAGCGCTCCTATCTGCGATTTGCGCAGAGCCGTCCCGACACAAAGAAACTGTTGGCCGATTACCGTCCCGACATCGATCAGATCTGGCTGCCCGGAATGAACGTTGTCGACCGGTGCACGACCTGCCACCAGGGGATCGCGCAGGCGAGCCTTGCGGATAAAGCGGTGCCTGAACCTTTCCGCGCACACCCTCGCATTCCCCACAACGTTCGCGATTGGGGCTGCACTGTCTGTCATCGGGGCCAGGGGCCCGCCACAGAAGTCGCTGAAGCCCACGAATCGACACTCGCCTGGGAACAGCCGATATTGCCGATCCGCTTCATTCAAGCGTCTTGTGGCACCTGTCACTACGCTGACCTGCCCCAGACCCCGCAGCTGACACGGGGCCGCGAGCTTCTAGCCGAACTGAATTGTCAAGGCTGTCATCGGTTGCCGGGAATCGAGCGTCCGGCAATGCTCGGTCCTGACCTCACGAACATCGGCACAAAAGTCAGCCGCGAGTGGATTTACAAGTGGCTGAAGGAACCGCGCACGATCGTCGACAAAGAGGGCAATGTCACGGTGAATGGTTACGAGACGGAAGAAGAGTCGCGCATGCCGAAGTTCCGCCTAACCGAGACCGAACTCCGCGGGCTTTCCGGTTATCTCAGCGTTCAAAAGACCAAGGCTGCCGCACTAAATAAGATCGATGCCCGAGTCGTTACAACCTGGAGTAGGAATCCGGAATTAATCTCGCAGGGTGAATTACGTTTCCGACAAATGTTCTGCTCGACGTGCCACTCACTGGCGGTCACTCGTGCCGGTGAGACGAAGCTGATCGGCGGCGACATTGGTCCGGAGCTCACCAAAGTCGGCAGCAAAGTGAATCCCGATTGGCTCATCGCCTGGCTTCGCGATCCGCAGGGGTACTTACCGCACACCCGCATGCCACGCTATGGCTGGTCGGATGAAGATCTCTACAAGGTCACGCAATACATCACCACCAAGCTAACCGATTCCGACCTGCTCACTAGCGTCCCACAGCTCGGACAACCAACGGAGCAGGAAATTCAGCTTGGACATCGCCTCTTTCTGGAAAAGGGGTGCGCGAGCTGCCATTCGATTGATGGTCTGAATCCGCAGAAAGATTTTGGCCCAGACTTGAGCGCAATTGGCGGAAAAAACGCCTCCGATTTGGAATTCGGCGCCGCGAAGGTTCCGCACAATCTTGTGGCCTATATCCAGGCCAAACTCCAAGACCCCACGTCCGTGAATCCTGCGGCGCGCATGCCGCAGTACAACTGGAATCAATCTGATTTGGATGCTATCACTACCGCTCTCCTCAGCATGAAGGGTCCGCCCGCGACGAGCGCCTCGCAGAATCTGGTTGTGCCTCGCAAGGAAGTTGCTTTCCGCCCCACCGGGGCATTTGCCGAAGTCTACGAGCGCTACAAATGCTATACCTGCCACAGATTCAACGGCTATGGAGGCGACCTCGCGCCCGAGCTTACCTACGAAGGCAGCCGCGCGCAGCGGCAGTGGATCGTGGACTTCCTGAAGAACCCGCAAACCCTTCGCCCGACGCTGACCTTGCGCATGCCTCAATTCAATATGAGCGATAAGGACGCCACCACGCTCGCCGACTACATGAGCATGGTTTTGCAGCATCCCGCCGCGAACCCCGTGGCAGTGGACGCCAGGCAATTCACGCCGGCGATGGCTGTTCTAGGCAAGCAGCTCTACGAAGTGAAGTATCAATGCCAGTCCTGCCACACCATCGGCGGCACTGGCGGATACGTTGGCCCCAACTTGAACAATGCAGGCGGCTGGTTGACGCCCGCGTGGATCGAGGCTTGGTTAAGAGATCCCCAAGCGCTCATTCCCGGTACGATCGAGCCCCGCCGAAATTTCACGGAAGACGAGGTTAGGGAGTTGACGGCGTACCTGATGACCTTGCGCCAGAGCATCAGGCCACAAAGAACTGCGAGCGCCTCCGTTTCGGGCACCGCAACTCACGGAGCTGGCCGATGAGATCCCGCATCTGGATGAGCGCCCTGTTATTACTGACCATTGCCAGTGTGTCAGGTTGCCGCAAGCAGGCCGAGGCCGCCAAAGCCGGTCCGCTTCTTGCTTCCTACGATACAGAAGCCGATTGGACGGATGCGCAGCACGTCATTCCTCTGAGTTATCAGCAAGCGCAAGGAAAACGCATTTCTTACCAAGACTGTGTCTGGTGCCACGCCGACGCGACTCCGGCCGGTCCTTCCAATCGCTCGAACCTGACCCCAGTTCCGCCCTTGTTGAATGATGGTGCTGCGCTGAACGCCGAAAGCGATGAATTCATGCAGAACATTATCACCCTGGGCGGCAGCGCCATGGGCAAATCCGCGATGATGCCGCCTTACGGCAAAATGCTTTCCGCGGAGGAGATTCGTTCCGTGATTGCATTCACTCGCGCCATCGCCCAGCCGCCGTATCAGCCGCCAGCGCGAGCTGGATCGCAATATTCCGCCAAATAGGAGGTGCTCTCTTGCGACCCATGAAACTCAGGCCTTCTTTCTGCTTCAGTCGCCGAACACTTTTCTTGGCAATTGCACTGGCGATGAGTTTTTCCGCGCCACGCGCGTCCGCACAGGTAAGCCCGTCTGAAATCCTGAATCCCGATCTCAAGGCACTCGAAGAGACTTATTTCCAGCAGTTGAAGACTCTCAATCAATCGATCTCCAAAACCAAATTCCCCTTTCCTTTCTATCTGAGCCGGTTTGTTGGCCTCGACTCTGCGCAGCAAGCGGAGGCCGATTCACGTGGCTTGGAGTTCGTCCGCTTTCAAGATCGCGTGATTTTGAAAATAACGGGGAATTACAACGCCGCCTACGACGCCGCCCGTCTCACGCAGAACGAACGGGCCGCCGATACCTTTCGCGCTGTTGTCCTTCCCATCGTGAATCTGGCGGCCGCCGCTCTGCCTACAGACTTGCCTTGTGATGGCATCGGGTTTGAAATTTCTCATCACACCCGCGATCGCAGCTATGACTACGAAGGGAAAGAAAATCTCGTCCTGGTGCTCGATCGCGATGATGCGTGGGCGCTCTCCCGTGCCTCCATGGATCTTGAGCGTCAGGAAATCTTGAATCGCTCGAAAGTGTTCATCAGCGGAAAGGATTTTGGACTTTCTCTCACGGAACGCGATCCCCTCAACGTCGAGGCCCTGCCTCGGTCCGTTCCCGCCAAGCCGGATGCAACGTCCACCGCGCGTTCTTCGACGGCGGGCCACTCATCCCTGCTCAAATCAAACCATCCGGTGTCTGCCAACGCCAATCCGGTTGTGCCTCGGCCCAAGCCTGTTGATCCGCCGCCCGCGCGGGTGGATGCCGAGCGTCTGAACGAAAAATATCAAGCGCAGTTGGCCGCTCTCGCCAAGGAGGGCGCAACGAAATTTCATTTCGTCGATTACGCCCCGCCCACCTTCATGATCTTTCGTGATCAAATCGCGCTGCAAATGACGCTGCGGAATTCCATCCAGTTCGGTCCTGCAAAAGGGTCCATCTATAAGCGTGCTGCCCAGAGTTTTGATCTGTTCCTTGCCCCACAGCTCAAGGATTTATCCGACAGGATTTCTCCGGACATCGAATTCCAGCTTTTGGACTTTTCCGTCCTGAACAAGCTTTCCCCGGGCGCGAAAGGCGCCTCCGAAGCCATTGAATTCATTTGCCCGCGCGCCACTCTCAAACAATTCGTGAACGCCGAAATCACGAACCAGCAGCTTCTGGATCAAAGCATCATCCTCGTTAACGGTGTGCGCATCGCCTTGAACCTGCAACTCGTTGAGTAAAAGAATGTAATTGCAAGCCGCAAAAGCGCCGAAGCAAGAAATTCACGGGAGCGATTCGAACCCACAACCTCCTGCCTGATAGGCAGATGTTCCCTCTAGTTCTAGTGTGCTGTCCCGTAAATACGTTCGCATAGTCGTTCGACTTTAGCGAAGATCGAATCCGCTGTGGCAGTCCAGACGAATGGCTG
>WNFO01001222.1_pt1 | contig 19921 bp, 17 predicted proteins | sample 5400251 | NCBI WGS metagenome assembly WNFO01 (sample SAMN13153354, study PRJNA577476) | soil metagenome | isolation source: 100 cm saprolite under Madrone tree | place: USA:California | collected 2016-06-14
CTGGCGCACCAGCAGATGGTCATCGACGGCCAGGATCGCGGATCGGACCGGTATCGCTGCTCATGACTCGCTCTGCACGCTTTCCCCGGAGTATTTCCTGGCGAGCCAGGAACGCCACGTAGAGGCAGAGGTCGCGTAAGCGCGAGCAGCGGGTACGCTCAGCTCGACCTCCGCACCCGAGTCCAGCGCGCTCCAGACCGTGAGCTTGCCGCCCATGAGTTTGGCCCGCTCGCGCATCCCATGCAGGCCGTAGTGTCCCGCGCGCCCCTCTTCGGTCAGGAACTGCGGGTCGATGCCCTTGCCATCATCCCGGACCCGCAGTCGAAGATGCCGCTCGTCATAGCGAAGTTCCACTTCGATCTGGGTCGCGCTGGCGTGTTTGAACGTATTGCGCAGCGCCTCGCACGCGATCCGGTAGATTTCGTCGCGCTGGATCGGATGCAGGGTGCGCGGCGTGCCCTCCACCACGACGTGCAGAACAACGGATCCATTGCCGGCTTGTTCGGTCGCTAGTTCTTCTCCGAACGTTCGGATGACCACGGCAAGATCGTTGCTCTCGACCACGGATGCGCGCAACCCTTGCACGGCATCGCGCCCCTCGGTGATCGCTTGCGCGGCCTGATCGATCGCGCCATCCAGAGTCTGTTTGGCTTCGGCCGGGCGGGTTGAGAGCAGTTCAGAGGCGGTCTGGAGGCGCAGCAGCAATCCGTGAAAGCTCTGCAGCAGCGTATCGTGCAACTCGCGCGCGATGCGCGTCCTTTCGCCGACACGCGCATCCAGCGTCATATTGAACTGACGCGCTAGTTGCCGCAGCCTCAGCTGATACAGCGCCAATAGCAGTGCCATCAACGCTGCCACGCACAGCGCGACGAACCAGCGCGTCTGCCAGTATGCCGGGGCGACGGAGAAATCGAGCGACGCGCCCTGCTCGCTCCATACCCCGCTGTTGTTGGAAGCGGTGACGCGGAAGGTGTAATTGCCCGGGGCGAGGTTCGAATATTGCACCTCGCGGTTGTTGACGACCTCCCGCCAGTCCCGGTCCTGCCCCTCCAGCTTGAAGCGGAAGTGGACTCTCTCGGGGGCAACAAGGCTCAGGGCGGTGTAGTCGATCGTCAGATCGCGAATCAGCGGGGGCAGACGAAGATGCGCAGACGGCGTGTAGGTCTCGTGGTCGGCGATGATTCTTTCGATATGCACCGGCGGCGCGAATTTGTTGAACGGAAGGTGGCGCGGGTCGACCACTGTCACACCCTCGTACGTCACAAACCACAGTTTCCCGTCGTGCGACTTGGCAATGTGTGGGGTGAAGGTGCCTACAGCCGCAACGCTGCGGACACCGTCGGAACTGTCCAGAACGGTCACTCGGATTCTTTGCGGAGCTTTGCCTTGGTCAACCGCAGCGGCCCACGCGTCGAGGTCCGACCGTGCGATGCGGACCAGGCCGCATGCGGTATAAAGCCAGGTCGAAGCGTCGTCATCGTCGACCGTCGAGTCGACAGCGTCGCAGGGTAGCCCGCTCTTGCTGTTCAGCGTGGCGATGTGACCAGCCTTCAGCCGGCTCAAGCCGCCGTCGGTTGCGGCCCAGACCGTTCCGTCTACTCCCACCCGAAGATGATTGACACTGCCCTTGCCCAGGCCCTCGCGAGCTGAGTACGACGCGCGAACTTGGCCATCGACGAAATGAACAATGCCCCCGGAGAAGAAACCGAGCCAAAGCCCGCCGTATACAGGATCGACGGCCAAGCGGGACTGACCGCCCTGGCCGATCTTCGTCCACGGAACCTGCTGCACTTTACGATCAGGCGCCAATCGCAAGAGACCCGCATCACGGTGCGCGACCCACAAATTTCCCTCGCTGTCTTCGGCGATCCCATCGATGTATCCGATGGGGATGCCGCTCACGGAAACGAAGCGCCCGTTGTCGAGGTAGCCCAGCCTCGAGTGCGATCCGAGCCAAATTCGGCCGTGGCCATCCTGAAACAGCGAGGCGCTCTCTAAGTCGGGTAGTCCCCTTGCCAGAATCTCGTCAACCCTCGTCAGTTGCGCCGGCGTCTTGAACGGCTCCGCGGACGAACGCTCGCGTCGCCCGCGGTACACGGTCATGCGGCCGTCGTGCCAGCGATGTAAGCCCACCGAAGTGCTGAACCAAACGCTTCCGTCCCGGTCCGGCAGAACCGAACTCCCAAAACCCAACAGACCTTGCTCCACCGAATACGTAGTGGCGGCGAGCGCGCGAAAACGATCGATGCCGCCCACGGTCGCTACCCATAGGTTCCCTTCACGGTCTTCGAACAGCCTGTAGACCCAGTCTCCGGAAAGACCGTCCGAGCGCCCAAAGGCGTCTATGCGTCCTTCGTGAACGTGGAGTAATCCTCCGTGCCGCGTTCCGATCCAGATGGCACCGTCACGATCGCTAAAGAGGGTGGTCGGCTGTATCTGCCGCGTCATTGGCGAAAGCGGAAATTCCTCGATTTTGCGGTCGATCAGTTGCCGGACTCCATGGACCGTAAGAACGAGGATCGCGCCCGACGAGTTTTCGCTCAAGCCCTGCAAAGAGGTGAATTCGTCGTTAAGGGAATATGAGATTGGAGTTCCAGCCGTCCAGCGCCACACGCGATTCCGCCCGGCTGCCCACAGAAAGCCGTGACTGTCCTCATATAACGAACCTATTGCAGGGCCAAGGCTACCGTCATCGCCGTGGCAGTCTGTCCTCCCACCCCGTATCGGACAGAGAAATGCCGTAGAAGGATCAAAGGAACTACCGCCCACCCATACGGTTCCTTCGCGATCTTCAACAAGCGCGTTGACAGCGCGCCCATCAAACGGTGGATACAGGATCAGCCGGCTGCCGTTCCAGCTTGCGAGTCCTCCCCAAGTCCCGATCCAAAGTGTCCCGTCACGAGCAGTGAGCAGAGCGCGTATGCGGTCATCGGGGAGAGACATACCCGCTGGCGGCTGCCACGGAACGTTTCGGACGCCATCGAAGCGGAGCAGACCAAATTCCGTGCCCAGCCATAAATAGCCGTCCGGAGTTTGCGCAATCGCTAGGATTCCGCCACTAGCGAAGCCCTCGCGAACTTTCCAGGCCGTATGCGCGTACTGCCCCACATCCAGGGCGGGATCCAAAGCCCAAGCACGCGAACTAGCCCACAGCGAGAGCAAAGCGATGGCGAGGAGCCGTGATCGCAACAGTCCGCGAAGACGAGCGAATCCGTTCACAACTGCTTATCGAGCCGGGCATAGAGAAAACGGCCCCGCATGTCTGCCTGAAGGTAGTCGAAGCCTACGGCACTCGAAAAGCGCGTCGAAAACTGTGGCTGGCGGTCGAGGATATTGACGCCGCCAAGTTCGATCGCCAGATGTCGTAGCCATTGCGAGGCGGGTTTCAAGCTCTCCAGCTGATAGCGGAGGTTTGCGTCGGCATACCAGATGCTCCCGATATGCGGGTAGACCCCGTTTGCCAGCGGATCATAGTCCCGGTAGGAGCCGACGTACCGGCCCGCGAGAACCCCGGTCCAGGGACCGCGTTCCATTCCAACGGCTGCTATGCCTTTCCATCGCGGCGCCCAATTACCGTCGTCATTGGCCTGACTGACGCGGCCGCTGGCCGGTTGCCCCGGCTGAAAGGCGACCGAATAGCGATAAGTTTGCGTCGCGCTGAGCGATGGACGCCACTGAATGGCGCCCGCGACGAACTTGTATCTGATCGAATAGTCGATACCGGCCACGTCGATATCGCCGAAGTTGGTGAACGTGCGGTTCACCGAAACGATAGGGCAGGGCGGCCCGCTCGCGCAATTCGGCGCCCTGATGACAGCGCCAGGAAAGTCATTCGCATTGTTGACGATGACCTGCTCGTTCAAGGCCTGGATACTGTTGTGCTCATTGACGATCCAATTCGTCACGCTGGCTTCGAAGCCGCGGACGATGCTGCTGGTGTAGACCATTCCGAAGGAATGGGATTGGCCGGTCTCGGGCTTCAGGTTGGGATTGCCTCCGGAGATGACCGTGACGCCGGTAAGCTTGGCGGTCAAAGGATCGACGACCCCGGTCTGATAGCTCGATTGCTGATTGAACAGCTGATACAAGCTGGGGGCCTTGAATGCACGGCCCCAGTTCGCGCGAAGCAATAGATCCGACAGCGGCCGAAACTCGCCACCGAACTGATTCGTCCATTTGCCGCCGAAGTCTTCGAAATGGTCATAGCGCTGTGCGCCCGTGAAGGCAAGAACATCGTCTGCCTGGCCACCGCGAGGGCCGACAAGTGGGATCTTCGTCTCTGCGTACCCGGCATAGCTCTTCCGACCCACAGTCGGCGACGAGAGCTGGATAGGACTGGCGCCTGTGACTTGATCATCCGCATGCAGAATTTGGTGCCTGAACTCAGAGCCCAATGCCACCGTGACATTGCCTGACGGCATCGAAATCGGTGAGCCCTTGATCAATGCGTTGGTCGAGAGCGTGTTGCCGTGGTATCTCTTGTCGTCTGTGTACAGGACCGAATCCACGAGCTGCGGAGAGCCGGGAGTTCCTGCGATGAATGGATTCAATGCAGTGGCCTGGTTCGGTGAATTCAGTGCGGCCTGCAACGGCGAACTGTTGGGCTGGCCCGATATGGTTAATTCAGTATGGTCGAGCGAATCGAACACGCTGACTTCCCAGTTCCAGGTTTCGGCGAAGTGGCCCCGCATCCCGAGCGTTGGCAGGAAATAGTCGGTCCTATAGGTGCTGGTGTTTAAACCAGGAAACAGGTAGCCGATGCCGACCGTTTCGCCAAACGGATTGAAAGGGTTGGCAGCAGAGACGGTATAGCTTTGGAAACCCGGAATGCCGTACAGGAAGCCGTTCGGACCCGCGTACTGGTCCTGATGGAGCCGCGAATAAAGAAGCTGCGCGAACAACTGCGTGTTTGGATCCAAATCGTATGTCCCGTTCGCCAGCAGACCTACGCGATTGGATTCAGGAATTAGGCCTATATCGCTGAATATGCCGAACTTGTTCAGTCGTCCTGCGGTGGCAGCAAATACCGCTTGCGTCGGCGATCCGGTGAATCCCTGTGGTACTGCTGCGTAGGATGCCCCGACGCCGGGCAGATTGCTGCCGTTGACCGAGAAGACGTTACCCGGATTGCCGACGGTAAAGCGGCTATCCGTGGCACCAAATCGCGTGTAGTTCGCATCGGCGGTCAGCGGGCGGTTCGCGCCGAGTAATTCGCTCTGCGCCAGAAAGCTTCCAAGGATCGAGTAAGTGCCATGGCTCCAACGTCCGCCCCAAGCAAGGCTCGTGTCGAATTCGCTCGTATGGTCGGCGGCTCCGAACTTGGCGGTGCCGATGAATCCCTGAAAGTCTTTCTTCAATATGATGTTCACGACCCCCGCTATTGCATCAGAGCCATAGACGGCCGACGAACCCTGGGGCAGCACCTCGATCCTTTCGACGGCCGCCAACGGCACGGTATTTAGATCAAAGACGTCGTTGAATCCGCCGGCTGAGGTCGTCTCCATGCGTTTGCCATCGATCAGGATCAGCGTAGTGCCAAGTGGCAAGCCGTGCAGCCGCACGCTGGTGACGGCGTTGTCTGTCTGTAGGCCGCCCGGGTCAACGATCAATGACACGGCAGGTAGTGTGTTCAGAAAGTCGGAGACGATCGTCTGGCCGCTGCGCCGGATGTCTTCTTCCGTGTAGATCTGAACCTCCTGTGGACCCTGCGCGGACGCTTGCGGAAGCCTCGAACCGGTCACGGTGATTTGTTCGGCCTCGGGCGCCTGTTCCGTATCGCGTGATGTACTCGTTGCGCTCTGAGGCGAGGCGGAGGACGGCAATCCGGTAAGGAAAAGAGCTAAAAACGCCGCGCAGATCCGGTCGATGGTCATAGGCGGACTCCCAAAAGTAGCTCAGGCCCCGCGCGCTGCTGCTGTCGAAAGCGCGAATCGCGAACGCCTCGCCTTCTCCGAAGATGGAACCACCGCGCATCACGGCGCTCACGTTTTGAATTACCTCCTGCGGATCATCGATGGCACGGTCATCGATGAGCTGGCGGGGCACCACCTGCACGTTGCGCGGTATGTCGAGGATTGGCTCCAAAGTCCTTGTGGCGGATTCCGCGTACCGACCCTCCGTGACAATCACCTGCTCGGGTTGGGTTTCGTCGGTGGGATCGGCGGCATTCGCGATTGCGCGACCAAGCACGAGGGCTCCTGCAACCGTTCGCCGCAGCAAAACGGGCGGAACGAAGCGCAGGCGCAGTGTTCCCACTCCTATCCCCTCGATCTGTTTGTTCGTGGCCGCTGGAGATGGATGCCGCTGGAGATGGATGCGGGCGACCGCGGAAGCCGATCGGTGTTTTTCCGATCTCGAAACCCGACATAGGCCATCGTCCGCTCATGGCCGTTTGTGAAGCTGCCTTATGGCCGGTCTTTCATGGTGGCGATGACTGTTTGCAATAGGTTAGCGCCGGTCGCCGCCGTTGGCTACGGGCGCCCAGCACGCCGACACGGCGCGTCTGGTCAGACTTCGGTCTCCCGTGAGCCGAGCGGGCGTGGGGGGCGAACGTCCGGTCCTGAGCAGAGCTGGCTTATTGCACCGCCTCTCAGCGTTGGTTAAGCGGAGGGAGCGTCCGTCGAATCCGTCCGCGGTTGTGCAAAACAGCTCGCGGTCATTCGCAGGCGAAGTCAAGGGCTCACCGCGGAGACGCCGCGGCGTGTGGTGGGTCGGAGTCCCAAGCAGACTTCAATCTCGGTGATCGCGAGCTGATCTTCCTGCCGATTGTCTCCTAACCGTGGTTGGACGGATCAGGGGTCCGCCATCTGTGGTCGGACAGCCGGCTCGTTCGGGGCTACGGCGCCGTTCCGCCACGAGTTGCCGTCGATGCTGAAGCCTGGTGAATCACCGGTAGAGCCGGTCCGGCAGGTTTGTGCGTTCGTTGATCTAGCGGAGCACGAGCGGGTTGAAGCGGGTTCCATAGTCGTAATGGTCCACGTGCTCGGTGTCTTTGAGAAAGCGAACAACGGCGTAGGTCAGCGGCAGCATCACGACTTCGACTAGGACCTTCGCCGCCCAGCCCATAAGCACGCCCCGAAGCAGCAGATCCTGCGGCAGAGCGCTGCGCAGGGCGATTCCGTAGAAGAGGGCGGTATTGACAGCCTCGCCGACCCTATCACGCGACCCTACACGCTGCGGCGGATTTCGCGCACGCCGCGGCCGAGCCTCCGACGCAGCAGCGCTCGCAGAGTCACGCCTTCGGCATAGCCGACTTCGGCCCCGATCTGGTCGACGCTGGCGTGGCTGGTCCTGAGAAGGTGGACCGCGCGCTCGATCCGCAGGTCCTGGAAGAAGGCGAGCGGCGACTTGCCCAGCACGCTCTGCATCCGGCGCGCCAAGGTGCGCTTGCTTGTGGCTAGCGCCTCGGCCGCCTGATCGAGCGAGAAGCCTTTAGCCAGCCGTCCGCGGGCCCAACGCTCGAACTGTTGTATCAGCGGATCGGCATTGGCTAGATGGTCTGGGATCGAGTAGATCGATTGCGAAGTGCGCACGTCCACTACCAGGTACCTTGCGATGAGGTTGGCCAACTCCGGACTGACGCGCCGGATCAGAACCAGTGCCAAGTCGAGGTGGCTTAGCGCCGCGCCGGCGGTCACCACGGCGTTGGATTGCACGATGATGCGCGATTCGTCCAGCCGCACGCGCGGATAGCGCTGCCGGAACAGCGGCGATAGCCACCAGGTGGTCGTGGCCTCCTCGCCGTCTAGCAAACCCGTCTCCGCTAGCACAAAGGTGCCAATGCAGGCGGTCGCGGTCAACGCGCCGCGCTCAGACCATTTGCGCAGCACTGTGCCGGCTTCGCGCACCTCGCTGGTGGCGAGTGCCTTCACCAGCGGTTCCGGTCTCATGTGGAGGATGGCAGGCATCACCACCGCATCCGGTGTCTGCGCGCGCGTCGCAGCGATCACCGGCACGCTCAGGCCGCGCGCTGTGGTTATGTTCTTGCGCAGTCCCACTACCTTAAGCTGGAAGCGCAGCGAGGAAATGCCGGTCATCTCCGCCAGCGCGTTGGCCGTGCCGAACGCATCGAGCACCGCGGCTAGGCCGGTGTCGAACACGCCGTTGAGCGCAAGGATGTGGATACGCATGGCAATTATGATATCAAACTTGGCAATCTTGCCAATGCCGCCGGGGCGGCCGCAGGACTACTCTGCGCGTGACGATCCACCGCGACCTGGAGTCCAGCATGATCAATCATCCGTTGTTCGTCCGCCGAAAACCCGAGCCTGGCAAGGAGAAGGAGGTTGTCCTCGGCTCATGCGTAAGACGTCTGGCGAGCTCCTCAGTGTGTGTATCACTTCTGCTGGTTTGCGCGACGGCCACCGCAGAGGACCCATCCGTCCCGACGCAGATCGTCGACTTGGCGAACAAGGTGGATGGCGTGCATCCGGGGTTTCGCGCCTTTCATGCGAAAGGCGTTGTGGTGGAAGGCAGCTTCAAGGCCTCGCCCGAAGCTGCGCGGCTCAGCCGCGCAACGCTGTTCAACGGCAGCTCAATTCCGGTGTCAGCGCGCTTCTCTGATGGCAGTGGGATGCCGACAGTGCCTGACGGCTCGCCCGCGATGCCCCGTGGCATCGCCATCAAGTACCACCTGCCCGGCGGAACCGACACCGACATGGTGACCAACTCGTTCAAGTTCTTCCCGGTAGGGACCGGAGAGGACTTTCGTGATCTGCTGCAGGCCATCGTCGCGAGTCCACCCGATGCCCCAAAGCCCACGAAACTGGACCAGTTCTTTGCCAGCCATCCGAATGCGCCGAAGGCGATCGGTTCGCTCCCAATTCCGGACAGCTTCGCCGACGAGGAGTACCACGGCATTGACGCTTTCATCTTCGTCAACAAGAGCGGCCAAAGGCAGGCAGTGCGCTACCTGGTAGTGCCAGAAAAGCTGGTGCACATTACGCCGGAAGAGGCAGCCAAGCAGTCACCTGATTTTCTGTTCGACGAACTGGCCAAGCGGATCGCGCAAAGGCCGGTGGTTTTTCACTTGAAGGCGCAATTGGCTGAGCCCGGCGATCAGACCAAGGATGCGAGCCAAAGTTGGCCTGATGACCGCAAGGTCGTCGATCTCGGCGTGCTGACGCTGACTAAAGTGGCGCCCAACAGTTCGGAGGCGGAGAAGAAGCTGCTGTTCATGCCGACGAGCCTCACTGCCGGTATCGAGCTCTCCGACGATCCGCTGCCGAGCGTTCGCGCTGCTGCCTATGGCGTCTCGTTCGGGAGGCGCAGCCAGTAGACGCCTTTGCGCCCGACCAGCGAGAGGCGCAGGCGCGTCGGAGGGAGGAGAGACCTCCTGCGTCCGGCCGCCTTCGATCGATCTGAAGCGACATTAAATTCCACTAGCGAAAGGTAAATCAGATGAATCAAACAGGCACCAGCATGAAACAACAGAAGTCTGACGCCAGCGTAGCGAACATCACCATGAAGCTCGAGGTCGACGTCATCCCGGTGTCCGACGTCGAGCGATCCAAGCAGTTCTACCAACGCTTGGGCTGGAGGCTCGACGAAGATGTCTCTCCGGCAGAGAACGTTCGGGCCGTCCAGTTCACGCCTCCCGGTTCAGGGTGCTCGGTTACCTTCGGCAACGGACTCACTGCGGCAGCGCCTGGCTCGGCCACGGGAGCGCTGATTGTCTCCGACATCAGAGCGGCTCATGCCGAATTCAGCCGCCGTGGCATCGACGCGAGTGAGATGTGGCATGGGGCGCCGTTCCCCGCGGAGGCACGGCTTCCCGGCCCCGACCCGAAGCGTACGAGCTACGGATCGTTCTTCGCCTTCAGCGATCCCGACGGTAATGCGTGGGTGGTCCAGGAGGTCACGACGCGGCGCCCCGGCCGCATCTGATGCGGCCTCGGCATCGGCTGCTCACGCGTCGCGAACCGAGACACTTACCGAATCGTTACAGTCCACGCACCTGAGAGAAGGAGAGAGCGCATGAGCAGCTACGTCAAAGTTGGCCAGGAAAACTCAACGCCTATTGAAGTCTATTACGAGGACCATGGCTCGGGATCGCCGGCGGTCCTCATCCACGGCTGGCCTCTGAGCGGCGCGTCGTGGGAAAAGCAGACAGCGGCACTGCTTGCCGCGGGCCATCGCGTTATTACGTACGACCGCAGAGGTTTCGGCAGATCCAGCAAGCCCACCGTCGGCTACAACTACGACACGTTTGCGGCCGATCTCGATGCTGTGCTGAGCACGCTGAATCTTACGGACGTTGCTCTCGTCGGCTTCTCGATGGGCACGGGCGAAGTCACCCGGTATATCGGCAAGTACGGCACGAAACGAGTGCGCAAGGCTGTGCTCATCGGCACGCTGGGCCCGTATCTCGTGAAAACACCTGACAACCCGGAAGGCGTGGACAGGAGTGTCTTCGAAGGCGTCAAGGGGGGTATCAAGGCGGATCGGCCGGCCTTGCTGATGGACTTTCTGCACAACTTCTACAACTACGATGTCACGGGCGGCAAATTGGTGAGCGAGCGCGTCCTCGAGGAAAACTGGAACGTGGCCGTCGGCGCTTCTGCGACTGGCACCCTGGCTTGCGTCGATACGTGGATTGAGGACTTCCGCCAGGACATCCCTCGCAACACCGTACCCACGCTCATCCTGCACGGCGACGCGGATCGCATCCTGCCGGCAGAAGCTACATCCAGAAGACAAGCGAAGATGATCAAGAACGCCAGGTCGGTGGAGGTCAAAGGTGGTCCTCATGGCCTGCTATGGACCCATGCGGAGCAGATCAACTCCGAGCTGGTGAAGTTTCTAGAGTAACTCAGGAGAGTTTTCCATGATTCGCGGAGCCAGAGTTGTCTGGCGCGGCAGCGGTCGTGCCGGAAATGGCAACGTTTCGTCCGACTCCGGCGTGCTTGTTAACACGCCGTATTCATTCGCAACCCGTCGCTTCCGCCGAGTCGCAGCCGGCCTCGCCGCCAGCCTGGCGCTGGGCGCCCTGTCGGCGCACGCCGCGCCCACGCCCTTCCCGGCCGACTTCCGCAGCTCCCAGGTGGTGAACGCCGACGCGACGATCAATGTCCGCGTCGGCCACGGGCCCGCGGTCGTGCTGATCCACGGCTTCGGCGACACCGGCGACATGTGGTCGCCGATGGCCGCCGAGCTCGCGAAGGACCACACCGTCGTCGTGCCCGACCTGCGCGGCATGGGCCTGTCCTCGCACCCCGCGGGCGGCTACGACAAGTGGACGCAGGCTGGCGACATCCGCGCCGTCCTCGGCAAGCTCGGCATCGACCGCGCCGACATCGTGGGCCACGACATCGGCGTGATGGTCGCGTATGCCTACGCGGCGCGCTACCTGGACAAGACAAGCAGCCTGGTCGTGATCGACTCGCCGATACCCGGCATCCCGCCGTGGAACCAGATCGTGCGCATGCCCGCGTTGTGGCACTTCAACTTCGGCGGCCCGGACGCCGAGCGCCTGGTCGCCGGCCGCGAGCGCATCTACCTCGACCGCTTCTGGAACGAATTCTCCGGCGACCCGTCGAAGATCGACGAAGCGACCCGCCGCCACTACGCCGCGATCTACGCCAGGCCCGGCGCGATGCATTCCGCGTTCGCCCAGTTCCTCGCGATCGACCAGAAGGACGAGGCCGACAACCTCAAGGCGATGCAGCCGAAGCTGACGATGCCGGTGCTCGCCATCGGCGCCGAGAAGGCCTTCGGCGCCAACGTGGCGGTCGTCATGCGAAACGCGGCGACGAACGTGCAGGAAGTCATCGTGCCGAACGCAGGCCACTGGCTGATGGAGGAAGCGCCCGCGGCGACGATCGCCGCGGTGCAGGACTTCCTCGCACGGCACTGAGTCCGGCGGCCGCTCCTTCGCTCAGGCCACCGCCGCCTTTCTTTGGGGTGTCCGTCCGGACGGGCGGCTTCTTTAGCCGCGCCTGAATCAGCTCACGCGCTGTGACTCGAGCCACCCTTCATTCGCTGAGCCACAGCGGGCTCTTCCAGGCTGCCAGGGCATCCAGGAAGATGTTCAACCTCAAAGGACGGAATTTTCGATTCGAGTACACCGCAAAAACGGGGATTTGCGGAGAAGCCCACTTGGGCAACAGCCGTATGAGTGCACCGCTTGCGAGTGCTTCGTCGCAGTAGGTTGACGGCAGCAGTCCGATCCCGTGACCCCGGTACACGAAGGTGCTGACCGAATTGAAGTCGCGAGTCGATATCGGCCCTGAGACACGGATGCGCGCCTTTTTTCTACCGTAGACCAGGTCCCAGTCGGTCTCGTTGTTCCTGGCGTTGAGCATCACGCAGTCGTGCAGCTTGAGGTCCTTAGGTTCGACAGGAAGCTTTCGGCCTTTCAGGTATTGGGTGGCTGCCACGAGGTAGCGAATGCTCTTACCTATGCGGGTGGCGACCAGGCTCGAGTCCTGCAACTCTCCGAAGCGGATCGCGACGTCAATATTTTCCGCAACCAGATCGAGGAAGAGATTCGTGATGAAGAGGTCGATCCGGATCCGCGGGTTAGCATTCAGGAATCCGGAGAGGAAGTCCAGGAAGGGCTCACGACCCAGAATGACCGGAACGGAAATCCTCAACATACCTTCAGGCGTCTTCTGTCCTAGGGTCAGAACTCGCTCAGCTTCTTCCAGGAGCGTCAGCGGCTCCCTGCACTGATTGAAGTAGTCACGTCCCTGCCCGGTTAGGGTCACCCGTCGCGTTGTGCGCCTCAGGAGGGACACGCCGAGCTTCGATTCCAGCATCGATAACCGCCGGCTCACCGTCGAGATCGGCATACCCAACGAGCGGGCTGCCCGGCTGATGCTCTCGAACTGGGCCACTTTGACGAATATCAGGACGTCGTCGAGGGCGGCCATGGGGAATTCTCCCATTTTTGGAAATTAGATTCCAGATTTTTCCATCTTATCAGTCGCAGCGCGCAGCCCGACAATGCGGTCCAACAGTGAGTGATTGGAACCCAGGACCAAGAATCACAGGCGAAGGTGGAAGACTCACATGACTACGAAACAGAAGACCATCATTGTGACGGGAGCCTCTCAGGGAATCGGCGCCGCGATTGCTAACCTGTTCCTTGAGCGCGGCTACAACGTGGTGGGTAACTCGCGCAACATCAGTCGTACAAACGAGCTGCAGCGCTCCGACAAGCTGGCCTTGGTGGACGGCGACATCGGTTCGGCCTCGACGGCCGAGATGATCGTTGGTACTGCGGTAAGGCGGTTCGGCTCGGTCGATGCCCTGGTGAACAATGCGGGGATTTTCTTTGCGAAGCCGTTCACCGAGTACACGCTCGAGGACTTCGGCGCGTTGTCATCGACCAACTTGTTTGGGTTTATCCATGCGACGCAATTAGCCGTGAGACAGATGCTCGCGCAGAAGACTGGCGGCAGTGTGGTGAGCATCACGACTTCTATCGTCGATCATCCGCTTGCCGCGGTGACCGCGTCCTTCCCGATGATCACCAAGGGCGGTATCGACGCGATATCCCGGAGTCTCGCGATGGAATACGCGCCGCAGGGCATTCGCGTAAACGTGGTAGCTCCAGGCGTCGTGGACACCCCGCTGCACGAGAACAACCCCAAAGACTTCCTGCGCACACTGTCACCCCTTGGGCAGATTTCGAGCGCAAAGGACATCGCACAGGCCGTGTTCTTTCTCACGGAGGCGAGCCAAGTCACCGGCGAGGTGCTGCACGTTGACGGCGGCGCGCATCTAGGCCGGTGGTGACGTAATCGCGGATGAAGGTGGCTTTGCAACAAAGGAGGCAGGTGTGTGGTGCCGGCCTCCGAAAGCGGCCTGGACTGATATCGATGGAGCGCCGGTAATGCCCACGAACACAGCGAGCACCAGTGCCGAACAACGGCTGAGAGACCTTGGCATAAACCTGCCCCGTCCGCCAACTCCTCTGGGCGCCTACGTTGAAGCGGTGCAGACCGGCAACTTGCTCTTCTTGAGCGGCACGCTGCCAGTGGAGGGAGGAGCGCCCAAGTTCTTGGGACGTATCGGAGCCGAGTTGAGCGTCGAAGACGGACGGCGCGCGACTCGCCTGGCTGCGTTGAATGCGCTTGCGCTCGCCAAGGAGCATTTGGGGTCGCTGGACAGGGTGACCCGCGTGGTCCGTCTCGGGATTTCACTCGCAGCGACTCCCGAGTTCCGTGAGCATCCGAAGATTGCGGACGCGGCATCGGAATTACTGGTCGATGTATTCGGAGTTGACAGGACATCGACTCGCCTGGTCTTCGGCATGGCGAGCCTCCCGGTAGGCGTTTGTGTGGTGCTGGAGAGCATCTTCGAAATTGGCGAAGCGGTCCGGCCTTTGCAGAAGTCGTCGCAGGAGTCGACCGCGGCATAGCAGATTCACATTCACCTGGAGTGTTCGGCACTTGCATTTGATACAGGAGAGTTTTCCATAATTCGCAAAGCAAGAGCCGTCTGGCGCGGCGGCGGTCGTGCAGGAAATGGCGACCTTTCATCCGGCTCCGGCGTGCTTGTTAATTTCGCCCATTCGATTCAATTTCGTGAAGTCTGAGAATGCTTTCACGCTGGACACTCGTTGCCCGCTCATCCTCTGAAAGGAATGCGCTATGAATACTGTACGCTCAGCGCTCGCCGTCACCGCGCTGCTCGCGGTCGTGCCTGCACACGCCCAATCGACGGTCGCAACCGACAAACAGCTGCCGCTGCCCCTGGCGCTCGAAGCCGCGCAGGGCACGCTCGACCAATGCCGCAAAGACGGGTTTCGCGTTTCCGTTACGGTACTCAATAACGCGGGCCAACCTATCGTATTGCTGCGCGACGGCGGCACTGGGCCGCATACGGCCGACACCAGCCGGCGCAAGGCTTATACGTCACTCACGTTCCGCGCGCCGACCACCGCATTGTCAAAACGCCTGGCCGAAACCCCCGCGCTCGCCAATTTGAACAATGTCACCGACGTGCTGGTGCTAGGCGGTGGCGTGCCGATCAAATCCGGTAGCGACACCATAGGCGCGATCGGCGTCAGCGGCTCACCCACCGGTGAAAAAGATGAGGCCTGCGGACAGGCCGGCATCGATCGCATTGCTGACCGCTTGAAATAGGCCAACTATGGATGCGCATCACCAGTTTGCGGTCGGCCACGTCGGCCTGATCGTAGCCGATCTCGCGCGCTCGAAGCAGTCTTGAACCTGCGCAGAGGAGCCCTCGTGAAATCAACATCAGAAAGTCCTCAGGTAAGGCTGACCCGGAAATTACCAGGCTATTGCCGTGTCGTGTTCGACAACCCGCCATTGAATTTGATGGGGCCGGAGTTCGTCGTGCAATTCAAGAAGATCATGACGGAGCTCGAAGCCGACGAGCATCTGAAGGTCGTGGTCTTTGAAAGTGCTGTCGAAGGCTATTTTCTGAATCACTCCGACTTCCTCGCCAAGCTCGAGGATCTGACCAACCTGCCTCAAGGGCCGACCGGTCTCGAAGCGTGGCCGGACATCCTCGTGCGCCTGACTCGAGCGCCCTTCGTGTCGATCGCCTCGATCCGGGGCCGGGCGACCGGAAACGGAAGTGAGATCGCCCTTGCGTGCGACATGACCTTCGCAAGCCGGGAACTGGCCGTTCTCTCACAGTGGGAAGTGGGCGTCGGTCTGGTGGCTGGCGGCGGCCCCATGGCTCGACTGCCGCGCCTCATCGGAAGAAACCGCGCCCTGGAAGTTCTTTTGAGCTCGGACGACATCCGAGGCGACCTGGCCGAGGCGTATGGCTACGTGAATCGCTCGTTGCCGGATGCCGCGCTCGACGACTTTGTCGACGCGCTCGCGACGCGCATCGCCTCGTTCGACAAGTGGGCGATCGCCAATACGAAACGCCTGGTGAACGCAGCGAGTCTGCCGCCGGACGTCGAGATCGCGGCCGGATGGGAGGCCTGCATGACGTCAATCACGCGACCAGCCGCGCAGAAACGCATACGGGCACTTTTGGATCGAGGTTCCCACAAGCCGGGCGACGTCGAGGACCGATTGGGATTCTCGGTCGGGCAACTCGGAGCGTGACGGCCGTCGTTTCTAACCATTGCCATATTCGGAAGGAACTCAGACTCATGGATCTGCTGACACTCGCGAAGAACATCGCGCAGCGCGTTGAGGCCCAGGCGACGCAAGCCAAGGTACCTGTGGCGGTCTGCGTGGTCGATGTTCACGGCAACGTCGTCCTGCAGCACCGCATGCCTGGAGCGCCGTTGTTCTCGCTCGAGCTGTCCGAGCGCAAGGCCTACACGTCGGCGCTCGTGCGCTTGCGCACGGCCGACCTCGTGCCGCTGGTGCAACCGGGCCAAGCGCTCTATCCGCTCATCATGGTTTCGGGAGGCCGCTACTCGGCGATGGGCGGTGGAGTGCCTCTGGCCAGCGAGGGCGAAGTGGTCGCAGGCGTCGGCGTGAGCGGCGGGACGACGGAGCAGGATATCGACATCGTCGAAACGGCGATGAAATAGATCGTCGTCATGGCGACGGCAGCGGTCTGCGTCTTCTCCGACAGCGCGTGCACGCGAATGCCGTCGCATCGCCGCGCGTTTCGCCGTTGCGTCAAAGCATCAAAATAGTGAGGTGAGTGGCCCATGCGCGCGCACGTCTTTTATCGTACTGTAAAGGTCGATGGACTCTCCATCTTCTATCGAGAGGCCGGGCCGAAAGATGCCCCCGTGGTTCTCTTTCTTCATGGACTGCCCTCTTCCTCGCGAATGTATGAGCCGCTGTTTTCGCGGCTTGCCGATCGCTACCACCTTATCGCGCCGGACTACCCCGGCTTTGGACACAGCGACTGGCCGGACCCGACACAGTTTGCCTACACGTTCGATCGCTTCGCTGAAATCATGAATCGCTTCACCGAAGCAATCGCGCTGCCTCGCTACACGCTCTACATGCAAGACTACGGCGGCCCGGTAGGTTTTCGTATGGCCTTGAGTCATCCCGAGCGGATCAATGCCCTCATCGTTCAAAATGCCGTGGCACACAATGAAGGCCTGGGGGCCATTTGGAAGGCGCGACGGGCTTTTTGGGCTGATCGTGCAGCTAATGAAAAGATCCTGCGCACAAACCTTCTCTCGCTCGCAACGACGCGGACGCGCCACGTGGGCGAGGACCCCAACGTCGAACGCTATGACCCGGATCTGTGGACCGATGAATTTGCGTTTCTAAATCAGCCGGGCCAAGCGGAGATTCAAAGCGATCTGTTTTACGACTACCGCACCAACGTCGATTCATACCCCAAGTGGCAGGCGTGGCTGCGCGAGAAGCAGCCTCGACTACTCGTCATCTGGGGAAGATTCGATCCCTCTTTCGCTCTTTCAGAACCCGAAGCTTATCGTCGCGACGTGCCGAACGCCCAAGTTCACCTTCTCGACGCCGGTCATTTTGCGCTGGACACTGCCGCCGACGAGATCGCTGCGTTGCTAAGACGCTTTGTCGAAGCTTCACCTTGAAAAGTAGCGCCGCTAGCCGGGAAGGGCGCTTCTGCACGTTCTTCGGCCGTTTGGCACTTCTATTCGAATGGGCGCACGGTTGGGACCTTGAGAGTCGCGAACGCCCGGTAAGCCTAGCCCGGAAAATTCCGCGAACGAGTGCTGGCGGAGGGACTTGCACACCTTGGGGACGCCAGCGCATGCACGGACGTGCAAGTTATGGTCATCCACTTGCACGAACATCGGCCGCGTTGTTAACAACCTGTGGACAGGACGAAGGACTGGCGGAATAGATACGACGTGCTCTGGAGAATAGAGCTGGCGCGGGCTTGACAGGAGTCCGTCTCCGCCACCCTGCTACGCGCTGCGCGCGACGCAGGGCTTGCCGGGGAACACCAGCGCCACTCCGGCCAGCGCTTTTGTTCCAAGCAGTCCCACGAAACAGGTCTCCCGACGAGCGCCTGAATGGTGACAACCACCACGGTGGGCGCCGCCAACCGTACCAGCGCACCGGCGGTCGGTCCGCGCAACATCATCTGCCTGCGCGCATCGGTTGCTGAGGTCACTACTGCAGGTGATGAGATGCGTTCCATTTTCGGATCTTCTTCTCAGTCGCTAAAGACAGGTTGCGGGGCCCCGGCCAGCAGAGCGCCAAGGGGCATGAGCGGACCGATGGGAATGAATTGGTGATCCACTAGGTTCTCCGCGGAGAGCGGCAATCCATCCGTCACAGCGTGCGCTTCGTCCGCGTCCTTACAGTCGAGGATGAAGACAACGCCCTTTCCGTCGCCACGTGAATACCATTGTCGAATCGTGCCATCCAGGTAAAGCCGCACGGTCGCGCGGATTTCCTCGGGCATGAACTTCATGACCTGCTCCCGCGCCACCCCCGGCTTTGCCGTAACCAGGACCAGAACTCCGGTGGTCTTCGGCTCATTCGCTGTCTTCATGGTGCTCTCCTAGGTTGATGCGGTACCCATTAGTACCAACGAGAGCATCCTACGGTACTCATGGGTACCATGTCAAGCGATTTCCGATCAGCGTCAGCAGTTCGAGAGCAGACGCGACTTCCGGCGCCAGAGTTCCACAATGAGGGCGACCAAGGAGGCCGATTTGGCGGAGGGAGCGTCCGTCGAATCGTCGAATCAGTCCGCGCCTGTGCAAAACAGCTCGCGGTCATTCGCAGGCGAAGTCAAGGGCTCACCGCGGAGACGCCGCGGCGTGTGGTGGGTCGGAGTCCCAAGCAGACGCCACGCTGGCGGACCGCCGGTTCAAATTGCGTTGCGCCGCCGGCTTAGGGTATGCCGGCTTGCTCGTTGGCAGCTCCCGCCGGATAGAGCGGGAGGATTTTCAGTCTTCTGCTCTACCAACTGAGCAACTGAGCTACTTGGCCGTCGCAAAATCGACCACTTGGAGCAGCTGATCCGCACATAAACTGCACACCCATGTGCAGAGCAAAGTCCTCATGATAGCCGATGCCCTCGCGGCATCGATCAGGCTCGTTGCGGATGCGCGTCGGAGCCGACGGTCAGGAAGCGGGAAAGGCCAGTCCCCCGGCGGCCAGCTCAAATTCCTCCACCTTTGGCCGGTCAAATTCCTCCGGGCAAGGTTGATGGATTATGCATCGTGTGATGTGTCGCGGGCTATGCGCGCGGCGGCCTCCTTCAGTCGGTAGCTTTTTCCCTCGAACTCGAGCATGGCAGCGCGATGCATGAGTCGATCCAGGATGGCGGCCTTGGCCACGTGTTTGCGGCACTTGGCACCATTGCGCAGCGTCAGCAGCGACACGATTCGGGGCTCGAGCGCCGACGCGACGTCTTGCGGAATGCGACCGATCGCGAGTTGGTGGTCGAGGTTGTCGAGCAGATTGAGCAACTGTTTCTGACTCAGCGTCTGAAGCTTCTCGTCGGTCCAGTCGAAGCGCATCGGCGTGTGAAAGGTCGGTTTGGCGAGAGGGACCGGAATTCGCATCGTGAGCCTTTCCAGTAAATCGCTAGCTTGTCGCAGCAGTGCCGCTCGCAAACGCGCGCTCGGCTGGTCGCTTCAGCACGGTGCTCATCGCGTCCAGTCCCGATTGGCCCGCAGCCAGCGGCGCGTGGCCAGAAGCGGGACCATGATCCCCTGCGCCTGCTCGCAATGGTGAAAGCGGACGCCTCCGCGCGGCAACTGTTGGACCCGGAAGCGGCGTTCCGACGACAGCAACCCCGGCAGCGTCCAGCGTTCGCGTCAGCGCAGCTCGCGCTCTTCGCGCACGTGCACGAGCATCGCGCAGAGGCTGAGCTCTTCACCGCGCGGCGACCTGAGTTTGACTCCCGGCTCCGGCGGGCGCATCCTCTCGTCACCGGTTTTTCCGACCAAGCTGGGGAGGGCACATGCCTTCTCTCAAGGGAACCGAGACCGAGCAGAATCTGAAGGAAGCGTTCGCCGGCGAGAGCCAGGCGAGCCGCCGCTATCTCTATTTCGCCCAGAAGGCCGACGTCG
>WNFO01001226.1_pt1 | contig 19899 bp, 15 predicted proteins | sample 5400251 | NCBI WGS metagenome assembly WNFO01 (sample SAMN13153354, study PRJNA577476) | soil metagenome | isolation source: 100 cm saprolite under Madrone tree | place: USA:California | collected 2016-06-14
GCGGCCGCGTTGCGGATGTGGGATGCGGGCTCGGAGCGTCGACTATCTTGATGGCGAAATCGTATCCAAAGTCTGAGTTTGTCGGCTTCGACTATCACGACAAATCGATCGAGACGGCCAAGCAGCGCGCGAAAGAGGCTGGCGTGGCGGATCGCATTCGCTTTGAGGTGGCGAAGGCGAAGGATTTTCCTGGGAAGGACTACGACTTTGTGACGTTTTTCGATTGCTTGCACGATATGGGCGATCCTGCCGGGGCGTCCAGCCACGTGCGCGGCTCGTTGAAGAAAGATGGGACGTGGATGATTGTGGAGCCGAACGCGGGGGATAAGCTGGAGGACAATCTTCATCCGATAGGGCGCGCTTTTTACGGAGCGTCGACACTGCTGTGCACGCCGGCGTCTTTGTCGCAGGAAGTGGGATTAGCGCTGGGCGCGCAGGCGGGGGAGAAGCGGCTGCGCGAAGTGGTCACGAGCGGTGGATTTACGCGTTTTCGCCGGGCCACACAGACGCCATTTAATTTGATATTTGAGGCGAGGCCGTAGCCGCTCCTACTCACACTTCGGCAATCAGAAGAATTCTTCGTCTTCTTCGTTATTCCGCAGCACGTTTGTGCGGTGATTGATTCGAACGCTGTGCTTGCGGATGCCGGCGATGACTGCGCGGCGCGTTTCAACCGGCAAAGTTTCTGGCGGAAACACTCCTGCCAAATCGCGTGGGAAAAACTTGATAAATAGGGCAGCTACGTGTGCCGTCGCATACGCTACGGGCGTGGTGTAAAGGCCTTGCTGGCGAATCTGGTACAAGGTTGGGAAGATGCAGTCGGTACGGATCAAGAGGCGCTGTTCCTGATTTGAGCGGCGCTTGATGCCGGCGGTCAGCACTACGGCGGCGAAACGCGCGTTCTGCAAGACGCCCTGGCGAATCAAATTGGCGATTTTGCGCGGCGATAGTGTTTGCGGAAAGCGCTGGCGTACGATACCGCGCGATTTCGAGAGTTTGCCTTGTTTGTACCAGCGGCGCAGGCGATCGAATTCATTGCCGCCGATTTTCACGTCCATGCTTTGCATGGGGATGAAATGGGGGAGTGTGGCCACTTCGTCCTGCGCGGCGAGGACTACGTTTGCGTTTCCGACGGGGTCGGGGAAACGAAATTTCTCGAGTTCGGCGAAGCGCTTTGCCATGTGGAATTTTCCGGCGCGATAAACTCGCGGATTGGAGATGGCTTCGTCAAAGGTGCCTTCGGGGGACCATTGGGAGATCGGGTCGTCGCTTTCGCTGCTTTCGTACAGGCGAATTTGCACGGTTTCCACCGTGTCGAGCATTTCCGCGGCGCGCTTGACCAGCAGATTGGTCAATCCGGGGGCGGCGCCGGTGTTGATGAGGGCGAGGCGATTTTTTTCTTCGAAGCGCTTGGCGAAGGCTAGCTGCTCGGCTTTGAACGGGTTTTGCGTGAGGTGGGAGCTCAGATCGACATAATGCACGCGGAGGCGCAGAGCGGCGCGCATGACAATCTGATTGAAGACCGATGCGGAGGCGTTGACGATCAGCTGGCAGCCGCGGGCGGCTCGGACGATGCCGCGCAGGTTCCTGGCGTTCACGTCTGTGATGGCGATACTGCTGCTTTTGCCGAGGAAATGGTGGGCGCGCTGCAAATCGCGGTCGCCGCACCAGACTGTATGTCCTTGCCGCTCTAATAATTGCGCTAGGAGAGAGCCGGTGGCACCGGCGCCGAGAACGAAGATCCGCATGGCGTGGCGAAAACTTTACCACAGACGGATGCGAGGGGCTGCTGAGGCTTCAAAGCCCGTTCCAGGACGGGCGCTAGGACCCGCCAATGAAGCTTCTGGGCGACTATTGGTACCGAATTGCAGTCTTGGCTGCGCAGCGCTAGACTAAGCACGAAACTCCGACCCTTGGCGCCTACGGGGAGAAAACCTATGGCGGCAAGGGCGATGTCCCGGCGATGGGCCGGGAATGAGGGTTCGGCTGGAAACGGCTGGGCCTCCCGCTTGGAAAGGAGCCGACGACGAAAAAGTGTACTTTTTTCGTCTGCACCTGAATCCAAGCAAGCGGATTCAGGTTTTTTGTTTTGTGGGCAACCCAGCGCTGTAATGCCGCAAGAAGAATTCTTATGACGCTGCACGACAAATTCGGCCGCCAGATTACGGACCTGCGGATCTCTGTGACGGATCGCTGCAATTTCCGGTGCGTGTATTGCCGCTCGGCGGACCCGGAAAATTATCGCGATCACGATGAGATTCTTTCCTGGCCTGAGCTGGACCGCCTGGCGCGGGTGTTCCTGGGTCTGGGAATACGGAAAATTCGGGTTACGGGCGGCGAACCCCTGGTTCGCGACGGTGTGGAGGATTACATCGCGCGGTTGCACGCGCTGGGCATCGAAGATTTATCGATGACCACGAACGGCCATCTGCTGGCCGAACGGTGCGAGCGGCTGATTCAAGCCGGATTACGCCGGATTAACATCAGCCTGGATTCGCTGGACCGCACAAGATTTGAGAAAATCACGCGGACGAAATCGTTCTCAACCGTGCTGGGGAGTATCGATGCGGCGCAGAATTCGCAACTGGCGCCGGTGAAGATTAACGCGGTGCTCGTCCGCGGTATTAATGACGATGAGGTAGAGGCGTTTGCGGAGTTTGCGCGCCAACGCGGCGTTATCATGCGATTTATTGAATACATGCCGCTGGATGCGGACCGGCACTGGAATCGCGGCTTGGTCGTGCCGGCGGCGGAAATTTACCGGCGGATTCATGCGCGATGGCCGCTGCAGCAGATTCCACATGAGCGCAGCGAGACGGCACGCAAATATCGCTTTGCGGATGGAGCGCCGGGCGAGATCGGCCTTATCGCGCCGGTTACGCAGCCTTTCTGCGGACATTGTTCGCGCATCCGGCTGACCGCCGATGGTAAGCTGCGGACCTGCTTGTTCAGCAAGGAGGATCACGATCTGCGCGCGCTGCTGCGCGAAGGCGCCTCCGACGAAGACTTGGTGACGTACATCCGCTCCGTGGTGATGGAAAAGGAAGAGGGGCACCGCATCAACGAGCCGGACTTCGTACCACCCTCGCGTACTATGGTGTTTATTGGCGGATAGTAGAGAATGACACCAAAAGCCGAGAAGAATCATCTAATTAGCAGGGACATCCCTAGGACTACCTAATCCCAATAGCAGTCATGAAAAGGCGATGAGCACCCTTATCTCTATTTCGAATTCCTCCACATTCATTGGCAGCGAACCGCCAGAAACGGTGCGCGCGCCGGAAATCGAACCGGGTGTGGGCTGCGATTTCGATTCGTATTTGCTTGTGCCGGACAATTCTTTGGATGAGCGGATTGCCTCGGCAAAAGCGCGCCTTGGTAGGGACGTGGTCGTGTTGGGCCATCATTACCAGCGGGATGAGGTCGTGAAATTCGCGGATTTTCGCGGTGACTCGTTGAAGCTTTCGTTTCAAGCAGCGGAGGCGGATGCGCGGTACATCGTGTTTTGCGGCGTGCATTTTATGGCGGAGAGTGCGGACATTCTCCGTCGCGCCCACCAAAGTGTGATCCTCCCGGATTTGAACGCGGGTTGTTCGATGGCGGATATGGCGGACATTGGACAGGTGGAAGTCAGCTGGGAGGAACTAGCGTCTGTCGGCGATCTGAAGCTTGTTCCCATCACCTACATGAATTCCACGGCAGCGATCAAGGCTTTTACCGGGGAGCACGGCGGTTCCGTCTGCACCAGCTCGAATGCGGCTGCGGTGATGCGCTGGGCTTTTGAGCGCGGCGAGCGAGTCCTGTTTTTGCCCGACGAGCACCTCGGACGCAATACGGCGTTTCGCATGGGAATCCCGCTGGACGAAATGATCGTGTGGGATCCGTATCAGGATTTCGGGGGGAATTCTCCGGCGGCGATTCGCAAGGCGAAGGTCATCCTGTGGAAGGGCTACTGCTCAGTGCATCAGCGCTTCCAGCCGCAGCACATCGAGCGGGTTCGTCGAGCGAATCCGGGTATTCGGGTAATCGTGCATCCCGAGTGCCGGTATGAAGTGGCGCAGGCGGCGGATCAGATCGGCTCGACAGAAGGCATCATCAAGGCTATATCGCAATCGCCGGCGGATTCGCAATGGGCTGTGGGCACAGAGATCCATCTAGTGAATCGTTTGAGCAAGGAAATGCCGGACCGGAAGATCATGTCGCTCGATTCCAGCGTTTGCGTATGCACCACAATGTTTCGCATCACGCCGCAGCACCTGCTATGGGCGCTGGATAATCTGGCCGCAGGAAACGTTGTCAATCAAATTTCGGTGGACGAGCGCACCCGCCACTTCGCACGCATAGCCCTCGATCGCATGTTAAGCTTGCGCTAGCTCAGTGTAGGATGTACTACGTAGCGCCCGCCCATCCAAGGGCCGACAGCCAGAACGGAATTACGATGGCGGACGAAGACGACGACCAAAACCGGGACGACGCGCCGGAACCGGAGCCGCGACTTTTTACCCTGACCGAAGCCGAACGCGCCCGCAAGGAGCTTGAGCCGTTCCTTGTGGAGGCGATGAATTGCCGCAAGAAGCTGGCCGGGCTCGAAACGGATCTGACCGCAGTTTCCGCCCGGATTACCATGATGGGCGGGGTAATTGTGCCTTATGAGAAGCTCGCCACCCTCCGAGTGGAGCATCAGCACCTCGCTGAAACGCTTAAGTCCTCGCTGAATCGCATCCTTGAAACGGGTTGCCTCATCAAAGATCTTGAGGTTGGCCTACTCGACTTCCCGGCTCTGATCAACAACGAAGAAGTCTACTTGTGCTGGCGGCTCGGGGAAGACCGTATACGCTTCTACCATCGGCAGGACGAAGGATTTGCCGGCCGAAAGCCGCTTGATCCGCATGATCTCGGTCCGGGGGACTTTGTTCAGTAAGTCCGCAGTTTCTTGGGGCATTCAACCGGATTTTCCCAGCTGCAATCCCGAGAGACACAGTAGCGCGTCTCGGTTTTTCGGATGCATGTGACGTTTAGCAGATTTAGCAGATCGTTTTCGCTCCATGGGAGTTCGCTTGCCGTCACAACCTGAGAATCGGCTCAAAGACTCGGTCAGTCCTTACCTTCGCTCGGCTGCGCATCAACCGATTGATTGGTATGAATGGGGCGATGCCGCCTTTGCGCGCGCCAAGTCCGAGAACAAGCCGATGCTGCTGGATATTGGCGCGGTGTGGTGCCACTGGTGCCATGTGATCGACCGCGAGAGCTACGAGAGCGCCGAAATCGCGAAAATCATCAACGAGCACTTCATCGCCGTGAAAGTCGATCGCGACGAACGCCCGGATGTCGACGCGCGCTACCAGTCCGCTATCAGCGCGCTTTCGGGCCAGGGTGGCTGGCCGCTCACCGGCTTTTTGCTTCCCGACGGCAAGCCGTTTTATGGCGGGACCTATTTCCCGCCTGACGATCAGGGCGGAAGGCCCGGGTTCCGGCGGGTGTTGCTCGCTGTCGCGGATTCCTATCGAAACAAGCGTCCGGATTTGGAGCGCGCGGCGAATTCGCTGGCGGATGCCGTAGCGCAGGCGGAAACGTTCACCGGCGCGCGAGCAAAATTTGATCTTGGAGTAGTGGACGCACAGGTCCAATCGATCACCAAGCTTTTTGACATTCGCAACGGCGGATTCGGGCAGTCGCCGAAATTTTCGCACGCGTCGGCGATCGAGTTGATTCTCGAGCGCTATCAGGAAACCAAAGAGAAGCATCTGGTCGCGATGGCGGAAACGACGCTGGAAAAAATGGCACGAGGCGGCGTTTATGACCAACTCGCCGGCGGGTTCCATCGTTATTCCGTCGATGAGCGCTGGCTCGTACCGCACTTCGAGAAGATGAGCTATGACAATTCTGAGCTGCTCAAGAACTACCTTCACGGTTGGCAGGTGACGCAGAATCCTTTTTTGCGCGAGACGGCCGAGGGAATTATCGGTTGGGTGAATGAGCTGCTCTCCGACCAGCACGGCGGCGGTTTTTATGCCAGCCAGGACGCGGATTATTGCCTCTCCGACGACGGCGATTACTTCACGTGGACGCTGGAAGAAGTTCGCGAGGCGCTACTGCCGGCGGAAGCGCGGATTATCGAGCTTTACTATGACGTTGAGGCGCGCGGGGAGATGCACCACAATCCCGCGAAGAATGTTTTGTGGGTGGCACGCGATGCCGGCGCGATCGCAAAGACACTGGGTGGCGACGAAACGGCTGTGCGTCTGACGATAGCGCGCGCAAAGGACAAGATGTTGGCGGGCCGGCTCCGGCGGATTACTCCGTACATCGATACGACCATGTACATTTCCTGGAATGCGATGTTTGTATCCGCGTACCTGGAGGCGGCGCGCATTCTAGGCCGATCCATCGGCGACAACTGCCGCGATTTTGCGCTGAAGACGATGGATCGCATGCTGGCGGAAGCCTGGACGCAGGAAAACGGATTTGCGCACCGCATCGGCGGCCCGCGGCTGGAAGGGTCGCTGGACGATCAGGTTTTTAGCGTAATAGCGCTGCTAGACGCCTACGAAACGACGCTGAATCCGCGCTATTTTCGCGCCGCGCAACGCACGCTTGATTACCTTCTGGAATATTACGCGGATGCGCAGGGCGGAGGATTCTTTGACCGTCCTTCCAATGCCGCACCGCTTGCCGGGTTGGATGTGCGCCGCAAACCCTTTCAGGATTCGCCGACACCTGGGGCCAACTCGGTGGCGATTATTGCGCTCGTCCGCATGCACGCTTTTACCGGCGACGAGCGTTACTACAACTTCGCGCAGAAAACGCTGGAGGCCTTCGCGGGAATTGCGCCGCAATATGGGCTCTTCGCGGCGACGTATGGTTTGGCAGCGCTTCTTTTCGCGCGCCACCCGATGCAAGTGCTGATCACAGGCCGCGCGGATGATCCCGCGGCTTTGTCACTGGAAGTTGCAGCGAATCGAGTTTTCCGCCTTGGCAAGTCCGTGCTGCGGTTTACCGCAACGGGGGAAGACGGGACGATGATCGAAAATCTGCCCGAAGCGCTTAAGGAAACATTGCCCCATCTGCAAGCGGACAGGGCCGTGGCGGTCGTCTGCGCAGGTCAATCGTGCTTGCCTCCCACAACAGACCCGGCGCAATTAACCGCGCTGTTGGAAAACGGCGCGAGCGGCGCGGTGGGCAGAGGCTAGTAACCTCCAGGCTTACAACCAGGTTTACTACTTCTTGGGCCGCGATTCCGGGGGAACCAATCCCGCTAGACGGTAGTACACCACGAGTTGTCCGTAGTGTTCGCCGGTGTGTTCGGTGAGTCCGTAAGCGAGATCGGAAATCTGCACTTGCTGCTTGCTTTCTGGCTCGGTAATCCATTCGGCCATGCCTTTGTCGCCCTTGGACTTGATGACCGCCGCGCCGTCCTCCACGCATTTCTTGGCAAACGCCACAATCTCTGCTTTCGTTTTCAGGCCGTCGCGCTTGGGATCGTCCGGGTAGCGCGGCTTTTGACCCTGCGCCGCGTCGGTGAAGTAATACATCGAGGCTGCAGCATGCAGGATCTGCTCGGCAAAGGTGCGTTGTGCCGGAGTGGGCTTGAAATCGTACTTGTCTTCGGGAAAATCTTCCGCCATGGCAGTCAGCTTGCGTCCGACTTCATTCCATTGGGAAAGGACGACCTGCGAAGGGCTTGGCGCGGGCGCCTTGCTCGCGGTTCGTGCGAGTACAAATGAGGCTCCGAGCAACACAGCTAGGGTGAGCCCTGCGCTTGCAATTACCTTCTTCATTTTGTCTCTCCTTGATCTTCGCTCGCGGGATTTTCTTGCCATGGTGTGAGCGCGCCCACACAGGCAGGCTGCTTCTTTCGACGCATCACTTGGCCAGACGGCTTTCCTTCGGAAGCGTTTCCGAGGATTCGGTGCGTTCGATAGTACTCACGAATGTTGTCGGCGGCAAACGAAAGCGGATGAACAAGTTCAAGTGAACAGAGGGTTGGTTGCTGAATAGGGGCGCAGCGGTGCTGCGCCCCTACGAGGACTTGCGCGTTAGGCGACGGTGACTTCGGGGCTGAGATATACGTCTTGAATTGTGTTGAGGAGCTGGACGCCTTCCTTCATGGGACGCTGGAATGCTTTGCGGCCGGAGATGAGGCCGGTGCCGCCGGCGCGCTTGTTGATGACCGCGGTGGTTACCGCTTCCTCAAAGTCATTGGCTCCAGAGGCGCCGCCGCTATTGATCAGGCCGGAGCGGCCCATGAAGCAGTTGGCGACTTGATAGCGGCAGAGATCGATCGGGTGATCGCTGGCGAGGTCCGTGTAGATGCGCTTGTCGAATTTGCCGTAGCTGGAATCGCCGATATTCAGCGCCTGGTAGCCGCCATTACTTTCGGGAAGCTTTTGCTTGATGATGTCGGCCTGGATGGTGACACCGAGGTGATTGGCCTGGCCGGTGAGATCGGCGGAGAGGTGATAGTCCTTGTCTTTCTTGAAGGCGCTATTGCGCAGATAGCACCAGAGAACGGTGGCCATGCCAAGCTCGTGAGCTTCGGCGAAGCCGCGGCTGACCTCGACGATTTGCCGGTCGGCCTGATCGGAGCCGAAGTAGATCGTGGCTCCAACGGCGGCTGCGCCCATGTCCCAGGCCTCTCTTACAGTGCCGAAAAAGATCTGGTCGAACTTGTTGGGGAAGGTGAGCAGTTCGTTGTGATTAAGTTTTACGATAAAGGGAATTTTGTGCGCGTATTTGCGAGCGACCGAACCCAGCACGCCGAGTGTGGAGGCGACCGCGTTGCAGCCCCCTTCGACAGCTAGCTTGACGATATTTTCGCCGTCGAAATAGTCGGGATTTTTCGCGAAGCTGGCGCCCGCGGAATGCTCGATGCCCTGGTCGACCGGAAGAATCGAAAGATAGCCTGTGCCGTCGAGACGTCCGTGACGAAACAAGCGCTGGAGATTCGCCAACACGCGAACATTGCGGTCCGAGATCGTCCAGATGCGGTCAATGAAGTCGGGACCGGGGAGGTGGAGGCGCTCCTTGGGGATTTTGGGCGATTTGAAGCCGAGCAGGGAATCGGCCTTCGCGCCGAGATACGTTTCAATTTTGCTGCCTGTCACGCTTGTGGTTGCCATGGGGTTTCTCCTTGCGTTATTCGCGAATTCCTATAGAAAGCATGCCGCCGGCGACCGTGTCCACCAACCAGACTAGTTTGCCGTTCGGCGGCTGAATCAGTTGTGCCGGCAATTGGTCGGGCTCGTGCGGTCCTTCCAAAATGCCTTTCAGCGCCAGAGTCTTGTCCGCGCCGGTGACCATGAAAACCACGCGAGCGGCGCTATTGATGACCGGTGCGGTCAGCGTGATGCGGTTGGTGTACAGCTTGCCAACCCAGTTGCGCGCCGCGAGCCGCTTGGTTTCATGCAGCGCCTTGGTCCCCGGAAACAACGAGGCGGTGTGGCCTTCATTTCCGATTCCGAGAAACACGAGGTCAAAGCGCGGAAACTGACCATCGGCTATTTTAAAGGATGTGCGCAAGACTTGTTCGTATTCTTGCGCGGCTTTTTCCGTGTCCTTGTACTCGCCTTTAATACGAAAGACTTGCTCGGGCTTTATCGGAACCTTCGAGAGCATTGTCTCGGTGGCCATGCGGAAATTGCTGTCCGCATGATCGGGACCGACGCTGCGCTCGTCGCCGAAGTACATGTACATTTTATCCCAGGGGAGCTGCGAGCGCAGGGCGGCGTCGGTTGCTAAAAGGGAATAGAGAGCTTTTGGCGTGGAGCCGCCCGAGAGGGCTACCGTGAAGGAGCCTTTCTCCGAAACGGCTTGCGTCGCGGATTGAAGGAAATCCTGAGCGGCGCGCTTGGCGATCGCGTCGATGTTGATCAGAATTCGGACATCGGGTGGCACGGTCTCTCCGAAATGCCTTAGTCGGTGGCTGCTTGACGCCGGGCGGCAACCCGGTCTTCCTCTTCGTTGCAGCCACGATCGTGGTCGATATCTTCTTCGCCGATCGGGCGCCACGCTCGGCCGTCGCGTTCGAGTAGCTCTTCGGCTTCTACGGGTCCCCATGAGCCAGCGGCATAGTTGGGAAAGCCACGCGCGGGCAGGGCGTGCCAGACGTCGATCACCGGTTGGATCACGTTCCAACCGGCTTCGACCATATCGGCACGCTGGAAGAGTGTTGGATCGCCGGCCATGCAATCGCGCAGCAGCCGTTCGTAACCGGTGTTGTGTTCCGCGCCGAAATAGGTGCAGTAATCGAAATCCATGTTCACCAGGCCGAGCTTCATGACCGTGCCGGGAACTTTTGCGCCGAAGCTGAGAGAGATGCCCTCGTTGGGTTGGATGTGGATGACGAGGCGATTGGTCTCCAGGCTTTTTACCGTGGTGTTGCGGAAAAGGACGAACGGAGTGCGCCGGAAATGGACGACGATTTCGGTGGCGCGGTGCCTCAGGCGTTTTCCGGTGCGGAGATAGAAGGGAACGCCCGCCCAGCGCCAGTTGTCGATTTGCAGCTTCATGGCGACGAATGTTTCTGTGTTGGAGTCGGGGGCGACGTCCGGCTCGCTGCGATAGCCGACGACCGGCACGCCGTCGATCGCACCGGGGCCGTATTGCCCGCGCACCATGCAGGTGAGCACATCTTCAGGGCTCAGCGGCTGGATAGCGTGCAGGACTTCGGCCTGCTTGTTGCGGACTTCGTCGGCGTCGAAGGAGATGGGCGGCTCCATGGCGGTCATGGTGAGGAGTTGGAAGAGATGATTGGGCACCATGTCGCGCAGAGCGCCCGCGGTTTCGTAGAAGCCGCCGCGATGCTCGACGCCAACCGTTTCCGCGGCCGTGATTTGCACGTGGTCGACGTAGTTGCGATTCCAAAGGGGCTCGATGATGTTGTTGGAAAATCGGAAGACCATTACGTTCTGGACGGTCTCTTTCCCGAGGTAATGGTCGATTCGGTAGATCTGGTTCTCGTTGAGAACCTGTTTTAGCTCTTCGTTGAGTTGGCGCGCCGATTGCAGGTCGTGGCCGAACGGCTTTTCAATGATAACGCGCGCCCAGTGCCCGGCTTCTTCCTTGGTCAGGCCGACTTGGCCGAGTTGCTTCACGATGGAGGAGAAAAATCGCGGAGCAACGGCGAGATAAAAAAATCTATTCCCGCCTGTGTTGTGCTGCTTATCGACTTCCGCTATCTGCTGCGAAAGACGTTTGTAGGCATCGGGATCCTGGAAGTCGCCTTTGACGTAATAGATGCGTTCCGCGAACCAGGACCAGACCGCAGGGTCAATCCTGCTGGGGGAATACTTGGGGATTTCTTCGGCGAGAGTCTTGCGAAAACTTTCCGTGGTGAAGTCGTTTCCGGCGAACCCAATGATCGCGAATTGCTTGGAGAGCAGATTATCCGCGGCCAGATTGGAAAGCGCGGGGATGAGCTTGCGCTTGGTGAGGTCGCCCGTGGCGCCGAAGATGACCATGACGCAGGGGGAGGCGACGGGATTTGCGTTCGAGCGGTTCATGAGAGTTCCCTGTAATGAGTTCAACGCGCCGAGACTGCGATCAATTCCTGGTTCAGGCCTTCTTTTCCGCGTGACCGCCGAACTGAAAACGCATGGCCGACAACAGCTTGGCGGCGAATTCGCCTTCACCTCGGGACGAGAATCGCTCGTACAGGGCTTCGGTCAATACGGAAGCGGGCGCGCCGGACTCAATGCCGGCGAGAATGGTCCAGCGGCCTTCGCCGGAATCCGACACTCGGCCAGAAAAACGCTCGAGGGAAGGCTGCTCGAGAAGCGAGATGGCGGTCAGGTCGAGCAGCCAGGAGGCGACGACGCTGCCGCGCCGCCAGACTTCCGTGACGTCGGCGAGATTGAAGTCGTATTGGTAGTGTTCGGGATTGCGCAGCGGCGTGGTTTCCGCGTCGGTTTCGTGATGTTGCTTGCCGACGTTGGCGTGCTTGAGGATGTTGAGGCCTTCGGCGTAGGCGGCCATCAAGCCATATTCGATTCCGTTGTGAACCATTTTGACGAAATGGCCAGCGCCTGATGGCCCGCAATGCAGGTAGCCCTCTTCGGCGGTGCCAGCAACCTTTTCGCGGCCGGGCGTGCGCGGTGCGTTGCCGCGACCGGGGGCGAGCGTCTTGAAGATGGGGTCGAGATGGCGGACGGTATTGTTTTCGCCGCCGATCATTTGGCAATAGCCGCGCTCGAGTCCCCAAACGCCGCCGCTCGTGCCGACATCCACATAGTGAATGCCTTTCGGCGAGAGTTCCTTGGCGCGGCGAATGTCGTCGATGTAGTAGGAGTTGCCGCCGTCGATGATGATGTCGCCGGACTCAAGCTTCGGAGTCAGGTCGTGCAGCGTGGCGTCGACGACGCCGGCGGGCACCATGAGCCAGATAGCGCGCGGCTTCGAGAGTTTCTTTACGAAATCGTCGAGCGAAGAAGAACCTATCGAACCTTCCGCGCTGAGTTGCTTCACGGAATCGGGGCTGCGGTCGAAGACAACGCATTGGTGACCATTTTTTTGCAGGCGGCGCGCCATGTTGGCGCCCATCCTGCCGAGACCGATCATGCCGAGCTGCATTCGTTTGCTCCCTGTTGTGAAAGTAGATTGTGATTAAAAACTTTGCATTGCCAGGGCCTTCTTCGTTGCTTTGGCGAGCTTTGCCAGGTCTGCCTTTACATTTTTCCCGATATGAATGCGGAGGGCACGGCGCCCACGTTCTGAGAGGACCGCGAAATCGCCGCGAGCTTGCGCGGCTTTCACTACGCTGAACGTGTATTTTTGCCCGGGCACGGGCAGATCGATCTTATCGTCGCACGTAATTTGCAGGAAAACTCCGCTATTAGGTCCACCTTTGTAGGCTTGACCGGTGGAATGCAAGAAACGAGGACCAAAGCCGAGAACGGTGGCGGCTTTCTTGTCGTCGCGGACCTGGTGGCGGATTGCTTGAAGTGCGTCTTCGTTCTGCTGGTTCATGGTGATGTAGGCGAGAACTCCGAAGTAATCACGCGCGTTAATGCGATCGAGATGAAATTTCAGCGCGTCGGCCAGCGTCCTGGAATTCTTGAGTGCGGCGGTATTCTTCTCGTCGGCGTAGAGCTTGATTCCTTCGGTTTCCAGGAAGGGGGATTCGGGAGGAAGCTTGCCGGTTTTTTCGTATTCGCCGGTGAGTTTTCGCGTCTCGATCTTGCTGGCTTCCACGTCCGGTTGATTGAATGAATTGATGCCGATAATAGAGCCGGCGACGGCGGTGGCGATTTCCCAACGGAAAAATTCCTGGCCCAGGTTGTACGTGTTCTTCACGGAGATGCGCACGACGGGCAGGCCGTGTTTTTCGAGGGCTTTGACCGCGGCGTCTTGTTTCTTGTCCGGTTTGGTCTCGAGACGAAGATAGGCGAAAACGCGGTCGCTTCCGTAAGCTTCGGGCTTGGCCAGCTTCTCGTGATCTACCGGGATGAGGCCCTTGCCCTGCTTTCCGGTCGATTCCGCGATGAGTTGCTCGAGCCAGGCGCCCAGATCGTGAATTCCCGGCGAAGAAATAATCGTGAGCTTGTCGAGACCTTCGTTGGCGGCGGTGCCGAGAATGACGCCCAGCTGCACGCCTGGATTTTTGTCCGCGGCGACGTTTGCGCCGCACGCCTTCACCATTTCTTGGGTGTTCTTCAGGAACTTCGCAATGTCCAGGCCCATGACGGCGCCGGGAATCATTCCGAAATTGGAAAGGGCGGAATAGCGTCCGCCAATGCTGGGAACACCGAAGAAGATGTGGCGGAATTTATCGGCTTCCGCGACTTGCTGCATCTTCGAGCCGGGATCGGTGATTGCGATAAAGCGATTGCCAACCTCTTTGGGGCCGACTTTCTTTGCGATCCGCTCGAAGAAATATTGCTTGTAGATGTTGGGTTCGAGCGTGCTACCGGACTTGCTGGAAACGATGCAGACCGTGCTCTTGAGATCGACCTTGGCCTCAATCGCTTTGATCTGCGCGGGATCCGTGGAATCGAGCACATGCAATTCGGGGAAGCCCTTGATTTTGCCGAAAGTCAGGCGCAGGACTTCGGGGCACAGACTGGAGCCGCCCATGCCCAGCAGCAGAGCGTGCTTGAATTTGGCTTTCTTTACGTCGGCGGCAACTCTTTTGAACTGGTCGAGCTGGGCAACCTGCTGTTCGGTGATATCCAGCCAGCCGAGCCACTGCGCTTCGTCGCTCCGGGTCCAGACGGAAGCGTCGCGCTGCCAGAGTCGCCGGACCTTGTCGTTCTTTTTCCAGTCATCCAGCGAAGCGCTGACGAGAGCTTCCAGTTTTTCTGGCAGCACGTAGAGCTGGGAATTGAGGCTCACGCACGTACGCCCGCGGTCTTGCCGGTCGCCTCCAGTAGTTGCTTGAACGCATCGGCGAAGAGTTTTACTCCGTCGACGACGAGTTTCTCGGTGACTTCTTTCATGGAGACGCCGGCCTTCTCTAGCGAAGTCATTACTTTGGCGGCTTCGTCAACGCTCTCAGTAAGACTGGGACGGGCGCGGCCGTGGTCGCGGAAGGCGTCGAAAGTAGCCGGTGGGATCGTGTCGACGGTGTCCGGGCCGATCAGCTCTTCTACATACATTACGTCGCGATACTTGGGATTTTTTGTGCTGGTGCTGGCCCAGAGCAGGCGCTGTGTTTGCGCGCCTTTGGCAGCGAGTGCTTTCCACCGCGCAGTGCCGTAGATTTCCTGGTACTTGCGATAGGTCAGCTTGGCGTTGGCGATGGCAACTTTACCTTGCACGCTGGTGAGCAGGGCGCGTTTGCCGGCGTCCGTCTCGGTTTTCAGCTTGGCGTCGATCTGGCTGTCGATCAGGCTATCGATGCGGCTGACGAAAAAACTGGCGACGCTGGCGATGTGGCTGATGTCCTGCCCTTTTTTCGCGCGGGCTTCCAGGGCAGCGATAAAAAGTTCCGCCACTTGCTCGTAGACGGACTGAGCGAACAAAAGCGTGATGTTGATATTGATGCCGTCTTCAAGAAGCTGGCGAATGGCCGGAAGGCCTTCCCTGGTTCCTGGGACCTTGATCATTACGTTCTCGCGGCTGACGCTTTTCCAGAGGCGGCGTGCTTCGTCGATCGTGCCTTGCGTGTCGTTGGCGAGCAACGGCGATACTTCCAGGCTGACATAACCGTCGCGGCGCTTGGTCTGCTGGTAGACGCCCCTGAAAATATCCGACGCGTCTTGCACGTCGCGAATAGCGATTGTTTCGTACACGCTCTTGGCGTCGAGTTTCTTTGCTTCGGGCGACTCCAGAATGTCCGCGTAATCCTTGCTGCCGGTGATGGCTTTTTCAAAAATCGTGGGATTCGAGGTCATTCCCATCAGGCCGTCTTCCTGAATCATTTTCTTCAGGCCTCCGCTGGTTAGCAAGTCTCTGCGGATGTAGTCCATCCAGGGGGATTGACCGAATTCCAGCAACGCCTTCAGGGGGTTCACTCCCTTGGCTCCCACATTCGGAAGCGTTGTCGTAGTTGTCATGATGTTCTCCTTTGTTGAGGACTCCCCAAACTACTATTGTACGCCGCAGGGGTGAGCCTTGCTGCTGGGCTAGGGGTGATTAGAAAATGCCGATCAAGCGTTCGCTACTTTTCCTCCGCCGCAATACTTGGCTTCGATCGCTTTTACTTTGCCGAGGCGACGTACGTGGCGCTCTTCGTGCGTGAATTTTGCCCCTAAGAAAGCTTTGACGAGGTCCTCCGCGAGCATGACGCCGACTACCCGGGAACCTAGCACGAGGATGTTAATGTCGTCGTGCTCTACCCCTTGATGCGCGGAATAGGTGTCGTGGCACATGCCTGCGCGGATTCCGGGAATTTTGTTGGCGGCGACGCTGGCTCCCACACCGCTTCCGCAGATGAGGACCCCACGCTCGGCTCTTTTGTCGACCACGGCGCGGCCCACAGCTTCGGCAAAGTCCGGATAGTCCGAGGGATTTTCGTTAAACGCGCCGACGTCCAGCACTTCATGTTCCAGCGAACGCAATAAATCGCCGATCGCGACTTTCAATTGAAAGCCGGCATGGTCGGAACCAATCACAAGTTTCATCGGTTGCTCACTTTCCCAGAACTTCTTTGGCGACGGCTACGACGCGCTCCGGCTGGAAGCCGAATTTCTTGAGCAAGTCTTTTAGAGGCGCGGAAGCGCCGAACGTGTGCATGCCGATCGCTTTGCCCTTTGGACCTACGTAGCGCTCCCAGCCGGCAGTCGCGGCCATTTCGACGGAGACGCGCGCCGTAACATTAGGAGGAAGCACGCTGTCGCGATACGCGGCGTCCTGTTTCTCGAAGAGTTCCCAGGAAGGCATGCTCACGACGCGGGCATTGATCCCCTCGCTCTTCAGCTTTTCATACGCTTCGACGCAGAGATGCACTTCGCTGCCGCTGGCCATGAGAATTACATCGGGCTTGCCGTTTGCCGCGTCGGCAAGAACATAGGCGCCCTTGGCTACCCCGGAAGCTGGCGCGTATTTGGTTCGGTCGAAGGTAGGGAGGGTCTGGCGAGTCAACACGAGAGAACCCGGACTATGCCGAAGCTGGATCAGCACCTTGTACGCTTCCACCACTTCGTTGGCATCGCCGGGACGCAGCACGATCATATTGGGCATGGCGCGCAGTCCGGCGAGTTGCTCGATGGGCTGATGCGTGGGGCCGTCTTCGCCGAGGCCGATGGAATCGTGAGTGAAGATGAAGATGGAGGGTGTTTCCATCAACGCGGCCAGGCGCATTGCGGGTTTCATGTAGTCGCTGAAATTGAAGAATGTGGCACTGTAGGCGCGCAAGCGAGAAACGCTCAGCCCGTTGACGGTGGCACCCATAGCGTGTTCGCGCACGCCGAAATGGAGATTACGGCCTTTGTACTGGTTGGCGTAGAAGTCGCCCGCGCCTTCAAAGGTGAGATTTGTCTTGTTGGAATGCGCGAGATCGGCCGAGCCGCCGAGCAGCCAGGGAATATTTTTGGCTAAGGCGTTCAGCACTTTGCCCGAAGACTCGCGGGTGGCCATGCCCTTGGGATCGGCGGGGAAGCTCGGCAGGTCCTTGTCCCAGGCATCAGGCAACTGAAAATTCTGAATGCGCGCGAGCTGATCCGCGAGCTCCGGAAACAGCTTTTTGTACTCGCCGAATTTGGCGTTCCACGTCGAACGAGCTTCGGCTCCGCGCTTACCGATACCATTCTTGAAGTGATCGTAGACGCCGTCCGGAATGAGGAACTTGGCGTCCTCCGGCCAGCCGTAATTTCGCTTCACGAGTTTGACTTCCGCTTCGCCGAGCGGCTCACCGTGCGAATCCGACGAGTCTTGCTTATTCGGCGAACCGTAGCCGATGTGGCTATCGACCACGATCAGGGTGGGCCGGTCGGTCGTTTTCAGGAAACTTTGATACGCGCGGTCCAGCATATCGAGGTCATTAGCGTCCGCGACGCGCGTGACATTCCACCCCAAACCAACGAAACGCGTCATTACATCTTCGCTGAAAGACCAGTCTGCGGGACCGTCGAGCGTGACGTGATTGTGGTCGTAAATCCAGCAGAGATTCGACAATCCGAGATGCCCAGCAAGAGACGCCGCTTCGCAGGCCACGCCCTCCATCATGTCGCCGTCGCCGCACATCGTGTAGACGTTGAAATTGAAGATCTCGAAGCCGGGGCGATTGTAATTCGCGCCCAGCCACTTGCTGGCAATAGCCATGCCAACGCTATTTCCGCAGCCTTGGCCGAGTGGTCCGGTGGTCGTTTCGACGCCTGCGGTAATGTGCGATTCCGGATGACCGGGAGTCTTGCTGTCGAGCTGGCGAAAACGCTTGATCTCTTCCATCGGGAGCGAAGGTTTGTCGAGGACTTTGCCGTCGGGAGAGACATCGCGGACGCCGGTGAGGTGCAGCATCGCGTACAGCAGCATCGAAGCGTGGCCGTTGGAGAGAACGAAACGATCGCGATTGGGCCAAAGCGGATCGGCGGGATCATAGCGAAGGAATCGCTGCCACAACTCGTACGCGACCGGCGCAAGGCCCATCGGAGCGCCCGGATGACCGGAGTTGGCCTGCTGCACGGCATCGATAGCTAAGGTGCGAATGGTATTGATGCTGAGTTGGTCCAGGTCTACTTGCGTTTTGGCCTGAGTCACGTTAGCTCCTGAGCGGGACGAGGACCCGCGGCGTTGCGACACGTCTTAGATGCGCCGCGTCACGCGGCGGGTGGGCGAATTCTGTTCTGGCACGACTTCTGTCAGATGCCAATACTCTGTGTACTCGAAAGCTTGGTGCCAGGCTGACGCGTTCTCCTTGGGACCAATCAGGACGACTCTAAGGGGTCAATATCAAGACACGCGATCGTCCCAATAGGGAGTTTCAAAAGCTACCGTTAGATCGGGTCATTGTCAATGAACGAGCGCAAGGAGTGCGATGAGCGGCTGTGCTAGACTGCGGCGCGTAAAGCGCGATAGAACAAGCGGGAGTCGATGCAAAAATGATGACGCGAATCCTCCTCATTTTTCTTCTTGGGCTTTGCTGGGATGCGCGGCTGCTCGCGCAAATGGGCGGCATGGCCGCTCCGACGTTTACAAAGGACGTTGCGCCGATCCTCCAAAAGAACTGCCAGACGTGTCATCGCCCGGGGGAGGCCGCGCCCTTTCCATTGCTGAGCTATGAACAAGCGCGCCCGTGGGCCTCGAGCATCAAGCTTGTGGTGCAACAGAAAATTATGCCGCCCTGGTACGCCGATCCGGCGTACGGGCATTTTGCGAACGATCGTGCGTTGACGGCCAAAGAGATCAGCACGTTGGTGGCGTGGGCAAATGCAGGCGCTCCGGAAGGCGATCCCAAGGATGCGCCGTCTCCCGTGAACTTCGTGGAAGGCTGGGGCATTCCCAAGCCGGACAAAATTTTCGAGTTGCCGAGGGCTTTTGCGGTGCCGGCATCGGGAATGGTGGAATATCAATACGTAATTTTCCCGACAGGATTCACGGAAGACAAATGGGTGCAGATGGCGGAGGCGCGGCCGTCGGAACGCTCTGTAGTCCACCATATCATCGCGTATGTTCGCGAGCCGGGTTCGAACTACTTCAAAGATCAAAAGTCCGGCGTTTTCTTTGAAGCTCCTCCGCCTAAATCGGACGAGAAGACCGATCGCAGTGCGTTACCCAGTGATTTTCTTGTGGGGTACGCGCCAGGTCAGCCTGCTGAGATGTTGAGCCCAGGCCAGGCAAAATTCATCAAGGCGGGCTCGGATATTGTTCTGGAGGTGCACTACACGCCGACGGGAAAGGCCACGACCGATAGAACAAGAGTCGGAATCGTTTTCGCGAAGGAGCCGCCGAAGGAACGCGTGCTGACTTTATCGGCGAGCAATGGAATATTCAAGATCCCGCCGGGTGACCCCAATCATCGTGTCGATGCTTCATTCGAAGTGCGTCGGGACGTGAAGCTGGCGAGCCTGCATCCGCACATGCACATGCGCGGGAAAGATTTCGAGTATCGGCTGGTTTTTCCCAACGGAGAAACGCGCACGATTCTGCGCGTGCCTGCCTACAACTGGCGCTGGCAACTTTGGTACAACTTGGCCGAACCGATCGCGCTTCCGAAGGGCACAAAAATCGAATGCACCGCGCATTTCGATAACTCGCCGAACAATCCGGAAAATCCCGATCCGACCAAGACGATTATTTGGGGTCAGCAAAACTGGGACGAGATGATGGTGGGCTTCTTCAATTTAGTTTTCGACGCCAAGGTGCCGCGGCAAGCGCTGCTACCGCAGGACGAGGCCGCGGGAGCCAAGTAAGCCGTTGCGCGGTTGGCAGCTTCGTTTTACAGGAGCACGCGGCAGCCGCGAGCGCTTAGTTCCTTTAGCCAAGCGGGACATACGCGAAGATCATTCCAACGCAGATCGAGTTTCT
>WNFO01002566.1_pt1 | contig 19891 bp, 26 predicted proteins | sample 5400251 | NCBI WGS metagenome assembly WNFO01 (sample SAMN13153354, study PRJNA577476) | soil metagenome | isolation source: 100 cm saprolite under Madrone tree | place: USA:California | collected 2016-06-14
AGCTCTCGCATCCTCAGCGGCCTCCGGGATATCGGATGAACTCCGATATTTCGGATGGGGCGGCTCGAGGCTCCCGGGCGGTAGCATCGAATGTCCTGAGCCGAAGAATCCATCTACGTCGGGTCTTTGCCCACCAAGTCGCCGATCGCGGGTGCGGTGGCGCGTTCGTGGCACGGATGCTGCCCTGTATGTCCCATCATGATTACGTGGGGCCTGCGGATCAACGTCCCTCCAAGGAAGCGCGACGAGGTTCAGCTAATTTTTCGGAGTCTGCTGGAGCCCGCTCGGGTGAGAGGCGGCTGCCTCGCCTTCCGGGCCTACCAGGACATCGAGGTGCCCGAGGTGCTGGCCCTGATCCAGGAGTGGGCCAGCTCGGATGACCTCGACCGCTACATGCGCACGGAAGACTTCCGGAGGCTCGTGGCGGTGATGGAGCTGGCCAGCGAGCAGCCCGAGATTTGGTTCGACACGATCGAGACACGAGAGGGGCTCGAACGCCTGGTCGCGGGGCTGGGCACTGCGGCGGAGCCGTTGTGACATGAGCAAGCCTCTCTATCCATCCCTCTATCAGATCAACACGCGCGTCTGGCTGACGGAGCTGTCGCGGGCCCTGGGCCGGCCGGCCGCGCTGGATGACATTCCGGACGCCGAGCTAGACCGCGTGGCCGGGATGGGATTCGACTGGATCTGGCTCCTGAGCGTGTGGTGCACCGGGCCGGCCGGGCAGCGGGTGTCGCGCGCCAACGGCGAGTGGCGCCGGGAGTTCGCGGAGACGCTGCCGGACCTGCGCGAGGAGGACATCGCCGGATCCGGCTTCGCCATCACTGGCTATACCGTGCATCCCGACCTGGGAGGCGATGCGGCGCTGGCGCGACTGCGCGAGCGTCTCCGGACGCGCGGGCTCCGGCTGCTGCTCGACTTCGTGCCAAACCACACGGCACTCGATCACCCCTGGGTGGAGGACCACCCCGAGTACTACGTCGCTGGGAGCGAGCGCGATCTGATGCGGGCGCCGCAGAACTACACCTGGATCACGCGGCCGCGGGGCGACCGGCTGCAGGCCTATGGCCGGGATCCGTACTTCGCCGGCTGGCCGGACACGCTCCAGCTCGACTACAGCAACCCGGCCACGCAGGAAGCGATGATCGGGGAGCTGCTGAGGATCGCCGGGCAATGCGACGGGGTGCGCTGCGACATGGCGATGCTCGTCCTGCCGGACGTGTTCGAGCGGACCTGGGACCGCCGGGCACCCCTGTTCTGGCCAGCGGCGACGCGGCGCGTGCGGGAACGGGTGCCGGGGTTCCTCTTCATGGCCGAGGTCTACTGGGACCTCGAATGGACGATGCAGCAGCAGGGGTTCGACTACGCCTACGACAAGCGGCTCTACGACCGCCTGCGCGAGGGGCACGCGCGTCCCGCGCGCGAGCACATGCGGGCGGAGCCGGACTACCAGAACAAGCTCGCCCGGTTCATGGAGAATCACGACGAGCCGCGAGCCGCGGCGACCTTTGCGCCCGAGATTCACGAGGCGGCAGCCGTCATCACGTACCTGTCGCCGGGGCTGCGATTCTTCCACCAGGGCCAGCTCGAGGGCCGACGGAAGCGCATCTCGCCACACCTGGTCCGCGCGCCCATGGAACCCGTCGACGGGACGCTTCGACAATTCTACGACGGTCTCCTGGCGACGCTCCGGCAGCCGGTCGTTCGCGACGGCCAGTGGCGCTTGCTGCAGTGCACGCCGGCCTGGGATGGCAACGGGACGTCGGATGGCTTCCTCGCCTGGTCGTGGGAGGCTCAGGATGGCCAGCGGCGGCTGATCGCCGTCAACTATGCCGGAGCCCGGGGCCAGTGCTACGTCCGCCTGCCGTTTCCCGACCTGAAGGGGCGCACGGTGCTGCTCAAGGACACGATGGGGCCGGCCAGCTACGATCGCGGCGGAGACGACCTCGTGTCGCGGGGCCTCTACCTGGACCTGTCCCCGTGGGGCTACCACGTGTTCGAGATGACCGTGGTTCGTTAGGCGCGCGCGACGGAGGACAGACACCGTGGAAGAAGGCTTGTTGATCACCAAGCTCAACATGATCGATGCCCAGATCCAGCACGAAGACGACCTTATCGGACAGCGCATGAGCTGGCTGGTCATCTCGCAATCGTTCTTGTTCGGAACGTTGGCGACGCTCATCGGGCAACGGGGTCTTACGGACCCGGCGGCGGGCGCGGTCAGGCTCCTGCTCGTCCTGATTCCGCTCGTGGGCGGGTTGCTGTCGGTACTGGTGCTGGCGGCCGTGGGAGCGGCCAACTACGCCATGCAGCAATGGCGCGTCGCACTCGACCGAATCTGCGCGCTGCCAGAGGCCCGGCAACTGGATTGGCCGCGTCTCAGGCATCGGCGTCGGATGACAATGCTGGGAGACCTGCTGCCGATCGCTGTCTCAGGCGGCTTCTTCCTCGCATGGGTCGTCATTCTGATCAAGACGGCGTAGATGTGCCCGGCCTTCGAGAACGCCGTGGCGGCGACCGGACTCGACGACTGCACCTTGTTTTCGAGACGGTTCGCTAGGCGCGCTACGAAGGACGGACGCGGCAAACGAATCAAGCTGAGAGGATCGGCCATGGAAGAAGACTCGCTGAGCACGCAAACTCAGGGTGCTGAGCGGAAGAAGTGGATCCTGAGGCACGGTGTCCTCACATGGGGCCCGGCGGTCCCCAGCTCCGGGGCCGTCGATTCCTCGGTGCTTCTCGCGAATCGAGCGACATCGTGGGCATCTCCCAGGCTGGCCTCGCGGCACCACCCTTGCCCAGCCGCTGTCGAGAAATGAGCCGCCATTGGCGCGGCGGATGGCCGGATGAATGGGAATAACGCCCGGAGGCCGTGTGGCCTCTCGGGGTTGGCTCTGGACGAAGGCAAAGCCTGAAAGGGCAGGAGGTCACAGATGGACGCCGAGCACCGTCGACTGGAGGAAACCCGCACCAAGGCCGTGCCGTGGAAAAAGTGGGGCCCGTATCTCTCGGAGCGGCAGTGGGGGACGGTGCGCGAGGACTACAGCGACGCGGGCAACGCGTGGGACTACTTCACCCATGACCAGGCCCGCTCGCGGGCGTATCGCTGGGGCGAGGACGGGCTCGCGGGGATCTCCGACGACCAGCAACGGCTCTGCTTCGCGGTGGCCCTGTGGAACGGCAAGGACCCGATCCTCAAGGAGCGGATGTTCGGGCTGACCAACAGCGAGGCGAATCACGGCGAGGACGTCAAGGAGTACTACTTCTACCTCGACTCGACGCCGACGCACTCGTACATGAAGTACCTCTACAAGTACCCCCAGGCCGCCTATCCGTACGCCAATCTCATCGAGACCAACCGCGGTCGAAGCCGCCAGGAGTTCGAGTACGAGCTGCTGGACACGGGCGTGTTCGACCAGGACCGCTACTTCGACGTGTTCGTGGAATACGCCAAGGCGTCCCCCGAGGATCTCCTCATCCAGATCACCGTCGAGAACCGCGGCCCGGAGCCAGCGACGCTGCACGTGCTGCCGACGCTCTGGTTCCGCAACGTGTGGTCCTGGGGTGGCGATGTGCCCCGGCCGGTCCTCCGGCAGGCCGCCGGCGAGGCCGGTGGCGGGATCGTGGCCTCGCATTCGGAGCTCGGCGAGCGACGCCTCTATGCCGAAGGCGCCGCCGCGCTGCTCTTCACCGAGAACGAGACCAACCACGAGCGCCTCTTCAATTCGCCCAACCGGACGCCCTACGTCAAGGATGGGATCGACAGCTACATCGTTCAGAACCTCAAGGACGCAGTGAATCCCGAGAAGACGGGGACGAAGGCGGCGGCCCACTATCCCCTCACCGTGGCGGCTGGAACATCGCGCACCGTTCGGCTGCGCCTCTCGGATGTGGCGCCGGCCGCATCGGCTCCGAAGAAGCCCGACCCGTTCGGCGACTTCGACGCCGTGATGCGGGCGCGCCGCCAGGAGGCGGACGAGTTTTACGCCACGGTCATCCCGTCCTCGCTGAAGGGCGACGCTGCGAACGTGATGCGGCAGGCGCTGGCCGGGATGCTTTGGTCCAAGCAGTACTACTACTACGACGTCGACCGGTGGCTCACCGAGCGCGGGTCCGACCCGTTCAAGGCGAAGCGGCGTGCCGCGCCCCGCAATGATCACTGGCACCACATGTACAACGCCGAGATCCTGTCGATGCCGGACAAGTGGGAATACCCCTGGTACGCGGCCTGGGACTTGGCCTTCCACGTCCTCGCGCTGACGATGGTGGACGAGGACTTTGGCAAGGGACAGCTGGATCTCATGCTCGGGGAGAATTTCCTGCACCCGAGCGGGCAACTGCCCGCGTACGAGTGGAACTTCGGCGACGTCAACCCGCCCGTGCACGCCTGGTCCACCATCTTCACGTACCGCCTGGAGCAGGCCCGGCGCGGCCAGGGTGACCTCGACTGGCTCGAGCGCGCCTTCCACAAGCTGTTACTGAACTTCACCTGGTGGGTGAACCGCAAGGACCGCTCCGGCAACAACGTGTTCGAGGGCGGCTTCCTGGGGCTGGACAACATCGGTGTCTTCGACCGGAGCGCGCCGCTGCCGACCGGCGGACACCTGGAGCAGGCCGACGGCACTGCCTGGATGGCCCTCTTCTGCCAGAACATGCTGGAGATCTCCGTGGAGCTGGCGATGCACAGGCCGGCCTACGTGGACATGGCGGTCAAGTTCGCCGAGCACTTCCTGTGGATCGCCTCGTCGATGGTCCACGCGGGCGAGGACGTCGGGATGTGGGACGAGGAGGACGGGTTCTTCTACGACGTGCTCCGGCTGCCGGAGGGCGGGGCGCAGCGTCTGAAGGTGCGCTCCATGGTGGGCCTGCTCCCCCTGTGTGCGGTCACGGTCTACGACGGGAGGCTCATGGCAAAGTTTCCGGAGCTGCGCGAGCGCTTCCGCAGGTTCCTCGGGACGAGAACGAGTTCCTGAGCCCCTACGGCATCCGGGCCCTCTCTCGCTACCACGCCGAGCATCCCTATGTGTTCCATGTGGGAGACCAGGAGTACCGGGTCTCGTATCTGCCGGCGGAATCCGACACCGGCATGTTCGGCGGCAACTCCAACTGGCGCGGGCCGATCTGGATGCCCGTCAATGGCCTGATCATCCGCGCCCTGCTGCAGTATCACACCTACTACGGCAAAGATTTCACCATCGAATGTCCCACAGGCTCCGGCCGGTACATGAACCTGTACCAGGTCGCCGAGGAGATCGCGCGCCGGCTGGCCAGCATCTTCCTGCGGGATAGCAAGGGGCGGCGGCCGATCTACGGGGGAACTCGGAAGTTTCAGGAGGACCCGCACTGGAGCGACTACCTTCAGTTCTTCGAGTACTTCCACGGCGACAACGGGGCCGGCCTCGGCGCGAACCACCAGACCGGATGGACGGGGATCATCGCCCGGACCATGCACGTATTCGCGACCAGCACGGCCGAGCAGTTCCTCGAGCTCGGTACGACCGCCGGTATCAGGGATGTCAAGGCGTCGACATGACCTGGGCTCTTCGACTAGTACCCCTCGTCGCTCTGGCGGGATGCGCAAGCATCGGACCGGACAGGGTGCCCCGGGATCGATTCGACTACACCGCGGCCGTGGCGGACTCGTGGAAGACCCAGATGCTCCTGAACCTCGTGAAGATTCGCTATGGCGACGCCCCGGTGTTCCTGGACGTCGGGCAGATCGTCAGCGGCTACTCGTACCAACGTCAGATCGCGGGCACCGCGACCTTCAACGAGTTCTTCAAGCATCCCGTGCCTCACGCGATCACCAGCATCCTCGGGCTGGGGGCCAGCGCTTCATTCAACGACTCCCCGACCCTCACCTACACGCCGATGACGGGCGAGCGATTTGCCCGCTCGATGATGATGCCGATTCCGCTGTCGTCGATCATGAACGTCCTGCAGGCCGGCTTCCCGGTCGATCTGGTGTTCCGGCTCACCGTGCAGTCGATCAATGGCGTCGACAACCGTCGTGTGGCGGTGTCTACGAAAGGGTACGTTCGGCCCGCGAATCCCGAGTTCTACGCGCTCCTGGACGAGCTCGGCCGCATCCAGAACTCCGGTGACATCGGCGTCCGAGCCACGACGGGCGCCCAAGGAGAGGCCCTGAGCTTGGTATTTCGTCCGAATCTCGCTGCGGCCGTCCAGCAAGCGCGCCGCAACGTCGCGAACATGCTGGGCCTGGACGCCACTGCCAAGGAATTCCGCATCGTGCCCGGGGCCGTGCCGAGTGACGACAAGGAGATCGCCCTTCTCAGCCGGTCGATGTTCGAGGTCCTCCTCGACCTCTCGTCCAGGATTGACGTGCCCAGGACGCACGTCACGGAGCGCCAGGTGGGGCCGACCGCGGAGGGCGATCTCGGGCCCAACGGAACGATCCCACCCTTGATCCAGGTCTCGGCCTCGGCCGATCGTCCGAGTGATCCCTTCGTCACCGTTCGCTACAACGGTCACTGGTTCTCCATCGACGCCAGGGACATCCCTTCCAAGGGAGTGTTCTCGTTTCTCATGTTCGTCTTCACCTTCGTGGAGACCCAGGGCAAGGAGGCCGCCCCCATCTTGACGATCCCAACGACGAGATGAGACCGCTGGTCATCGCAATGACCTTGGTTCTGTGCGTGGGTGCGGCCTTCATCCCTCCCCGGACATCGGCCGACAGCCTCCCAATCACAATCGGCTATCAGACCAATTCTGACTGGCTGCTGCTCGTTGCCCGAGACCTGAAGCTCTTCGAGAAAGCGGGCCTGGCGCCCACCTACGTGAAATTCGATGCGGGGCCGCCGATGATTGCGGCGGCCCAGAGCGGGAATATCAACGTGGCCAGTATTGGAAGTGTGCCGTTCTTGATCGGGTTGTCGCAAGGCGTGGACTGGGTGCTGATCGGAATCAACCCGGAGGGCGCGTATACCGAAGGCCTTGTTGCGCGGAAGGACAGCGGGATCAACACCCCGGCGGACCTGAAGGGCAAGCGCCTGGGCTTCTTCAAGGGGTCGAGCGCTCACTATGGAGTGATGATGACTCTGCGGCAGTACGGACTTCACCCTGATCAGGTGACACTGCTCCATATGTCGCCTGCCGAGCAGCTACAGGCGCTGACGAACAAGGAGATTGACGCGTCGATGGTGTGGGAGCCGTGGATGCAGCGGATGGTTCATGAGGCGAGCGCCAGAATCATCGAAACAGAGGGCGATCTCGGCATCTACACCCACGTGGACGGCTACAGTGTCCGGCGCGACTGGCTGCAGGACAACAGGGAAGCGGCCGTGCGCTTCCTGCGGGCGTTGATCATGGCGCACGACGTCGTGCGAACGGACAGCAGGCTCGCCGTTCGCGTGTGGGCGCAAGAAATGAAGATCAAGGACGCGTGGGTGGAGGCGATCTACAAGAACGCTCCGCCATCCAACATCGAGGAGTGGATAAACGCACGGTACCGGTATTCGCTGGTCAAGGCCTCGTCGTTGCATCGGAGGCTCGGGTTTCTCGCGACGTTTCTGCTTGAACAACGCCTCATTGCGGCGCCAGTCGACGTGGACGACGCCCTTGACGTGTCTGTCATCGCGGAAGCATTGAAAGCGCAGAAGGACCATCAATGAAAGACCTCCGGGACAAAGAACTTGATGGTGGCAGACGCTTCTGCTGGTCGTTTGGTGCTGGGGATTCGGACCATCCTGGCGCTGACGCTCGGACTTTCGCAGCCCACCTCCAGCGAGACCGTCTGTTTCTTGCCACCACGGCCGCCGTGACTGTGGCCTTCGGAGTGGCCCTGCTCGGATGGCGGCCGCCTGATCTCGTGACCGCAGTGTGGCGCCTCGCCGTGTATGCCTTGCTTCTCGGCGCCCTGCGCCTCGTGGCGACATTGTGGCTGCGGGGCCCCGCCAGCGCACATCCAGAAAGCCGGAGGACACCAGCATGAAAAGCTCGATCGTGAGGACACTGAGTTGCGCGCCGCCGTGTTCATATTGGCGGCCTCGATGCTCCATGGCCGGCCAGCTGGAGGGCGTTCCGCTGGCCGACACCGTCAAGGCCGGCGAGAAGATGCTGAAGCTGAACGGGCTGGGCCTCAGAAAGAAGGCCGTGTTCAAGGTCTACGTGGGCGGGCTCTACCTGGAAACGCCCTCGAAGGACTCTGGCGCGATCCTCGCGTCCGACCAGGCGAAGGCCATCCGCCTGCATTTCCTGCGCGACCTGACGAAGGCGCAGCTCGTCGAGGCCTTTCAGGAAGGCTTCGACGCGAACGCGAAGGAGGCGGCGGCACAGAAGGCCGCGTTCGACAAGATGCTCGCGCTCGTTCCCGACGTGAAGACGGGCAGCACGCTGACGTTCACCTACCTGCCGGGAAAGGGCACGACGCTGCAAGTCGCGGACAAGGAGCTGGGCGTCTTCGAAGGCAAGGGGGGTTCGCCGACGCGGTCTTCTCGATCTGGCTGGGCTCCAAGCCGCCTTCTGAGGACCTGAAGAAGGGAATGCTCGGCTGATGGAAATGAGCGGCACGATTCTGGGCCCGATTCAGGCTACGTGGCGATCAACGACCGAGCCCCACGGCCGGCGGCGTCGCGAGGGCGCGGACGATGGCGATCAGTTCCGCGTGCGCGGCCGTGCGTGGGTCCTTGAACACCTCGATGGGGTTCGCCTCGGTGAGGCGACTGAGCCGCGTCAGGAGCCGGATCCTCTGGCGCCGCGTCAGCTTCGCCTGCGACGAGCGCCACCGGAAGAAGAGGCGGTACAGTTCGCCGTCACCGAAGAGCCTGTTGAGCTCGTGGATCGTGACATAGACGACGAACAGCACCATGAGCCAGACCTGGACCATGAAGAAATGCGCCCACGAGAAGTGGTCGATCATGTGCTGCGGGAAGTCGACCGTTGCACCGCCCGCTCGGACGAAGTGGAGCAATGCCTCACCGATCCGCAGCACGAATACGCACGCCCAGTAGATCACTGCCTTGAAGAGGATCGGCTGCATGAGCGGCGCCCCTTCGAAGCGGCTCATGAACGGCATCGTATCGGTGACGAGTACAGCCTTGCCCACGAGCAGCGCGCTCACCGTGGCCAGCAGGAATCCGCTGAACTCGATCTGCTGCTCGCGCAGGATCATCTGCTTGGTCCAGACGATCAGATTGAAGCCGATGAAGACGAAAATCGTGGGCGGCAGGATGTGCTTCATCTGCGCAACCCACCAGCCGAGTGCTCGACGCCAGAAGGGCGACTTTGCGTCGCCGTCGGGGACGGCGGTGGTCATGGCTACTCCTTCCGGGCCCGGCGCCTCTCGCGGGTCGCGGCCGCACCCGCAGTGTACGCCGACGAGGGCGCCGGGCGGCGGAGGGCGGGAGTGTGCGAAGTGGCCGACCGTAGGTCGACCTCGAATCTGAGCGTGTTTGATATCGGTGATTGCGGGCCCCCGATTTGAACCAGCCGACGGGGGCGCGTCCCCAGGTCGATGCACTTTGCACTCGTACTCCCAGGTGGGATGCGGAGGGAGCACCGCGGGCCGACCAGCTGTTGCCGCCAGTCGGCCCGGCGGGTGGGTAACTCAGACCTTCGTCAACTGCCCTGACTGGATGAGGTCTACGAGGACGTTCCACTCGTCCTTCTTCAGGACCGCGAGGTTCCCGGCTTCACCGATCCGCACTTCGTTCCCGGCGATCTCGATCTCGGGGCACGCCGTGCAGGCCGGGCACAGCGACATCTTTACGTTCTCCATCGGTTGTTCTCCTTTCTGATCAGTCATCCGATCCGCGACGGGTTGCTTAGCTCACGCGCTCGATGTGAGGGCACAGTATCGCTCCGCCTTTCCCGGTGCGGCGCCAGCCGTTCGGCAGAGCGCGGAGGCGGGCGTAGATCTCCGAAAGTGAGTCTGTCGGCAAGAGGCCTTGAGAACTCGGATGTCGCGCACTAGTTCGTACCTCGCGCCTTGAGCGTCGCCCGGAACCCGGCCCGGTTCACGGCCTCGATCAACTGCTCCACCGTCACCTGGGCCTGATCGAACGTGACACGCGCTTCCTTGTCGCGGAAGCTCACCTCCGCCCGACTCACGCCCTTCAGCCCTTCCAGGGCCTTCTTGACCGCTATGGGTCAAGCGCCTCACGTCATCCCCTCGACGCTGAGCGCGACCGTCGAGTTCGCGGCAAAGGCGGTAATTGCGCCGAGGACGAGCGACAACAAAACAACCCACGCGGTCAGTCGGTTCATTGCCTCCCTCCCATCTCATGCCCCGTGTGCGGCGAGTCGCTGTTCACGACGCCGGCCAAGAGATCGGACGTGAACTCCGGGAAGCGGTCGAGCACGATCGCCGTAGCGACGACGAGGCTAGCCAAGATTAGCAACCCCAGCGTGATGCGACTACCTGCCATCCGACAGGCCAACGCGTCACAGCGTCGCCTCTCCCGCAAATACAGGACGAAGCCAGTGACGATGCCGATGATCCCGGCCGGGACCAGCAGCCAACGATACTGCAGCGTCGTCGCCATGAACGCGCCACTCCCAAGCCCCAGCACGACCACTGCGAGGGGTAGAAGACAGCAGAGCGAGGCTAGCGCGGCGCCGACCCATGCGACCAAGCCAGCACTGAGCGCCGCAAGTCTCATGGTGTCCCTCCTACGCTTCTTCTGCGGCGTACGCCCCGTACTCGAACGTCAGACGGTATGTGCGATCGCAGCATCGAACCGTATCTCCCGGCTTCACGTCGTCGGGGAGTGTCATTACCTCATCGCACTCGGGGCAGCTCACCCGGTAGGCGAGCGTCGCGGACCAGCGACCGGCCTCTTCGTGAACGCGCAGGGCGTGCCCCGCGCAGTTCGGACACTCCACCAAGTCGCCCGACCGCGTTCCTTCGGGCAACTCGATGAGCGCACCACAGTCAGGGCAGCGGACGACCCGCATCAGCGAATCCCCAAGAGCCGCTGCAATCGGCCCCGGTCGAAGCCGACGACAACCTCGTCGTCTATCGTGATGACCGGGACGGCCATCCGCCCTGTTCGCGCGATCAGCTCCTCGCGGGCCACCGTGTCTTCCGCGACGTTCTTCGCTGTAAAGGAGATCCCATGGGACGAAAGAAACTCCTTCGCCGCGTGACAAGACTGTCAGGTCGAGGACCAGTAGACAGTAATCTGCCGATTCGCCAACGTTAGTCTCCCGTGAGCAGGCCACCGAAGATCCAGTGGCCAAGTTTGAACGCCTCAGCGACGGTTGCTCCAGCGCCCTCAGTCGCTGGGTTCGCGTCTCGCCATGCTCTCAGATGCTCTTCCGACCGGAAGAAGTTGATCGTCGTTCAGAGCGAGTCGAAGGCCTTGCACCCCTCGTCACCGCGCTTTCCGAACCAGACCATCAGTCCCTCGGCGTCCGGCCCCACCCCCTGCGGCGTTGCGGCGAACTTCAGAGGTTCGCCGCAGTGGTGGCAGGACGACGTGATCTCCACGGGTTCTCCGACCATCGGCGCGATGCCGAGCGCGTCGGTCGCGCAACAGGCGTAGCGCTCGCGTCCGCCGGACAGGCGAAGGCAAAACGGCGTTGGCGCGCCCGAGAACGGGTAGGCGATGTCGATCTGACCAGCGCGGAGCCGGATCAAGTCATTGTCATCGAGAGCAACGAGGGCATCGTGGACTGCCTCGGCACGACCGTCAGGCGAGCCCGCGACGATGTCCCCGACCGGGATCGGCCCGCCTCGCTGGAGGAACGTCCGCAAGATGAGCCGGACAAGGGTCTGCTGGCGAGCCGCCCGGCGACCGGCCTGCCGCTCGAGCGGATTGAGGGTCTTGAACTCGTCAGCCGTCAGGATCACGAGGTTCGCCAAGATTGGCCTCCTCTCTCACTGGGCTGAGGGTAGAGTCTGTAGTAACTCCAGACTCAAGGACTATTTCAGGGGAGGCAAGGGCATGGAAGAGACGGGGCGGATCGCCATCGGGGCGCTGGCGACGCACACAGGTGCCAACATCGAGACCATCCGCTACTACGAGCGCGTCGGGTTGCTGCCCGCTCCCGCTCGGAGTTCGGGAGGCTACCGCCTATACGGGACGGATCATCTGAAGCGGCTGAACTTCATCCGGCGTGCCCGCGTGCTCGGGTTCTCGCTCGCTGAGGTGAGGAAACTGTTGACTCTTGCAGATCAGCGGAGACGCCCGTGTGCCGAGGTGCGTGCAGTCGCGGCAGCACACCTTGAGGACGTGAAAGGGAAGATCGCCGACTTGAAGGCGATGGAACAGGTGCTAGCAGACACCATCGCGCGCTGTGAGGCAGGGAGCGGCTCGCACTGTCCGATGATCGACGCGCTGTATACCAACGGTGATTCGGGCAGGCGAACAGCGGCGTCTTCATTTGCCCGCTGGCGCAGATCAGCCCGCTGACGCCGCCGTACGCCGCTCACTCGCACTTCCATGGCAGGGGCCCCTGACTTGCCCTGCGCCGCCGTCATCCTGTGATCCTGACCAGGGCGATCATTCCACCTTCCATGTGCATGGGCTTGTGGCAGTGGAAGAACCAGTTCCCAGGGTTGTGGGCGGTGAACTCGAGCTCCACCGAGGCCATGTGGGCCTCGACGTCCACAGAGTCCTTCACCAAGGGCGCGGCGAGCCGCTCCCCGTTCACAGCCAGTACCCTGAACGATTGCCCATGAAGGTGCATTGGATGAGCCTCCATGCTGTCATTCCGCAGGCGCACCCGCGCCAGCGCGCCCCGCTGCACGCTGAGGGCCTCGGTGTCCGGGTATCGCTTGCCGTTGATGGTCCACACGTCGGAGCCCATCATCCCGCCGCCAAGCGTCTGGTCGAACACCCGAGGTTCGCGCGTCGAGCCTGGTAACACGTCGCGACCGCGCCCGAGAGAGTAGCTCCAGAAGCGTAGCCCGGTGATGTTCGATGACGGTGGCTCCGCCCGCCGACGCTCGTGGCCGTCGTAGAGAACCAGCATCTGTTCACCCGCCGCAGCGTGGCCGGGCTGGGCGCAATAGAGAAGCCAGGCGCCGGGCCGATTCCCCTGGACCAGGACGTCATAGCGCTCAGCCGGGGCGATCGGCACCACGTCCACTTCCACCGGCTCGCGCAGTGGATTGCCGTCCGCGTGGGTGACCTGCAAACGGTGACCCGCCAGCCGGATCGCGTGGGTATGCTCGGCGCTGGCGTTGATGAGGCGCAGGCGCACCCGCTCGCCCTGCCGCAGGCGAATCGGCTCGACGGCAGGGTACGCCTTCCCGTTGGTCGTCATGGTGTCGTAGGCTGGCTTGTCTTTGTTCGGCTCCATCGTCCCGCCCTGCCGCATCATCCCGCGCATGCCTCGCATGCGGCTCATCATGCCGCCCATGCTGCCCCGCGCGCCGGCCGTTCCCGCGTTTGTGTCCGGTACGGCCGGCCCCGAGCCCGTGGCCCAGTCGTCGAGAACGAGCGTGTAGTCGCGGTCGGCCGGAAATGGCTCGGGTCCGGTGGGGTCAACGATGAAGGGGGCGACGAGCCCCAGGTCCATCTGATGGTGTTCACGAAAGTGGGTGTGGTACCAGCGGGTGCCGGCGGGGCGCGCCTCGAACTCGTAGACGAACGTGCCGCCAGGCGCCACCGGCTGCTGCGTGACGTCCGGAACTCCGTCCATTGCGTTCGGAACATCCACGCCGTGCCAGTGGACAGTCGTCGGCTCGACGAGCGAGTTCTTCAGAGTAACCCCGACAAGTTCTCCTTCCCGCACTCGGATTTCGGGCCCCGGCACGCGCCCGTTGTAGGCCAGCGCGCGTACCGTTTTCCCGGGTGCGAGCTCCCACCGAACCTCTCGCGCCTCGAGTACAACCTCTCGCGCCGCCGCACGCGCACGAGTCGCGCCAACGGTGACGGAAGCAAACGCGCCGGCTCCCCCTGCGAGAGTGACGGCCGTACCCCCCACGAGAAACTCTCTTCGGTTCATTCCCGCTGCCCTCCTCGGTCGTGAACGGCAAACAGAAGGAAGGCGGCGGTGATCGCCGACGGGAAAACTTCGTCAGCCGGGTGATCACCGCCGCCTCTATCGGTTACGTGCCGACCGGTGTGCCCGGTGGTCCTCTACGAAGACGACCAATTGCGACCCAGACAAACACGATCAGGCTTCCGAGAAGGGCCAAGCCGAATAACACCCCGAGCCCGCCCATTAAGGCCATACCGATGCCGCAGCCTTGCATGATCATGTCCGACATGACGAGGCTCTCCTTCCCGCTACCCGTTGGTGCTCAGGGAGAGCACCCGATTGATTTGAGCCGTTACGGTCGCAACATCGCCGCGGTCACGGACCGTGGCATCGAGCGGGAACACGAACTCCGTGCACCCGTAGGCTGTCTTGCCGTCGGGGAGTAGTACCGGCGCCAGAGTATGGGCGAACACGCGGACTCGGTCCTTCTCGACCTTCAGATCGAGCACGCTCAGCCTGGTCCCCTTGGGAAGGGTGAAGTCCCCGGGGCTCGCCTTCAGCGAGCCATCGGTAGCGACGGTGACCTCCGCATAGTCCCGCACGTGGAAACGCGGAGACTTCGTGTTGGCCTGGATCACGCGGAGCTTCTTCGCTGGCGCGCCTTCAGCCTGAAGCACGAGGACGGCCCCTGGCTTGAACACATAGCCCTCAAGCGCCGGATTGGCCACTTCCATGTGAGACGGCCGCAGACGCTCCTGCAGGCCGCGGCGAATTGCATCGCCGTCTCCGGCGTACGCGAGACCCGGGAGAAACCAGACGCTCAGTCCGAACGCCATCAGGAATGACATCAATTGCTTCAGCATGATCAGATTCCTCCTGGCTGGAGGGAGTGCCCCAACAGGGGCGCGCGAGCCAGACCCCAGCCGAAACGAAACTGTTAGTGGTGAAACTATGGGTTAGAGCGGACTACGCAGCGGAGAGCGGAGACTTCGGAGGGGGTTTGTGCGTGCAGAGCCCAATCGTGACCGGAACCGGCTCAGGTTGGGGTACCAGAGCGGCTACCGTTTCCGGAGTCGTGGCCGGCACCGGCGCTGGACAAGCGATAGGAGTGCAGGCCAAGTGGCAACTCGCCGCCGTCGCTGCGCAGTCGCCAAAGGCAAGCGCCATCGGTCCAAACAGCACCCAGACAGCCAGGAGCACTAGACTCAGGATACGGCGACCGTTCATAACTTCACCAGTAGATCTCCACGCTATGAGACGCGGTCTTGGCTGTCAAGGATTCGCGCGTCGCTCCGAACTCCTGGGTCCGCCTGTAGTCCTTGTGAGCGGCGTCGTGGGCACAGTGTCATCTCAAGCCTCAGATCCATATACTGGTTCTAGGCTAGAGCGGTCGCCGGTTCCCGGGACGAAGGCAGGAATCCGAAAAAAGGGGAGAGCGATGGCCACAATTCTCTACGTCGGTACCGCAGGCAGCGACGATCCCACGCGGGCGGGCCTGCCATTCAATTTCGCGTTGGGCGCGGTCGAGGCCGGTCACCAGCCGATGATCTTTCTCGCTGGCGAAGCCGCCTACCTGATGAAGGACGATGTTGCCGGGGCCGTCATGCCCGTCGCGATGCCGCCGCTAAAGGACATGCTCGCAGCAGTGATCGCTCAGAGAGTGCCGATCTTCGTCTGAGGGAAGTGTTCGGTGGCCCGTGGGGTTACCGATGTGGATCTCAAGAGCAAGAACGCCCAGTTCATCACCGCGAAAATCTTTGCCGAGAAAACCGCCGCAGCCGACAAGGTGGTGTCAGTGTAGACTCCGATCACCTCGCCCATCGCTTGCTCAGTGCGTGTGACTGTTCAGCGCTTTTCCTCGCGCCATCGCGAGGTGGTGCGGCGGCTGCAAGGCCTTCGATTCGCTCTGAGCGACGATCAACTTCTTCCGGTCGGAAGAACATCTGAGAGCGTGGCGAGACGAGAACCCAACAGCTGAAGGCGCTGGGGCGACAGCGGTGGAGGCCTTCAAGGTCAGCGACTGGATTTTCGGTGCCTACTCAGAGCAGAGGGAACATGACGAATCGGCAGATCATCGTCTACTGGTCGTCAACCTGACAGTCGTGTCACGCGGCGAAAGAGGTTCTTTCGTCTTAGGCAAGACATTACCGGTGGGTCCCTGCACTAGACCGCTAACGCAGTAGTGAGGCGGACGCTCACAGCCGAACGATTCCTCTGCTGATCGCGTGGTAAAGCATGAGACCCGCAACATAACCCGCTCCCATGTTCCAGAGCGCGATTCCCGCCGTCATGACCATCACGGTGCGGTCGGCCCGCAAAGCGCCATCTCCGTTAGCCGACGCCGCAAGTTCGATGCCGCCGAAGAACAGGATCACACCGAGCACCGGCATCGGGAACAGGCGAAAGAGGGTATCGACGGAGTCAGATAGGAAGAGCGCGACGACGAGAAGCACCGTCCCCAGGATCACGAGCGCGCCGCCCGTTCGAGCTCCAAATCGGATATGTCCGGCCATCCCGCCAGCACCACGGCACATTGGAACGCCACCGAGCACGGCTCCGAGCAGGTTCATCACACCGTGATCAGCAGCGAGTAGTCGCACGCTGACGGGCCTATCGGGGAAGAGGGAGTTGTTCTCCTCTTGTGTGGCGATGATCGCGTTGCCGAGGGTGAGGGCGGCTTGTGGGAGCGCGAGCACCAAGGTGCCCTGGACTACATCGCGAAGCCCGAGAGACGGCAGACCGATGGACGGGAACCGGAAGCTTGGCGACAAGGCACTCAGTTCACTCATGAGGTTCCGGTCGGTGATGAGGGCGGCGAGGGCGCCGTAGCCGAGCAGGACTAGCATCGCGGGAAGCTTCGACTGACTGAGGAGCAGGAATGTCAGGGCGGCTCCCACAATGGCGAGCGCCGGGCCGCGCTGCATCAGGTTGACGCCCTCAAAGACGAAACTTAGTCCCAATCCGAGCACCAGACCACGCACCACCGGGCGGCTGGTGATTGCTGCAACCCACGAGACGGCGCCCGTGATGGCCATTACCAGCCAGAACACGCCAGTGACGAGGCCCGAGGCCCAAATCATCGCCGGGCTTACCGTGCTCGCTTGCGTGACGGCAACCGTGGCGATTGCCTTCATGGGCTGAACCGGCATCGGGGTGCGAAAGTATAGGCCCGTCGCCAGCGCAATCAGGCCGAACCCGAGAAGTACCGCCTGGGGGTCGAGACGGTTGATCGTGACGTAGCCGACGACGAACGGCACCAGCGTACCGAGGTCACCGAAGGCTCCGGCGAGTTCGCTACGGTCGTAGCGATTGCCGCCGACGACCAAGCCGCCTACCGCAACGCCGACTGCGCCGTGTGGCGGAGCGGGAGCAAATATGCTCGGCTGTGCATATTACACGGAGGAGTACCACGATCCCACTTGAAGCGTCAACACAGGGGCACTGGGACCTCAGCAGCGTCTCAGTGTGACCTCGGGGCGTACATGATAATGACGACCCCGAACATGCAGACGAGAGCACCGATCAGATCGTACCGGTCGGGTACGACACGATCGACCACCCGCCCCCAGAGGACCGACAGCACCACGAAGACGCCGCCGTAGGCCGCATAGACGCGCCCGAAGTGCGCCACCTGGTAAGTCGGAACTATTCCGTAGAGCACGAGGGTCAGGGCGCCAGCCAGACCCACGGGCCACGCGCGGCCGCTAGCCACCACAACCACATGAGATAGCCGCCGCCAATTTCTGCGAGGCAGCCAGAACAAACAGCGCGACTGAGAAGGCGATTTGAGTCATGCCGCGCAGTATCGCACTGTGAACGTGAATCCTGCAGTGAGGCGTCGCGCCCCGGGCCTGAGGGCGAGCGTGATAGAAAACTACCCCAGCAACAGATCAGTGGCAAGCTTCGGTTACTGCCTCAGCGTGACAGGGCGACAGCGCGCGATGCGTCTCGGATCACCTGGACCGCCGAGTGGACCGAACACCCCGGCGACAAGCAGTCCGATAACAATGTCAGGCCAAGGCGATCCCGTCAGCGCCACCGCGGCAGCGGCCACGAGGACGCCCGCGTTGCCGATCACGTCGTTCCGAGAGCAGACGCACGCCGACCGCATGTTGATGTCGTCACTTCGCCGCCGCCAGAGGAGTACCAGGCAGAGGAGGTTCGCGGCGAACGCTAGCGCGCCGACCGCGCCCATAACCTCGACGGTTGGCGGGAGTCCTCGGGCGATCTTTACGGCCACTTGGACGAGAACGCCGAGCCCGAAGGCGGCCATAATCACACCCTTGAGCAGCGCGGCGCGGGCCTGCCAGAAGAGGCCCCGGCTGATGACATACAGGCGGAATCCGTACACGATGGCGTCGCCGAGCATGTCGACGGAATCGGCGAACAACGCGGTCGAGTTCGCGAGGATACCCGCGACGCTCTCGACGAGGAACATCAAGACGTTGATCCAGAGGACCACGTGGAGCACCCGCCGTTGTTCGCGCGGAATTTCTCGGACTTCGCAGCACTCGTCCATGGCTTCGAACCTGCGCGCGTTGCACGACTAATTCCAGACGGACATAAGCCAACGGCTCCCGCATTAAACTCTGCCAGAGCTTATTTGGGCGTGGCTGCTCCCCGTTCGAACAGCCGATAGAGGACCGGACGGGGAGTCAAACGGCTGACGCTGTCCTCATCGTTCAGGTCCACTCGAAGCCCGCGCTTGATGCCTCCCAGTCGCCGACAAGGGCACCACCGTGGCGACACTAATCGCTCGTGCCCGGTGAGTGCGCCCAGCGGGGTCATGGGCGGCCGCGAGACGTTACGTTGTCCGCCGACCGTCAACATCGTGACCAGCATCGTGGCGACGAGCTTCTCCTTCCCCTCACTCACGGCGACGACGTCACCGTTGCAGACCGTCACCGTGCGGCCGGGCTTCATTACACGCCCTCGCGCGACGAGCCGCTCGCCCTGTGCTGACGCCAGAAAGTTGATCTTGTACTCGATTGTCAGCACCTCGGAGTTTGGCGGTGTGAGCGTCATCGCAGCATACCCGCACGCGTAATCGCCGATCACACCCATCACGCCGCCATGGAAAAACCCGCGCTGCTGAGTCACACCCGCGCTGAACGGGACCACGATCTCCACATAGCCGGGGGTCACGCGTCCAAGAATCGCGCCGACACGCTCATTGAAGCCCTGCCGCGAAAAGCTCTTGCGAATCCGCTGCTCGAAATCAGGATCGGGCACGTCGAAGATCATCGAGGCCTCCAGAAGTCAAAATCGGCCCATCTTTATCCCGGCACCACGATTTGGTCAAACCCTTCGGCGTAGGAATACCCCTTCTCCTTCCCAAGGATCGCCGCACGATTCCGCATGCGCGCCTCGACCGCCGCGAAGTCACCGACCTGGCTCGCGTGGCACCGGATCGCCTCGAGCTTCAGGTCCATGTTGTCGGTGATGTCCACGACCAGCTGCGGGTGCTCCCACTGCATGACGTGAACCTCGCGCACGGTGTGAGGCTCGTACTCTGAGGGCAATTCAGGAAAGGCGAGGTGGTCTCGGGCAAGCGGGTAGACGCAGTCGAGGACGACACGCCCGGTAACGCGGTGGTCCCGATGCCAGCCCGGGAAGTTGTTATACGTGCGGTATGGGCTCAACGTCATGATCAGGTCGGGGCGCCACCGCCGAATCTGGTAGGTGACGTCACGCCGCAGGGCGCGCGTGTCCTCGAGTTCACCGTCCTCGTAGCCGAGAAACTCGACGTGCCCAACACCGAGCACTCTGGCAGCGCGTCGCTGTTCGTCCTCTCGGATCGGTATCAACTGGTCCGACGTGATCTTGCGGTCACCCGATCCCTTGTTGCCGTTCGTTACGATCACGTAAGCGATCTCGCGGCCTTCCTTGGCCAACCGAGCGACGGTTCCGCCGGCCAAGAACTCCGGGTCGTCGGGATGCGCGGCGACGACCAATACCCGGCCATTCGCGGTGGTCATGAGTCGCCCTCTCTTTCGGCATT
>WNFO01001228.1_pt1 | contig 19888 bp, 19 predicted proteins | sample 5400251 | NCBI WGS metagenome assembly WNFO01 (sample SAMN13153354, study PRJNA577476) | soil metagenome | isolation source: 100 cm saprolite under Madrone tree | place: USA:California | collected 2016-06-14
TCAATCTCGCCCAGGGCATCGTCGGCACGGCAACCGGCATCGGCGCTTCCCTTAGCACCGTGCTCGCCGGCTACGTCAGCGACAGGTTCGGCAGCAGTATCGCTTTCACCGGGCTTGCCACTGTTGCGGCGACGGGCCTGCTATTGATCTGGCTTGTGATGCCGGAAACGCGGCGGACCACATAGAGCGTTTTCAAGCGAAGTGGAGACCGGTTCGCGTCAAGCAAACGCGTCAAAATCCAGCTATCATTCTCACGCATCCATGTGGCGCAGCCGCTGACGGTTGCGGAGCACGATCTGCCGCGCGCCGGAAAATCCGAGGACCCCTTGCGCGTGCAGCTGCGAAAGCGCTCGCGAGACGGTTTCCAGCGTGAGGCCGAGATAATCGCCGATATCGCGGCGGCACATCGGCAGCGCCATCATCCCCGCGACCGCAAGCCGGCGATCCATTTCCAACAGGAAGGTGGCTACGCGCTCCATCGCGGTCTTGCGCCCGAGCAGCTGCATGTGATCTTCCGCGTGTCGAAGCTCGCCCGCGGTCATGGTCCAAAGGCTGCGCGCGACATTGACATCTACCCCGGCGGCAGACGGTTGCATCCGGTGCGATGTAGACCTGAAGAGCCAAGGTTTTAGGGTGATGATGGTCGGCGACGGGTTGAACGACGCGCCATCACCGGCCGCGGCCTACGTCTCGATGTCGCCGATCTCGGCGGCGCATCTGAGCCAGGCGACGGCCGATCTGGTGTTCCTGGGCAAGCCGCTGGCTCCGGTGGTCGCTGCCATCGACTTTTCGCGAAAAGCGCTGCATCTGATGCGGCAAAATCTCTGGCTCGCGGTCGGCTACAACCTTCTCGCGGTGCCAATTGCGATCGGCGGGGTCGTGACACCCCTGATCGCAGCGGCGGCGATGTCGGGCTCCTCGCTGCTGGTGATGCTGAACGCGCTTCGCGCGCGCCGCGTCGTGCACGGAGACGCGTGATGGAAGTGCTCGTCATTCTGGTGCCGTTGGCTCTTGGTCTCGGGCTGGTCGGCCTGCTCGGATTTCTCTGGTCGCTCAAGAGCGGTCAGTACGACGATCTCGAGGGCGCCGCCTGGCGCGCCATCCAGGATGACGGGCCGGGAGACGCCGTCGGATTAAGTGCGCTTACCCTTTGCCTGACATCGTCAGGCGTGCGGTCAGTAGCGCGGCGATTGCCAGCGACGCAGCCACGCCGGCGACGCAGGCGATCCATCCATAGCGGTCGAACAATTGGCCCAGGACCGCGCTGCCGACGAGACCGCCCAGGAAATAGCAGGCGAGGTAGGTTCCGCCCGCTACGCCGCGGTTTTCACTGGCGGCCTGTCCGACAAAACCGGTTGCCGAGGCTTGCGCAAAGAACGTGCCGGCGCCGACCAGAACCATGCCGGCCAGGACTTCCGCCAGATGCGAGGACAGCATCAGCGGCAGGCCGATCGCCGCGACCGCAAGCGCGCCCCAGATCGCCGGCCGCGTTCCGGCGACTGCGACAGCCTTGCCGGCAAGAAGCGTCGTCGCGATAGAGGGCAGGAAGACAAAATAGACAAATCCGAGGTCCATACGTCCGAGCGACAGGGGCGGACGCACCAGGACAAAATTCACGAAGGTGAATGTCCCGATAAAGGCGAACAGGATGCAGAAGCCGATGCCGAAGGCGGCGCGCAGCGCCGGGTTGCGCCAGTGTCCGATCATCGCCGCGAAAGGCGTTTGCGTCATCGCCATCGAATGCATCGGCTGTACCCGCTGGATGGTGAAGTACACCAGCACCGCTCCGGCGAGATTCAACAACGCGAAGAAATAGAAATTCGAGGCCAACCCGAGATTGTCGACGACGGCTGCGGAAACCAGCCGGCCGATCAGATTGCTGGCGACGTTGCCAGTGATGTAGGCCGCGAACGCGCCGCCGGCATCCATCGCGCTGCATTGTTCGCCGAGATAGGCCAGCGTCAATGCGAACGCCGATGCCATGCACAAACCCTGCGCGATACGAAGAAACGTGAACACAGTCAGATTAGGCGCGACCGCCAGCAGGCTTGTCGGGATGGCGAGCAGGGCAAGACTCAGCAAAATGCCGAGCCGCCGATCGATGTGCTGGCTCAGGAATCCGACGACAAGTCCAGCGACCGCCATCCCCATGGTGCTGGCATTGACTGCAAATCCCATCGCCGCCGGCGTCACGTTGTAATGCCTGGTCAGCGAAGGAAGAATTGCCTGGGTCGCAAACAGATCGACGACCGTCAAAAAGGCTGTCAGGCCGATGATCAGGGAACGCAGCACCACGCCCGGCGAATGGCGGTGCATTGGCATGGTTTCGGGCTTCATCTCCGCGGATATGTCGGTCATGGCACGGTGCTTCCTGCGAAAGCTGGGTTCAAGAAGGGGATGTGACGCCCGGGCGTGCGGGGCAATACGGGGGCTGCCGGGACGTCACATCAGACAACGAGGCTCGTAACGACTTGGCGCGCGCTCGTTACATCCGCGTTACATATTGTGGTCGTGCGGATCCTTGCGGACGTCGCCGACGTACAGAATGACTGTCTGGGTCCCGAGGTTCTTCCACCAATGCGAAGTGCCGAACACCTCGGGCCTGATATCGCCGGCCTTGTGCACAATGGGCTCGGAACAGTTGCTGGCGTATTCGACAATCTCGCCCTGCTGCACAAAGATGAGGGCAGGCCGATCGTCATGGCTGTGCCAGGGCACGATGCCGCCGGGCTCGATCGTCAGCTTGCGGAAACGCAGCTCACGGTCTTTGAGATGCGCGGGTTGCTTCTCGAGATCGATCGAACCGAGCGTGACGTCGGTGACGCCGACCGGCTTGAAGTCGACTTTCTCGCGAGCGTCGGCCTTCATTTTATCGGCCGGACATTCGCCGGCGAAAGCGGTCGTCGCCGTTGCTGCCGATCCCGCGATGACGCAGGCGAGTGCAAGGCTTTGCCAGCGCGCGCGTGAATTCGTGGTGGGCTTGAACATGTCGTTATCTCCTCTGTTATGCCGTGGCCTCGGATGATCTGGCCGGCTACAGGACGAAGCTTCGTTGAAATCACTTGCTCAAGGAAATGCCGGTTGGCTTTTGAATCGATAGCGCCGCGCTATGTGGAGCGGCCGTCAGGAATGCCCGATCATGTGCGTGATATCGGAGGAAAACGTCGGGTACGCGTAGACGTTGTCCCTGATTTGGCCGGCGGCGATGCCAAAGCGCATCGCCAGCCCGAAGATGTTGACAAGTTCCTGGCCGGCATGTCCGACGAAATGGCTTCGATCCGGTCGCGATCACGATGTGCCTGGCCTCGAGGCGACGCTGGCCAATGCGGATCGCATGGAGCCCAGCGAAAACCGCGTGGCCCTTGATCACCTCGACATTGCGATGCGCCATCGAGCGGGCAAGGTTCGCAGGGATATCCTTGATGAGGTCCTTCTCGCGGTCGATCAACGCGGCCCAGTCGAGCTTCGGCTTGCCGACCGAGATGTGGTGAACGGCGGCGCGCTCGATCTCGTGCAAGGCGTGACCGGCCGCGACCAGCACCTTCTTTGGCGTGCAGCCACGGTTCGGACAGGTTCCGCCGAGGTCGTGCGATTCGATCATCGCGACCGACATTCCGGCGCGTCTGACTGGCCCGGTAACGCCAATGCCGGCGTTACCGCCGCCCAGGATCACCACGTCGAATGTCTCAATACTCATCGGAAATATCCCTATGTCGTAGTTGATCCCCGGGACGTCGCGCGGTCAGGCCGCGTCATGGGCGCGGCCCGAAGCTATTACGCGCGGTGTGCGGGTGTTGTTACTTGGTCGTGATGGTCGATGTGATGGAGTCGACGACCATGGTCGCCATCTTGAACTGTGCGGCGCGATCCCTGATGTTGTGGCGTCGGGCGATCCAGTCAAAATCGGTCCAGACCGCCCAGACATCGCCGTTATCGTCCTGCGTCAGCAGCAGCCGGACCGGCCAATCCAACCCGGCATTCGGATTCGACGTAATGAACTGGGTTCCGAGCGGCGGATTTCCGAATACCAGGAGGGTGGAGGGACGAAGCTTGATCCCGGCGTCGGCCGCAAGCCTCGACTGGTCGATTTCCATGAAGAACTTGATGCCCTTACCGGCGATGTCGGCCTTGACGCGGGTGATCGCTTCCGAGATGGGGACCGCGCTCTTGACCTTTATGATACCGTCGTCGCTGTCCGCCCTTGCAGGAGAGACAGCCGGGACCAGGACGAATATCAACAGCAGTGATGTGCAGAGATTTACAATGCGGTTCTTCATCTGACGTCTCCTGTTCGCGAGCAAATGTTGATGGCATCGCGTCGGAGACAGGATGAACGCGCAATTCAGCAATATGAAATGCGCACTCGCTTTGAAGTCGATAGCTGCGCGCTATTAGGGGCGGGGCGATGCTCCCTGGCTATCAAACCTATTGTGCAACGGCATTTCCAACATCAAGCCATTCAGCCTCTAATGCGTAAGTCCCCCTTGAGGGCGGCGTGTGCGGGAAAATGGTACAATGTCCGAGAAATCCGATTACGGTGTCGTGGGGTGCCGCCATATGTTTCAGTCCGAATCTGGAAAGCCCAATCCGCCGGAGCAAGACATGACCCAGCTTTCACCTGCCAATGCCGAGCGTCTCAAGCTGGCCTTCCAGCAGTGCCGCGACATGGAGGGGACGCTGAACGAACGCCTGGGCACCTATGCCGCTGCCGGGCGGGAGATATTTCCGGCCTATGGTGAAGCGGTTGATCGCCTGGTGGCGCGGATCCACCAAAACGGCGGCGGAGAAAACGCGCCGCGGCCGGGTGATCCGATGCCGCTCTTTATCCTTCCGGATGTGACCGGGCGGCTGGTCGATCTGAAATCCGTTCTGGAAAACGGACCGGTCGCCGTGATGTTCTATCGGGGGCATTGGTGCCCCTATTGCAGGCTGAACGTCGGGGCGGTGATAAAGGCTATGGACCGGATCAGGGCGTTGGGCGGGCAGGTTGTCGCGATCATGCCCGAGGTGCAGCAATTCGCTGAAAAGTTCAAAGTCGATTCCGACGCGCCGTTCCCGGTTCTCACCGATCTCGACAATGGCTATGCGCTTTCATTGAATCTCGCGATCTGGCTTGGAACCGAAATACAGCGGCTGCTGTCGTATCAGGATATGAAACATTTTCACGGCAATGACGGCTGGATGCTTCCGATTCCGGCGACGTTCGTGGTCGGCCGCGACGGGCTGGTGAAGGCTCGGTTCGTGGATCCCGACTTCCGCAAGCGCATGGAAATCGACGACCTGATCGCCGCGTTCAGAGACGCAAACTAGATCAGATCTTTAGAGCCGCCGGTTTATCGGTTGCGTCGCCGGCGTTGCCCACTCACGCGGTCAGATAGTGCGACCAGTCGGCGCCACGCAACATCCTCATCACCGTTGACGCCACGGCAGTCCGCTCGCGCCCGGCGACGCCATAGAGGTGGACGGTACGGCGCATATCGAGTCCATCGACGTTTGCCCGTTTGAGGGTTTCCGGCGTCGATACGCTGCGCGGAATAACAGCGATGCCGATATCGGCTTCGAGCAGCTCCATCAGGTCGCGTTCCGATGAAATCGCATGGCTGTGATCTACGTCGATGCCGTGGCCGCGAAACGATGCGCTCAGCCGCTCCGCATGCTCGCAGAAACTTCGAAGGAGCAATTGCTGAGTTTGCAGATCCTCGAAGGTGATATCTTCACGGTCCGCCAGCGGATGGCGCTTGTTGACGACGAGTTGAAAACCTTCGGTGAACAGCGGCCAGGTATCGAGCCGGTCCCATTCTTCGCCGATTTCGGCGGCAATGCCCAGCTCGGCTTCGCCCTTCTTGAGAAATTCCCCGACTTCCCGAGCGCTGCCGCGCAGGAAGCGGAATTCAAGCCGGTTGAACAGCCGCTTGATCTGGTCGAGATACGGGATCAACAGCGACAGGTCGACAGAATGGGTGAGGGCGATCCTGAGCGCGCCGACTTCGCCGCTCTTGAATGATGACGCCAGTTGTCGGGCTCCGGTCGCGGCGTCATAGCACTGCTTGAGCAGCGGGTGCATGCGCAGGCCAAGTTCGGTCAATTGCGCCGCCGGTCGCTCGCGCCGGAACAGATCGCCGCCGAGTTCCGCCTCGAGCTGCTTGATCGCCCGCGTCAGCGACGGCTGGGTCACGTTGCACTCATCCGCGGCGCGCGTGAAGTTGAACACGCGCGCGACAGCGAGGAAGTAGCGAACCTGATGCATTTCCATGATCGTGCCCCGATCGGATTGTGCCGGCAAAACTAGCTGAGAACGCTCGGCAATGACACCCAAACCGCGATAGCGCCAGCCTATGGTTTTGGAAGCCAAAGGGCATTTCCGCTGATTGACCCCATCGTGCAGAACTTGGTCAGGCGGTGAAGTCGCCAAGCCATCCACGAAGGAGACTGCCATGAACATCCAGTTGAAAACCGAAAGCGCTTCGTCATCGGCCTCGCGATCGCTCATCGGCAAAGTCTCGCTGGTAACCGGCTCCACCAGCGGTATCGGGCTCGGTATTGCCCGCGCGCTGGCCGAGGCCGGCTCGGCCGTGGTGCTGAACGGGTTCGGCCTTGCGGCCGAGACCGCCAAGACCAAAAACCAGATAGCGGCCGACTTCGGTGTGAAGGTGAGCTATTCGGCCGCGGATATGACGAAGCCGGAGGCGATCGCCGACATGATCGCGACTGCGCTTGCCGAACATGGCCGGCTCGACGTGCTCGTCAACAATGCGGGTATTCAACATGTCGCCCCGCTCGATCGGTTTCCGATCGAAAAATGGGACGCGATCCTGTCGATCAACCTGTCGTCGGCGTTTCACAGCATGCGGCTGGCGCTGCCCGCGATGCGCAAGAACAAGTTTGGACGCATCATCAACATCGCGTCCGCGCACGGGCTCGTCGCCTCGCCGTTCAAGGCGGCCTATGTCGCCGCCAAGCACGGCATCGTCGGCCCGACCAAGGTCGCTGCCCTTGAGACCGCCGAAGAGGCATCACCTGCAACGCGATCTGCCCGGGCTATGTCTACACCCCGCTGGTCGAAGCGCAGATCGACGGCCAGGCCAAGGCCCTTGGAATTTCCCGCGAGCAGGTCATCCGTGATGTCTTGCTGGCGCAGCAACCCAACAAGCGCTTTGCGACCGTCGAGGAACTCGGCGCGCTCACGGTATTTCTCGCCGGCGACGCGGCTTCCTCGATCACTGGAATAGCCCTGCTGGTCGATGGCGGCTGGACCGCGCACTGAAATAGGCCAGCCAACGTAACAAATTCAAGCCGCCCGCGAACAACAGGGAACGCGGCGTACATCCAACGGGAGCGTGACATGAACGACGTTCAGGACAACAAATCTCCAGGGGACTTGGGATCACTGGGCAGGTCGCTTCCCGGTCAGGTCGTGCTCGTGCTGCAGGGCGGTGGCGCGCTGGGATCTTATCAGGCCGGCGTCTATCAGGCGCTGCACGAGGCCGGTATAGAGCCGGACTGGATCATCGGCACATCGATCGGCGCCATCAATGCCAGTCTGATCGCCGGCAACACGCCGCAAAATCGCCTGTCGCGGCTAAAGCAATTCTGGAAGCGGATGGAACAGAATCCGATCTGGAGTTTTCGTGATGTATTTCCCGGCTTCAATGAAAAACTGTCGTACTGGTCGACGGTGACAAACGGAATTCCGGGGTTTTTCAGGCCCAATCCGCTGGCCCATGCCGGCAATGACTATCCGCTTGGTGCCGACCGGGCCGGATATTATTCGACCGAGCCGCTTGAACAAACGCTGCGGGAACTGGTCGATTTCGACCTGGTCAATCGCTGCGCGCCGCGGCTGACGGTCGGCGCCGCGCATGTCCGAACCAGCCAGATGCGATATTTTGACAGCCGCGATTGCGAACTTGGCGTCAAGCACATCATGGCATCGGGCGCGCTACCGCCGGCATTCCCGGCGATCCGTATCGATGGCGAGCTTTACTGGGATGGCGGTATTCTGTCGAATACCCCGACCGAGGCGGTGTTCGACGACAACCCCCGCAAGGATTCCCTGATCTTCGCGGTCCACATGTGGAATCCGTCCGGCGCCGAGCCCACCACCATGGCGGAAGTGCTCAATCGGCACAAGGACGTGCAGTATTCCAGCCGGATCGCAAGCCACATTGCGCGCCAGCAGCAGGCGCATCGCTTGCGTCACGTCATCAGCCAACTTGCCGCGCGTCTGCCGGAGGCGGAGCGCAATAGCGACGTGGTGCGAGAATTGGCTGGATATGGCTGTCAGACCCGGATGCACGTGGTGCGGTTGCTGGCACCTCAACTGGATATGGAGAACCACACCAAGGACATCGATTTCAGCCCATCCGGCATCATGCAGCGCTGGGACGCAGGTTATGCGCACACCAGGGCGGTTCTCGATCGTTCGCCCTGGGTCGGCGAGTTCGATCCACTCTCGGGAGTCATTCTTCACGAACAGATGGAAATCATGCCGGTGGCGGCGGAGTGACGCCTGCAGCATGATCTCGGGACACACGCGAAGCGTTTGCGCGGAGATCATGCTCAAAGAGATCAGATCATGATCCGAACCGGATCATGATCTAGGACACGGCCTTCCGGTAGAGTGCGTTGTAGCAGGCTGCCGAAACGCCCCAACTGAATGATCGCGCCATCGCGCTGCGGCGCATGGAGTCGAGGCGATCCTTCGCCATGAAGGTCGTGAAGGCGCGCCGGATGCCGCCGAGAAACGATTCGGTTGACGGCTGGGCGAACAGAAATCCGGTTTCACCGTCCATGATGGTTTCCGCAAGACCGCCGGTCTGGTGGCCGATCGGCAGCGATCCGAACCGCTGCGCGTACATCTGGCTCAGGCCGCACGGTTCGAAGCGTGACGGCATCAGCGTAAAATCGCTGCCGGCGAAAATCCTGCGGGCTTGGCCCTCGTTGAAACCAATGACGACACCGATCGCGTCCGGCCTGCGGCGGTGCGCTTCGACCAGTGCCCGCTCGATAGCGGGTTCACCGCTCCCAGTCACGATGATCTGCCCGCCGGCCTCGATGATCTCGTCGGCGGCGGACAATACGAGGTCGATGCCTTTCTGATGAACGAGACGGGCAACCAGGCCGAAAATCGGACCGCGGGACAGCGCCAGACCGAATTGCTGGCGGATGTAGTTCGCGTTCGCACGCTTGCCTTCCCAATCCCCGGCGCCAAACGGCTGCGCCAGCTGGGCGCACACCCTCGGATCCCAGCTTTCGTCGATCCCGTTCAATATCCCCGTCAGCTGTGCGGCATCGGAGCGGCGTCGGAGCAAACCCTCAAGCCCGCAGCCGAGTTCTGCCGTGGTGATTTCCCTGGCGTAGGTCTCGCTGACGGTGGTCAGATGGGAAGCGTAGACGATGCCGCCTTTGAGGAAGGATAATTTGTCGTAGAACTCAAGGCCGTCGATGTGGAAGGAGTCCTCCGGGGCGCCGATCCGCCGCAGCGACTCCTTAGGGAACAGGCCTTGATAGGCCAGATTGTGGATGGTCAGGATGGTCGGGATTCTGACGTCGTTCCAGGCGAGGTAAGCCGGCACGAGTGCGGCCTGCCAGTCATTGACGTGAACCAGGTCCGCTGCCCAATTCTTGTCCAGAGTGCCTGCAGCCAGCTGTGCAGCCGCTGAAGCAAATCGCCCGAACCGCACGTCGTTGTCCGGCCAGTCCCGGCCCGACGCGTCGCCGTAGGGATTGCCGGGGCGGTCATACAGCTGCGGGCACAGCAGGATGTAAACCGGCAGGCCGTCCTTGGTCGATGCGAGGCCGAGTGAACATGCCGGCATCTCCGCCAGCGCAGCCGATTGGCCAACGATTTGAATATGCAGGAACTGTTCGACGACATCCCGATAACCCGGCAGCAGGATTCTGACGTCGCCCCAGGGGCGCAGTGCGCGGGGCAGGGCCGCCGAAACGGCCGCGAGCCCGCCCACTCGGATAAAGTCATCCATCTCGGTCGTGACGAATAAAACTTTCAAGAAACGCCCTCGTGCCAGCGCTAACTTTAACTATGCAAGAACAGTTCCAGTTTGTTGCGTCGCAATGTAGGGGCAGGCCAGCGAGTCGTCGACGGTTTAAATAGATGATGCCGAGAGATTCGCTTCACTGTGGTAACGGCGCAATTTAGGGTCACGCCGCGGCTGAAGGTACGCGGCCGAGGGAGTTTGCGATGACGGTAGCTGACAACGATGAGGGCATTTTGACAAAGAGTTTTCAGGGCCTTCGCGTGCTGGATTTTTCAACCACGATCGCCGGTCCGCATTGCACCCGGATGCTGGCCGACATGGGCGCCGAGGTCATCAAGATCGAGTCGGCCGAAGGCGAGACGATGCGGACCCGTCCGCCGGTCCGCAATAGTTTCAGTACCGTCTTCGGCCAGCTCAATCACGGCAAGAAGAGCGTCGTTTTCGACCTGAAATCGCCCGACGCCATCGGCGCCATCAGGAAGCTGGTGGCGAAAGCGGATATTCTTGTCGAAAATTTCCGCCCCGGTGTGATGCGAAGACTGAACCTGGACTACGGCGCGTTGCGCGAGCTCAATCCAAAGCTGATCTATTGTTCGATCTCCGGATACGGCCAGACCGGGCCTTCGGCCGAACTGCCGGCCTACGCGCCGGTCATCCATGCGGCCTCCGGTTACGATATGGCCCACCTGTCGTACCAGCCGGGACGAACCCGCCCCGATTACTGCGGAATTTATCACGCCGACGTCGTCGCCGGCACCTATGCGTTCGGGGCGATCGCCGCCGCGTTGGTCCAGCGGCACGGCACCCAAACAGGTCAGCACATCGACGTCTCGATGCTTGAATCGATGCTCAGCCTGACCCTGAATGAAGTGCAATGGTCGCAATTCGACGTGGCATCGCCGAGCCGTCCGATGTTCGGGCCGGTCGAGACCGCGGATGGATATGTGATGCTGGCCATCGCCAGCGAAAAGACGTTCCAGAGTCTTGTCAGGGTTTCCGGTCATCCGGAATGGATCAGCGATCCCAGGTTCGCGAAATACGCCGACCGGCGCGACAACTGGAAAGATCTGATGGATGGCGTTGAGACATGGTCGCGAACGCTCTCAACCGGGAATTGCCTCGCCGCGCTTAACAGATGCGGAGTCCCCGCTTCGGCCTATCGCACGGTCGCGGAGGCACTGTCCGATCCACAGATTGCGCATCGCGGCGCGCTGGCGGAGGTGGAGGATGGCGGCGGCAGCTTCAAAGTGATGAATTTGCCGTTCCGCATGTCGGGCGCCAGTGTGACGGCGGGAAAGCGCGTGGCAACTTTGGGTGAACACACCGTAACGGTGCTCAGAGAGATCGGCCTTTCCGAACAGGAAATAGCCGGCTTCGCCGGCAGACCGGCAACGGCGGAGCGGCGCTGACGGCTGGCAAGCCTCGACGACGACGCAAGGCCCTGCGGCTTATCATCCGGCTGCAACCTCCGGCCTTGCCGCAGCCTGCCGTTCCAGCCTATCTATCGGACAGTCATCAACGATCCGGAATACCGGACGGACCAATCCGGGAGGAGATTACATGACCGCGGCGATCCGCTCGCGCAAGCCTGCGCAAATATTCCTTAGCGCGGCATTTGCCGTTGCGTTGTTTGCCGGCGCCGCGAACGCCCAAAAGCAGGGCGGCAGCATCACCGTCGGGCTTGAACTCGATATTTCCGGTTTCGACCCGCTGAAGGTCGGCGCTTACGACACCGCGACGTTTACGGCAGCGGCGGCGATTTTCGATACGCTCACCACGCTCGATGACAAGGGTGGGGTGCAGCCCAAGCTCGCGCTGTCCTGGGATCATTCGGAAGATTTCAAGACCTGGACCTTCAAGTTGCGCCCCGGCGTCAAGTTTCACGACGGCACGCCTTTCAATGCGGAAGCGGCGAAGGCCAATTTCGACCGGCAGAAGGATCCGGCCAACAAGTGCCGCTGCGCCTTCTACATCGCTTACATCCACGACGTGCAGGCGCCCGACGAACTGACGCTGGTTTACAACCTGACCGATCCGGCCGTGAACCTGCCGGCGACCCTGACCATCCAAAGCCAGAACAATGTCATGCAGTCGCCGACCGCGTGGAAAACCAAGGGCGACGATTACAACCGCAACCCCGTCGGCACGGGTCCCTATATCCTGAAGTCATGGACCGCGGGCGACCGAATCGTGCTCGAACGCAATCCGGATTACTGGAACAAGGGCCATCCACACCTTGACCGGATCGTTCTGAAGCCACTGCCGGATGCACAGTCGCGTTTCGCCAGCCTGCAATCGGGCGAGGCTGATATCATCTGGGACGATGAATACGACCCGGACAATATTCAGAAAGCCCAGAAGGATCCGAAGATGACGGTCCACACCTATGTGGGCTCCGGAGCCCAGGTCTACGCCTTCAACACCAAGGTCGCGCCGTTCGACGATTTGCGCGTGCGCCAGGCGCTGGTGATGGCGATTGATCGCAAGAAGATGTCGCAGGCCATTACGAACGGCTTGAGCATACCGGCCACCAATCCCTATGGCGGGGGCTCCTGGGTCAAGTGCAAGGACGATGGGGCCCTGCCGACCGATATCGAAAAGGCCAAAGCCCTGATCAAGGAGTATGGCAAGCCGGTCGATTTCAAGATGATCGTCACCGCGACGCCGCGCGGACGCAATATCGGTCAGGTCCTGCAGCAGTTCTGGAAGCAGGCCGGCGCCAATATGGAGATGGAGCAGGTCGATCAGGCCACGATCGTGCCGCGCGCCTTCATGCGTCAGTTTCAATTGACGCCGTGGCGTATCGTCGATCTCGCCGATCCCGACCCACAGATGTACGCGAATTTCCACACCGGCAGCCCGGTTGCGCTTGCCAATTATTCCAATCCCGAACTCGACAGATTGCTTGAACATGCCCGGGTAACTGCCGATCCGGAAAAGCGGATCGAGGATTATTGCTCGGTCAGCCGGCTTATCAATCAGGAGGCGATCTGGTTCTGGACCTTTCAGAACACCTACTACGCAATCTCAAGTGCGAAGCTCAAAGGTCTGCCAAAGATCCATAGCGGGGTGATCGACGTATCCAGCGTCTGGATGGAATAGCCCGGTATGCTGGGATTTGTCGCCCGGAGGCTCCTGTACCTGGTGCCGGTTCTGGTTGCCGTTTCGCTGCTGACATTTCTCATCGCGTCGCTGCTGCCGGGTGATCTCGCTTACGTGATCCTGGGCGATCAGGCGACGCCGGAGAAAGTGGCGGCACTGCGCCATGACATGGGGCTCGATCAGCCGGTCTGGTGGCGCTATCTCAGCTGGCTCGGCCACGTGCTGCAGGGCGACTTTGGGCGGTCGTTCCGTACCGGCCAGACCGTGCTGCAGGCCGTGACCGAGCGCCTGCCGGTTTCGATCGAGCTGATGTTGCTCGCCGAGATCACTGGCCTCGCCATCGGTGTTCCGCTCGCCATCGCTTGTGCCGTCCGCAGCGGCAGCACTTTCGACCGCTTCGTGACCGGCACGGCCTTCGGCATGCTGTCGGTGCCGGCATTCCTGGCCGCCATCCTGCTGATCTATCTGTTTGCGGTGGAGCTTCGATGGTTGCCGGCCACCGGCTACATCCCGTTCGCGGAAGATCCGATCGGAAACTTGCGCTTCTTCGTGCTGCCCGCGCTGACGCTGGCGCTCGCCGAATGGCCGGGGATCATGCGCGTGCTCCGTTCCGACATGATCGCGACCCTGCAGGAGGACTATATCGCGCTGGCCAAGGCCAAGGGACTGAAGGCGTCGCGCATCCTTTTCGTGCACGCCCTGAAACCATCGTCGCTGACCCTCGTGACGATCACCGGCATCAATATCGGCCGCCTGATCGGCGGCGCCCTGATCGTGGAGACGATTTTCGCACTGCCGGGGATCGGCCGGCTTCTGGTCGGCGCGATCTACACCCGGGACCTGATCATTTTGCAGGGTGTGGTGCTGTTCGTCGCCGCCGGCTTCGTGCTGATGAACTTTATTGTCGACATGTTCTATGCCGTCCTCGATCCCAGGATCCGTCATGGCCACGCTTGATCTTGGCATCGATGAGAATGTCGCCGTCCGTGCGATCAACCGGACGCGCCGGCTCGGGCCGCTGTTTTGGGCGGCGATTGCCTGGATGAGTCTGGTTTTTGCCGCCGCGGCCCTGGCCGGCCTGTTGCCCTTCAGTCCGACCGACATGGACATGCTGGAGCGGCGGGCGCCACCGTCGGCCCTGCACTGGTTGGGTAATGACGGCCTGGGGCGCGACGAACTGGCGCGGCTGATCTATGGCGCGCGGGTTTCGCTCACGGTTGGCCTTTGCGCGCCGATCATCGGGATCACGGTCGGCGGCGCGCTTGGCATGCTGGCGGGCTATTTTCGCGGCCGGTTTGAGACATTGGTGGTCGGCAGCATGGACGTCCTGCTCGCCTTTCCGCCGCTGATATTGGCGCTGGCCGTGACCGCCTATCTCGGACAATCGATCCTCAATCTCACCTTCATTCTTGGCGTGCTCGGCATTCCCGCCTTCATGCGCGTCGCGCGGGCGGCAACCCTTACCCTGGCACGGCGCGAATTCGTGATCGCCGCCCAGGCGCTGGGCGCGACCCATGCGCGCATCCTGCTGCGCGAACTCTTGCCCAACGTCATTCTGCCGCTGTTCGCCTTCTTCCTGCTTGGCGTTGCCGTCACCATCGTCGTCGAGGGCGCATTGTCTTTTCTGGGCCTCGGGGTGCCGCCTCCGGTGTCGAGTTGGGGCAGCATGATCGGCGAGGGACGCGAGAGCCTGGAAATGGCGCCGAGGCTCGCCTTCATTCCCGCCGTCACGATGTTCCTGACCGTATTGTCCTTTAACCTGGTCGGCGACACGCTGCGGGCGCTGACCGATCCGCGCCAGGGCGCGCTGTGACCGAGCCGGTGTTGCTTTCCGTCGAGGGCGTGGCGGTCGATCTGCCGACGCCGCGCGGCAATCTTCGCGCCGTGGATCAGGTCGATCTGAAAGTCGGCGCCGGTCAGACCCTCGGCATTGTCGGCGAATCCGGATGCGGCAAGACCATGCTGTCGCGCGCCATCCTGCAGCTGCTGCCGAAAAAGGCCAAACTTTCCGGCCGCGTGATGTTTGACGGGCAGGACCTCGTGACCCTTGAACCCGAACGTCTGCGCAAACTTCGCGGCCGATCGCTCGCGGTGGTATTCCAGGACCCGATGACCTCGCTCAATCCGGTGTTGACGATCGGCAGCCAGCTGATCGAAACGCTGCAGGAGCACCTCGAACTTGATGGCTTGCTTGCGAAAAAGCGCAGTGTGGAACTGCTGGCCGCGGTCGGTATTCCCGCGCCGGAGCAACGATTGATGCAATACCCGCATCAGCTTTCGGGGGGCATGCGGCAGCGCGTGGCCATCGCCATCGCGCTGTCCTGCGAGCCGAAACTGTTGATCGCCGACGAGCCGACCACCGCGCTTGACGTGACCATCCAGGCCCAGATCCTCGATCTGCTGGCGCGCGAACAGCGGCGCCGGCATATGGCGATGATCCTGATCACCCATGACCTCGGCGTCGTCGCCGGCCGCACCGACGAGGTAGCCGTCATGTACGCCGGCCGGGTGGTGGAACGTGCCCCGACGCCCGCTTTGTTCAAGAACATGCGCATGCCCTACACCGAGGCGCTGCTGGCGGCGATCCCGAAAATCGATGCCGCCCCGCATACGCCCTTGCCGGCGATTTCGGGGCGGCCGCCGGATCCGACCCGTCCGATCCAGGGTTGCTCGTTTTCGCCGCGCTGCCGTTATGCCACCGGACGATGTTATCAGGACAAACCCTTGCTTATCCAAGCAGAAGCGCCCGACCATCAGTATGCCTGCTTCCATCCGATTAAAGCCGCAGCCGGTGTGAGCGCATGATGCACGATATCAGGCAGCCCGCTTTGCGCGATCCGCTGCTCACGGTGGAAAACCTCGTCGTTGAATATACGGTGGGCGGCAAGACGATCCATGCGGTGTCCGACGTCAGCCTGCAGGTTGCGCGCGGCGAGACGCTCGGTCTGGTCGGCGAGTCCGGCTGCGGCAAGTCCACGCTCGGCCGCGCGGTGCTTCAGTTGCGCCGGGCTGTCTCGGGGCGGGTTCTGTTCGACGGTCAGGACCTCTCGGCGATGCAAGGCGATGCCTTGCGGCGGATGCGCCGGCGCGTGCAACTGATCTTCCAGGACCCGATTGCGTCCTTGAACCCGCGGCGGCGGATCGGCGATATCGTCGCCGAGCCGCTGGTGATCGCGGGCGTCAAGGACCCAAAAAACCGCGAGCAGCTCGTCTCCGAAGTACTCACCGCCGTCGGCCTCGATCCCGGTCTGGTGACCGGACGCCTGCCGCATGAGTTTTCCGGCGGACAGTGCCAGCGCGTCTGCATTGCGCGCGCGCTGGTCCTCAATCCGGAGTTCATTATCTGCGACGAGCCGGTTTCGGCGCTCGACGTCTCCATTCGCGCCCAGATCCTCAATCTGCTGGAGGATATGAAGGCGCGCTTTGGACTGACGCTGCTCTTCATCGCCCACGATCTTGCGGTGGTAAAAGCAGTCAGCGACCGGGTGGCGGTGATGTATCTCGGCCGGCTGTGCGAGGTCGGCCCCTCCGAGCAACTGTTTGCGAGTCCGGCGCACCCTTATACCGCGCTGTTGATCGAGGCCATCCCGGTGCCCGATCCGGACGTGCGTCCGGCCGAAAGCGTGGCGGTCGGCGAACCGCCATCGCCGCTCGCGCCGCCCTGGGGCTGCCGGTTCCGGACCCGTTGCCCCCGGGCCGATCAGCGCTGCAGCGACGAGGTGCCGGAGCTGCGCGCGGTCGCCGCTGGCCAGTTTGCCGCCTGCCATCATCCCTTGATCGGGGCGGCGTAAACATCTAGCAACTGCTTGGGAATGCGTGGCAAAGTCCGGACAATACAAGAAAATTTTGACGGGAGCGAAGCGATGAAGAGTTTCAAGGTCACCGATTTCAACGCCCCTTTGACGGAAGTGGATGCGCCGACGCCGCAGCCATCGGGGACCCAGGTCCTGATCAAGGTGAAGGCGGCCGGGGTCTGCCACAGCGACCTGCACATCTGGGAAGGCGGCTACGATCTCGGCCATGGACGAAATCCGCTCTCGCTGAAGGACCGCGGCGTGTCGCTGCCGCGGACGATGGGGCATGAGACCGTCGGCGAAGTGCTGGCGTTCGGGCCGGACGCCAGGGGCGATACCGGCGGGCTCAAGGTCGGCGACGTCGCGCTGGTCTATCCCTGGCTTGGCTGCGGCAAATGCGAGACCTGTCTCGCCGACGAAGAGAACATGTGCCTGAAGCCCAATTCGCTCGGCGTCTATTGCGACGGCGGCTATGCCGACCACATGACGGTGCCGCATCCGAAGTATCTCTTGAATCTCAGGGGTCTCGATCCCGTCACCGCGGCGCCCTATGCCTGCTCCGGCGTCACCACCTACAGCGCCCTGAAGAAGGTCGAGTCGAGCTTCAACACCCCGATCGTTATTTTCGGCGCCGGCGGTCTCGGCCTGATGGCGCTGTCGCTGTTGAAGGCGATGGGCGGCAAGGGCGCCATCGTGGTCGATATCGATGCCCGCAAGCGGGAGGCCGCCGAACAGGCCGGTGCGCTCGCCACCGTCGACGGCAAGGCGCCCGATGCGCTCGAGCAGCTCGTCCAAAAGGCCGGCGGGCCGATCCGCGCCGTGATCGATCTCGTCGGCAACGCCGCGACCACGCAACTTGGTTTTGATTGCCTGAGCAAGGGCGGCAAGCTCGTCATCGTCGGCCTGTTCGGCGGCGGCGCGCCGTGGGCGCTGCCGCTGATCCCGATCAAGGCCATCACCATCCAGGGCAGCTATGTCGGCAACTTGCGCGAAACGCAGGAGCTGCTCGATCTCGTCCGCGCCAAGAAGATCGGACCGATTCCGGTGACGCCGATGCCGCTCGCCAAGGCCAACGAGGCGCTGCTCGATCTGCAAAAGGGCCGGCTGGTCGGCCGCGCCGTGCTGACGCCGTAGGATTCCGTCATTGCGAGGCGCGAAGCGACGAAGCAATTCAGACTTCGTCATTCCGGGATGGTGCGAAGCACCAGACCTCGGATGTGCAATTGCACATCGGGGAATCTCGAGATTCCGGGTTCGCTGCTTCGCATCGCCCCGGAATGACGGCTAAACTCTTTTCAGTTCTCATAAGGAATCCCCATGTCAGCTAACAACGCGCTTCATGTCGCCGTGCTTGCCGGCGACGGTATCGGTCCTGAAGTGATGGCCCCGGCGCTCGAGGTCTTGCGCAAGATCGAGGCAACCTCGGACCTCAAATTTCGCTTCACCGAGGCGCCGGCCGGCGCCAACAACTATCTCGCGACCGGCAAGTCGATGCCGGAGAGCACATTTCGGCTGTGCGACGAGGCCGACGCGATCCTGCTCGGCGCTTGCGGATTGCCTGCGGTGCGCTACCCCGACAACACCGAGATCATGCCGCAGGTCGAACTGCGCTTTCATTTTGATCTCTATGCCGGCGTGCGCCCGGCGCGGCTGATCCCGGGCGTGCCGAGCCCGATCGTCGGCGCCGACCGGCGCGGCATCGATCTCATCGTGATCCGGGAATCCACCGAAGGCCTGTTCGCATCGATGGGAAAGGGCGTCGTCACCGATACCGAAGCCCGCGAGACCTTGGTCATCACCCGAAAAACCTCGGAGCGATTGTTCGAATTTTCCTTTCGGCTGGCGGAACGCCGCAAGGCGCGGGGCCGGCCGGGTCAGCTGACCTGCGTCGACAAGGCCAACGTCTTCAAGGCCTTTGCCTTCTTCCGCGAGATGTTCGATGAGGCAGCCTTGCGCCATCCCGAGGTCAAGGCCGACCGGCTCTATGTCGATGCCTGCTCCGCGCTTTTGGTCAAGCGTCCCTGGGATTTCGACGTGATGGTGATGGAGAACATGTTCGGCGACATTCTCTCCGACATGACCGCCGGTCTGATCGGCGGCATGGGCATGGCGCCGTCGGCCGATATCGGCGACCGCCACGCGGTGTTCCAGCCCTGCCACGGCACCGCGCCCGACATCATGGGGCAGGGCAAGGCCAACCCGACCGGGATGATCCTGTCGGCGGCGATGATGCTGGACTGGCTCGCCGACAAGCACGGCCTCGAAGGCGCTGCCGAAGCCGGCGAGCGCATCGAGCGCGCGGTCGACAAGGTCTATGCGGCAGGAATCAAGCCGATGGAATTCGGCGGCAGCAACGGCACCGCGGATATTGCGAAAGCGGTGCTCGAGGCGCTGTAGGTGAGGGCGCGGCGAAATATTCCCGAAGCCGTCATTCCGGGGCGATGCGAAGCATCGAACCCGGAATCTCGAGATTCCGGGTCTGGCGCTGACGCGCCATCCCGGAATGACGGAGTCTGAATGAGCATCGCTCCTCGCAAGGACCGTCATACCTCGCGAAAGCGAGGTATCCAGTACGCCGCAGCCTTTCGGTTCGATCACCAGCGCCTCGGAATACTGGATCGCATTCAGTCCAGAACCGTCATTGCGAGCCACCGGGTCGCGCCAATGCGCGCCCGATGACAGGCTCCGCGAAGCAATCCATCTCGCCACATAAAGAAAGAATGGATTGCTTCGCTTCGCTCGCAATGACGTTGCTCTAACTCCAGATACGACTCCGCGATCTCGCGGCGCGATGCGCCCGAGTTGTGCATAAAATCTCTCGCCCCCTTGAGGGCGTGGGGAATGCCGGGTGCCCGCTGCACCCGCAGCCTCGCGTGCACTTGGTAGTGGTAGAACGCACACGAGTAACAACGAGTACACCGGAACGCCCGGCATTCCCGCACGCAATGGTTTTAACGGTTTCCTTCGTGCTCTCCCCGGTGACCGGGCTCTTTT
>WNFO01005939.1_pt1 | contig 19885 bp, 23 predicted proteins | sample 5400251 | NCBI WGS metagenome assembly WNFO01 (sample SAMN13153354, study PRJNA577476) | soil metagenome | isolation source: 100 cm saprolite under Madrone tree | place: USA:California | collected 2016-06-14
GTCGTTGCGATCTCGGATGGGAAGACGCGCTTCGTGCCACAGTAGGCGCATCCAGTTTTTTATGCGAGAGAACATGAATTCTGACCGGTCAGGTCTCGGATTTTGCAGGAAATCTCGTGCGTGCAGGAATTGGCAATGTCGGAGTTTTTCTGATTGAGTTTCGGCAAGAGACGCGACGCTAGCGCATCGCGCACGCGCATCCTTGCTCGCAGCAAGCGGTATCTCACGGCTCCAACAGTGATGTTCAAGACCCATGCGGTTTCCGCGGTGTTGAGATTCTTGACGTCTTGAAGGAAGAGCACTTCCCGATATTTCACGGAGAGGGTCGCAATCGCACGCCGCAGGGTGTCACCCAGTTTTTTCCTCTCGAGAGCCGCCCAAGCGATTTCGCGCCAGTCCGCCAAGTATTTTGCAATCTTGCCGGATCGCGATCTGCGACCGAGCGTTCGCTCGGTGGCTATCCCAGCGAAGACCCTTTCAAAACTGCCTGCCGTAACCGGAAGTGTTTTTGCGCTCATACTTATTAGATAAGCAGAGCCGCGAAAAGTTGCAGGCGTAAAGTCGATTTGACAGATCAGCTTTCTAGTTTGCACGGGGGCGCGGAAGTCTGAAAAGACAGGGCTTATGGTTCGATGGCGAGGCTTGTTCTTTTGGGGTCGGAGGACTATGCTTTGTTCATCCCCAGGAAACCTTGAACCTTTCGAACGGAGGTAGCAAACATGTCTACGGCTCCGAAACCCCAACCGATCGCCGACCCTGTGAAAGTAGATCCGAAACACTACAAAGTAGACTGCGAAAATGACTAGGTGCGGGTGCTCCGCATCTCCTATGGGCCCCGCGAGAAATCGGTAATGCACTCGCATCCCGATGGCGTGGCAGTTTTTCTCAACGATCAACACTCACGCTTCACACTTCCCGACGGCAAAACCGAAGAGAACCGCTTCAAGGCGGGTCAGACGATGTGGTTGCCTGGCGGAAGCCACCTTCCCGAGAACTTGACCGACGAGCCCTTCGAGGTGCTCTTGGTCGAGCTGAAATAGCTCCGCAAAATCCACCGACACAACTTGAAAGCAGCGCGGGAGGAGCATTCACAACGAATCTCCTCCCACTTCTCTTGAGGAGCGTGAAGCTTAGGGTTTGTAGAGCTGGTCGATTTTGGCGGCCAGGATGAAATCGCTCTCTGTCAAACCATTGATTTTGTGCGTCCAGGTCGTAATCCCGACTTTTCCCCAGGCAAGCGAGATATCTGGGTGGTGCCCCTGCTCCTCCGCAAGCTCACCTACGCGGTTTACGAACTTCAGTGCTTCGCGAAAGTCGGGAAACTTGAAAGTGTTTGTAATGTGGTGTTCTTCGATGACCTTCCAGCCGTTCACCTGCTTTTCGAGCGCGGTAAGCTCCTCACCCTTGAGCGGTAGTACTCCTCCTCGGCATGGAACGCATGTTTTGGTTGCTAGGTCTGACATGGTTGGTCCAATTCTAGCACTCACTTCACGAGCTCATCTGTCAGAGCAAAAAGAGGTCGCGGGGCGGGAGGGGGCAGAATTCGGGACCGCAGGACCCGAATTCTGTGGGATTGGGTCTTAGATTTTGCAGGAGATTGAGACGCGGAAAGTGCAGTCTCTTGGGGATGGAAGTGGTTTGGTGAGGAGGTTTTTGTGGGGAGGGGGTGACGGTTCAGGCGGGCCAGCTCAGGTAGAATGCAAGTGTCATCCCCAAGTCGTGTGAAAAAGAAGCTATCAATGGCGCAGATTCCCAAGACGCAGAAAAAACTTCGCGAAGCGAGGTTCTTTTGCGGTCATATGACCGTATCGGAGAGGTCGCCCGGCTTGGATAGGGAGGATCTTGATTTCTACCTGAGCGCATTTCTTGCTGCTGGTCGGACGGTCACTGGCTTTTTCGACGAAAAACGGAATAAACAGTATCGCCGTTGGTTTCAGCAATGTGAAGATGGTGCTGGCTGAGAGCGACCGGAAGCTGCTGAACGATATGACTAGTCAGCGCGACGCAGAGATTCACGAGGAGGGCGCAGAAGTTCTTCCCGAAGTCTAGTTTGTTCCGGCGACCGAGATTGACAGAGGCCCCCGGAGTAGTCCCGCTTACGGGATGCAGTGGGGCATACCGCCTCCTAAGATTGGAACGAAGGTCCTTTACTTTAATTTGCGTGGGAAGAGGGCGAAAGTTACTACAACCTGTAAACGCCACCTGGAACTCCTTGATCAACTTGTGCGAGATTTCAAGAGCGCATTTCCTCGGGAGTGAAAAAGGCTATGCAGCGATACGTGAGTTGATGGCTCCACGGAACTACAGCGAATTACTCGAAGCTAGGCTTCGGCCGAATAGGGATTTTCGCATTGGCACCGGCAATTTGGAGAACGTCGCCCGTTGTCTCCTTGTCGCGCCACATGGGCGAGCCATAGAACCCGGCACGACTGACATCGTGCTTGAGGTTGCCCGCCTGAGCCGTTGGGCATACTACCATTTCGACGGGAGACTCCGCAGGCGGAATTGGGAGAAACTCCATATAGCAAGCACACGGTTCAACGAACCCACACTTCTCCGTCTACTCCCGCAAACGCAATTTGTGCTCTCGTTCCACGGCGAGGGCAGCAAGAGGGGACGCACGATCTACGTGGGTGGACTTTACGATGAAGGGCGACGTGCCCTGCTCGAAAGTCTCAACGCCGGTCTTGCCGACCTTGGTGTACGCGCCCTCGACGCTCTCGCAAGCAGGCATGCCGAAGAGATCGCGGGAAGGAGTCCCGACAACATCACCAACTGTGGCAGATTGGGGGCTGGCGTCCAGCTTGAATTCTCTCTGGGGGCGCGTCTGGCATTTTTTGAAAGCCTGACGCGCGCGGGCAGACGGCAGCCAAGGGCCGCGCTCGGCGTGCTAGCAAGGAGTATCGACCGTGCACTTGGGGAGCTCACTCGACGACCCTAGCTCATGCCTCGACGGGGAAGCGGGATTTTAGAGAAATGAAAAAGGCCGCGCGGAGCGGTTTTATCACTCTACGGCTGTCCGGCAGTACGCACGAAAAACAACAAAATCAGTGCGCAGACTATCAGCAGGATAATAAGACTCCCTATGAAGCCCTTCGTGGTCATTTCCACCGGGGCGAGTGCTGAATCCGTCTGAAATAAAAACCAAACGCTAGGAACGCAAGCTAGCGCTCAGAGAGGGTGACGTCAAGAAAAAAGACCGCGGAGCCGACCTGAATGGGCAGGGTCGCGGACAGAGGGTTCGTGTCGGTGTAGAATCCGGGCCAGAGGCAAGGTCTCCTCCCACAGAGGAGCTGTCATGGGTTCAGTCGATTTGCCGCATTTCAAGCGATTGTTGCTAGAGAAGCGGGGTGAGTTGTCGTCTGCCCTGGGCGAAGCTCAGTCCCGGGTGCCAGCAGCGGGTAGCTGGGAGAGTGATGCGATTGACCAATTAAATGCCGATGCGGAAGCGGAACTTCAGATTCGCTTGCACCAGACAGATGGTCGTCTCTTACGAGCAATCGAAGAGGCGCTCGACCGGATGAGACAGGGCACATACGGAGTATGCGTGGTTTGCAAGCAGCCCATTTCCAAGGCGCGCCTCGAAGCGGTGCCTTGGACGCACGTTTGCCGCGAGTGTAAGGAGCGACAGGCCGCCTGACTGGGCCGACCTGCGATCGGGATTCCTTGGAGATGGTACAAATGCAGCTTGAGCGCCACCGCGCACGCCGTTATTCCTTCCATGCCAGCGTCGAACTGACCGATCTGCAGTCGGAGACTCAGATTAGAGAACAAACTAGCGACCTGAGCCTGTTTGGATGCCGCGTGGACACACTGAAACCATTACCACCGGAAACAAAAGTCAGAATAAAAATTTCCCACAGAAGCGAGAACTTCGAAGCTCTGGGTAAGGTGACTTATGCTCGATCGAACACGGGGATGGGAATCCTCTTCACCAGGATTGAGCCGCACGACCAGTCGGTTTTAGATAAGTGGATCGCTGAACTAAGAGACCAGTGACAGCGCGTTCGCACTGCCAGCCAACAAGGGCCTCCGAACGCGAACTGCGCGCGTGGCTCGTGCGCCACTCGTGCGTGCGCCCTTCATGAAAAAGCGCGGGCGCTCGCGAAACCCCAACCAGCGCCGGCGCACGCACTAACCCACTGGAGGCCACTTCACATGGCCTCGAGGGAGGAAATGAAATAAGTCCGCGGGGGCGGCAGGGGACAGAATTTGGGGCCTCAGGACCCGAATTCTGCGGGGGTAGGTCTCGGATTTTGCAGGAGATTGGGGACTCGGATTCTGCGGAATTGAGATGTAATGATGTCGACGGACTACGGTTTTGGTGGTGCCTTTTCTTCCGAATCTTTGGCCTTCATCAAGCTCGAAATGTACAGCGTCACCGCGCGTCGTTCTTCCTCAGTCTTGTCCCGGAGGCGGCCGCTCACGGCTCGGGCAATCTGCTCGCTGGAAAGCCCGCGCTCGTTCAATGGCGGGCCGGTCTTGAGCGGCTTGCCGCCGCGCTCGTCGTGGCAACGGGCGCACCTTGCCATGAAAAGCTCCTTGCCTGTGGCGAGCAACCGGGCGCGCTCTTGTTCTGACAGCGGCTGATCGGCAGCGGGTGCCTGGTGGGCGTTTCGCGCGTGTACCGCGATACCTCCAATGAGGCCGAGCAGCGCGGTTGCGAAAAGTAACGCCGTGGTTCTTCTGGGCATGGCTGTCTCGTATTCTACTCTGATTAGACGCATCTCTCGTTCCTTCGCTTCTGGTGAGGTTTTCGGAGAGGGAGCCGATTGACGCCAGCAGGACGGGGGACTAGGATTTTCGCTAACTGAGTTTTCGACGGGGAGGAAGTCATGCCCCAGTACAATTTTCTCTGTCGGGCCTGCAACAAAGAATTCTCGAAAATCCTGACAATTTCGGAGCATGAGAAGGGCGGGATTGTCTGTCCGCACTGCAAAAGCAAGGACGTAGAGCAGCGGTGGGCTGCCTTCTATGCGGTGACCTCGAAGAAGAGTTAGTAAGGTTGAGTCTCTGGGATCACATCAGCGCTCGAGAAACTCCAGGCAAAGAAAAAAGCAAGCCGGGCGGCGTATTCTGCCAGGGCGTTTCTCCCTGGGATGAGCCGTGCATGATTGTCGCCACCAAGTATTGCGAACGGTGTAATCGCTGGTTCTGCCAGACACACTTCGGCGATCCAGACTGGCATTCCTGCACAGGGGAAGAACAATGACGCGTGCGAAACCAAAGGCAAAGGGGAAGACAGTCCGTGGTTGGCGCGAGGCGGGGGCGATCCTTGAGCGCTGGAGGAAAGAGCTAAAGACGCTTACGGTAGAGCTCAAGCAGCCGCGCGTGATTGATCTGGTTCCTATTGACTTCGTGAGCGGGGAGCCGGTCGAACGCGAGGGGAAGCCCAAGAAAGAATTCCGCGGACAACTCATTTACATTACGAACGCAGACCTGACGATACGGCGCCCTTCCGGGGCGATTTTGGTGATTGACCGCTACGAAGTGGTTGCGATCTCGGATGGAAAGATGCGCTTCGAGCCCCAGTAGGCGGACCTTATTTTTGCCTACGCGAGAGAGAGCGAATTCTGACAGGTCAGGTCTCGAATTTTGCAGGACATGTCGTGCGTGTAGGAATTGGCAAGGTCGGAGTTTTTCTGACTGAGTTTCGGCAAGAGACGCGACGCTAGCGCATCGCGCACGCGCATCCTTGCCCGCAGCAGGCGGTATCTCACGGCTCCAACAGTGATGTTCAACACCCATGCGGTTTCCGCTGTGTTGAGATTCTTGACGTCTTGAAGGAAGAGCACTTCCCGATATTTCACAGCGAGGGTCTCAATCGCACGCCGCAGCGTGTCACCCAATTTTTTCCTCCGAAGCGCCTCCCAGGCGATATCGCGCCAGTCCGTCAAACCTTTTGCAATCTTCCCGGATCGCGATCTGGGACCGAGCGTCCGCTTGGTGGCAATCGCAGCGAAGACCTTTTCAAAACTGCCTGCCGTAACCGGAAGTGTTTTTGTGCTCATATTTATTAGATAAGCGGAGCCGCGAAAAGTTGCAGGCGTAAAGTAGATTTGACAGATCAGCTTTCTGGTTGCACGGGGTGCGGCACTCTGAAAAGACAGGGCTTACGCCTCGACGGGCGGCGAGGGATTTTGCAGGAAAGAATAAAGAATGAGGACGCGGAGCGGCCTTAGGGGGTTATGTGCCTGCAGAGCGCGCGGCGCTCTGCAGCGGCTCGTCTTTTTGACGAACTTCGACTTTGCCGCGTAGAATCGCACCGTCTTCGATGACGATGCCACGCGTCTCCATATCGCCAGTGACTCTGCCGGTGCTCCAGACCTGGACGCGCTCGCGGGCCTTGAGCGTGCCAATCACTTCCCCGCGAACGATAATTTCGCGGGCTTCGATTTCTGCGTTGACGCGGGCGTTGGGACCGACAGTGAAACTGCCATCGGCAATGTGAATTTTTCCTTCGAACGCGCCATCCAGGAAGAGATCTTCCCGGCCAGAGATTTCTCCTTTGATCTTGATGCCCTGAGTCACGCAGGCTGGCGCGTTTGGAGAAACCTGCGGTGAGGCAGCAGCGGGACGCTGGGGTGAGGGAACGGTGGACGGCAGAGCGTCGAGGGCAGATTGCTGTTTATTTTCTTGAGGTTTACGCCACATCACACACCTCCACGCTGCGAACTCCGAAGCCGCGGAACTGGGGTACCGTCGGACAAACCGGAGGAAAGGCGACGATAGTACAGGGGACAGAAGGTGTAAAGGAGAAAGGACAGTAGCAGGAGTGGGCAGTTCCCAGAGGGTTGTGAGATTTCGTCAGATGGCGCGGAGTTTAGGGTTTGTAGAGCTTGTCGATCTTTGCGGCCAGGATGAAATCGCTCTCCGTCAGGCCATTGATTTTGTGCGTCCAGGTGGTGATCTCGACTTTTCTCCAGGCAAGGAAGATGTCTGGGTGGTGCCCTTGCTCCTCCGCGAGCTCGCCTACGCGGTTTACGAACGTGAGGGCTCCGCGAAAATCGGGAAACTTGAAGGCCTTCGGATGTGGTGTTCTTCGACGACGTTCCAGCCGTCCACCTGCTTTTCGAGGGCGGCAAGCTCCTCACCCTTTAGCGGCGGTACTCCTTCTCGGCATGGGACGCATGTTTTGGTTGCCAGGTCAGACATGGTTCGTCCAATTCTAGCACTGGGAGGTGCCAGAACCAGGACGAAAGGAAAGGCAGCGAGGCCGGGGGCTGCGGACACGGGGTTCGAGCGGGTGTAGAATTCCGGGCCATAGGCAAGGTTTCCTCCCACAGAGGACAGGTCATGGACCCAGCCGACCTGCGGCGATACACAGATTGTTGTTGAAGAAACAGCGTGAGGTGTCGTCTGCCCTGGGCGAGGCGCAGCCGCGGGTGCCGGCAGCGGGAGGCTTAGGGGGCGATCTCATTGACCAAGCCAATGCCGACGAGGAAGCAGAGCTGCAGATTCACTTGCATCAAACTGAGGGGCGTCTTGCAAGAGCAATCGAAGAGGCATTCGTTCGGATCAAGAAGCGCACTTACGGAGTGTGCGAAGCGTGCGGACATCCCATTTCAAAAGTCCGGTTGAACGCCGTCCCCTGGGCACGCCACTGCCGCGAATGCAAGGAGCGTGAGCACTCAGCCGCTTGATTGTGTTGAGCGGATCTATACCCGACGCTTCGGTGTCCCGGGCATTGGGCAGAAATGCGGGTGGGGTTTATGAGCAAGCTCAGCACTCACACTCATGAATGCCCGCGCTGCGGGATGCGCTGGGAATGTGGCGAGGCAAATTATCAGGACGAGTGCCCGTATCCCTTAAAGACGTTGTGTACGAAGTGCTGGGCTCAAGGACCGGCAAGAGTTGCGTCTCTACGGGAAGTCAAAGAATGAGCATAAACTAGAGGACGGTAGCCTATCAGCGTGAGAAACAAACTGACTTCTGGAGCGTGATCCCTACCTTTCGAAGGCTAATACGGTCAACGCAAGGAGGTGACCCGTGGCCTACATCATCGCCGAACCCTGTATCGGGACCAAAGATACTGCCTGTGTGGACGTGTGCCCGGTGGATTGTATCCATCCGGCGAAAGGCCGCACCTATGACGATGGCCGGCCGACGTTTGATGAAGTGCCTCAGTTGTATATCGACTCTACTGAGTGCATTGATTGCGGCGCCTGTGTACCGGTCTGTCCAGTGACAGCCATTTTCGTAATGGATGATCTGCCGGAGAAGTGGCACGCGTACACAGAGATCAACAAGAATTACGTTGACGGCGGTAAGTTTCAGCCTGACAAGTATCAAAAAGTGAGCGATCCACAACGACCAATCCCACAGCCGGACCCGATACCGCAGCCAGCGCCGGAACCCGCCCCCGAGCCTGCACCGCCTGCGCCCCAATCCGACTCCAACCTAAGAGACCCGCCTAGGCACGACACCTGGCACGTATGAGTACGCTGCGCGAAATCATTCATGAAAACGTTTGCGGGGGCGAACCTATGCCGACTTGCCCTCTACTTGCCGGCCAAGGCAGCGGAACCAGGCGCTAGCTCAGCGGTTCGTGTCTGCCGGCCGCGCCAAGTGGAAAAACCCTCCTTGACGAGGCTGGAAATGGTACGGCGATTCTGATAAATCAATTTCAGCCACGACAAAGGACCCATTTGGGGGAAATAGATTCCCCGGAAACACATGCGGGCAATGAAGATGTTAATCCGATAGCCCAATGGCTTGTCCTGGAGCGAATCGACAGCTTGAGTCATGGCTTTCGGGCTGTACGCACGGGCCCACCCATACTTCACTTCCGCGTGAGCTTCCGCGATGGTCATCTTCAGCGGCGTGTGGGCCATCTCAAACGGTATGAACTCCTGCCAGTGTTTCGGGCGCGTCAGTCGCCCGGCGGCCTCCAGCCTCTTGTAAAGCGGCGTCGCGGGCAAAGGCGTGAGCAGTCCAAAAATAGGCAGCCCCGCCGGCCAAGTGCGAATTTCCTTGAGCGTTCGCTCCGCGACACCTACGGTGTCGTTGTCCATGCCGAAAATAAAAGATGTGATGGCATAAACGTTGCGTAGGGCGAGCCTCTGGAGCACGGCCGCATATTCACCCGGCTTGTTGAAGCCCTTGTTCACGTCGGCAAGGTTGGCAGGATCGATGGACTCCATGCCGATAAAGACCCACTTGCCGCCGGAAGCTGTAATCAGGTCCACGAGTTCCTCATCGCGCAGCAGATTGGCGCTGATTTGCGCAACCCAGTGCACCTGCGCGCCGGCGGCTATGATATCGCGCAGCAGGGATTTCGTGCGCTTGATATTGATGGCAAAATTATCGTCGATGAAGAAGACGGCGATCTGCCCGCCCTCGCTTTTCGCCCGAGCTTTCAAAAGGAGCAGCTCATTCACCACGCTTTCGTTGGTGCGGAAGCGAATGGAGTCGCCAAAAAAACCGGTTACCGTACAGAACTCGCAGCCATAAGGGCAGCCGCGCCCAGACTCCATCGGAATGATGCGAAATGTGCCCCAGCCGTCACCGATTCGCTGGAGCGTGCGCGTAGCCATCTTTGGAACCAAATTAAACTGGTCGAGGTTTATTTTGTCCCACGGAATCGCCGGGTATTGCTTGAGACTGGGTTTGCGTTCCTGGCCAAACTCATCGACAGGGGCGTACACATCCTTGAGCTGGCCGCGTGCAGCATCCTCGACGATTCTGGGCCAGGTTTCATCGGCTTCACCGAGAGCCACGGCGTCCGCGTGGCGCGGCCCGCCATCTCGCCCGAGGGCCTCGTCAGCCTCTTCAGTAACATGAGGACCGCCCATCACCACAGGCACGCCGACAGCACGGATTGCATCGGCCATGCGGTAGGCCTTCGCGATCATCCGGGTCATCGCGCCGATCCCCACAAGTCCTATGTTTTGTTCCCGCACGAATCGCGCGATGCCGGCTTCGTCCATGGGCTGCGCGTTGCCATCGATCAGCACCACTTCGTGGCCTTCTGGAGTCAGCGACTGGAGAAGAAACATCCAAAGATGCGGCATGAAATTGCGCGTGACCCCATTATCGGGGTTGTACAGCAAAATCCGCATCAGTTCCTCTCCATTTACAGGCCGCTTCTTCGTTGCTTAAACAGGACGAGCGACGATCTCAAGGTTTGTTGTCTAGGGGCCGCAGGGGAACCAACAAACTGGCTCAGAACATACCACGTTCTTGATTCTTCATGCGGTGAATCAGGCGATCCGATGCCACTCAAGCAACAGTTCTTGGCACCAGCAATCAGGATCGTGCCCGGCAAACGCCCAAATAGGAAAGTGGGTGGAAGGGGCCATGCGACACTTGGCCGCGGGACTGCGACGCGGGCCAGAAGTCCGGTTCGAGGAAGTGTGCAGACCAGGCGGCTCTCGCAGGTTAAAATTCTGCGGCGTTCCGTTGGATCATGATCGCGACGCTGGCGCAAGCATGACCTGCCGTCATAAAAACGTAATACTAATTGTGACAAATGGCAGCAAAAAGCCTGCTTAAAGGTGATGAAGAAGGAGCAAGTAGTTGATCAGAAGTTGTCACAACTTGCTGATTTTCCTCCGCTTTGCGCTCACTCCGGCAAGTTTTGATAAAAGTACTCAAGCGACTTCTAAGCAGAGGGTCGCGTGTTCGAATCACGCCGGGCGCGCCATTTTCTTGCTTACTTCGTGTGCGCAGTTCAGCCGGTGACCATCATCGGCGGCACGCAGCCCATCCCCAGAAAGATGTTGACTCTGGACTATACTGCCATGGCAAAGAAGATCGGCCTCAGTGTCGATACGATTCGGTTCTACGAACGCAGCTGCCTGCTGGCAGAGCCGCCCAGAACACCAGGCGGCTACCGCAAGTACGGCGAGAGTGATGTCGAAACACTCGCGTTCATTCGGCGAGTACACGGACTGGGATTCACGCTCAGAGAAGTTCGCGAACTGTTGGATTTGCGGCGAAGCCGGCTGCGGCCCTGCGCCCCAGTGCGCGGCCGACTGGAAAAAAAAGTCAGCGAGGTTCATCTAAAACTCGCTGACCTTCGGAAATTGGAGCGCGAGCTGCGCACAGCTTTGCGAAATTGCAATAGAGAGATGCGCGAGCGGTCCGCTCATTGCCCGCTGCTTGCAGAAAGCGGCCAAAGGAAGTTGGAGGCTACGTGAAAGTTGAAGTGCTCTATGTGCCTGATTGCCCGCATCATGCTCCAGCCGTGGAACTTCTCAGAGCTGTCTTGCGGGCAGAAGGCGTTCGGACCGAAATCAATGAGGTGGCTGTGAGAGACACAAAGACCGCGGAGGAATTCAAATTTCGCGGTTCTCCGACCATCCGAATCAACGGGCGAGACATTGCCGGGGAATCGCATTCGCCGGTGTCCTTTGCACTTGCGTGCCGCATGTATTCGGGAACTAAAGAGCCGGGCGTTCCGCCTGTGGAGATGATGCAACGTGCGGTGCGCGAGGCAGTAGTGGGAGAGAAGACGTGAAGCAAGGCTCTGGCATCTCTGCTTCCGTTGCCGCGATTTTGAGTTCTCTCGCGACGATGGCCTGTTGCTTGCCCTTCGCATTTGCTGGCGCAATCGGAGCGGCCGGTGCCAGCGCCTTTTTGCTTAAATTTCGGCCGTGGTTTCTCGGGCTGTCTGTCGCGCTCCTGGGCATCGGATTCTGGCAACAGCGCCGCGCCAAGCAATGCGCAGTGAAGGGCAGGATTGTGGGGCAAGTGCTGCTTTGGACCGCGCTTGCCGTCGTCGCGGGTATGATTCTGTTTCCGCAACAGATTGCGGGATTCCTAGCGAACAGGTTCTCCGGGCCATGAAAATGAAAAAAGAAGGCGTGGTCTTTGCGGCACTCGCTGCGCTATTGCTTTCTGCCGCGTGGTACCTCTGGGGTCCCTCGAAGACTCCGCCTGCCCAAAAGCCGCTTTTAATTCTCTCGACAGAAAACTTCAGCCAATTCGAAAGTGCTTTCGACCAAGCATCCGATTCTGCACGTTTGGTCTTGCTGTTGTCTCCGACTTGACCAGCCTGCCTGCGGGGGGCCTCCGCAGTCCAAAAGGTTCTCGATCGTCATTCAGAGCCAAAGCTGCGGGTCCTGGTTGTTTGGGAGCCGATACTTGCCACCGACTGGAGCAAGCCGAGTGGCAGCACACTGGCACGCATCTCCGATCCACGAGCTAGACAGTTTTGGGACCCGAATCATGTCTTATCGCAGGAACTCAGTCGGATCGCTAATGGAAAGCCAGGCCAACGGGAACCCGATTGCTGTTCGCAGAAAGGGTTCTTTTGGGACGATGCGATTCTCTACCCGCCTCACAGCCGGTGGGAGGAATTGCCAGTCTCAGATTTCTGGAATGGTCCAGTGTATAAAATCATTCCTGGCCTCGAAAAGGCGCTGGCCAGCTTCTGAGCCGCAGCGCCGTCGAAACTCAAAGTTCGGAGTAAAGTGTCTCATTCTTTGAAGACCAGGGCTGATTGTTTCGTTACTGGCCGGCCTGTGCCGTCGGCACTTCGACATACCTCGTCAGGTAGGGCACCATAGGCGTTATCTCGAAGGGCATTTTATCGCGGCCAGACAGCAGTGTCGCTGGTTTGGACTTCATCAAACTGACGCCCGCATTCCACGGATCGATTTTGAGTCTCGAGCCCAGGGGCAGCGCGGCGATCTGGCTCTTGTTGTCGGGCGCCAGCGCGGGCGCCGCTTGGAGCAGTTGCGACGCGAAAAAATTTCATTTCCAAGCTGCGGGCTGATCAATTGCTTCAACGTCTTGGCTTGCGAGTGCAGTTGTTTCAGGAAGAGTCCCGCGTTCCCCAGATTGGACGCATATGGCGATTTTTTCAAGAGCTCCATGGCCTTCTCATTGTTCTGCGCGGATTCTATTTTCCCTTCTTCAAAGGAAAGACGTCTCAACACCTCGGTCGGGGACAGCCGCAAGATATCGCTAAACCCATATTGATCTTGATTCGGTTTGGGCAGCATGGCGTCGGCCATGGCGTGTGCGATCAGCGCGGCCAGCGTTTCTTCGTTTGGCACGACGTCGATCAACCCACGGCTCAACACGAGAGTGTTGCCAATGGAGAACATTTCCAGAGTATTCGTGAGCAACACGCGGCACCGGAGATCGATCTGCTGGTCAAAGTTATTGGTGACCTCCAAATTGTTGACGACAGTATTCAAGAGTTTATCCACCTCTCCCTGCGGAGCGATCAATCCGATTTTCTCCAAGAGTTCGAGCACATTCTTTTCCGCTCCATGTCTCCATTCGCGCTGTGCTTCCAGCGGAGAACGGTCATGCTGTGTCGCTTCGTCCCTAATCGGGCTTGTGGACTCCACCAGCAATCGGCTCAATTCTTCCTCCCGCGAACCTGGCTTCAATTTGTAACCCCAGAGGTGTGTCGAGGACTTGTAGCTTGGGTTGCCGAAGAGTGTGGGCCGATGGAGTTCCTGGCTGTAAACATAGCTTGGCAGCCACAGACCGGACTTCACGTTGGTGCGCCAGGAATCGAAGTGCAAATAGTATTCGTCCTCAAATGTTTTCAGAGAAAAACGAACTGCCGGGGCATAGGTCCCACTAATGCGTACGACGGTGTAGTCTTGATCTTCGACCCAGATCTCCCCGACAAAGCGGGGGCCCCGCGCGTTCGGCGTCGGGGACACCTCGAAACGAATGCATCTCACCTCGCCCAAGAACTCTCGCTTTGGATAATTGAGCTTATAGTGCGCCTTATCGAATTGCCCTCGGTCGATGTAAATCATCTGCAGGAATCCGGCGGGTTCGAAGGACCACATCAACGAACCCTTTTTACTATTGCCGGTCATAGAGTGAACTTTGAGTCGCCCCCGAAAATCCGCCTGGCCTAGAAAGTAGTAGTCGGACTTTGGGACCACGCCCGTCACCTTGTTGAATTTCACTTCCTGAATGTAGGTTTCGATTGTCGGCGCGTACAGTTCGATAGCCGCAATCTCGACATGCTCCTGTTTGAATATCCGATCCGTCATCTCGTTCAGCTTGGACGGAGTCGGGGGAACTTGCTCGTTGTCGTCTGCGTTTTTTTCGTCGGCCGTACTGGATGAAACGTACGCTGCGTTCGAGTGCGTCTGCGCCGCTGACAACCTTTGCAACTCTAGACACAATCCTGCGGCAAACGCTGCGAACACAATCATTCGAACCAGGAGTCTGGTAAGCATGCTTTCCTCCTCACGAAGCGAACTGTTCGGCTTCGCTCGGCTGGAAAGCACATGTTGTGCCAGCGCATCTGTGCAGTATTTACTCGATTTGTACTTCCGAGCCTAATCCTTGAAGAATCTAATGAATACGGACAATTAAGCCGGGAAGGTATTTGTGCAACAACTCAACATCGATCCTGAACTTTCACTGTTGCTGTTCCAATTTGGGAGAGCAATGGACCAGAATGGAACGGTCTGATGACGGCCACCCAGGGTGCGCCGCAGACTTGTACCCCATCCCCGGTCTCAGTAAAATGTCACGTCATCGCTTCCCGCATCTTTAACTTTCACTTTTGCGTCGCACCGGAGTCATACCGAATGGGGCAGCACTACGACGTTATCGTCATCGGCGGCGGTCACAACGGCCTAGTTAACGCCGCTTACCTCGCCAAAGCAGGGAAGAAAGTCGTCGTTCTCGAACGCCGCCACGTTCTCGGCGGCGCCGCCGTCACCGAGGAAATCATCCCCGGTTTTCTTTTTTCCGAATGTTCGTACGTCGTGTCGCTGCTTCGTCCGGAAATCATTCGCGAACTCGATCTTCCACGCCACGGTCTTGAAATCCTGCCGCTCGACGGCACCTTCTCGCCTATGCCCAATGGCGATTACCTCTGGCGCGTCAACGACCACGCCAAGTCCATCCGCGACATTCGGCGCCACTCCCGCCTTGACGCCGAAGCCTACGACGAATTCTCCAAAATGATGACCCCGATGTGCCGCTTCGTGAAGCCCTTGCTCTCCATGATTCCTCCCGACCCCACCACTCTCAACCCGAAAGACCTCAAGCAGCTTCACTTCCTCCTTCAGCGCTTCCGCGAACTCTCCTCCGACGAGCGCTACACTCTCGTCCAGCTCATGACCATGAGCTCCGCCGATTTTCTCGACCAGTGGTTCGAGACCGACGTCCTCAAAGCCACGATGTCCGCATCCGGCATCATCGGCACTTTTCTCGGCATTCGCTCGCCCGGCACCGCGTACGTTCTCCTCCATCACTACATGGGCGAAATCGACGGCGCGTTCCGCTCCTGGGGCTTCAGCCGCGGCGGGACGGGAGCTATTTCGAACGCCATCGCCGATGCCGCCCGCGAAGCCGGCGTCGAAATCCGTACCAAAGCCCCCGTCGGCAAAATCCTCGTCAAGAACGGCCGCGCTCGCGGCGTCGCCCTCCAAGATGGCGAAGAACTATTCGCCAACGTCGTTTCTTCCAGCGTCGACCCCCATCTCACCTTCGAGAAATTTCTCGATTCCTCCGAATTGCCAGCCGATTTTCTCGAAGGCGTCCGCCGCTACAAATTTCGCGGCTCCTCCGGCAAAGTCAATCTCGCGCTCGACGCGCTTCCCAATTTCAAATGTCTCCCCGGCCCCGGCGCGCATCTTCGCGGCGCAATTTCCATTTCTCCCAGCATGGACTACATGGAGCGCGCTTACGACGACGCCAAGTACGGCAACTTTTCTCGCAGGCCCTACATCGACATAGTCATCCCCAGTGTCACGGATCCCAGCGTCGCCCCTCCCGGCAAACACGTGCTCTCCTGCTTCGTGCAATACGCGCCTTACAAACTTGCCGAAGGCACGTGGGACGATCATAAGGAAGCCTTCGGCGAAAATGTCATCAACACCATCGCCGAGTACGCGCCCAACATCAAAGACATCATCGTTGGCCGCCAGATCCTTACACCCCTCGATCTCGAGCGCGAGTTCGGGCTCACGCAGGGCAATATTTTTCAGGGCGAGCTTTCTCTCGAGCAGCTCTTTTTTCTTCGCCCCGTAGCCGGATGGGCCTACTATCGCACTCCCATCCATAACCTTTATATGTGTGGCTCGGCCACGCACCCGGGCGGCGGCATCATGGGCGCCAACGGCCGCATTGCCAGTCAGGTCATTCTGAAAGAATGGTCGTCTGCTTCGCTTGCGCGCTGGACAAAGTCCGGCTCATCGCCCGTCACAGGTGCCGCGTCAAAGGCAGCCAACTGACCATGCCTCTCGGACAGCGCGTAGTTCTCATCGGCGGCGGCCACAATGCTCTCATCACCGCTTTTTATCTCGCCAAGGGCGGCTTCAAGCCGCTCGTCCTCGAACGCCGTGAAATGGTTGGTGGCGGCGCCATCACTGAGGAATTTCATCCCGGCTTCAAAGCCTCCACGCTTGCCCATACCCTTGGCCCGCTCCGTGCAGAGATTGCGCGCGACATGCAAATTGAAAAATTCGAGTGCGAAATACTCTATCCAGGTCCGCGTGTCTTCGCCCCCGCGCCCGATGGCAAGGCGCTTCTTTTCTGGAACGAGAACGCCAAAACCGCTCGGGGCATCGCCAGTATTTCCGCCAAAGATTCCGCCAAATACCTTGAATTCGCGGACGCTCTCGACCATCTTACCGGCGTCCTCGATCAGATTGTTTCGATCACGCCTCCGGCAATCGATAAGCCCACTCCCGAAGACCTCTGGAATCTATTAAAGACCGGACGCAATGTGCGCATGCTCCGCAAGAAGGGAATTTTCGACCTTCTCCGCTGGGGCCCCATGGCCGTCGCGGATTTCGTTGCGGAGTTTTTCGAAACCGAGCTCATCCGTGCTGTCATCGCGGCGCGTGGCATTTTCGGCACGGCCCTCGGCCCGTGGTCCGCAGGCTCAACGGCCGTCCTTCTTCTTCGTGCCGCTTGCGATACCCATCCTGTCGGCACAGCGGCTTTTCCTCGCGGCGGACTTGGTAACTTCAGCCGTGCTCTCGCCGAATCCGCAAAACAGGCCGGCGCCGAAATTCGTACCGATGCCGAAGTCCGGCAAATTCGCGTCAAGGACGGTGCCGTTGCAGGAGTCGTACTCAACGATGGCGAGGAAATCTCTGTCGAGGCCGTCGTCTCTGGGGTCGACCCCAAGCGCACTTTTTTCCAGCTCATCGATCCTTCGCATCTCGATCCCACTTTTGCCAACCGCATCAAGAATTTTCGTTCCAACGGCACGGTCGCGAAAGTCCATCTCGCTCTTGGCGGCCTGCCTACTTTCTTGGCGCTCGATGCCACCGAGGGCTTTCTCGAGGCGCTTTCCGGCCGCATCCACATCGGCCCCGAAATCGACTACCTCGAACGCGCCTTCGACGCCTCCAAGTACGGCGATTTCTCGAAAGCCCCTTATCTCGATGTCACCATTCCCACGATTCTCGATCCGGCTCTCGCTCCTGAAGGCAAACATGTCCTCTCTGCCTGCATTCAATATGCTCCCTATAAACTCAAGGAAGGGAATTGGGATGTCTTCCGGCGCGAACTCGGCGCCACTGTCATTCGAACGCTCGCCTCGTACGCCCCGGACCTTCCCAGCCTCGTGGAAGGCATGCAGGTCATCACGCCCAAGGATCTCGAAACATCTTACGGTTTCACCGGCGGCCACATTTTCCACGGCGAACTCGCTCTCGACCAGCTCTTCACCATGCGCCCGATTCTCGATTGGGCGCGCTACAAAACGCCCGTCCGCGGACTCTTTCTTTGCGGCTCCGGCACACACCCCGGCAATGGCCTCACCGGCGTCTCCGGCGCCAACGCCGCCCGCGAAATTATCCACGCCCTCCGCTGAACGCTCTCTCCCGCGGCTTAATCCCAAGAACTGGGGCTCGTGAGGCGTTCTATTGATTCAAGGAATCCGCTCTTGCTCAGTATGGCTAAGAATTACGCGTGGGGTGTTTTGCGCTGAGTAGTATTATTATCAGCGTATGCAGAAGAATCGTTCCGTCCCGGTTGACACCATTCTGCCGCATGTCGTTTATCAAGATGTTGCCGAGGCGGTTGCTTGGCTGGGCAAAGCCTTCGGGTTCATCGAGCACTACCGCTATGGCGATCCCGCCGGGCCGGTCAGCGGCGCGCAGATGCATCTCGGTAATGCCTGGATTATGCTCCATAGAGCGCAACCATGCGCTTCTAGCCCTGCGCAACTCGGCTATGGAACTCAGAGCCTGACTGTGTTTATTGATGACGTTGATGCGCATTTCCAAAGAACAAAAGCGGCAGGCGCCAAGATCCTGGAGGATCTTCACGAAACCGTCTATGGTGAACTCCAATACGCAACCGAGGACCTCGACGGGCACCATTGGCTCTTCTCCCGGCACCCGCGAGACTTGAGTCCCGACGAATGGGGAGCGAAGATAGCTCATCGATGAGATGTCGCGCGCTGCCTCTTGCCTATTCTCCTCATTCCACGTATCGTTTCCCGGCGTTAACTCGTGACCACTATCGACCGCAAAAAACTCCACCAGCTCCTTGCGCGTGAATCGCAACGCTTCGTTTCCGACCATCCCAAATCCGCCGCTCTCTACCAGCGCGCCCAATCCTCCCTCCTTGGCGGCGTCCCCATGAACTGGATGAAAAAGTGGGCCGGCGCATTCCCCCTCTTTGTCCAATCCGCCAAAGGCGCGCACTTCACTGACGTCGACGGCCGCGACTACATCGACCTCTGCCTCGGCGACACCGGCGCCATGACCGGCCACTCTCCCGAAGTCGTCGCCGAAGCCGTAGCCCGCCGCGCCAAAGAAGGCATCACGCTCATGCTCCCCACTGAAGATGCCCTGTGGGTCGGCGAAGATCTTCAGCGGCGCTTCGGCCTCCCGTATTGGCAATTCACGCTCACCGCCACCGACGCCAACCGCTTTGCCATTCGAATCGCCCGCGAAATTACCCAGCGCTCCAAAATCCTCGTCTACCACTACTGCTATCACGGCACCGTGGACGAAACTTTCGCCACGCTCGAAAACGGCGTCGTCGGCCCGCGCCGCGGCAACATCGGCCCGCCCGTCAATCCCGCCGAAACCACTCGCGTCGTCGAATTCAACCATCTCAACGCCCTCGAAGACGCGCTCAAGCATCACGACGTCGCCTGCATCCTCGCCGAGCCCGCCATGACCAACGTCGGCATCATTCTTCCCGACGACGGCTACTGGCCCGCCGCCCGCGAACTCGCGCGCCGTTACGGCTCGCTCCTCATCGCTGACGAAACTCACACCATCTGCGCCGGCCCGGGCGGCTGCACCGCCGCGTGGGAACTCGATCCCGACATGCTCGTTTTCGGCAAAGCTATCGGCAGCGGCATCCCCGGCGCCACGTTCGGCGTCTCCGAAGAAGTCGCCCAGCGCATCTCCGCCCGCATCCATCTCGAAGATTGCGACGTCGGCGGCATCGGCGGCACTCTCGCTGGCAACGCGCTCTCGCTAGCCGCCATGCGCGCCACTCTCGAACACGTGCTCACTCCGAAAGCATTCGAACGCATGATTCCGCACGCCAAGCGTTTCAACGACGGCGTAGCGAATGCAATTCGCGCGCACCATCTTCCCTGGAACGTGATCCAGCTCGGCGCCCGTGCTGAATATACTTTCGCGGCAGAACCTCCCCGCAACGGCCGCGAATCCGCCGCTGCCGCCGACTTCGAACTCGAGCGCTTCCTCCATCTCTACGCCCTCAACCGCGGCGTCCTCCTTACTCCCTTCCACAACATGGCCCTCATGTCCCCCGCCACCACCGAAGCCGAGATCGACGCCCACACCAAAATCTTCGCCTCCGCCGCACAAGAATTGACTGGAGCTTAGACCAACATGACCATCGAACCTTGCCCTCCTGAGACCGTTCAGAGAGTGATTGAAGAAATTTTTGACGTTCCCCTACTAAAGAGCAGATTCGAAAAGGTCAAGCCGCTCCAATACGTGCGATCCCA
>WNFO01001229.1_pt1 | contig 19880 bp, 16 predicted proteins | sample 5400251 | NCBI WGS metagenome assembly WNFO01 (sample SAMN13153354, study PRJNA577476) | soil metagenome | isolation source: 100 cm saprolite under Madrone tree | place: USA:California | collected 2016-06-14
AAATACCGCACGCCATTTACACCTTTAAGCATGTGCTGGTGAGAGACGCCGCCTATTCCAGTCTGCTGAAATCCCAGCGCGCGAGCGTGCATACAGCAATCGCCGGCGCATTCGAGCAGCGGTTCCCGGAAATCGTGGAAGCTGAGCCTGAGACGCTGGCACACCATCTCACCGAAGCCGGTTTGCTCGAGACGGCGGTCAGCTATTGGTGGAAGGCGGGCAAGAACGCGATCCAGCGCTTCGCCAATCTAGAAGCGATCGCGCATTTGCAGCGGGGCATTGAGACCGCATGCCGTTTGCCGGAGAGCTCGGCGAGGGACAGGCTCGAGCTTGATCTCCAGTTCGCTCTCGGTCCTTGCCTGATCGCCACTCAGGGTCCAGCTTCGAGTACGGCGATTGCAACCTTCGCTCGCGGCCGTGAGCTGTGCTCACGGCTCGGCGATCCGCCAGAATATCTGCAGGTATTGTTTTGGCTTGCCACCGGCAGCGTCATACGCGGAGAGCTGCCACAAGCGCGCGAGGCAACCGCAACGTTGCTCGGACTCGCCGAAGCACGCAACGATCGGCCAATGCTGATCAACGCGATACGCGGGCTCGGCATGATACTCCTGTTCATGGGACGCCTGGTCGAGGCGCGCGAACTGACCGAGCGCGCCATCGTCGTATTCAGCACCAGCACTGAGTCCGAAAAACTTGCGGCGCGGGCCGCTGGGCAGGACGCCGGCGCGGCGGGTCTAGCGCTGATGTCGTGGGCCCTGTGGGTCCTTGGCCACGTCGACATGGCCGCGGCGCGAATGGCCGCCGCGCTTCAACGCGCGGATGCGGTCGGACATCCGCACACACAAGCTTATGCTTGTTACTATGCATCCATTCTGCACGCGTTGCGCGGCGAGCCCTCGATCGCGCAGCGCCATGCCGAACGCTGCCTTGCCTTGTCCGAGGAGCACGGATTCCGGCACTGGCACGGACTATCACGCGCCATTCGGGGCATCTGCATGACCGCGCTCGATCCCTCGGCCGGCGCGCTCGAGGAAGTCAGAGGCGTGCTGGATCACTACCGCAGCGCTGGTTATCAGCTCGGCATAACGGCGCTCTACGTGCTCTTGTCTCCGGTTTTGTTGCACCGAGGGGAACGCGAGGCCGCGCTGGAAATCGTAGATGAGGGGCTCGCGGCGGTAAGCCACAACAGCGAACGCATATTCGAGGCCGAACTGCATCGACTGAAAGCGCAAGCATTGATGGTCTGCGGCGCACCGGGCGCCGATGCGCAGTCATCGCTCAACCGGGCGCTGACAACAGCCAAAAGCCAACACGCCCGGTCGCTTGAGCTGCGAGCCGCGAAAGACCTTGCCGCGCTTTGGCTCACTCAGGGCAGGCGCGACGAAGCGCTGGCGTTTCTCGCGCCGATCCATGCTTGGTTTTCGGAAGGGTTCGATACGCCCGATCTTAAGGAGGCAAAAACGTTGCTCGATCGACTGCAGGCGTGATACCGACCCGCATAAATTCCGACTGGTCATTCCGGGGCGCGGGCGAAGCCCGCGAACCCGGAATTCATAATCATGGTCTGTGGTTATGGATTCCGGCTCTCGCCGCTATCGCGGCTCGGCCGGAATGACGAAATTAGGCGGCACGCGTCAGGTTACCGCAACATTTGTCCGCACTACCCGACGCTTCCGTCTCCGCGGCGGCGCAGCACGATGCCCGGCGTTGCGCCGGTGTGAGTCGCATTCTCAACGACGACAACGCCGTTGATAATGACGGTCGTGCGCGCGCCGCTCGGGTACTGGTGGGGACTGGCATAAGTGGCCTCGTCTCGAAAATCATCCGGAGCAAAAATCGCGACGTCGGCGCGGTAGCCCTCCTTCAATAGTCCGCGTTCGCGCAATTTGAGCGCCTTCGCCGGTCCGCCGGTCATCTTGTAAATCGCCCGCTCGAGCGGGATCAGCCGTTCGTCATGGACGTAACGGCCGATAATTCTTGGAAAGGTGCCGTAAAAGCGCGGGTGCGGCATGCCTTGGCTGACGGTGCCATAGGTCGCGACGCAATTTCCGTCTGAACCGACGAGGGCAGTCGGCGAGCGCACGATGGTGCGGATGTCGTTTTCGCAGATCGATGTGATCAGAACGCGGGTAGCCCCGTCATCGGCGATCAGATGGTCGCAGATTTGGTCGACCGGGTCGCAGTCTCGGGCGCTCGCCAGCGCCCCCACCGTCTGCCCCGCCGTCTCCGGCAGACGCGGCGAGATCGAGATCCGCACCGCCTCCCATGACGCAATCCGCCCCCAGTTGTTGAGGCCGCACTCGGCGAGCTCGCTGCGAACGCGCGCGCGGACCTCCGGGAGAGCGAGCCGCGCGAGCATTGTCCCTTTGTCGCCGATCTGGACCCAGGGCGGCAGCAGGTTCTTCAGCGGATTGGCGCCTGCGGCGTAAGGGTAGGCGTCGCAGTCGATGTCGCATCCTTCCGCTCGTGCTGCGGCGATCCTGTCGAGGATCTGCGCCGCCTTTCCCCAATTATCGACGCCGGAACACTTCAGGTGCACGATTTCGACATGCACGCCGCACGCGCGGGCAACATCGATCGCCTCCTCCACCGCCTCCATAACGTTGTTCGATTCATCCCGGATATGAGTGAAATAACCTGCGTTGTGCCGTTTCAGCACCGCGCAAAACGCCATGATTTCGTCCGCTTGGGCAAAACTGCCGGGCGGAGTGAACAGGCCCGACGACATGCCGAGCGCGCCCGCGCGCAGGCCATCTTCCAGCAGCGCCGTCATCTCCCCCAGTTCGGCCTTTTTGGGCGAGCGATCTTCGAGTCCCATCACCATGAGTCTCAGCGTGTTGTGCCCGACGAGCATGCCGGTATTGACCGCGACCGCCGGGAACGTATCGAGGTATTGCGGAAAGCTCATTTCCCGGAACGGTAGCCACGGCGCGCCTCCGCTCAGATAATCCGCGAGAAGCTCAGCCTTCCCGGGCAGCACCGGCGCGACCGAAAAGCCGCAATGGCCGATGATCTCAGTGGTGACGCCCTGTCGCACTTTGCTTTCCGCCTTGGGATTGATGGGAAGGACAAAGTCGGAATGGGTTTTGATGTCGATGAATCCGGGGGTGACGACGAGACCGGTGGCATCGATGACCTTGTTGGCATCACCGGCCAGGTCCGGGCCAAGCGCGGCGATGCGGCCGGCTTTAAGAGCGACGTCGCCGACGATGCCTGGGCTGCTGCTGCCATCGATAACGGTGCCGCGATGGATTAGGATATCCCAGGTCATGGTGGGGCCACGTTGCGGATCTTCGCCGATGATCGGAGCGGGTGGGCGGGGAGGCGATCCTTATCGGGGGTCAAGTCCGAACCAATACCCGTGAATTCGCCCCCACGCGAGGCCGACTTCGACCAGCGGGCGTCCTCCCTTCAAGCGGTAACGAAGCGCGAGAGAACAACAATGAAACTTCCGCGGCGTCAGTTCTTGCATCTCGCAGCTGCTACTGCCGCCACTGCGGCGATGCCACCAAACGCAAAGGCGCAGATCTATCCAGCACGGCCGGTGCGCATCATTGTCGGCTTTGCGCCAGGCGGTTCGGCCGACATCATCGCGCGTTTCGTCGCTCAGTGGTTATCAGATCGGCTCGGTCAACAATTCGTCGTCGAGAACCGGCCCGGCGCCGGCACCAATATTGCCACGCAGGCCGTAGCCGAAGCCGTCCCTGACGGTTACACGCTTCTCCTCGTTACAGCGGCGAACTTCATCAACGCTACGCTCTATGAAAAGCTGAGTTTCAATTTCATTCGCGATATCGCGCCCGTCGCGAGCCTCACGCGTGAGCCCAGCGTCGTGGTCGTGCATCCGTCGGTCCCGGCGAAATCGCTTGCGGAGTTCATAGCTTATGCAAAGAGCAATCCTGGGAAGATCACCATGGCATCGGGCGGCAACGGAGCGCCGTCTCATGTCTCCGGCGAACTGTTCAAGATGCTGGCCGGCGTCAACATGGTCCACGTTCCCTATCGCGGGGCGGGCCCCGCACTCACGGATCTGCTCGGTGGCCAAGTGCAGGTCTACTTCACACCGATGTCCGCCGCCATCGAATATATCCGGGCGGGAAAACTGCGGGCGCTTGCCGTGACGACCGCAAAGCGCTCGGAGGCGCTGCCGGACGTTCCGACGGTGAGCGAATTCGTGCCCGGTTACGAGGCGAGCCAGTGGTATGGTATCGGCGCTCCCAAGAACACGGGCACCGAGACCGTGACCAAGCTCAACCGGGAGATCAATGCGGGTCTCACCGATCCGAAGTTGAAAGCGCAGCTTGCCGATCTGGGCGAGACGGTGCTCGGCGGCTCCTCGGCCGAATTCGAAAAGTTGATCGCAGAGGAAACGGAGAAGTGGGCGAAGGTGGTGAAGTTCTCGGGAGCGAAGGCAGATTGATTTGAGGAGAGCGTGAGTCGGCGGTGAGCAGACGATGAAATTCATGGACATGCGGCAGTGGATCGCCCTGCTCGAGAAGGAGGGTGAGCTACGGCGGATTACCGCCGAAGTGGACTGGAACCGCGAGATCGGCGCCATTGCTCGGCGGGTGCTCGAGAAAAAGGGGCCCGCGCTGCTGTTCGAAAGCATCAAGGGCTACAGAAATGGTCGGTGCACCAAACTTTTTGCGAGCGGGCTGGGGGCCCAATCGCGCCTGGCGCTTGCTCTCGGTTTTGGCCGCGATGTCGCCAATCGCGACCTCATTCAGTACGTGATGAAGAAAAATCGTGAGACGATCGCGCCGGTCATCGTCGAAACGGGGCCGGTGAAGGAGATCATCGTGCGCGGCGATGCCATCGATCAGACTGAATTTCCTGTCCCCCAATGGCAGTACCTGGAAGGCGGCCGTTACATCCACACCTTCTCCGGCGTCGTGACGAGGGATCCGGAGACGCGGGTGATGAACGTCGGTATTTACCGGGGGATGATCGGCCACAAGGATACGACGCCGTTTCTGCTCATCAAAGGCGGCCAGCATTGGGGCGCGCATTTTGCGAAGTGGTCCGCTCGCAAAGAGCCCATGCCGGTTGCTTGTGTGATCGGCTGGGATCCCATCATGCCGTTCCTGGCGGGATCGCCGGTCCTGGCCGGGGTATGCGAGTGGGATGTGATGGGCGCCTACCGCGGCGAGTCCGCGCAGCTGGTCCGCTGCGAAACCGTGGATCTCGAGGTTCCCGCCACAGCGGAGATCGTGCTGGAGGGATATATCAGCGACGATCCGGCAAGCTACGAGATTGAAGGTCCGTTCGGCGAGTTCACCGGCTACGTGTCCGACCTTCCCACGCCGCGTCCGACGATGAAAGTCACCTGCATCACTCACCGCCGCGACCCGATCTTCTGCGGCTCGCTGGAAGGCACCCTGCCAGGGTCCTATAGCGAGAACAGCGTCATGTCGTCGGTGCAGCGAGCGGGCATCGCCTGGAACATTCTCAACAGCGCCGGCATACCCGGTATTCTCGACGTCTACGTGCCGCCGATTACGAATGGCGTCAACATCCGCATCCAGATCAAAAAACACTACCAAGGGCAGCCCAAGCAGATAGCTGCGGCGCTCTGGGGCAACAGCGCCGCCCAATACCGCTACAAGCACGTCATTGTGGTGGAGGAGGACATCGATCCCGCGGACGACGAGCAAGTTGAATGGGCGCTCGCTCACCGGGTGAACGCCGGCGAAGGTGGCGTCGTCATCTTTCCGGGGATCTTCGGCTCGCCGATCGATCCCAGCACGCCGATGGAGGATCGCGACGTTGCACAGCTCGGCACCGGCCTCTGGAACCGGATGTTGATCGACGCCACGCGCTCTTGGAAGAATCCGCGGCGTCCGCAGTGGGGCGGAGAGCGTTTTCCGCCCACCGTGCGGCCATCCCCTGAAGACGAGGCGCGCGTGCGAGCCCGTTGGTCGGAATACGGGCTGGGCGATCTGTGATACCGATCCACTCATCAGTTCATATGTTGTCGTCCCCGCGAGGAGCACCCCGCGACGCAAGCGTCGCGGGGACCCGCTGTGCGCGGAAATCCGTTTCCTGCCCACACCTCCCATCATCACGCGCCAATCGTGATGCGGTTGAACGAAATCGCTCCGCGCTGAAATGGAACAGCGGCAAGTCCTGATCGTCGGCGCCGGGCCGACCGGGCTCGTCCTGGCGCTCTGGCTCAGCCGCTTCGGCGTCGCTTTGCGCATTATCGACAAGGCGCCTGAAGCAGGTACGACGTCGCGCGCGATGGTCGTTCACGCACGCTGCCTCGAATTCTACCGCCAGCTCGGAATCGCCGACGCGGTGATCGAAGCCGGAGAAAAGGCCAGGCTTCTCGAGGGCCATCTCGACCGCAGGCCCTTTGCGCGCATCCCGTTCGGCGACTTCGGAGAAGGACTGAGCCGTTACCCGTTTATGCTCGTGCTCCCACAGGACGTGCACGAGCGTTTCTTAGAAAAGGAGCTCAAAAGGGCTGGCGTGCTGGTCGAGCGCAATTGCGAATTGCTCGACTTCGAGCAGAGAAACGATTCCATTCTGGCGCGGCTCGGAACGACAAGAGGCGAAGAAACCGCGAGCTTCGAATACCTGTGCGGATGCGACGGCGCCCACTCGAGCGTGCGCGAAAAGTGCGGGATCAGCTTTCCCGGCGGCACCTACGAGCAGGTGTTTTTCGTTGCCGACGCTGTGGTCACCGGGCCGACAGCGGATGACGATGTCCATTTTGCACTTACCGATCGTGAGATCCTCGGAATCTTTCCGCTCAAGCGGCGCGCGAGCTGGCGATTGATCGGCATCGTGCCGCGCAACGTCACCAAGGACATTCACGATATCGGCTACGATGACGTGGCCGATCAAGTCCGGCGCACGGCGGCGCTCGAAGCCTCACGGGTCAATTGGTTCTCGACCTACCACGTGCATCATCGCGTCGCTGGAGAATTTCGGAAAGGACGGGCATTCCTGCTCGGCGACGCCGGCCATATCCACAGCCCGGCAGGCGGACAGGGAATGAACACCGGCATCGGCGACGCCAGCAATCTCGCCTGGAAGCTTGCGGCCGTGTTGCAACGGCGTGCGGCAGCGACGCTTCTGGAGAGTTATCCCGCTGAACGCATTGCAATCGCGTATCGCATCGTCCGCTCGACCGACCGGATATTCAGCTTTCAGGTCAACCCGTCCTGGGCCATGCGCATGGCACGGCGCTGGCTGACGCCGTTGATCCCTGCGCTGATGCGGATCGGCGCGGTCCGCCGATTCATGTTTCGCGCGATCTCACAAATAGCCTTCGCGTACCGGGAGAGCCCGATCAGCGGCGGGTCAGCCGGACGCGTGCGGGGAGGGGATCGTCTGCCCTGGTTCCGGTTGGGGGACGGCGCAGACAATCACGAAAGCCTGGGCGATCTCGAGTGGCAAGTACACGTCTATACTGAGGCCCCGAAGAGCCTCGAGACGTGCTGTAAGAAACGTGGTTTGCGGCTTCGCCAGTTTCCGTGGAGCCGGGCCGCGCGCGCTGCCGGCTTGGAGCAGCACGCGCTTTATCTGGTGCGCCCGGACGGCCATGTGGGACTCGCAGCTCCCAAAGAGGACGTCGCTGCATTGGAGGATTATCTCTCGCGTCTGGATGTTCGTCCCCGAGCAAGGACCTGACCAAGCGCACGAACGTTAGGGCGTCCTGACGCGCGATCCTGGTACCATCTTCAATCGAATGGCAGCCGGCACGTAAACGGCTATTGTGCGTTGGCACGCGAGCAGTAGGTTAGCCTGGAGTTATAGCGCTGTTATTGCAGTGCGGGAGAAAATCGATGCGTGCCGTCTTAAGCAGTACATCGGCGTGGCAGACGAAGCTCTTATGGACAGCGCTCGCCATGTTGGGCGCCGTTTCGTTCGGGATTGTCGCGCTCAATCGGGGCGAAGCGGTCAACGCGGCGTGGCTGGTCGTCGCTGCGGTCTGCGTTTATTTCATCGCCTATCGGTTCTATGGGCTGTTCGTCGCCGAGAGGGCGCTCGGCGTCGATGCAACGCGACCGACGCCCGCCTATCGGCACAACGATGGCCTCGATTACGTTCCCACCAATCGATACGTCCTCTTTGGCCATCACTTCGCGGCGATTGCAGGCGCGGGTCCACTGGTTGGTCCGGTGCTTGCCGCGCAAATGGGTTACTTGCCCGGAACTCTTTGGATTCTTGCCGGCGCGGTGTTCGCCGGCGCGATCCAGGACATGACGGTGCTGTTTCTGTCGACGCGGCGCGACGGTCGTTCGCTGGGCGATATCGTACGCGCCGAGATGGGACCGGTTGCGGGCACGATTGCCGGCATCGGCATTCTCCTGATCTGCGTCATCGTGCTTGCGGTTCTTGCTCTCGTTGTCGTCAAGGCCTTGGTCGGCAGCCCGTGGGGAACTTTTGCGGTGTTCTGCACAATCCCCATCGCGTTGTTGATGGGGATCTACAATCAGTTCATCCGGCCGGGCCATATCGGCGAGATGTCGCTCATGGGCTGCGCCCTGCTGCTCGCCGCGCTGATCTATGGAAGGACCGTGTCCGAGACCCCCGCGCTCGCCGCCTTGTTCGATTTTAGAGGCGAGACGCTCGCACTGATCATCATCGGATACGGCTTTGTCGCCTCCGTGCTCCCCGTCTGGCTGCTGCTGGCGCCGCGGGATTATCTCTCGACCTTCCTCAAGATCGGAACCATCACGCTGCTGGCCGTCGGCATCCTCATCGTGCGTCCCGATCTGCAAATGCCCGCGGTGACGAAGTTCGTCGACGGCACTGGTCCGGTTTGGGCCGGCAGCCTCTTTCCGTTCCTGTTCATCACCATCGCCTGCGGAGCGGTTTCTGGCTGGCATGCGCTCATTGCTTCCGGAACCACGCCGAAGATGATCGAGAACGAACGTCAGATCGCGTTCATCGGATACGGCGGGATGCTGATGGAGTCGTTCGTCGCCATCATGGCGATGATCGGAGCGAGCGTCATCCATCCGGGCGTCTACTTCGCCATGAACAGCTCGGCGGGGGTGATCGGCACCACCGCCGACCATGCCGCGCAGGTCATCTCATCCTGGGGGTTTGTGGTGACACCCAATGAGATTGCGCAGATGGCCAAGGATGTCGGCGAAACCACGATTATGTCGCGCACCGGCGGCGCGCCGACGCTGGCGGTCGGCATGGCGAGCATTCTGTCGTCATTCCTCGGCGGACCGACGTTGATGGGCATTTGGTATCACTTCGCGATCCTATTCGAGGCGCTGTTCATCCTGACCACGGTTGATGCCGGGACACGCGTGCTTCGATTCATGATTCAGGACCTGATCGGCAATGCGATTCCCGCCTTCAAGGAGACCTCGTCCTGGACCAACAATCTGATCGGATCCCTGCTTTCGGTCATCCTGTGGGGGTACTTCCTCTATGCCGGCGTGATCGACCCACTCGGTGGAATCTGGACGCTGTGGCCGCTGTTCGGCACCGCCAACCAGATGCTCGCGGCAATCGCGCTGACGGTATGCACGGTCGTATTGTTCAAGATGAAACGCGAGCGCTTCGCGCTGGTGACGATTGCACCTGCGACTTGGCTCGTCGTATGCACGACGACCGCCGGGTTGGAGAAGGTGTTCAGTCCGGATCCGAATGTGGGATTCATCAGTCACGCGCTCAAATATGCGGATGCGATCGCGGCCGGGCAGCTGTTGGCCCCGGCGAAGACAGCGGCGGAGATGACCCGTATCGTCGTCAACGACTACGTTGATGCAGCGCTTGCTGCGGTGTTCGTGCTGGTCGTTGTTGCCACGGTGATCTATGGGCTGATCAGCATCTGGAAGGCGTTGGCAAGTCCGCAGGCGACCGCAATGGAAGTCGGGCTCGCCGGCGCAGCAGCGGGAGGCGGTCATGGCTGACCTGCAGAACCTGTTCGATCGCTCCGCGCGGGCAGCGGGCGCTACTCTCTATTGGACCACGCGGGCGGCGCGTTTGATGGTGGGAGTTCCCGATTATGAAACGTATGTTGCACACCGGCGGGCCAACCATCCGAACCAACCGATCATGACCTATGTGGAGTTCTTCCGTGAACGGCAGCAGGCCCGGTATGCGGTGGGCAAGGGTCGGTTCAGGGGCTGCTGTTAACGGCCGTCACGGCTACGCAACACCATTCGGGTAAGCGGCGGTCAGAAGACTATAAGGCGCTATGCCGCAAGTTGCGGCAGGCTGCCTAATGCATTGCCATGACAGGGTCGTGCGCCAATCCGTGCGCAAGATATTGCGGTCGAGCAGCCGACTGTCACAGTTTTGAAAACCGTGCGGGTTAAACATTAGGAGCCCTCGCGTTGGTCTGGCACGTGTCTTGCTCTAAAAAGTGTTCGGTGTGCGCTGAGAAAAAAAGCCGCGCGGCTGAAAAAATGTGAACCACCGCACATTCGGGGGTCGGTCAGGGAGGCGATAATCGGCACGTTCTCGACCCGACGGAGGCCCCCCTATGCCCAAACCCTCCCGATACTTCCCCACACGCATGCCCACGCAGACCAAGCCGGCGCCAATCGGCATCGATTTGCTTCTGAAAATCGGCACGGCGCTTTTGATCAGCTTTGCTGCGACCCTCGTTCTTCTTCATGCGGGAGTCTTTTTTGCTTCGCCGCTGAACATGCCCTGAATTCGAATTGTCCGGCCCGGCGTTTGCCGGAGCACGCGGGAGCAAAGCCATGTGGAAAGCATCGTTATATGCGGTGGCACTCCTCACGATGACAATGGCGGGGTCGCTCTGCGCCGAAGACCCGGCGAGCTTTCCATCGATAAGACCGCAAACCGACGGCACACAAGTCCGGGCGAAGGCGCATTTTCGGCACTCCCGCAATCCCTCGCGACAAATGCTTCCGGCCGTTGAAGCCTGGCTTTCGGCCGAATTCGATCTTCCGACAATCCGTGAGCACCCCCTTCTGAGGTTCGTGCCTGCGGCGAAGATTGCAGCGCTGCGTTTTAGGGGATTGCTCTCTCTTCCCGGAACCGGGTTCGCCGCCAGCGATCAAAAGACGGCATTCGCGCAAGGCGATACGCTGGCCCTCTATGACGACGCCACACATACCATCTATCTGCCTGAAGACTGGAAGGGCAGCACACCGTTCGAGCTTTCTCTTCTCGTTCATGAGATGGTCCATCATTTTCAAAATGTGCTCGGTCTCAAGCATGAGTGCCCGCAACAACGCGAGAAGCTCGCCTATGTCGCGCAGGATCATTGGCTAGGCCTTTTCGGGCAAAGTCTCGCGGACGATTTTGGGCTCGATGCATTTTCGCTCTTGGTGAAAACGACCTGCTTCTACTGATCAACAATTCGTCCCCAACGGGGTCTGCCCCCAATCGTTGTGAGACATTCGCGCCGATCATCGCCGTGGCGGTCGCGTTGGGCAACTTATCCATCGCAGCTCGAACGATTGTCGCATCGATATTTCGGCTGTTCGATCTTCATCGAAGCTTCTGGTATGACCCTAGAATCAGGAGATTAGCGATGCCGAGCATGTGCTAGGGTCGGCATTTCCCGTGTCCGGAGCCTTGGAGCGACAATGAAGTGGCGCGCGTTCATCACCTTGCTCGGCGGCGCGGCAGCGGCGCTGCTTCCTCTTCACCATCCCTCCGCGATCTTGGCGCAGGAGAGCGCCGACTGGGTGACCGCGTTCCCGCGCGCCCCGGTCCATGTTGCCGCCTGGCCCGGCGGCAGAAAGGTCGCCGTCAGCTTCGCCCTGTTCGTCGAAGAGTTCGGCTTCGGCCAGGGGCCGGTGTTGCGTCCGGATCTGGCGACCCGCAGTCCCGATCTCGTGAATGAGGCATTTCGCCAGTACGCGATCGACTGGGGCATCTCGAGGGTCGGGCGCCTATTCAAAGAGTTGGATGTTCCGCTCAGCATCGTGTTGAACGCCGAGTTTCCGGGCAAGCATGGGACCGTGTGGAAAGAGTTCCGCGCGACCCAGCCGAACGCGCCGATCATCGCCCATGGCATGAACAACACCAGCCGCATATTGCCGCTCGGCCGTGGGCTTGCCGCGCAGAAAGCCTACATCCGCGAGACCTTGGACCTGATCGCCAGCACAACCGGCGTGAGGCCGACCGGCTGGTCGTCTCCGAGCGTCTATTCAAACGGCGATACGATGCAGGCGATCGCCGCCGAGGGCATCACCCACACCATCGACCAAATGGATTCCGACGTTATTTCGACGTTGAAGACTCCGGACGGCGCGCTCGTCCTGCTGCCCTATCCGGTCGTTACTGTCGATATGGGCCAGCAACTCGCGCGCATGAAGACGCCCGCCGACATCGAGACGCTCTGGGTGGATTACGTGCTGGAGTTGGCCAACGAGGCACGCGCCGACCCCGCGCGCGGGGCGACCACGGCGGTCATTGGAATCCATCCTTTCGTGATCGGGACTCCCGACGGGGCGGCCGCCTTGCGGCGTGTTCTCTCGCGCCTCAACAAGGATGAGAAGGTCTGGCTGGCCGACACGGACACCATCTTGAAGGCGGCCGGCCTAAAATGAAGGGGTCGTCACTGAATGCCCGGCGAGGCCTTTGTTGCCCACGGTAATCGCCGTGACCCCCCGCTGGGCGAGTGTGTTGCGAGGCTCGTTATCACCGGTTCCGGATCCTTTGATTGTCGTGAGTAGCCCGGATTGAGCGCAGCGAAATCCGCGGACTGGTCGCGCTGGCCGGGTGGTCGTATTTGTTCATCACCAGTTGTAGATGTTTTGATTGTAGCCGAGGTTGCCGCCACCTGTCGCAGCGGGGCTGTCCGGGTTGGAAAACGGTGCGGCCCGCGGAACGGTGGCTTGCGCCCGCGGGCTGCTGCGATAGACGGTCTGACGCTTGGGCGCAGCCCCTGCTGCAGCCACGCTGCTAAGAACAATGGCAGCGGCAAGCGCAAATCTTATCGTGATTGACATTTTTGCCTCCTGGTCCGTTTAAAACGTAATCGCTGCTCCGACTGGGCGCATTAGCGAGACACCGGATGGCCTGAATTATTCCCGACGGGGCGCGTCGGTGACGGTATAAGGGCACACTTCAGCGAGTAGTTTTGAATATCACGGCTAGGCGGCTGGCGCGCGGAGGAGCGGCCATGGACATGCGGGTGTTCGGGCGCACTGGAATGCAGCTCTCGGTGCTGGGCTTCGGCTGCGGCGCGGTCGGCGGACTGATGGTGCGCGGCGATCCGCTTGACCAGGAGCGCGCCGTGGCGCGGGCGATCGAGGCCGGCGTGAACTATTTCGACACCGCAGTGCAGTACGGCAACGGCGAATCGGAAAAGAATCTCGGCCGTGTGCTGCAAAAGCTCAAACCGCCCAACGTGGCCGTCGGTACAAAGGTCCGCTTGCCGAGCGCGGACTTCGGGCGCATTGGCGAAGCCGTAGCGAAGTCGCTCGAGGGCAGCCTCGCGCGGCTGCGCCTCGGGCGGGTCGATATCTTCCACCTGCACAATGCGATCACAGAGAGCGGCGGCGGAGAAGCGCTCAGCGTCCGGCAAGTGCTCGGCGAGGTGGCGCCCGCGTTCGAGCGGCTGCGCCAGCAGGGCAAGACGCGTTTTCTCGGGCTTACCGCAGTCGGCGAGACGGCGGCGCTGCATCAAGTGATCGACGCGCGCGTATTCGACAGCGCGCAGGTGGTCTACAATATGCTCAATCCCTCCGCGGCCGCCGCCCTGCCGGCGAATTATCCGGCACAAGATTATGGCCGGCTGTTCGATCGTATCAAGGCGGCCGGTGTCGGGGTGGTTGGCATCCGCGTGCTCGCGGGCGGTGCGTTATCGGGATCGCCCGAACGTCATCCCATTGCTTCTCCGCCACCCGAGCCGATCGGCTCGGCGATGAGCTACGATGCCGACGTCGCGCGCGCCCGGCGTCTCATGCCACTGGTGGCGGAGGGGTTTGCCGCGAGTCTCACCGAAGCCGCCGCGCGGTTGCGCTCTCGCATCCGGCGATGGGCACGATCCTGGTCGGCATGGCAACGCCGCGACAATTCGAGGATGCGCTCGCCGCGGTTCGAAAAGGCCCGCTGCGGGGAGCCGCGCTCGAGCGCTTGTCGGCGCTGCAGCAGGCGTTCGCCGGGGAGCCACGTTGAAGCCGCGCGTCGGCTCGAGCATGAAACTTGACACTGCTGTTCGGAATTATTTTCGATTGACGCATCAACAATCTGACGCGGAGGATCCAATGACTCGCAAGTTGGTGGTACTGATTGCGGCTTCAGCGGCGCTGATCGCGGTCGACCCCTCGGGCGGACAAGCGCGAACCAACCCTGGCGCCGTGGTCGGCGCATCGCAGACTTCGGTGAAGTCGCATGGCGGACCGAAAGCTAAAAACCTCAGAGGAAAAAGAAATCCCAACGACCAGGGCCGGGAGCACTGAGTGGCGAAAGCTTCGCATCCCACCGCAAAAGTATATTTTGCCGCAGAACTGCTGCCGGGTGACCCAACATGAAGCCTGATGCGGGCTCCTTCGACTACATCATCGTCGGTGCCGGCACGGCCGGCTGCGTGCTCGCCAATCGCCTGACCGCCTCGGGCAGAAATCGCGTTCTGCTGTTGGAGGCGGGCGGACACGATCGCCACATCTGGATTCACATCCCGCTCGGTTACGGCAAGCTATTCACCGATGCCAAGGTGAACTGGCTCTATACCTCCGAGCCTGAGGCCGAGCTCAACAACCGGCGCATCATCCAGCCGCGCGGAAAAGTTCTGGGCGGGTCGAGCTCGATCAATGGTCTCCTATACATCCGCGGCCAGCCGGCGGATTTCGATCATTGGCGCCAGCTTGGCAATGCCGGCTGGAGTTTCGAGGACGTGCTGCCGTATTTTCGTCGCGCCGAGGATCAAGGGCGCGGCGAGGACGCGCTGCACGGGGTCGGCGGGCCGCTTGCGGTCTCCGACGTCTGCGAACCGCATCCGCTGTGCGAGGCTTTCATCACCGCCGCGCAACAGGCGGGCTTTCCTCGCAACGACGATTTCAACGGACCCAGCCAGGAAGGCGCCGGTTATTTTCAGCTCACCGCGCGCCGCGGCCGCCGCTGGTCGACCGCGGTCGGGTATCTGCGTCCGGCCCGCCGAAGGGCAAACCTCGCCGTCCTAGCGAACGCGCTGACGAGCCGGATCGTCTTTTCGGGACGGCGTGCGATTGGCGTCGAATACCGGCAGGGCGAGGTCACGCGCATTGCTTATGCAAACCGGGAGGTCATCCTCGCCGGCGGCACATTCAACTCGCCGCAGCTCCTGCAGCTGTCTGGGCTCGGGCCAGCGGCTTTGTTGCGTTCGCTCGGCATTGAAGTGATCGCCGATATGCCAGGCGTCGGTGCCGACCTGCAGGACCACCTTCAGGTCCGAATGCAATATCGTTGCACCGAGCGGATCACCATGAACGATGTGATCCACAGTTGGCGGCATCGAACCGGCGCAGGGCTGCGTTACGCCCTTTTCCGGAAAGGGTTGCTCGCGATCGGCGCCGGTTATGCCGGCGGATTCTTTCGCACGAGCCCACTGGTTGCGATACCCGACGTGCAGGTGCACTTCATCATTTTCAGCGCGGACGCGGCCGGTGCCGCCCTGCACACGTTTCCGGGCTTCATCGCATCGGTGTGTCAATTGCGGCCGGAAAGCCGCGGCTTCGTACGCATCACGTCGGCGGACCCAGCCAAGCCGCCGGCGATCGAGCCGCGCTATCTCTCCAGCCGAACCGACCGCGAAACCGTCGTCGCCGGGATGAAGCTTCTGCGCTGGATCATGCGGCAGCCGGCCATGCGCCGCTACATCGCCGAAGAGCGCGCACCGCCCCCGTCCTGCGCGAGCGATGCGGAGCTTCTCGCCTTTGCGCGCGAGACCGCCACGACCGTGTTCCATCCGACGAGCACGTGCCGCATGGGTAGCGATGTCACTGCCGTGGTCGACGAGCGACTGCGCGTGCGCGGCATTGACCGGCTGCGCGTGGTGGACGGCTCGATCATGCCGACCGTCGTGTCCGGCAACACGAATGCGGCCATTGTCATGATTGCCGAAAAAGGCGCCGACATGATCCTGCAGGATGCAGCCGGCGAGCCGCCCATCGCGCTCTCGGCTTGAGCGGCATGACGAAGGCGGAAACCCTATCTATAGGCATGGCGCTCCAACATTTGGCCGAGGGCACATGCAGACGGCAAGGCATTTCATCGCGGCTAGGCGGGTCACCAAGGCTAATCGCAACCCCAGCCTGAGACGCCGCTCGGCCCGGGTCCTGCGCACCATCATGGCTGCGGTTGCGCCGGCGGCGCTCGCAATGTGCGTGCTGCTGTTTGCGTCGAGCATGTTTGCTCAGCCGGCCTCCGATGCGCTTGGCGAGCTGCTGGTCGGCAAGGCGGCCTTGGGTGATTGGCGCACCGATGCGCCCTTGGTTCGGCGCAAGATCACCGAGCTGCCCCCGCCCTACGCCACGCGCTCGGCATCCAATCCTCCTCGCCTGATCGCGAGACCTGCGTCCGCCGCGCCAAAGGTGCCGCCCGGCTTCCAGGCCGAATTGTTCGCCTCCAATCTGCGCGATCCGCGCACGGTGCGCGTGGCGCCGAACGGCGACATCTTCATTGCCGAATCGGAGCCGGGGCGCGTTCGCGTGCTGCGCGCCGCCGACGGCGCATCGAAGCCCGAAAGCAACGAGGTGTTCGCCTCCGGGCTGAATGAGCCGTTCGGCATAGCCTTCTACCCGCCCGGGTCGGATCCGCAGTGGGTATACGTCGCGAACACCGGATCCGTGATCCGCTATGCGTACCGCGTCGGCGACCTCAAGGCGCGCGGCAAGCCCGAGGTGATCGTGCGCGATCTTCCCGGTGCGGGCGGCCGTGCAGTGCAGCGCGGCCACATTACGCGCGACATCGTTTTTTCGCCGGATGGCCGGCAGATGTTCGTCTCGGTCGGGTCGGCGACGAATGACGGCGAGGGCATGGGTAAACGCGATGCCGCCGCGATCGCACGCTGGCAAGCGGCGCACGGTCTCGGCGGCGCCTGGGGCGCGGACACCGATCGCGCGGCTGTGCTCGTCTTCGATCCGGACGGAAGAAATCGGCGCGTGTTCGCCACCGGGCTGCGGAACTGCGTCGGGCTCGCCGTGCATCCGCAGACGGGCGACGTCTGGTGCTCGACCAACGAGCGCGACGATCTTGGCGACGACCTCGTCCCGGACTTCGTCACGCGCGTGCGCGACGGCGCGTTCTACGGCTGGCCTTGGTACTATTTGGGCCCCAACGAAGATCCGCGCCATCGCGGCGAACGACCCGACCTGAGGGATGAGGTCACCGTACCCGATGTGCTGATCCAGGCGCATTCAGCATCGATGGGAATGGTCTTTTACGATAGCGACCAATTCCCTTCGGAATACCGTGGCGATGCGTTTGCGGCCGAGCACGGCTCTTGGAACCGCGCGAAGCGCACCGGCTACAAAGTGGTCCGTGTGCGCCTCAAAGATGGCGTTCCGAGCGGCGAGTACGAGGATTTCATGACCGGCTTTGTCGTGGACGACAACTCCGTCTGGGCGCGTCCCGTCGGGATCGCGGTCGCGCACGACGGCGCGCTCCTCGTCAGCGAGGACGGCAACGGCACGATCTGGCGCATCACCTATCGCGGCGGCCCGTAGACCCACGTTCGTGCTGCCATTGCCGGGCTAGAGCCCGCAACACGGCGGGTTCCCATCGCCTGACGCCGTTCCGTGCGGCCACTGGACGGCCTTTATTTTCATTTTTATCGTTTGTGCCGCGCACGTCATGATGATGGCGCCGGCGCGACTGGTCGAGCCGCCGGGACGTACACCCAACCCTCCACGGGACAAGATGACAAGTCAAACGCTCGTCGAGCAATTCCGCCGCGACATCGGCGCTGTCAGCTCGACGGTTGACGCGCGTGAAATTCGCCAGAAGTCCCACGACTTCCACTGGTATAGCCCGGTGCTGACCCCCCAGCTCGAGAATTGCATGGCGGACGTCGTGGTTCGGCCGCAGAGCGAGGAGGAAATCGCTGCCGTGGTGACGGCAGCCGTCGGGCATCGAATGCCATTGACGCTGCGGGGCGGCGGCACGGGCAACTACGGGCAATCGGTACCGCTCAAAGGCGGTGTGCTCCTCGACATGACCGGCTTCAACAAAGTGGTGGCGGTCGAACGCGGCTGCATTCGCGTCCAAGGCGGGGCGGTTATTGGCAAAGCGCTCGAGGCGGCGTTGGCATCGGGCCAACAATTGATGATGTATCCGTCGACTATGCGCTCGGCCACGATTGGAGGCTATCTCGGTGGCGGCTTTGCCGGCATCGGCTCGGTTCGCCATGGCATCATCCGCGATTCCGGGATGATCGACTCGCTCAGAATCATGAGCGTAGAAGAACCCCCGCGGATCGTGACGCTCTCCGGCGACGAGACGGAGCTCGTTCTTCATTCCTGGGGCACGACCGGAATCACCATCGAGGCGCAGCTCAAGCTCGTTCCGGCGGAGACATGGATCGACTGCATCGCGACATTCCCGACCTACGCGGACGTTATCGCCTTCGGGAATGCGGCATTCGAAAGCGATCTCGATATCTTCCTGTTGAGCGCGGTCGAACGCCGGTTCGCGCCCTATTACAAGCGGCTCAACACATATTTCGACGGCAGCCGCGATGCCATGTTCTCTATGGTCAAGGAGAGCGACGTCGATCGCTATTTCGCACTCGCCGCCAAGTTTCAGGGCCATCGTTCCATGGCCGTCAACGACGCCCAAAGCGCCGCCGCCAATCTGCGGCGCATCCACGAAACGGCATTCAACCATACGACATTGATGGCGCTGCAGGTCGATCGGGGCTGGACCTACCTCCAGGTCGTGATGCCGAATCCGTTCGAGCCGAAGCTCGTGGCCGAGCAGAAGCGGCGGTTCGGGGATGAAGTTCTGATGCATCATGAATATACGAAAGAGAAGGGGCGCTGCCGCATCGGCGGTCTGCCGCTCATTCGTTACACGACGGAACAGCGGCTCAACGAGATCATGCGCTCGTTCGAAGAGGATGGCTGTATTCTCAACAACCCGCACATCTTCAAGCTGGAGGATGGCGGCCGCTTCGACCCCGACGGCCGCAAGCTCGCGTTTCGCAAATCCGTCGATCCGATGGGGCTGCTCAATCCGGGCAAACTGCGTTCGCTGTCGTGATGGCAAGAAGGCGCGCGGACGGCCGGTGTCCGGCTTACTGCAGCAACCTGAGCCTGGCGGTGCCAACCAGGTCCATGCATTCCTTAGTGTTGCCTTGGGCATCGAAGGCTTTGGCGCGGTTCAAGATGGCAGCGATGCCCTCCTTTGATGCCAGCTCAGCCTGCCTCACTGAGTCTGGCGTCGGCTGATGCCCGAGCTGCGCGCCGACCGATTGCCGCCCCGTCGGGACGGCGGCGGGGTCGTTTCCGTCCTGCTGTATTGCTTGCTCCAACTTGGCGATCTCATCGCTGCAGGGGCTTGCAGCCGCCGAGGTCACGCCAAGCCCGAAGGCGATAGAGACAACGAACGCCATGGTTGATGGGCGCATGCCGGTCCTCCATTATCGCGATGACGATGTGGGCAGAACATAAACGTTGATTGGCCTGCCCTCCACCTGGTCGATCGCCTCTCAGCCTAAGTCCAGCGCAACATCGGAGCAATTATAACAATTTCGCAATAGGCCGGGATCGGCCGATGGCGTCGTGGGTGCATCAACTTGTTCCCCGCCCGCGCGCGCTGCTCCCTTGCAGGGGCCACAGGAAGCGCCGATAGTTGCGCGCGTATGCGCGTGAGCAACGGCCGCGGCGCGCATGCCGCCAGCAAGGGGGTATCGTTGGCAAATGGTCGATCACTGTCCTGCTCGGATCGGCTCTCGTTCTGGCCTCGGCGAGCGCCATGCAAGCCGCTGAACTTCAGGTGAT